>Ga0073928_10007258_pt1 | contig 14473 bp, 13 predicted proteins | sample PaiPotPPA55metaG_FD_76969 | JGI IMG/M metagenome (GOLD analysis project Ga0073928, IMG submission 76969) | Iron sulfur acid spring bacterial and archeal communities from Banff, Canada, to study Microbial Dark Matter (Phase II) - Paint Pots PPA... ... | reverse complement strand
GGCCGCAGGACCGAACATCATGGCGGCGATCGACGAGGTCGCAGCCGGCAAGATCGACGCCATTGCGCTGACCAGCCGCGGCCAGGCCCGGCGGTTGATTGAAACGGCGAAATCCCGCGGACTGGAAGCCAAGCTGAAGGCCGCGCTGAAGCGCACCAAAGTCGCGGCCGTCGGTCCGGTGGTGTCGGACGAATTGAAGTCGTTCGGCATTGCGACCGACATCTATCCCGACGGCGACGCCTTCTTCATGCGTCCGCTGATCCAGGCGATGATCCACGCGTTCGCGACGATGCCGCCTCGAGCTGCGTAGCGCGGCGCAGAAGCCCATTCGCCTGGGGCATGCGACGAGGCGAGCGTCGGCTGTTATGCTGACGCCGATGTCAGCCGCCCCCTGCCCCACCCGCTAAACAATTTCCATGACCGACACCGAGCTCGACGACAAGCCCTTGGCGCTGCCGGATGTTGCTCCACATCCGGAAATCGTTCGGGTCGACGCACTGGCAACGCGCATCGAGACACCCTTGAACGAAGGCCGCATCGTCTGGCGCAGATGGGGCTCCGGCCCCCCGCTGGTGCTGTTTCACGGCGGCTCGGGGTCATGGACGCACTGGATTAGCAACGTCGAGGCGCTGTCGAAGCACTTCGCCGTATGGACGATTGATTTGCCCGGCATGGGCGACTCGAGTCCCTTCAATGCCAACGACCTCAAACTGCTGGACGGTGAGACCACGGACATCCGGGTGCCGGTGAAGGCAGAATGGCAGCCCCCGGTGATTCCGATGCCGGCCTTTGCGCGCATCCTCGGCCGTACCATCGAAGACCTGTTCCCGCGCCAGCAAATCAACATCGCCGGCTTCTCGTTTGGCGGCATGACTGCCGCGAACGTCGCCGCCCGCATTCCGCACAAGATCAGGCAAATCGTGCTGGTCGGTTCGGCGGGCCTCGTCGGCCGCGATCCCGCGATGAAGCCCCTGCTCACCTGGCGATTCGCAGCTGACCCGGATGCGTTGATGAAAATCCAGCGCCGCAACGTCGAGCTCCTGATGCTGCGCGATCCCAACAAGGCTGACGACCTTGCCGTCAACATTCACATCCTCAACACGCGGCGGACATTGTCGCGCAAGCCGCCGCGGGCACTGACGACTATCCCGGCGCTCCAGCAGGCCAAGGCTCGCGTCAACGGAATCTGGGGCCGCTACGACGGTCCATCCGGCTGGAAGATCGATGAAATCAGGGACAGCTTCCGCCGTATCAATCCCGACTCGCAGTTTCACGTTTGTGAGGAGGCCGGGCATTGGGTCGCCTATGAAGCGGCCGACGAATTCAATCGCGAGCTGATCCGAATTCTCCACCGCTGATCCGGCTCTCGACAGCGCCGCCGGTTTTGCTACCCTCGCACCTGGTGACTGGTGCCGGAGCGCCACGATGCGCCAACCCACGCTGATCGGCATCGTCGTCAGCTTTGTCGTGCTGACGATCGCGTTTCGTTTGCTCGACTTGACCCGGGCACCCGACAAGCGCTTGCGCTGGCTGCGCCCAGGTTACGTCACCGATGCTGCCTATTGGGTGTTCACGCCGCTCGTCACGCGCACAGCGACCGCTGTCGCCGTCGGCATCGCAGTCGCGCCGATCGCCTGGTTCATTTGGGGCCGCGTCGACCGCGACCTCATCATGCACGGTTTCGGTCCGATGGCTCGGCTGCCGCTCTGGCTGCAGGCGGTGATGTTGCTGGTGATTGGCGACTTCATCGGTTACTGGACGCATCGCGCCTTTCACCGCGGCCGTCTCTGGCGTTTCCACGCCGTTCACCACTCATCCATGCAACTGGACTGGTTGTCGTCGGTGCGGCTGCATCCGGTCAATGATGTGGTGATGCGGGTGGCCTCATCAGCACCGCTGCTGCTGACCGGGCTCGCGCCGATTGCGCTCGCCAGCATCGCCCCGCTGTTGACGCTGCTCGCAATCGCACTCCACGCCAATGTCGACTGGAGCTGGGGACCGCTTCGCCGGGTGATCGCATCGCCCCGCTTCCACCGCTGGCATCACACGGGCGAAGCGGAAGGCGGCAACAAGAACTTCGCCGGACTGCTGCCGCTGTGGGACATTCTGTTCGGCACCTACTACATGCCTGATGACCTCATGCCAGCGCATTTCGGCACTGAAACGCCGGTGCCCGCTGGGCTGCTTGGCCAGCTGGCCTTCCCATTCCGACGCTGACCACTTGAAAATGGAACGCATTGTCGTGGCCTTGCGGCGCGCAATCAGATCGCAGTGATCACCTCTATCTGAATGATTTCGCCGGGATATTCGACAAACTTCACGTTTCTGTTTGCTGCGATGCGTGCTAAATCCAGTGAGCGCTGAGTTTGTCGATAGAGCGGGCAGGACCAATCTCGCGACAGCCCGGCTGGGAATGGGTTCCGGAATGCACAGAATGTCACGCGCCGCTGCGGGCGCCATCGCCTTTCTCGTTGTCGCAGGCGGCATCTATTGGATGTTCGGCCGCTCGGCGGCGGTTGCCCCCGCGCCGCAGCCTCCGCCGCCGCCGGATGTCGGCGTGCTGACGCTGCACCGCGCCGACGTCCCGATCACGCTCGCCTACGGCGGACGAGTGGCAGGCTATCGGGCAGTCGAGATCAGGCCGCAGGTCTCGGGCATCGTGCTGAAACGCGAGTTTAACGAAGGCGATCGCGTCAAGCAGGGCGACGTGCTGTTCCGCATCGATCCACGACCCTATCAGGCCGCGCTCGATCGCGCGACCGCGCAACTCGGCCAGGCGCGCGCGACCGAGACGCAAAACGAGGAAAACTACAAGCGTGTGCAGGAGCTGATCGGCCGCGGCGTCGCGACGCAGAAGCAGATGGAGGATGCACAAGCGGCACGCGACCTGTCGAAGGCCGCGGTGGGAGCGGCCTCGGCCGATCTCGCAACCGCCGATCTCAATATGGAATATACCGTGATCCGTGCGCCGGCGTCGGGGCCGACCATGCTGACCTCACCCGCGGAAGGCACGCTGGTGCAGGCGCAACAGACGCTGCTGACCACGATCTGGCAGCTCGACCCGGCCTATGTGAACTTCTCGATTACCGACAGCGAATACCGCGCGTTCCAGAGCTTTCAGGCCGACCGCGCGAAGCCGCTCGCCGACGCCGACGTATGGGTCAAGCTGCGATATGGCGACGGCACAACCTATCCGGTTGACGGCAAGGTCAACGTCTCATCCGAAACAGTCGACCAGCGCACGGGTACGTTGCAGATACGCGCAATCTTCCCGAACCCGGACGGCGCGATCCTGCCGGGTCAGTTCGTGCGCGTGGTGATCGGCGGCATCACGCTGCCGAATGCGTTCGTCATTCCGTCGAAAGCGGTGTCGCAAGGGCCACAAGGCCCGTTCGTCTATCTCGTCAACGACAAGAACGCCGCCGAAGTCAAGCCGGTCAAGCTCGAGCGCGAGCTGAAGGACGGCTGGATCGTGCGCGAAGATCTCAATGACGGCGACCGGATCATTGCCGATGGCGTGATGCGGGTGCGGCCGGGCGCGACCGTCAAGCCGTCTCCGCTCAAGGCCGATGACAAGAACGACAGCACGGTCGGACAGCAACCGGGCGGCGGCGGTCAGAAGCAGGGCTAAGCCCACATGATCTCCAAATTCTTTATCGACCGGCCGGTCTTCGCGTCCGTCATCTCGATCATCATCGTGCTCGCCGGCCTGCTGGCGATGCGAATCCTGCCAGTCTCGCAATATCCCGAGATCATTCCACCGGAAGTCTCGGTTTCAACCACTTATCCCGGCGCGTCCGCGCAGACCATCGCCGAGACCGTTGCCGCGCCGCTCGAGCAGCAGATCAACGGCGTCGAGAAGATGCTGTATATGCGCTCGACCGCGACCGGCTCCGGCACGCTCAGCCTGGTCGTCACCTTCCAGATCGGCACCAATCCGGACCAGGCGACCATCAACGTCAACAATCGCGTGCAGCGCGCGATCCCGCTATTGCCGCAGGAGGTTCAACGCCAGGGCGTCGTGGTGCAGAAGCGTTCGAGCTCGATCCTCGAGGTCGTGACCATGGCCTCACCGCAGCGCACCTACAACACGATCTTCATCTCCAACTACGCGCTGATCAACGTTATCGACGAGCTGCGTCGCACGCCTGGCGTCGGCGACGCTTCGCTGTTCGGCGCCGCCGACTACTCGATGCGGATCTGGCTCAGGCCTGACAAGCTCGCGCAATACAACCTGACGCCAGCCGATGTCGCCACTGCCATCCGCGAACAGAACCAGCAATTCGCCGCCGGCCGCTTCGGTGAAGAGCCGCAACGCGATCCGCCGGCCTTCACCTACTCGGTCACCACCCGGGGTCGGCTGGTCGACCCGAAGGAGTTCGAGAACATCATCCTGCGCACCGATGATTTCGGCGGCTCGCTCCGAATCAAGGACGTCGCGCGCGTCGAGCTCGGCGCGCAGAACTACGCGTTCTCGGCGACGTTCAACGGCAATCCGACGGTGCCGATCGGCATTTATCTGCAGCCCGGTGCCAACGCCATCCAGGTCACCAAGGCCGTCAAAGAGACGATGGACCGGCTGGCCCAGCGATTCCCGGACGACCTGAAATACGATGTGCCCTTCACGACGACGCGCTTCGTCGAAGTCTCGATCAACGAGGTGCTCAAGACCTTTGCCGAGGCGATCTCGCTCGTCGTACTGGTGATCTTCCTGTTCCTGCAAAACGTGCGCGCCACCATCATTCCGGTGATCGCGGCGCCAGTGTCGATTATCGGTACCTTCGCCGGCATGTATGCGCTCGGCTTCTCCATCAACCTCCTGACGCTGTTCGGTCTTGTCCTCGCGATCGGTATCGTGGTCGACGACGCCATCGTCGTTCTGGAAAACATCGAGCGCATCATGCGCACCGAGCACCTGCGCGCCCGCGAAGCCGCAATCAAGGCGATGAGCCAGGTGTCCGGACCGATCGTCGCCATTGTGCTGACGCTGTGCGCGGTGTTCATCCCGGTGTCGTTCCTCGGCGGCCTTGCCGGCGAACTCTACCGGCAGTTAGCCGTGACCATTTCCGTGTCGGTCGTGATCTCGGGTCTGGTCGCGCTGACATTAACGCCGTCGCTTGCCGCGATCTTCCTCGACAAGCCGCACCGCGAACCGATCGCGCCATTCCGCGTGTTCAACCGCGGCCTTGCCGCGCTGACGGAAGGCTTTTCGCGCGTGGTGGGATTTTTCCTGCGACGCGCGGTGATGTCGGTGGCAATCGTGCTCGCGATGCTGGGGATCACGATCGCGCTGTTCCTGATCGTGCCGGGCAGCCTGCTGCCGGAGGAGGACCAGGGTTACAACTTTCTCGTCATGCAGCTGCCGCCGGCAGCTTCGCTCGACCGCACCAAGCAGGTCGTCAGCTCGGTCGCCGAGGGTGTGCAGAAGAACCCGGCGGTCAAGGATATCGTCGCGTTCGCCGGCTTCGACATTCTGTCCGCCGCGCAAAAGACCAGTGCCGGTGTCGCCTTCGTTTCGCTGAAGGACTGGTCGGAGCGGACCGATCCGGCCATGGACGCCCGCCGCACAGCGCCGGCGTTCGGCGCGCTGAACGCCCGCTTCCGCGACGGCTTCGTCATCGGTTTCAACCCGCCGCCGATACAGGGCATCAGCACCAAGGGCGGCTTCGAGTTCTTCCTGCAGGATCGCACCGGCGGCTCGCTCGACAGCCTGGCGCAGGCGGCGAACAAGCTCGCCGCCGCGGCAGCTCAGCGACCTGAATTGCGCGGCGTCAGCTCGCAGTTCTCAACCTCGGTGCCGCAATACCTGACAACCGTCGATCGCGACAAGGCGAAGACGCTTGGCGTGCCGCTCAACTCGATCTTCGACACGATGCAGAGCGCGCTGGGCAGCCTCTACGTCAACGACTTCACCCTGTTCGGCCGCACCTATCGCGTCAACCTGTCGTCGGAGGCCGATTTCCGACGCTCGCCCGACGATCTCCGCTACATCTATGTCCGTTCCGACAGCGGCGCGCTGGTGCCGCTCGACGCGCTGCTCAAGGTGGAACGCACGATCGGACCCGATGCCGTCGATCGCTTCAACATCTTCCCGGCGGCGAAGATTCTCGGCAGCCCGGCACCCGGCTTCTCGTCCGGCCAGGCCCTGGCGGCGATGCAACAGGTCGTCACCGCGACGCTGCCGACCGAATACACCATCGGCTGGACCGGATCGGCCTATCAGGAAATCACCACCGCGGGATCAGGCTATATCGGGTTCGTCTTCGGCTTGATCATGGTGTTCCTGATCCTGGCTGCGCAATACGAGCGCTGGACATTGCCGCTGGCGGTACTGACCGCGGTACCGTTCGCGCTGTTCGGCGCCATCGTTGCAATCTATTTGCGCGGGCTTGAGAACGACCTCTACTTCCAGATCGGCCTGATCACGCTGATCGGACTTGCTGCCAAGAACGCGATCCTGATCGTCGAGTTTGCGGCACTTCGTCACCGCGAGGGTCTCTCGATCATCGACGCCGCGATCGAGGCGGCACGGCTGCGCTTTCGTCCGATCCTGATGACGTCGCTGTGCTTCATTCTCGGCGTATCGCCGCTGGCGCTGTCGACGGGTGCGGGCGCCGCGAGCCGGCATTCGATCGGGACCGGCGTGATCGGCGGCATGGTCGGCGCCACCGCGCTGGCGATCATCTTCGTGCCGCTGTTCTTCCGTTTGGTGACGCGCGGCGAGCAAGCACCAGTCAGGCGCTCCGCCGACGAACCGGTCCGGATTGCCGCCGAATAGCGGCGCGCCTCACCACGGGTAGCGCACGACGCCCGCGATATGAAAGCCATTAACTAACTGAAATACATGATCATTTCTGCTGAATTGGGTTCGTTATGCACTTTGGTCCGAGCAACCGTCGGTTCGCTCTTTACTTTGAAAGTGCGGGGCTGTTCTGCCTGTGATTCATAAAAAAAGCGCCTCCGTACGGAGGCGCATTTCGTTGTTGGGACTCTGAATGAACCGACGGCAACGTTATTCGACATCCATCGAACCTGGCCTCCGCCGCCGCGCAATCCTTCGCAGTGTCCGATCCCGAAGAGCCGCGGCCCGGCGGGCGTAACGTTCCAACCTCCGAAGGTCGGGAAGGACGTCGGTCATACATTTCGCCAATGCAGCCTCCTGATCTGACGCGGTGCGGACCTCGTCGTGTTGACCACGTCGGGCTGCCTCGTTCGCTCGATACGCCGTCGTGATGACGGCGTTCTTGATAGCGCGAACGCGTTGCTGCTCAAGATCGCTCAGCGCAATGACTGCCGCGTCCTCTGCCGAAATCTGAAGGCTTGGAGTGTCGGCAATCAACTTTGCAAGGGCCTCGATCTCGGCACGCGACTCCGGCAAGAGAGTAAGGCTAATGCTGAGACCGTGTCGATAGGCGTTTCCACGCGACCGCCTCTTACCGGCCGCGGATCGCGGACCGGTACTCCTGAGGGCGTTACGGCGATTCGCAGTTTTCTGCTTTTCGCTTGCCATTAAGCAGCCTCCGGCTTGGCTTCAGCAGCGGACTGCTCTGCGTCAGGTTCCTGGAGTGAGTCGTTTGCGTCCTGCTGCTTCGACCCGCCGAACGCGTCGCCGAAGTCGACCAGGTTCTGCAGGGCGCGATCTCTACGATGCGTAGACGAGCTCTGTAGTTTGTCGGCAAGGAGGTAACTCGTCGCGGCCCTTTCCAAGGCAACCGCTTCGATGGCTTTCTCGTCAAGACCAAACTTCTCGAGGAGATCCTTGACCACTTTCTTGCCGTCCTGTGACGTGAACCAGGATCTGGCAAAGGCCTTGCCCTCCTGCACGTTGCTGATACCTACGCGATCAAAAAGATTTGGGATCGCACTGGCGTACTTGACAGTAAGCGATGCGGACTTCCATTTGTGCATCCTGATTGTTTCCCAAAGCGAAGCTGCAATTTCATTGAGCAGCATCTCCTTGATCGGATTGGTCGGGTTGATATGCCGCTCCAATGCCGAGTACAGCACATAGAACTCGTCCTCCGATTCGGTCGGCAGCACTGAGGGCTTAAAGCCGAGCCGGTATTGAAGTACCTGAGAATTTGACATTAATAAATATCCTATCTATCTGAATTAATTATATTTTTCACGTTTTGGCCGAGAACGCCTCCTGTATCCAGAACGTCCCGTTCGGTCAAGTGCAATAGACATTTTTTCTGCGAGGAGCAGTCGCACATGCACAACAGACGCCCTTCTGGCGCGGCTCCATTTGCGACGCTCGCCGTCCGCGTGAACGGCCTGACACGCGATGCTGCGCCGGCAGGCGCGCTGCTGCGGCGGGGGCCTTGATCCCTTCGTTGGGCATCGGACATTGCGAGCGCGACGCGGTAAAGCCCGGGCCTGAGAGGTTGCAAAGCAACGCCGTCGTGAATGCATTGCCCCCAGCTTACCTTGCGGACGACTGCGCCGACCGGCCTTGGCGGGAAGCTCACACAACGATCCGGGCAACGAAAACGATAGTCTTACCCGGAGCCATTGTCTCGCGGCGGAGTCGATCCGACACGCGGCCAATCGCCCTTGAGCGGGCCGGTCAAGGAAGGTCTTGACACGCGCATCAACCTCCTCGCACAGGCGACTGACCTGGCTCGTCGGGACACCGCTCATTCCGAGCGCCTTGACGAGGTCGTCCGCTGAGCATGTCGAGACGCTCTGGATGTAGGGCTTCCCGGGAGCACCGCGGTAAGCGCCTTCTCGGCCATCCGACGCCGCTCAAGAAAGCTTGGAAAGTACCTGCCCTGCGCAGCTTCGGGATTTGCAGCTCGATCGTCGCCGCGGGTCTCGCACTCTTCTCCACGAGCGCGCGAAGACTCCACACCTGTCGGTGATCAGTGCTTCGCGGTTGCGTTGGATGCGCAACCCGATCCTACCCGGCAAATCGTGAATAACCACCTCGCGAAGCCAGCTACACCAGCGCCTCGGCACAACCATCGATTGGAGCGTCGGACAGCGTTGTCAGAGTCTTATGTCCAAAGCTCACGGCCCGCGCAACAAGCGCGAGCCGTGACGCCGGTCTCAGTACCCTCTCAGTTTTGCCCGCCGGACGATATTGGTTAGTTTCTTGGATACGCTTGTCATGAAGCGCTGCTCGTGACCTGTCACCTTGCAAACAATCGAAATCAATTGTTCCAGGGCGCGAGAATATTCGGTCGCCTCGGCTCTCGACCGCCTGGTACGCGATCCCGATGTAATCTCCGGAATTAACATGCGTTCGCTCAATGCCATCCTTGCGCGGTGCAAACGAGCCATCCTGTTTTCAAGTTCCACGAGAAGGCGCTCGTGGACGTCATCGAGGTGACGCTGCAAATGACGCGTAGTCGGTAAGCTCGGACCATAGTTTGCGCCGGGCCGGCTTAGCGCGAACGATCTCTGTACGGACGACTGCGCTGTAGAAACTTTGCGAGCGTCCCCTTCCGTCAGATCTCCGACGGGAAGAGCGCTGCCGTCGGGCACGCCGATCGGATGTCTGTACCTGCGCGGCGTCAGCTTTAACAGAGCCTAATCGGCTCCCCGTTTCACTTGATTTCGACATCTTTCAAATTCCTTTTAATATCATCTTCCACCGGATCCAAGGTGGAAGCCGAGCGGGTCCAGTTGCAGCGGCGCTCACATATACGTTGGTCAAGTCTCGTCAAGAGATTCGACAAATGCAGTGTCAAACGCCGTCCGGAACTGCCCCCTTTGCGTCATGACGAACTGCTCCACCCTTGTTCATGATGTCGCTTGACGGTTAGCTCCGCCGGTGACCAGACGTAGGGAGGCGGAGCCGACCGGAGGGCCGTCACCGGCGGACGGCTTGATGAGGGCGCTCGTCCGCTTGGCGCGGAGCCGGCAGCTGTCGCCGCGGATGGTCAGCACGTGGCTATGGTGCAAGAGCCGGTCAAGGATCGCGGTGGCGACCACCGGATCGGCGAAGATAGTGCCCTATTCGGCAACGCTGCGGTTTGAGGTGATGAGCATGGCGCCGGTTTTGTAGCGGCGACTGACCAGCTTCGCGCGCGCCGCCTCGTCGAACAGATTGTCGAGCTGATCGCGGATGCCGGGCAGCTGCAATCGCACCAGCATGGCGTTGAGCGGATCGGCCGGTACACCACCACGCATCACGTGCATCATCAGCTTGTGTAAGGCCCTAGCAAAGCCTCAAGCGGCCCGGCGCGCCCTGATCCGCTTCGCATCTTGCGGCTTCAACTTTCGTCGCGCCAACTTCAGATCGTAATGGGTCTGGAGATTGAGCCAGAACTCCGGACTGTTACCGAAGTACAAGCTCAGGCGCAGCGCGGTATCCGCCGTGATGCGACGGCGGTTGTTGACGATTTCGGCGATGCGGTTTGGCGAAATACCAATCGCTTTGGCCAACTGATTTTGCGAAAGCTCGTATTCGGCCAAGAATTCATCCTTTAGCATTTCGCCCGGAGTAACCGGTGCAAACTCATTCGCAGCCATCGTCACCTCCTCGTCAATGATAATCCACGATTCGGACTTCGTGGGGCTCACCATCAAGCCATTTGAAGATGATCCGCCATTGATCGTTGATCCGAATCGAGTGGAAGTCCTTCAGATTACCCTTCAATTTCTCCAGGCGATTCGACGGTGGCACCATCAGGTCTTCAAGACGGCTTGCCGCATGGATCGCTTCAAGCTTGCGCTTTGCGGGCCGTGCGATGCCCTGAAACTGGCGCACGAATTCATCCTGGAATAACGCTTCAGTTGGCTTATCACCAAAGGACCAGATCATTGTGTAGGCGTTATACCGGATACCGGTAAACGGTCAACCTTCGTTCACTTGCGTGATTTTCCTCTTTGCAACTTGCGAAGGCGAACGCCCGGGCCGCCGCCGTTCTCGTCGATGAACTCGACACCGGAACGCTCCAGCGCTATGCGGATCGCCCGGATCGCGTCCTCCGAAATTTGCCTTCGCTGCTTCTCGAAATCGACGATTGTCGACAAGCCTAACCCCGCTGCTTGGGCGAGGGCCGCTTGATTTATTTCTAACAATGCCCTTGCGGCACGCGATTGGGAAGGAGTCACTTCGTCAACAATTATTGTTGACAGGATGTTCTGTATCTGATCAACAGATATTGTTGATCACTATCGAAACAGACGTCCTGCGCTTGAGGAGAAACGGCATGGTTACATTTCCTGGCACGTTATCTGATTCCCGAGAGCGTCGTGATTTCATCGGCGGTTCGGATGCGCGGATCGTCATGGGTAACGACGAACAGGCGCTTATCCGGCTCTGGCGCGAGAAACGCGGAGAGGTCGACCCGGAGGACCTGTCCAAGAACCTGATCGTCCAACTTGGCATTGTCACTGAGCACCTCAACCGGCACTGGTACGAACGAAACACCGGGCATGAGGTCACCGAGGTCCAGCGGCGCTCGTTTCACCCGGTCATCAAGTACATGGCGGCAACAATCGACGGTATGGTCGCAGAGACTGGTGCCGTCTTTGAAGCCAAGTTCATGCTGCCGTGGAATTTCACCGAAGAGGCGGCCGGGGAAAAATACATGCCGCAGCTGCAGCACAACATGTGGGTGATGAACGTCCGCACCGCGGTGCTGTCGATCATCACCGGCGGCGGCAAGTGGGTGGAAATCGCGGTTTCTGCCGACCCCCTCTACCAGCATCTCATTCTGGTCGCCGAAAAGAAGTTCTGGCGGTGCGTCCAGTCGGGCGAGCAGCCCCGCCTATTCGATCTCGAGCCGCCCCGACCCCGGATAGAGGCAGTCCGGACAGTCGATATGAGCGGCTCGAATGCGTGGGCGGAGTTTGCTGCCCTGTTCCGCGACACCCGGCAATCCGCTCTGGAGCATGAACGGTCGAAGGCTGAGCTTAAAGCCCTGATGCCGGAAGATGCCAAAGAGGCCTCAGGTCATGGCGTCCGCGGTAAACGGTCGAAGTCCGACGCCGTCAGCTTTGACCTCCTGAAAGAGGAGGCCGGTGATGCAGCGCTCCAGCAATAAGATCGGAGCGCTCGCGGCGGCGCTTGCCAAAGCCCAATCCGAGATCACCAATCCGGAGAAATCCCTCACCGCGACAATCCAATCGCCTTTCCCGCGCGAGGGGCAGCGGACGTTTCGGTATGCCTCGCTGTCCTCGGGCCTCGAGATCGTCCGCAAATGCCTGGGCAAGCATGAGATCGCCACCGTTCAGGCCACGGCCATCGACCGCGATCAAACTGACGACGACGCTGGTCCACGCCTCCGGCGAATGGATGTCATCGGACTGGCCCGTCTGCCCCATCACCGAAACAGCGGCTCCACACCGTATTGGAGCCGCCCTCACCTACGCTCGGCGCTATGGGCTGTTCACCCTTGTCGGAATTGCCGGCGAAGACGATCTCGACGCGCCGGATTTGCCGGTCATGGAAGTTGGTTCAGGCGCAGCACAAAATAGGGATGCCGCTAATGCAAAGGCTAACGGTGACCTCCCCCCATCGAACGGCAATGGTCGCGCAAAGGGCTTGCGGTCGCCACCGCGGAACGTCCTACCCTCGGATGCCTCAGCTAATATTCGCGACCGGATGCTGGCGGAAATTGCAGGTCTTACGTCGGACGACGATGTTGATCGATGGGCCTATCGTTCGCTGCCCGACAAAAACTCACTCACTCACAAAGACGCGCAAGCCGTCGAAGCGGCGTTCTCCGAGAAATTGATGCAGCGTCAAATCGACGCCGCAGCGCCGCAAGCTATAGATAGGAACGACCTTGGGTTTCCTCAGACGCGTCGAGTTCGCGACAAAGCCCATCTCCGCTTCGTAGCTAAGCAGCCTTGCATCGTCTGTGGTCGGCAACCTTGCGATCCTCACCACCTAAAATTCGCGCAGGCGCGTGGGTTGTCGCTTAAGGTCAGCGATGAGTTCGCGGTGCCGCTTTGTCGCGTCCACCACCGAGAGCTGCACCGCGCCGGTAAGGAAGTTGAATGGTGGTCGCGCACCGGGATCGAACCACTAGCTGTTGCTCGTGACTTGTGGCTTGCGACGCACCCCCTCTCCGGAACAACTGACAACAAGGCTCCCCATTGGGATCAGTCGCAGACTATCGGCGAATCACTCACCCTGACCAGGCCCGAGATCAGTGAGTCGAAACAACCAAACGAAGCCAATTCAGAACCGTCGCGACAATGACTTCGTTCAGGCAGATTGAAGCGAACCGTCGAAACGCGCTGAAGAGCACGGGTCCGATCACTGAGGAAGGCAAGCGTCGCTCTGCACAGAATGCCGTTCGACATGGGTTGACGGCGGAAACGACGATCGTCGCCCTCGAAGATTCGGACGATTACAAGGCGTTCGAACTCGCCGTCACCGCCGACTATCGCGGCGAGACTGCGGTCGAGCGCGAACTGGTGCTTCGCTTGGCAAGCTTGCTGTGGTGGCTAAGGCGAGCAACAGCAATCGAAACCGGATTGTTTGAAATGCAAGCAGAAATCTCGACGGGTCAGCGGCGTTTATGCCAAACTGAGCCAAAGGAAGGCAGCCTTGCAACCGACTCAGCGGCTGGATCGTCGAAGAATTTACAGTTTCGCGACAACGAGCGTCATGACTGCCCCGACGGACTTCCAACCGCGACCCTGATGCTCGATCTCGCGCGGTGCTTCATTGACTTATCGCAGCTGGACCACGCGTTATTCGAGCGACTCGGACGCTATGAAACGGCGCTATGGCGCCAGACGCGGCAGGTCATGTTTTCTTTGGCGATCCTACAAAACGCATGCAATACCGTTCGCCGCAGTCAGGCTCTCAGCGTGCGAAAATGGTCAAGGATGCCCCCGTTCATTGAATGATTAACCCCTTCTTTGGCGAGACTATTGGTTATTCGTCGCAGCCCCGAAGGCGGTTTGACTGGCTCTGCGGTAAAACAGTGAGCGGAGCGCTAATGCACGCAGGTCGCTTAGTTTAGCCTTCGCTTGGTAAAAATCGACCGCGTTGAGTCGACCTCGCACCTAGCCTTGGTACTTCGGCGTGCGCTTCTCGCGCTGTGAGGCTGCGGCTTCCTTGCGCTCTTCGCTCATCTGCTGCGGCCAGATGAAATTCACATAGTCCATCTCACGCTGCAGGTATTCCATGTGGGCGGCGCGGTAGTGCCCGTACTTGATCGACCTGATGTAAAGCTGCGGGATGGTCTTCAGCATCTCCGCCCAACGTTCGGCCGCCTCGAGCAACTCCTTTTCCGGTACCACTTCGTTGACCAGCCCGAGCTGGTAAGCGCGCACCGCATCCATGAAACGCCCATCTTTGTAGGCGAGCATCATGAATTCGAGGCTGATCTTGAACGGCATGACCGGGACATAGTCGATCGGCGGGATCGCTATGCCGGCGCGCGCTTCGGGATACCCGAGCTTCGCGGTGTCGGCCATGATGGTGAAATCGCAGCCGCGGACCGCAAAGGCATAGCCGGCGCCGAGGCAATATCCCTGCACGGCGGCGATCAGCGGCTCG
>Ga0073928_10007256_pt1 | contig 14475 bp, 15 predicted proteins | sample PaiPotPPA55metaG_FD_76969 | JGI IMG/M metagenome (GOLD analysis project Ga0073928, IMG submission 76969) | Iron sulfur acid spring bacterial and archeal communities from Banff, Canada, to study Microbial Dark Matter (Phase II) - Paint Pots PPA... ... | reverse complement strand
CCAGTTTGACCAACTCAGGATCGGGCTTCACTCGTTTGGTGCGTTTCGCTACGGTCATCGTTGCTCCTAGATGCTGGCAGTCTCCTGCCAAATGACCGTTTACACAAAACTAATTACACCCTCATGCTCAGCCTATTCATGGTTTCACTCACTTCCGAATTTCCATCCCCTTCTCCGTAATCAACGAATCAAACTGATCCAGCTGCGAAAACCGCACCGCCTTGACCTTCCCCAACTTGCTGGCATCCACCACCAGATGCCTCTCAACCGCACTTTCCATTGCAGCTTGCTTGATTGCTACCTCGTGAAAGTTCCAGCACGTCACGCCGCGCGCCTCATCCACCCCGCCGGCTGAAATAAACGCCTTGTTGATCCCCATTCGCCGCAGCGTCTCGATACTTTCATCGCTGGAAAACGAATCCGACGAGGGCGCATAAACGCCGCCCAATAAAATCATCCGCACATTGGCCTTGCGCCGCAAAATCTCGGCCACATTCAGCGAATAACACACCACCGTCAAATGCATTTCAGCCGGAATGAGCCGCGCCAACGTGGTCAGCGTCGTTCCGCAATCGATGAAAATGGTCTCGTTGTCAGCAAGCAACCGCGCAGCCAGCGCCGATGCCTCCGCCTTGGCCTGCGCAAAATGATCCTTCTCTTCGTCAATCGTATAACCCGCGCTGTTCGGGACATCCGAGGCGCGAACGATATACCCGCCAAGGTAAGTGAAGGTCCCCGGACTCGCCGCTATGTCTCGGCGAACCGTCATCTCCGATACATCGAGCAAAGTCGCCGCATCGCGAAGACGCATCACGCTTTGCTCGCGCAAAGCATCGGCAAGAACACGCAAGCGGTCGCTTTTGGTCATTCGCAGAGGGCAGTGGACGCAAGCTGCACGTCGTTGGATGTGGTTGTTAGATTTTGTTCGCCAGATGAAATGATTATAACAAGCGAACCCGCGAAAAGTGATCGGGGAAAACGCTTTGCAATGGCGGGACTATCCGGCGGCGCGTGCCCGGATCAGCGCGGCGGCCGATGGAATTGATGTCTGCTCTATTGCAACTTTGGCGACACCCGGCAGCGCGTCTTCCGCGAGTTGCGTCAGCGTACGTCCCGGCGGCATTTCAACCAACACCTGTGCACCGAGTTCACCCAGCACGGTAGTCGAGTCGTGCCAGCGAACGGGATATCGCAGGTTCGTCGCGAGGTCGGTGCGGATAGCGTCGGCCTGGCGCAAAGGCCGTGCACCGCGATTGCTGATATACGGAACCGACGGCGCATGGAAGGCGATCTTGCTTGCGGCATCGGTAAGCTCGCGAGCGGCATCGTCGAGTAATACGCAGTGGGACGGCACACTCACTGCAAGCCGCTCGGCCTTGCGTGCGCCGGCTCCCAGCGCACGTTCCCGAACGTAGTCGAGATCGGCGTCGGCACCTGCCACCACGATCTGTCGCGGGGCATTCAAATTCGCAATGAAAGCGGCCTGCGTCGGGGCACTCGCAATCACAGCGTCCAGTTCACGCTCGCTTAAGCCGGAGACCGCGAGCATCCCGTAGCCATGCGGAAAAGCGGTCTCCATCAATTGCGCGCGAAGGTGCAGCAGCCTCAAGGCATCGTCGAAAGACACGGCATTGCACGCAACCGCAGCGCCATAGGCGCCCACCGATAAACCCGCCACCGCATCCGGTTCGATCCTTTCATCGTGCAACGCTCGCACGGCCGCCACGCCCGCAACAAACAAGCCGATCTGCACGGCGACGGTCGAATGCAAAGCATCGGCGTGATCGAGTGAGAGTACGTCGATATGCAGCACATCGGACGCTTCTTCGATGGTTTCAGCAAAACGCGCATGCGGCGTCGCGCCTCCAAGCGTGTGCAAAAAGCCCGCGAATTGCGAGCCTTGGCCGGGGAAGAGGAACGCGATCATGCTGCTTGACTCGTCTGCCACGGATCGGCGACAAGCTTCGGGCCATCGGCGCAGCGCAGCATCACGCGTGCGCCGGGATGCGCGTATTCAGCCAGCGAGAACGCGCCGTCATGCGTCTGGATCTGCATGTCAATGCGCGTGCCGTGGTCGAGCGCGGCTTGGGAGAGCGCATCGAACAAGGTCTTGGCTGCGGCGCGGTCGAGAGGCTCGGGTGCACGCATAAGGAGATCAAGATCGCTTGTTTGCGTGACCGTCGGATAGCCGCTCGCAAGTTCGAAGCCGGCGCTGCCGGTAGGCCCCCACGTGCAGCCGGTCGCTTCGCAGAGTGGGGCAATTGCTTGCAGCAAAACAAACGCGGGCAAGTTTGCGCGTGTCGTTGCGGGCTTCGCAGGCCCAAGCGATTCGGGCTTCACGACCTCGGCAACAAAACGCGGATCAAGCCACGAGCCGAACCGCTCGCTGCGTATTTCGCTGCGAATGCCCACCGCGATCAAGCCGTTCACCGACACCGCCCGCCGAACCACCACGAACGGTGCGCGTGTCAGTGAGGCTGCGACCCACGCCGGGGCATCGGGAAAATCAGGTGTTCCCGGCGCAAGCTGCAGCAAGTCGTGCGGACTCACGACGCGTCCCATTGCTCCGCCATGCGCTTGCGGACTTCGATTGACGCGGCACGAATCCGCTTGGCATCTGCCGACTGCAACCGCGATGAAAGATCGCGCGGACCTTTGCGTGCATCGTCAATTGCAGCGATCAACGAAGACTGCACGCGGTCGATATCTTCACGCCCGGGTGCATCCGCATCAATGCCGGCGATCAGCTCATGCAGCAGCCCGAGCTTCGCGTAAGCACTCATCTTGTACGACATAGGCAGCACGCGATCGCCGAGTTCGTCGAGCCCTTCAACGCTACGGCGCGTGACCCGTGCCGCTGCTTCCTTGCCCATCGCATGCACGGCGATGCCGCTCGCGTCCAGCGCGACGATCCGGTTCGCCTGATAACCATGCGCCAGAAAAGCGCCGGACATCGCCGGGCCGACAATCAGCGCGATCACAGGATGACCGGCCAGCCGCGCGCTTGCATACGCGTCGACGCCGGCCGCGCACGCGAGATGAACGCCAAGCAATTCTTCGCGACGGCCGTATGCCTGGCTCTTCACATCGACAATAGCCACGATCGGGCGCTTGACCGGAGCATCGCGGTCCGCCTCCATTGCATTGCGCACCGCGCGTGCAAGCAACCAACCTTGTTCGAGGCCGACCACGTTATCGGTCGCACGGGGAAAGCGGTTATGCGGATCGGGAACGACGGTGATGAAACGCGCGGTCGTGTCGCCAAGCGGCGCGTCGGCGCTGCGGATCGGGCCTTCGTTGCCCGAAGCGGGGTGTTCGTTCGACGTCAACGCGTCGAACCAGATTTGCCCACGTGATGCGTTCATCAAACCTCTCCTTGCCAAAGCGTCCGCAACACGGCGGGATCGATTGCCGCCGGGTCCACACGTGCAAGCCGTTCAAGCTGTGCATCGACCTGTTCGGTCCGATGGCTTGCCGGCACACCGCTTGCGAACGCGCTGAGCACCGCGTCGCGAACCTGATCGGTATCGTCTTCCACGAGGGTGTCGACCAGGCCCACGGCTGCTCGTTGCTCGCCGCCGATCATCGACCAGATGAGACGCCGGTCACGTGAATCGAGTTCCTCCACGCCCGCTTCCTGTTCGATCACTTCAGGCCCGTTCATCCCGAGCCGTGCCTGCCGCGTCATGATCAGCCGGGTGCACAACGCCGCCGCCAGCGACATCCCACCGAAGCAGCCGACCATGCCGCCGATCACACCGACCACCGGCACGTAGCGGCGCAACGCGACAATCGCCGCCTGGATCTCCGCGATTACAGCGAGACCGAGATTCGCTTCCTGCAGTCTGACACCACCGGTTTCGAACAGGATCACCGGCCGTATCCTGCGGCCTGCTTCGAACTCGCGCACGGCCATTTCGAGCGCCGCCGCGATCTTCGCACCCGACACCTCGCCGATGCTGCCGCCTTGAAACGCAGGCTCGATCGCCGCGATGACCGCGGCTTCGCCGCCAAGCGTACCGCGTGCAATAACCGCGCCGTCGTCGGCTTGGCAGACCACATCCTGCATAGCGAGCCACGGCGATTCGAGCCGGTCGAACGGTCCGATCAACTCGCGGAAGCTGCCGGCATCGAGCAACGCACGAGCGCGTTCACGCGCGGTCAGTTCGATAAAACTATGCTGCGCGATAAAGGTTTCGTGGCCGCTCATGTTGCATCTCCTTCACTCGCTTCCACCGCTTCGGCGAGCCGCAGCATGACGACACCGGGCGTTGCGCCGAAGTCGTTGAGTTCGAGGCGCGCGGCGCCGTCGTAGCGCGAGAAGAAGCGGTCGAGCACGCTTTTCCATACGTGTTCGTAACCGTCCACGCTCGTGCGGATCACGACTTCCGCGTGTTGACTCTCCGATGGCGACAGCAGGATCTCCAGGTCGCCCGAGCCGACCACGCCGACATGCGCGCGTTGCGGCACGGGGCGGGTGGCGGGATATTCGTAGCGCAAGTTTTCCATGGCGTGTTCTCCGCGTCAGCCGACGCGCGGCAGGGTATCGAGGAAGAGGGTGGCGGCCAGCAGGTCCGCCGCGCCTCCGGGAGATGCGTTCAATTCGGTGAGACGTTGGTCGAGGCGGGCGAGCGCGGCGCGGCCTTGCGGACGTGCTGCGCCGCCGGCTTGCAGCGCGTCGCGGGCGCCGGCCTGCGCGGCTTCAAGTGCGACGCGGCCGCCACGATGCAGGACGCAGGTATCGTCGAGTGTCGCGATGATGGCGAGCAATGCGTCGAGCCGCGCTTCGTCTTCAGTTGCGCCGTTCGCACGCGAACGATGCAGCGCGGGCAAGCCGGCTTCGAGCACGTGAGGGAAACCTTCGGCAGCCTGACCGCGTGCGCCGGTCACGCCGAAGCGCTGGGAAACACGCGCACCATTACTCATCGCGTTCGGTGACGGCGCGAAACGATCCTCGAAGCGAGCGATGACTGCCGCTTGCGCGCAGAGTTCGAAGGGTTCACCCAAGGGACACATTGCGGCAGCGGCGCATAACAGGCCAACAATCCAGATCGCCCCGCGATGCGCATTGCTGCCATTCGTTGCACGCAGCATGGCCGTCTCACCCTCACGGCCAATACGCGCAAGTTGCTCACGCAGCCATTGAGAAGGTTTTTGATCAACCGCTGCTCGCGCCAGTGCGAGAAAGGTCGGCTGCAACGAACGCGCCGAACGCAGCATGATGTCGAGATCCAGGTCACGATGTGCGCCGCTGCCGCGCCCATCCACCAGCGCGGGTTTCGGCGTGAGAGACGCCTCATCAATCAACGCGGCCACCGCATGATCCGCGAGGGTCGACGGGTTGCAGGCACCATCGGTGAATACGGCTTGAGTGCGGGCCATCGCAATCACCAGCCGCGGAATTTTGCGGGCGGCTGATACAGCCCGCCTGACCACGCGACCAGGTCGTCGATGCTCCGTGCCGCCAGCAACGAGCGCTTCGCCTCGCCGCGGCGGATGCCAAGATCTTCCGGGTACGCAACAATGCCTCGACGCCGCAATTCCGCTGTCTTGGCGGGGTCCGCACGCATGCCGACGGGCGTCACCCCCGCCACGGCACTCAACGCCGCACGGCGCTCTTCCACGCCTTCGGCGGCATGCAGATACGCAATTCCTTCTTCGGTCACGACGTGGCTCACGTCGTCGCCGTAGATCATGACCGGGGCTATCGGCATGTTGCTTTGCTTGCCGACGGCGATGGCGTCGAGGGCGTCGACAATGGTCGGCTCGCCGCCCTTCTTGAAGGTCTCGGCGGTTTGCACGACGAGCTTGTGCCCGCGTCCGATCGCGCTGTTCGGTCCATCGTTTTTCATCAGCGATAACCACGCCGCGCTCGAATGACGGCGCCCGCGCGGATCGTGTCCCATGTTCGGCGCACCGCCGAATCCGGCAAGGCGGCCGAGCGTGACCGTCGATGAATTCGCGTCGGCGTCCATCTGCAACGTCGATCCTATGAAAAGATCCACGCCGTATTGGCCGGCGAGCTGGCACAACACGCGGTTTGATCGGAGGCTGCCGTCGCGGCCCGTGAAAAACACGTCCGAGCGCGCTTCAATGTAATCCTCCATGCCCACTTCGCTGCCGAAGCAATGCACGCTTTCGACCCAGCCGCTTTCGATGGCCGGGATCAGCGTGGGGTGCGGATTGAGCGCCCAGTGTGTGCAGATCTTGCCCTTCAGCCCATGCGCTGCGCCATAAGTGGGCAGCAGCAATTCGATCGCGGCGGTGTCGAAGCCAATGCCGTGGTTCAGTGCCGTCACGCCATAACGCTCGTAGATGCCGCGAATGGTCATCATTGCCATGAGGATCTGCAACTCGCCGATATGACGCGGATCGCGCGTGAACAGGGGCTCGACGGCAAACGGCCGGTCCGCCTGCACGACGACGTCGACCCACGAACCGGGGATATCGACGCGCGGCAGTTCGTCGACGATCTCGTTCACCTGCGCCACCACAATGCCATGACGGAACGCGGTTGCTTCGACGATAGTCGGCGTGTCCTCGGTGTTCGGGCCGGTGTACAGATTGCCGTGGCGATCGGCCTGCACCGCGCAGACCAGCGCGACTTGCGGCGTCAGGTCGATGAACATGCGCGCATACAGTTCTATATACGTATAGATCGCACCAATCTCGAGCTGCCCGTCTTCGAGCAACTGCGCGACGCGCAGACTTTGCGGGCCCGCAAACGAGAAGTCCACTTTGCGCGCGATGCCGCGTTCGAACAGCGTCAGATGCTCGGGCCGGCTGATGCTGGATATCAGCAGATGCACGTCATGCACGCGCGCCGGATCGAGCTTCGCGAATGCGCGAGAAAGAAAGTCGGCTTGCTTCTGGTTGTTGCCTTCCAGCGCGACACGGTCCCCGGATTGAATCAGCGTTTCGAGGGCGTCGACAATGCGCTCCGCCTTGAGCACACCGTTGTCGAGCCAGCCTTCGATAGCCTTCAGGCGCCGGGCCTTTTCCAGCGCGCGCGTGTTCCACTGGCGCGGCGCTGGGGCGGTGTCGGTTTGTGCGGGAGGATTCATGCGGGGCCTCGGTGTTGAGCGGGATCAGCGGAACGTAATCAGGAGAGCGGCAGCAGCGCTTAGTCTGACCGCGCAGTGGAAGGACGGCGACGCTTCTTCGGCTGCGTGGCCTGGGCCTGCATTTGAGCGTCGTGGAGAAAACGATAAACCAGTTCGCCGGTCGCAAGCAGATGGCGTGCGACCAGCGTTTGCGCCGCTTCGGTGTCGCGCGCATGCAGTGCGTCGAGAATGGCTTCGTGCTCGGCGTCGGACTGTCCCTTGAACGTGGGCATGCCGAACTTGAGCCGCAGATAACGCTCGCCCCGCCGATGCATCGTGCCAATCAGTTCCATCAGGTGAGGGCGCTCAGCGGGTGCGTACAGGCTCATGTGGAACTGCTCATTGCGCACGACATAGAGCGCCTGGTCCTGTTCGTTGGCCGCGGCCTCCAGCAACCGGCGCACCTCGGCCAGCGTTGCATCGGTATGGCGCTCGATTGCGATGCCGATAGCCAGACTCTCCAGCGACGCGCGGATCTCATAGATCTCGCGGGCTTCATCGGCCGATTGCAGGCTGACCGAGGCGCCGCGATTCTGTTCAATGGTGACCCAGCCTTCGCTGTCCAACTGCCTGAACGCTTCGCGTACAGGAATGGCGCTGACAGAGAACTGCTTGGCAATAGCGTCCTGGCGCAGCGGTTCACCCGGCAACAGCGTGCCTTCGACAATCGCCGAGCGCAACGCGTCCGCTATATAACGCGACGTGCTCTGGCGCGGCTCGAATTGCGCCTCGCGAAACGGGGGATTCAGCTCGTTTTTCATGTTTGTTCCTACCGAAGCTAGGTACAAGTGCGGAGTGGTCAACAGCTCATTTTCAAATATTATATATGAAAATGCACTTTTAGGGCTTGTAAGGCAAACCCGGTGCTTTAGCGCAGACGCCCCCATTTGCAAACAGCGGGCGTCGTTCATATCAGGCTCACACCAGGTTTACACCTACCAGGAAGACAGTCATGCCAAGTACGCTGGAACGTTCGATAGGCGCCGTCCGGCGCAAGCGCACGCCACTCAACCGGACACAGATCGTAGGCTTTTGGGGTGCCTGGGCCGGCTGGACGCTCGATGGCATGGACTCGTTCATCTATGCACTGGTGCTCGCGCCCGCGCTGACCGAACTGCTGCCGAAGTCCGGCTACGCGGCTACGCCTGCAAATGTCGGACTGGCAGGGTCAATTCTCTTCGCACTGTTCCTGGTGGGTTGGGGGTTGTCGTTTATTTGGGGTCCGCTTGCTGACCGCTTCGGGCGCACCAAGGTGCTCGCCGCGACCATCTTCACCTTCGCAATCTTTACCGGGCTTGCCGCGACTTCACATACGGTGTGGGAGCTGGGCATCTATCGCTTTCTTGCGGGCGTGGGTATTGGCGGGGAGTGGGCCCTGGCCGGGACCTATGTGGCGGAAGCGTGGCCGGAGGATCGCCGCAAGATGGGCGCAGGGTATCTCCAGACCGGGTATTACGCGGGCTTCTTCATGGCTGCCGCGCTTAACTATACGATCGGCGCGACCTTCGGCTGGCGCGCGATGTTCCTCGTCGGCATCGTGCCGGTGATCGTATCCATCGTCGTGTTGCTGCGCGTGAAGGAAACCGACAAGTGGCAGAAGGTGGAAGCGACCGTGGTCAAGCAGGCGAGTTCGCTGCGCTCGATCTTCTCGGCGCAATACCGGCAACGCACCATCGTCGCGACGGTGTTGCTCACCGTGGCCATCATCGGCTTGTGGGCGGGCGCGGTGTATGAACCGTCGGCGGTCATTCAGCTTGCGACGAAAGCCGGCATGACGAAGGCGGATGCATCCCGGACCGCATCCATCGCGACAGGGCTGCTGTCGATCGGCACGATCATCGGGTGTCTCGCGTTGCCGCCCATGGCCGAGCGTATCGGCCGAAAACTCACGCTCGCGGTGTACTTCGTGGGCATGGCGGGATCGATCGCGCTGGCGTTCGGCTGGGCGTTTTATCTGGAGAACGGACTGGTGCCGTTCATCGCTTTGCTGGTGGTGCTGGGTTTCTTCGGCGGCAACTTCGCGTTGTTCAGCTTGTGGCTGCCGGAGCAGTTCGAGACCCGCGTGCGAGCGACGGCGTTTGCGTTCTGCACGTCGATAGGACGCTTCTTCGGGGCAATCGTGAACTTCGGGATTGGCGCGATGGTGCTGCACATGAAGACGCTCGGCGTGCCTATTGCGCTGACCGCCATTGCGTTCGTGATCGGACTGGCGGTGATCCCGTTCGCGCCGGAAACGAAGGGGCAGGACCTGCCAAGTTAAAGACTTTTACTCGAAGCGCCGCGCCAGCAGACACAGGATTTCATACATGAGCGTGGCGGCGACGAGCGCCGTATTACCGCTTGGATCGTAAGGCGGCGACACTTCCACCACGTCGCCGCCAACCCAGTTCAAACCATCCAGTCCGCGCAGCAGCGCCAGCGTCTCGCGCGTTGTCAGCCCGCCTATTTCAGGCGTGCCTGTACCCGGCGTGTAGACCGGATCCAGGCCGTCCACATCCAGTGAAAGATACGTCGGGCCATCGCCCACGACCTTACGCGCTTCATCGATGATCGCGCCCACACCCCGGGCCTCGAATTCTTCGATAAACACCACACGCATGCCGCTTTCGAGCGAATAACGCCAGCCTTCGTCGGAATTCTGCGCACCGCGAATACCAATCTGGATGGTTCGCTTCGGGTCGAGCAAGCCCGCTTCCACCGCGCGGCGAAACGGCGCGCCGTGCGTGAATTTCGACCCTTTGAAACTATCCCATGTGTCAGTGTGCGCATCGATATGCACCATGCCAATAGGCTGCCTCGGCGCCATCGCCTGGAAGATCGGGTAGGTAATCGAATGATCGCCACCCGCGCTCAAGGCAATCTTGCCGGCCGCGAACACCGGTTCGAAGAAACGCCGGATGTCCTCGTGCGAACGTTCGAGATGATAGAGGTCGGTGAACGGTACGTCGCCTATGTCGCCCACGCGGCACGCATCGAAGGGATTGAAACGCGTCACATGATGGATCGCGCGGGTCATGCTCGACATGTTGCGGATCTCGCGCGGGCCGAACCGCGCGCCCGGGCGGGCAGTGACGCCGCCGTCGAACGGCACGCCGGCCAGCACGATATCGAGTTCATTGATATCCGTGCAGTACGGCACGCGCATGAAGGTAGGGATGCCGCTGAAGCGGGGTAACGCCATCTGGCTTCGATCGGTGCCGGGCATGATGTTCTCGTCAGAAGGTAGGCGGTGTATTGGTCCACAGCACGCGTGCAACGGTCTTGCCGGGGTTGCGATAACTGTGCGGAACGGTACTGGGGAAATAGAAGGTGTCTCCTGCATGCAGCAGATAAGATTCATCGCCAAGCGTCAGTTCGAACTGGCCCTCGATCACGTAACCCAGTTCTTCGCCGGCGTGGCTGATCTGCTCGTCACTGCTCGCAAGCGGTTCGATCACGTGGATATCGCTTTGCAGCAACTGCCCCGCAGCGGGCACGATCACCCGTTCCAGCATGATCGAAAGACTCTTGCCGGCTGACGGAAACTCCGTGGTGGGACGCTCGTTCGCGCGCTGCACGGGCGACGTATTGATGTCCGGTCCCGAGACGAGCGCGCCCACATTGGTCGACAACGCCAGCGCGATCTTGTGCAATGTCGCAAGCGAGGGTTGCGCGTGGCCGCCCTCGAGTTTGGACAACATGCTCTCCGAGCAACCCACCTCCGCTGCGAGCGCTTTCAGAGTCAACTGCTTGACCATGCGCGCGTGTTTCAGACGCACGCCGAGCGTGGCGGACGGATCGGGCTGAACCTCGGGCGGCTTGCTCGCGGCCCGGCGCGGGCTCGCTGGTTTGCGTGCTGCGGTTTTTTTTGTGGCCACCGGAAGGTTCTTCCTAAAAGTAAGGGGATCTACGCGAGCACCGTGAACTCGACTTCCAACGGATTCAACGCGTTGATCGGAATAATATCCTGCGGGCACGCAGACATGACTACGACGCAATCCATCAACGCCTTGATCTCCACGTAATCCCCTGCCTTCGAGACCGGCGCAAGCCATTCGATCGAATAGTCCGGCCTGATCGGGATGTTCATCCACAGGTTGAAGGGTTGCGGCACTTCGCGCGCCCGCAGGCCGATTGCTTTCAGCGCGAGCCGCATGTTGTCGGCGCAGTTGTCGTGATAACCGGCCACGCCCAGGTTCTTGTAGCGGTACAGATCGCACGCGGCCATCAGCGTGTCATGCACACCCGGCGATGTGTCCGTGACCAGCTCGGCAATCGGCCGCCGATGATTGGTCATCAACGGATCGCCGGTTTGCGGAATCACCTTGTCAAGCGACGCGCGGGCGTGTTCGAACGACAGGAATTCGTCGAGGTGAGTCGCATTGAAGATCCACGTATCGCAGACCTGGGTGCCGTGCGTGTTCGTGATGCGGATCGTCTGGCCCGACTGTACCTTGACCGCGCGGCCATTGCGTGCGGGCACCGTGTAGGTCTTGCCGATCTCGGGCGTGCCATCGGCGGAAATGGGTTCGCGCAGCGTGGCGTTTTCGCCAAGCGCATGGCTGTTGTCGTGATGATGTTCAACGTGCGGCGTGCTCATGGTGACTCCTTCAGTCAGATCGTGTTCAAGGTGCTTCGTTGCAGAGGTGAACCAGGCAATGCGCCAATGCGCGGGCGCCCAGTACGAGGTGATCGTCGTCGGTGGCTTCAAGCGGGTTGTGGCTGATGCCGCCGCGACTCGGGACAAACAGCATCGCGCTCGGGCAATGTTTCGCGAGATACATGGCGTCGTGGAATGCGCCTGACGTGATGCCTGGCGAAGGCGCGCCGAGCGCTTCGCATGCATCGGCTACGCGCTGGATCACGGCCGGCGCGAAGTCCACGGGTGGGTGGTTGAACAGTGCTTCCAATGTCACCGCGTGGCGGCTCACGCAGTCCGCAAGCTGGCGATCGAATGCGTCGAGTACAGCCGCGTCCGGGTGACGGAAGTCGATGGTGAACGTGACTTCCGATGCAATCGTGTTGATCGAGTTCGGTACTACCGTCCAGCGTCCGAAGGTGATGCGGGTATCGTCGCCGCCTAGCCGGCAAGCGAGCGTTTCGATCTCCGCGCGGACGGCGACAGCGAGCGTCATGGCGTCGTGGCGTGCGTGCATGGGTGTGGTGCCCGCGTGTGCAGCGACGCCCTGGCAGCGCACCGCGTACCACCGCACGCCCTGGATGCCGGTGACCACGCCCAGAGGAACATTGGCGAGTTCCAGCAAGGGCCCTTGTTCTATATGCAATTCGATGAACGCGTGCGCGGCCTTCTCCACAACGCGTGTCTGGAGCGACGGAAATGCTTCACGATGCGCGGCGAGTGCGCTGTCGAGCGAGATACCATAAGAGTCTTTCGCCTGCCCGTAACGCTCGATCAATGCCGGATCGACGAACGCGCTCGACCCCATCGCGCCAGGCTGAAAGCGCGTGCCTTCTTCGTTGGTCCATGCCACCACTTCAAGTGGGCGGCGCGTACGGATACCGGCATCGCTGAGTGCGGCAAGGCATTCGAAGCCTGCCAGCACGCCGTAGCAGCCATCGAGCTTGCCGCCTGTCGGCTGGGTATCGACATGGCTGCCCGTCATCACCGGTGGCAGGTCCTCCAGACCGGGGCGTCGAAAAAACAGGTTCGCGCAAGCGTCGGTACGGACTGTGCAGCCGAGTGCGGCGGCGCGGTCAATCAGGAAACGCCGCGCTTCGATATCGGTAGAAGACAGCGCCGGGCGATCCACGCCGCCGTCTTCACGCGCACCGAAGCGAGCAAGCGTCTCGATCGATTCGAGCAGACGTGATGCGTTTATATGAGAGGCGGTCTTGAGTGCATCGTCCAACATCACGCGACCCCCGTGACCGATGTCAGGCTGCGATCGAACCACGGCTTCAGGAACTGCTGCAGGCGTGGCGTGCGGGTGTTGCCGAAGATCTGTTCTGGTGGCCCCGCTTCCACTATCCGCCCGGCTTCCATGAACACCACGTGGTCCGAAATCTTGGCGGCAAAGCTCATTTCGTGCGTGACCATGACCATGGTCATGCCGTCTTGCGCAAGGGATCGGATCACACTCAATACTTCTTCTACCAGTTCGGGATCGAGCGCGGAAGTCGGCTCGTCGAGCAGCATGACTTCGGGTTCGATTGCCAATGCGCGCGCGATTCCCACGCGTTGCTGCTGACCGCCGCTCAGGGACGCGGGATAGGCATCGGCTTTTTCTGCGAGGCCAACGCGCGTCAGTGCCGCCAGCGCCTGTTTATGAGCATCGGCCTTGCTCGCTTTCTTCGACAACACCAGCGGCGCGGCCACGTTGCCCAGCACGGTCATGTGTGGCCATAGATTGAATTGCTGGAACACCATGGACACGGGCCGACGCACTTCCGCGATGCTCTTTTCACTATCGCGATCACGATCCGAACGACCTGCCGAGCGATAACCCAGCAACTGGCCTTTGATCCACACTTCGCCTTCATCGTAGGCTTCGAGAAAGTTCATGCAGCGTAGCGCGGTCGTCTTGCCGGACCCTGAAGGCCCGATCAGCGAGACGATCTCGCCGCGCGTCACCGCGAGATCGATGCCCTTGAGCACGCGATTGGCACCGTACGATTTACCCACGGCACGCAGTTCGAGAATGGGCAATGAACTCATGAGGTTTTCCGCGAAGGGGCAATCAGCGCCTGCGCCCATCGGGCAGCGAGGGCAATGCATTGCGTGAGTAGCCAGTAGCACACGATCAACATCGCATACGGGGCGATGTACGTATAGGTGGACGAGACTATGTCGCTTGCTGTCATGGTTAGTTCGGGCACGGTGATGATCGACGCCACGGCGCTTTCCTTGATGACAAGAATGGTCTGGTTGGCGAGCAAGGGAATGGCGAACGCAATGGCCTGTGGCATGTCGATGCTGCGAAACGCAGCCCATCGGCTGATGCCGAACGCGCGAGCCACTTCTCCATGTCCGCGCGGAATGCTGGCCCAGCCGGCGCGAAAGATTTCCGCAAAGTACGCGGCCGAATAAAACGCGAGCGACACAATGGTGGCCTGCACCGCCGTCATGGTGATGCCGATCACCGGCAAGCCGAAATAGACGATCACCAGTTGCGACAGATACGGCGTACCGCGCACGAGCCAGACATAGACGCGATAAGGCGCCGCCACCCAGCGCGGGAACCGCAGTCGCAGCGCGTTCAGCACGAAGCCGGCCAGCGCGCCCATGAAGGCCGCGAGCAAGCTGACCTCGAGCGTCACCAGGATGGCTTCGGCGAAACGCGGAATGAGCGAGAGGAAACTGTTCATGGTCGGCTCAAGCCCGTCGCGCCACGCGCCGTTCGATACCCCGCCCGGCAAGCGACAGCAGCGAAGT
>Ga0073928_10007254_pt1 | contig 14476 bp, 9 predicted proteins | sample PaiPotPPA55metaG_FD_76969 | JGI IMG/M metagenome (GOLD analysis project Ga0073928, IMG submission 76969) | Iron sulfur acid spring bacterial and archeal communities from Banff, Canada, to study Microbial Dark Matter (Phase II) - Paint Pots PPA... ... | reverse complement strand
TCGTCGATTTCCCAGATCGTCGGCAGCGGCTTGACCGTTCGCTTCCTTTTAGCCATCCGTGGCTCCTTTGGGTTGAGTGCCGCAGGATTATATCAGAAGAATCGTTTTGAGATAGTTACTTAGGGCGCAATGGCCCGAATCGTCAATGCGGGGCCTGCTCCTGTGGGCCGAATGGCGGGGGCTCGGCGGGCGGATGGGCCGACGCCGCACCCTGCGGCCGCTCCGTGCCGCCGGGCTGGGTCAAGTTCGCGTTCTTCCAGATCGACAGCAGGGTCTGCGCGTCGCTCGGCAGCAGCAGCACGTGCGTGTCCTTGTTCTCACTACCCAGGTACTTGCCCGCGCGAGTCATGTAGTGGGTCGTGACCGACCCGTGGTAACCAATCCGATCGTCGATCGGAATCGCTCGAACGACTTTGCCGTTGAACGTGAGCTGCTGCTCGAGGCCGACGTCAACATAGCGGTGCATGACTTGCCGCGTCTCCGGGACATACACGGCAAACAGATAAGTCCTCGGCTTGATCGATCCATCCGGCCAAGGCCGGGAATCGAGCGGCAGTAACTGCGGCAGCATGTGGCTGATCGCCTGCGGCAGGTACCACGGGGGCAACTCCTGGGTGGTCGGCTCGTCGGCCCCGCTGCCGCTGATGCTCGTCACGTCCAGCGTGTACTGCTCGCGAACGCTTACGGCAGGCTGGCGCGGATCGATCTTCGTACCCGGCAGCGCCTCTTTATTCAGAGAGCGGACGAGCTGCTTGTTGCTCGAGGCAAAGTCTTCCATGAGCTGATGGACCGGCTTGCCCTCCTTGTCCACCGTCCCATCGGCGATCACCGTTACCCGCGACCAGTCCTCCAGCCGAAAGTCGGGCGCGACGAACAGCCACGAGGCGGTGTCGACCTGGACGGGGCCCCTGGGCTTTTCCGAACCCGTCTGTACGGCCGGGTTGAGGGAGCGGGCGCGGATGCCGATCAAGATTCCATCCCCGCTCTGCACGAGGTCGCGGTCGCCCTTCCCCTCGCGAAGTTCCTGGCGTTTGAGAGGCCGGGGGACGCCGGCGGCGGTCTGTTCGCTGATGTAGCTGTACCCCACGTCCTTGCCGTCCCGCAGCACTCGCACCCACTGCTCGGGGATGAGAACGGCGGCGAGATGGTGCTTCCAGTTGGTCATCAGGGCCCGGGTCCGATAGAGACGGTCGCGCTGTTCCAGCGCAATTTTCTCCGTGTCGAGCAGGCGGACGGAGTCAAGCATCTGGCGGAAGGTCTCGACGGCGATCCGCTCGCCGGGGTCCTCGGGCGCGTCTTCACCGGTGGCGTCGCTGGCGGGCGTCGTCAGGGAGATGAGATAGAAGAGGCGGTCGCTGGCCTGAATGATGGCCTGCTGGCTGAGGAAGCGCGGGCCGTTGGCGGAGTATCGCACGGCAATCATGGCAACGTTGTCCTTCACGCTGGGGTCGCCGTCGCGGATGTTGGTGAGGTCTTGCCGCAGGACCTTGCAGCCGGCCAGGTCGTGCTTCACCCGCCCGACGGTCACATCGAGCAGCCCGACGACGGGTTTGCCGAAGCCGTCGGTCCCGTTGGTCAACGCCGCCGGCTTGGGCGTGAGCAGGCGTGTGAGCTTCAGCTCCCACTTTCGCTTGTCGTCGCCGAAGTGCCCGATATCGTCGCCGGCGCCGGTGGAGTTGACGCGGTGCAGGCCGCCGGGCAAGCGCAGGGAGATCCCGGCCGAGTCGCTGTCGAATGTTCCGCCCAGCAGCTCGCCACCCGGCAGTTCGCCGGCGGAAGGCAGCGTATTCGATTGTGGGTCGGCCCCGATGTCGGCGGCACTGATCCGGGCCGTCGTGTACAGAATCATTCCACTTGCCAATAACCACGCCAGGCAGGTGTGTCTCATGTTGCTCCTACTTGATGCAGAACTTCGATCCGATGCCCACTTGAGGCTATTCACGACCTTTAACAAAAGCTCTCGCTCGCCGGGACCGATCCGCGGGCCGACTTTCAGCAGCTCGACCCGGATCAGCAGGCTGCCTCGCCTCAGTGGCACGACTGCTGACGCGGTCAGGTACTCCTCGGGCGCCATACCGTCGGGCGTGGGGCGGAGTTCGGGGACGAGTTGCATCTGCCCCTCCCGATGCAGTCCCGCGAACTGAATCTTCTCGGTGCTCCCTGCCTGTTTGGGGTCATAATTGCTCTCCGGCGCCAGCTCGGCGGGGCGCCGCGTGACCCACTGCTCGATTACCATCAATTGGCCGTCTTCAGTCGCCTCGATAGCCGGCCCCTGTGACCCCGACACCTCCTGCACCGTCCACCCCTGGGGGAACCGCACCACCAAGAGCCCATACCGGACCGGCGGCCCGAGCGTCAGCGCCTCGCGGGTCTTTACATGAATGACGAGCTGGGCCAGGCCGACCGTGCCGCCGAGGACCAGCCACGTCATCACCTGCATCAACACCCGCCGCCAGCGGGGATAGTCCCAGGGCCGGCCCATGAGGGGATTCTAGCGGAAAACTTCTGGCGCCGCATGGGGACGCACGGTAGCGACACCGGGCTTTCCATCCCGATGAAATCGGGACCCACCAACCGGCGGTGAAGCTCTTGCGCCCACGGCCGAGTCGGCCGTGCTACGGCAGAGGGCGCGCCACCCGCGAGCGTCACACCCGCTTGGCCTTCACCCGGCCACCGGCTCGGCGCAGGGCGATTAAAGAGATGCTAGACTAATGTCGCAATGAGCAGCGGTCCCATGCTCTTCGACTCCCTTTACTCGCACGGCTATGCTCGGGTCTGCGCCTGCGTTCCACGGTTGCGGGTGGCCGAGCCGGAGTTCAACTCCCAGCGCATCGTTGACTTGGCGCATCAGGCCGCCGCCGATCATGCGGCCCTGGCCATCTTTCCCGAGATGGGACTCTCGGCGTACTCGTGCGAAGACCTGTTTCACCAGGACGCCCTGCTGGACGCGACCGAGCAGGCGCTGGCCCGCGTCGCGAAAGAGACGGCGGCGCTCGGAACCCTGTTGGTCATCGGCGCGCCGCTGCGATTTGAGCGGAAGCTGTTCAACTGCGCCGTCGTCCTGCACCGGGGTCGAATCCTTGGCGTGGTACCCAAGAGCTACCTGCCCAACTACCGGGAGTTTTACGAGAAGCGGCAATTCACGTCCGGGTTTCAGGCCGTGTCACGGGAAGTCAGCGTGCTCGGCCAGGACGCGCCGTTCGGCAGTGATGTCCTGTTCGAGGCATCCGACCTGGCCGGGTTCGTGGTGCACGCGGAAATTTGCGAAGACCTGTGGGTGCCGATCCCGCCATCGTGCTGGGGCGCGCTGGCGGGGGCGACGATGCTGGCGAATCTGTCCGCCAGCAACATCACCATTGGCAAGGCCGCGTACCGGCGCGAGCTGTGCGCCGGGCAGTCGGCCAAGTGCGTCGCCGCTTACCTCTACACCGGCGCCGGACAAGGGGAATCGACGACCGACCTGGCGTGGGACGGGCATGCGATGGTGTACGAGAACGGGAACCTGCTGGCCGAGGGTGAGCGGTTCAGCGGCGGCGAGCAGCGCGTTACCGCCGACGTCGACCTCGACCGGCTCAGTCAGGAGCGGATGCGGCTTACCAGCTTCAACGACTCGGTCGGGCATTACCTGGAACGGCTTACCCCGTTTCGGCGCGTGCGTTTCGAGTTGGGGATGACACACGAGGCGGTGGCGCTGCGGCGCGAGGTGTCGCGGTTCCCTTACGTTCCCGGCGACGAGAAGCAGCGCGACGACCGCTGCTTCGAGGCTTACAACATCCAGGTGGCCGGGCTCGAGCAGCGGCTGCGCGCGACCGGCATCAAAAAGGTGGTGATCGGCGTCTCGGGCGGGCTCGACTCGACCCAGGCCCTGATCGTCTGCTGCCGCACCATGGACCGGCTCGACCTGCCGCGGCAGAACGTGCTCGCCTACACGCTGCCCGGCTTCGCCACCAGCGAAAAGACCAGGGCCAACGCCTGGCGGCTCATGAAATCGCTGGGCCTCTGTGCCGACGAGATCGACATTCGTCCGGCGTCGCGGCAGATGCTCCTGGACATCAAGCATCCCGCCGCCCACGGCCAACCCCTTTACGACGCGACGTTCGAGAACGTTCAGGCGGGCGAACGGACCAGCCACCTGTTCCGCTTAGCCAACCGCCACAACGCCATCGTGGTCGGCACCGGCGATCTGTCGGAGCTGGCGCTCGGCTGGAACACCTACGGCGTGGGCGACCAGATGTCCCACTATAACGTCAACGCCTCGGTCCCCAAGACGCTGGTCCAATACCTGATCCGCTGGGAGGTCGAGCGCGATCAGGTCTCGGAGGAGGCCAAGGCGGTGCTGCGGGAGATTCTCGATACCGAAATCTCCCCCGAGCTCGTACCCGCTTCCAGCGAGGGCAACATCCAACGTAGCGAGGACGTGGTCGGGCCGTACGAGCTTCAGGATTTTCACTTGTACTACGTCACCCGCTACGGCTTTCGGCCCAGCAAGGTGGCGTTTTTGGCGCTGCGCGCGTGGGGCGACAAATCACGGGGAAGCTGGCCGCCGGGCTTTCCCGCGGCAAAGCAGCGACAGTACACGCCGGCTGAGATCAAGAAGTGGCTGCGCGTCTTCCTGCACCGCTTCTTCACCACCAGCCAGTTCAAGCGTTCGGCCATGCCCAATGCGCCGAAGGTGGGGTCAGGCGGCTCGCTTTCCCCGCGCGCCGACTGGCGCGCCCCCAGCGATTCGGACGCGCAGGCATGGCTCGACGAGCTGGAGCGGAACGTTCCCGGACCGTGAGTGAGGTGGAGCGCCCCAAGCCCGGTCTCGTTTCTACTTCTGCGCCGGTTGCGTCGCGGGTCGGGGCTCTCCGATTTCCCATCCGCCGCCCAGTGACTTGTATAGCGCGACCAGGTCGGTCGCGACGTCGCGGGTGCTGAGTACAAGGGCGTCCTGGGAGCCGTAGAGTGACCGCTCGGCGTCGAGCACCCGAAGGAAATCGGTCTGCCCTCCCTGGTACTGCTGGATCGCCAGGGCGAGGGCCTTCTGATTGGCCGCAACGGCATCGGCCAAGGCCGAGCCACGCTGCTGCTCCTGCGAATAGGCGACCAGTGCGTTCTCCACGTCTTGAAGCGCGGTCAGCACGGTCTGACGGTAGGTGGTCAAGGCCTGTGCCTGAAGCGCGTTCTGCACCTCGATGTTGGACCAGATCCTCCCGGCGTCGAAGATGGGCCAGGTGAAGCTGGGGCCGAACGACCAGGAACGAGTACCCCAACTGCTCAGGGCCTCGTAGCGGCTGCCTTGCAACGAGAGGGTGCCGGTCAGGGAGAATTTGGGGAACAGGTCGGCGGTTGCGACGCCGATCCGCGCGGTCTCGGCGGCGAGTTGCCGCTCGGCCCGGCGGATGTCCGGGCGACGCCGCAATAACTCCGACGGCAAACCCACCGGAACCACTGGCGGCGTCAGCGGAATCGGGCCGGTCGCCGACAACTCCTGTTGCAGGTCCGTCGGCTCTCTTCCCAGCAGCACGCTCAGGCTGTAGACCGCCTGCTGTTGGAGGCTGACGAAGCCGGCAATCTGCGCCCGAATGGAGGCCACCTGGGCCTGGGCGTTGGCCACGTCGAGCTGGGTCCCGGAACCAAGCTGCACCTTTTGCCGCGTCACGTCCAGCGAATGGCGGTCGGCTTCCAGGTTGCCATGAGCGATCAGGATCTCCTGCTGGAAGCCGCGAACGAGGAGGTAGTCCGTCGCGACCTCGCCGAGCAACGTGACCAGGACGTCGCGGCGATCCTCGACGGCGGCCTGGAAGTCGGCTTGGGCGGCCTCGATGGAGCGGCGGACGCCGCCGAAGATGTCCAGTTCCCACGCCGAGTCGAACCCCGCCTGCCACAGGTCATGCGGATGGGGCCGGGCGGTGGTCCCGCCTCCGGTGACGGTTCCGGTATTTCCTCCGCCGGTTACGACAAACGTTCCGCCGCCCGCCGAGAAGCTGCGGCGATAGGAGCCGCTGGCGTTGATGTCGGGAAAAAACCCGGCGGTGGCGACGCCCAGGAGCGCCCGGGATTGACGCAACCGCTCTGTTGCCAGCTCGAACGTCAGGTTCGATTCCACCGCGCGCTTCACCAGCGAGTCGAGTTCGGGGTCGCTAAAGGTGGTCCACCACCGTTCGATCCGGAGCGGCTGCTGGACGGTGATGCTGGGCTGCGTGGTCGGCGGAGCGGTCCACGAGGCGGGCATGTGCTGCGCCGGGCGCTGGTAGTTAGGGCCGACCGCGCACCCCGCCATGCCCGCCGCCAAAGTTGCCGTCCAGGCAAGTTTGTGCCAGGTCGTATTGGGAAGGATTTGCTCAGACACCTCATTCCGGGCACGGGTTGAGCAACCGCGCGCCCGAAGAAACCGCAATAGAATCATAGAAATTGTCCGGTTGGGCCCGGCAGACAACTACCGGAAGGAAAGGCGGATTTCCAGCAGGGCGCGCCGCGTCCCAATGGAGCGCCGCTTCACACTTCCTACAATCCGCTGCCGCATGAGCACCGAGCCCGCGAAGATCCCGCTGGTGATCTCAACCTGGTCGTTCGGTATTGCCGCCAACTCGGCGGCGTGGGAGGTGTTGTCTGCCGGGGGGCCTGCGCTGGACGCGGTCGAGGCGGGCATCATGCAGTGCGAGAACGACCCGACCGTCGACAGCGTGGGTTTCGGCGGTCTGCCGGACAGCGGTGGAGAGGTGACGCTGGATGCTTCGATCATGGACCACACCGGCCGGTGTGGTGCGGTCGCCTGCCTGCATCGCGTTCGCAACGCGATCAAGGTCGCTCGGATGGTAATGGAGAAGACGCCGCACGTGATGCTGGTGGGCGAGCCGGCCACAAAGTTCGCTCTCGATAACGGGCTGCCGCAGACCAACCTGCTCTCGCCGCAGGCCGGGAAGAAGTTTGATGACTGGCGAGCAAAGCATGAGGCGGCCGGGGTGGAGTCGCATGACACGATTGGCATGCTGGCGATCGACGCCGCCCGGCGGATGGCCGGCGGCTGCAGCACCAGCGGGCTGGCGTTCAAACTGCCCGGAAGGGTCGGCGATTCGCCGATCATCGGCGCGGGGCTGTACCTCGCCCCAGGCGTCGGCGCCGCGGCGGCAACCGGGCACGGTGAAGAGATGATGAAAGTGTGCGCCAGCTTCTCCATCGTCGAGCAGATGCGGCGAGGCCTCGAGCCTCGCGAGGCCATCGCCCATGTGCTGAACGAGGTCCTCCGCCGGCACTGCGGCAAAGCGGATGTGGACGTGAGCTTCATCGCCCTGCGGGTTGATGCGGCGTATGCCGGCATGACGCTCCGATCCAAGACCAGCTTCCGCTATGCCGTGACCACGCCCGCCGAGACGCAACTGGTCAACGCCGCCGCCTTGACGAGTTAACCATGTGGCACGGGCGTCTCGCCCGTGGTAGGACGAGCATCGCTCCCATTGCAGGTTTAGTTGATGTAAGAGGCGTGGCTTACGTTGAGCGCGGCGGCGTCGGCCTTACAATCCGCCCATGCCCCATTGCTCCCCGCGCCCGTGGTGGATTGTTTACGTGCTCCTGATCGTTGTCGCGGGTTGCACCAATGCCAACGTCGAACTCAACCGCGCCGACCTTCGGCTGGAAGACCGCCGCACCAATCAGACCCGGGCAGCGGTTTTTGCTCGGGTCCGTCCGCTGGGGATCTGGTCGGCCGCACCCACGACACAAGACGTTGCCGTCCTGCCCACTTCCGCTCCCGTCCGGTCACCGGGCCAGAGCCTGCCATTCGATCGCGATGGATGCTTCATTGGCCTTGCCCTCAGCGGGGGCGGGTCGCGGTCGGCCAACTTCTCCGCCGCCTGCATGTTCCAGTTCGAGCGGCTCGGACTGCTTCAAAAGGTCGATTACATCTCGTCGGTCAGTGGCGGCTCCCTTACGGCCGCGTATTACTGTCTCAACGGCGCGGATTGGAACCCGTCTGCCGTGCAGAGGAAGCTGACGTACCCGTTCGCCTCCGACCTGATTGCCCAGACGTTCTTCATGCCGTGGAACTGGATCGCGTTGATGGCCACCGATTGGGATCGGAGCGACCTGCTGGCCGGCAGCTTTCGCGACGTTCTGTTCAACCGGGGCGGGCGACCGCTGACGTACGGCGACCTCCGGCCGGATCGGCCGCGGCTCTTAATCAATGCCACCGATTTGCAGTCGGGCCGCCGATTCGTGTTCAGCAACGAGTCGTTCGACCAGCTCAACAGCGATCTGTCCAGATATCCGATCGCGTATGCGGTAACGTCCAGCGCCGCCGTTCCAGTCGTCCTGCACCCTGTGACGCTCCGGGACTACTCCACCCGATTTGCCCAGTACCGTCACCTGGTCGACGGCGGCGTGAGCGACAATCTGGGGATTCAAACGCTCTTGGAAACGTATGCCGCCCAGCTCGCGACCGCCAGAGGCCGGCGCCTCCCCGATCCATATCCCAATGGGGCCGTCTTCATTGTTGTCGACGCCCACACCCAGTTCGACGCCGAGATCTCGAGCAAGGGGGACATCGGGCTTATCGAGAGTCTGAGAATCGCGCTGGGCCTGACCAGCACGTCGTTGCTCAACCGCGTCAGCTCGGCCACGCTGGCCGACCTCATCGTCCGCAGCTCGCCCGACGAGGTCACCGCAAGCCAGATCCGTCACCAGATCGACCAGTTAAATGACAACGGCTACCTGGACATGCGCGACCGGAGCGGCCATGAAGTGCGCGTGGTCTACCTGTCGCTCGCGCAGGTGAACGACCTGCCGGACCTGCCATTCGTCGGCTTCAGCGAGACCCTCAACAGCATCTCCACCTACTTCAACATCAGCGATCGCGAGGCTTATCATCTCTACCAGGCGGCAGACCTTCTGGTGAGGGAAAAGTTCGAGGTACGGCTGCGCGCCATTGTCGCCGATTTGGACCGGGACGCGGCCAGCCGATGAATTGCCTGTTGCGGGGACCAACGTCCTGGAGTAAACAATCCCACGCAAACGGAGTGATCGGAGTCTTATTTATGGCCATCATGCCCGCGCATTCTGATGGGCCCCGCGGCATCGATCCCCAGTCGTCGATCGTCCGCGCCCTGGCGGTCGTCGGCACCATCTTCGGCACCCTTGGGCTGTGTGGTTTGCCGTTCAACCTCGCCGCCTGGATCACCTACGGCTGGCCGATCGAGGGCGCCAAGACCGCGATCATGGACATGTGGTGTTTCGCGTCGACGTTGATCGGTCTGGGGTTGTCGGCCCTGCTGCTCGGGGGCAGTCTGGGCGCGTATCACTTCAAGTGGTGGGCCCGCGATGTGCTCCTGCTGTGGGCCTGGCTCAGCCTTGTCTATGGAATTTGCGGCATCTTCTTTTGGGGTCGATTCCTGCTTCCACGGTTCAGTTCCCAGTACGTCGAAATGCGCGGAATCGATGAGGTCAGCGGCCTGATCGCCTGGATTATCGGGACGGGTTTTGCCATTTTCGTGCTGCACTTCCTGAACCGCCCGTCGGTCGCCGCCAGCTTTATGGAAGCTCGCCCGGAGGTTCCCGCCCACGAGCCGGCGGTTTGAGAGGCGCGGTTCCCGTAATTCCCGCGGCCGCCAGGCTGGTTTTTGATGTCGGGTTCGTTCCGCCTTGATGGGGTATACCGAATAGGCAAAATAGCCGAACTTTAGTGGCGGCCGTGCAACCTCGAGTTGGCCGCCCGAGAGGAGCACGTAAAGGCATGGGAGACGCCGCTGTCGCCCCGACGATTCGTACCTTTCAGGTATTCCCTGACGTCCCGGAGCCGCTGAGTGCCCTGCTGGAGTTGGCCCACAACTTCTGGTGGGTCTGGAACCCGGATGCGGTGGAGCTGTTCCGCCGGCTCGATCGCAAGTTGTGGGAAGACGTGTATCACAACCCGGTGAAAATGCTGGGGGTGATCCCGCAGGAGAAGCTGGCTGCCGCCGCCAAGGATGATGGGTACCTGGCCCACATGCACCGGGTGTACGACGATTTCAAAGAGCACCTCTCGCGGCCGGGGTGGTTCAAAGAGAACCACCCGGACAAGAGCCAGATGCTGGTGGCGTATTTTTCGGCCGAGTTCGGGTTGCACGAGTGTCTTCCGATCTACTCCGGCGGCCTGGGCATCCTCGCCGGCGATCATCTCAAGAGCGCTAGCGAGCTAGGCGTGCCCCTGGCGGCGGTCGGGTTGCTGTACCGCAACGGATACTTCCAGCAGTACCTGTCGGGCGATGGCTGGCAGCAGGAAGCGTACCCCGAGCTCGACTTCTACAACCTCCCGATCGAGCAACTGCGGTATACCGATGGGTCGCCGGTTCACGTCCGCGTCGATCTGCCGGACAACGCGGTCTTCTGCAAGGTTTGGCGGGCGAACGTGGGGCGGGTGCCGCTATACCTGCTGGACACCAACCTTCAGGAGAATTCCCCGGCGGACCGTGACATCACCGCCAAGCTGTACGGCGCCGGCACCGAATTGCGGATCAGGCAGGAAGTGATCCTGGGGATCGGCGGCGTGCGGGCGCTGACGACGCTGAACATCGCTCCCACCGTCTTTCACATGAACGAGGGGCACAGCGCGTTTCTGGCGCTCGAGCGAATCCGGATGCTGCTGGAGGGCGCCGCGCTCACCTTCGACGAGGCCCGGCAACTGGTCATGTCCACGAACGTCTTCACCACGCACACGCCTGTGCCCGCCGGGATCGACACGTTCTCCCCGGAGGTCATGCTCAAGTACTTCCAGCACATGATCCCGGCGCTCAAGCTGGACGAAGAGGGGTTTTTGGCCCTCGGCCGCGAGGACGTCTCCAACCGCAAGCAGGGGTTCTCGATGGCGTTGTTGGCGATTCGCCTGGCGGACAACGTGAATGGCGTCAGCCAACTCCACGGCGAGGTCTCGCGAAAAATGTGGCACAACATCTGGCCCCAGGTCCCGCCGGACGAGGTGCCGATCCGCTCGATCACCAACGGCGTTCACACAAGGACGTGGCTTGCCGCCGACCTGGCGTTCACCCTCGACCGCTACCTCAGCGGCGAGTGGATGAGCGACCCTTCCGACCAGAGCGTCTGGGAGGGCGTGCTCCAGGTCCCCGATGAGGAATTATGGCGCGCCCACGAGCGCTGCCGGGCCCGGCTGGTGAGCTGGGCGAGGCAGACGCTGCGCGACCAACTCGGTCGACGCGGCGGATCGTATGACGAACTCAACGCCGCCGACCAGGTCCTCGACCCCGAGGCGTTGACCATCGGTTTCGCCCGTCGATTCGCCACCTACAAACGCGGCACGCTCCTGTTCCGCGATACCGAGCGGCTCAAGCGGCTGCTCGATGACGCGAGGCGGCCGATCCAGTTCCTCTTTGCCGGCAAGGCCCATCCCGCCGACAATGAAGGCAAGGAGCTGATCAAGCAGATCGTCAGCTTCGCCCGCGACCCCGCCCTGCGGCGGAAGATCGTCTTCCTCGAAAACTATGATATGAACGTCGCCCGCTATATGGTGCAGGGCGTCGACGTGTGGCTCAACACGCCGCGACGGCCTTACGAGGCCTCCGGCACCAGCGGCATGAAGGCCGCCTGCAACGGCGTGTTGAATTGCTCGATCCTCGACGGGTGGTGGGTGGAAGGGTACTCCCCCGACGTAGGCTGGGCCATCGGCCGGGGCGAGACCTACTCCGACGCCGCCTTTCAGGACCACGTCGAGAGTCAGGCCCTCTACGACATCCTCGAAAAGCAGATCGTCCCCCTGTTTTACCACCGCACCCTCGACAATCTCCCGCGGGAGTGGATCACGCGGATGAAGAACGCCATGCGGAAGCTCGCCCCCGTCTTCAACACCAACCGGATGGTGCGCGACTACACGCGGATGTTCTACGTCCCCGCCTTCGACCGCGGCCAGCGGCTCGGCACCAATGGATTGGCCGGGTCCGTCGCGCTGGCCCACGCCAAAGACTCGTTGCGGCACCGCTGGAACGACATCCGGATCATCGGCGTCCACGCCAGCGGCAACGGGCACTTCAAGGTTGGCGACACCATGCAGGTCGAGGCCCTGGTCGACCTGCCCGGCATCAAGCCGGACGAGCTGACCGTTCAGCTTTATACCGGCCCGGTCAGCGCCACCGGGGAGATCGAACAGCCGCAGGCGCTGCGGATGAGCTATGCCAAGGCGATGGCGCCGAACCGCCACGTGTTCGTCGGCCAGATCGCCTGCCGCGCCAGCGGCCGCCAGGGCTTCGCCATCCGAATCCTGCCCGGCTACACGGACATGGCCACGCCATTCGAGCCGGGATTGATCATCTGGAACTGAGCCGCGGGTTGCGTCCCGGGTGACGCGGACGGCAGGGCGTGGCGCCGATTGATCGGCAGCCCGCTCCACAGCACAATTGCCATCATCAGCAGCCCGAAGCCGAGCTTGAGAAGCGTTCCTTTGACGCGTCCCGCGGCGGCGCCGACTCCGATGATCGCCGAGCGTCCCAGTTCCCTTCCGCCGGACAGCTCCGCGATGGTGGCGCCAAGGAACGTGCCCAGGCAAACGCCAACGAACGTGCTCAAAATGGGAATCGGGATGAAGCTGAGAAAGATGCCGCCGAGGATGCCGCCGATGATCGCCCCCCACAGCCCGCGGCGGCCGCCCCCCGCGCGCTTCGCCCCAGCGCCCGCCGACGCCGCTTCTATGACCTCCGCGACCAGCGCCAACGCCAGCAGGACTGCAAGCGTCCGCCAGGCGATATACGCCCCATGCGTGAGCCACGCATAACCCGCCGTCGCCGCCAGCATCAGCCACAACCCCGGCAGCGCCATCACCGTAATCAACAACCCAAACAGCAACGCGGCAATGAGGCAGAGATAGAGGAGAAAATGGTACATGTGAAACCCACTACACAGATTCCGGTGACGAATCAAATGCGCCGCTCGTGTCTTTTCGAGCCGGGCTGGTTCGCTGACGATGCGTCGTGCTCATCTCCAAAGCACGGGTCGATCTTGAAACGGCGTTGTGGAAATCGAGATGACGCGGCTCTCATGGGCCGCCATCGGCCAATCAGCCACGGGTACAACGCGCCGTACTGTGGCAGGTTATCCCGGACCCGAATAGCTTCTGGTTGCTAGCACTCGGCTTATCGCGTGTATTGTATCGCCGACGGGCGCGCTCAGACGATCCACCATTGAGTGCTTCCAGAGCCGCCGCTAATAGCACGGAGCACACTGTACTGAGTCGAGAGCACAACCGAATTTCCGCTGTCAATCGAGTCACCCGCACTGGTCTGAACCGTCACATTATTTGCGCCGCTGTTTATCCGCTTAACGGCGTACATCCGGCCCGTAACAGTCGAGGACGCCGGCGGAAGCGTAACAGTGAACGCGCCACTGGTGGCATCAGCCATGAGGTAAGTATCCCGCACCCCCGCAGTGTATGCCGCAAAGATAACGATTATGGGCTGGCCGAACCCGTTCGAGCTAATATTTCCATCCTGATCGACGCTGAACAGCACTGTCGACCCATCTGTGTCGCGGTAGAGGATGCCGTTGTACCACCCATTGTGTCCTTCAATAAGAATTCCAGAGTCGTTGCGCACGCCGGGGGGATTAACCCAGCCCGAGTAGTGGGAGGAGATGTACACTCCGACGTTCCTGTTCGTCTTGTTTCCCGCCACATCCGAGTGTACCCCGACCTCGATTCCCCACGTTACGTTGGACAGGGCGCCCGGCTGCTTCCGTGCGTGAGCTTCCAGCGCCCGGAACTTAGCGTTTCCCGTTCCGCTCGTCTGGCCCGCGACGAATCGGCCGGAACCTTGGTCGGCGTTGGACACATCGGTGCTCTCAAACTCGAAGGACGCCATCACGGCGTTACCCGTGGTAACTGTCTGTTGCACCAAGAATCGGATACCGTTGTTCGTGCCAACTGGTGGTAGGTACGCGCTTCCCGAGGGATCCACATCTATAGGCCCCGGCGGTGCCAGGGTACCGATATGCACCTTCCCGCCGATGGGATTCAGGTACAAGGGGCTGTAGTAATAACCCTCGTACTCCGCCTGGATAAATCCAACGGTCCCAAACTTACGGGAGTCAAATAAATCGTTCGTGTCTGTCGCGCCAACGACGACGGTCTTCGTCAGGAGGTGTGCGGTGCCGGCTTGAAGCTGGACGTACGCCGTCCCGCTCGCGTTTGCTGCTGCGACACTGATTTGCTCTGGATTGCCTGAAGGCGTGACGGTCAGCGGTGCAAAGGGGCTGGTTGTCCCGATCCCGACAGCTCCCGACGACGGCCAAGGACTTGTGTTTGCCATAAGCCTACCCTCGAACAGTGCTGGACGACCAGAGGCACAAGCTAATCCCTGACTCGATTTAGGTCAAGCGTAAGAGAGTTAACGGAATCTCCGGGCGCGCCCAAACTTCCGGGCGAGTTGTAACAAGTGTGATTGCAAAGGCTTGGTGGGGCAGACATTCTTGTCTGCCTCGAGTCCGTGATTGCGGGATGTACTCATTCCGCCGAGCGGACTCG
>Ga0073928_10007252_pt1 | contig 14477 bp, 14 predicted proteins | sample PaiPotPPA55metaG_FD_76969 | JGI IMG/M metagenome (GOLD analysis project Ga0073928, IMG submission 76969) | Iron sulfur acid spring bacterial and archeal communities from Banff, Canada, to study Microbial Dark Matter (Phase II) - Paint Pots PPA... ... | reverse complement strand
GCCCGATTTCAGCGCGCAAGCTGCGCTGCGCGCGGGGCACTTGATCCGGGTGCTGCCTGAGTGGCAGCCCAAGGGCGGGTTCGCTGAACAGCTTTATATCGTCAGGCCCTACGCGCCACACGTGCCGCGTGCCGTGACCGCGTTTGTAACCTACCTGCGCAAGACCTTCGAGAACGGCTTCTCCGACTAGAAGGCTAGGCACCCTCCTTTTGCCTCTCAAGCCAACCTCTCTGCGCCGCCAGCACATCGTCGGCGCGCAGTCCCGTTAGCTGCCTGTACAAAGCCGGCGCGGTCGCGCCTTCGGTGTTCAGCAGCAGCACGTTCGAGCGTTCGTCAAGCCCGAGTGCAGCGCGATCTTCCGCGCTGCTGCTCGCCTGAACGAGTCCCGCGAGTCCTGCCGCCCCCGACTCCCCAGCCACAAGAGGCACATCGTGCTCAGCGCCAACGGCCAGGGTCCGCATGGTATCGACGGCGGCATCGTCGGGAATGGTCATGAAGACATCGGCGAGAACATGCAGGAAACGCCACGCCAGCGGCGACGCTTCCCCGCACGCGAGCCCAGCCATGATCGAGTCGACAGAGCCCGTCGCCAACGCCGCCTGTCCTTTGACCGCGCTTTGAAACAGGCAATCCGCCTGCTCCGGTTCGACAATCACGCAGAACGGCCGCCGTTCGCCAAAGCGCTCGGCAAAGTAACTGACAACCCCTGCCGCCAGTCCACCCACGCCGCCCTGAATAAACACGTGCGTGTAATAACCTTCATTGCGTTGCTCAATTGCTTCGGCGGCAATCGTCCCGTATCCCTGCATTACATCGCGCGAGATGGTCTCGTAACCCTCATACGAGGTATCGGAAACGACGTGCCAGCCGTGCTCACTGGCGAGACGCGCGGCTTCCTTCACGGACTCATCGTAGTTGCCGTCGATCTGCACAATCTGCGCGCCCAACTGTTCTATCGCGAGTCGCCGTTCATCGTTCACGTGGCGATGCAACACGATCACGCACCGGCATCCAATGCTGCGTGCCGCCGCTGCCAACGCACGGCCGTGATTACCATCGGTCGCGCTGATGACCGTGAAATCCTGCAGCCGCGTTTTGTAGTGCCCGCCAGTCAACTTGGTCGGGACGAAGTTCTCGTCGGGCCAAAGGCATCGAATCAAACGGATCAGCGCTATCGGCGCACCCAGCGCCTTGAAGCTGCCAAGCGGAGAACGATGGCCTTCGTCCTTCACGCTGATCGATCCAACGCCCAGCCGTGCAGCAAGATCCGGCAAGTTCCACAACGGCGTCGGACCGGCGTTCAACCCATCCCACGTCGATAACCATGCGCGGCTTTCATCCGCGGCTTGAATGTTCAGGATGTCGCGAAGCGATTCGTCGTAGCGGCCCCGGCGCGCGCCGGCGTTATGTTGCAGCATTAAACTCTCCTCGGATTCAGGTTATGGCTAGGGACAACCGGCAGCTTCGTGCGCACGATCTCGGCAAGATAGCGCGCGCCAATGGGCAAGACTGTGTCGTTGAAATCGTAGCGTGCATTGTGAAGCGGGGTCGCGCCCGGCTCGCCCTCAGTACCGTTGCCAATGAACGCAAAGTTGCCGGGCACCACCTGAAGGAACGCGCCGAAGTCTTCCGAAATCATCATCGGGGCCACGTTGCCGTCCACGTTCGCGGCTCCCACAATTGCGGTTGCGGCCGCGATCGCTGTCGGAACGCATTCCGGCGTATTCACCGCAGGAACGAACTCGTGCGTGTATTCGAACGAACATTCAGCACCGTGCGCCGCACAGATACCCTCGCTGATGTTGCGCATCCGGGTCTCGAGTAACCGCTGCACGTCAGGCGTATAGCTGCGTGTATCGCCCTTGATGATCACCTGTCCGGGAATCGCATTGCGAATGCCATCGGTGAACAGCTCAGTGCAGGAAATCACCGCAGACACACCGGGATCAACACTCCTCGATACAACCGTCTGCAAAGCCAGCACAACCTCTGCTGCAATCACGATGGGATCGATAGTCATATGAGGCCGCGCCGCGTGCCCGCCTTGGCCATTGATACGGATAACGAAGTTATCTTCACTGGCCATGATGCCACCAGCCCGCGTCGCAATGGTTCCCACGCGTTGACCTGGAATGTTGTGAACGCCGTAGATTTCATCTACGGGGAAACGCTCGAACAGTTTGTCGGCGATCATCGCCTTTGCGCCCTTTCCGTGTTCCTCGGCGGGCTGGAAGATGAAACGCACGGTCCCGTTGAAATCGCGCCGCTCGCAAAGAAGCTTCGCGGCGCCCAGCACCATGCTCATGTGACCGTCATGCCCACAAGCGTGGGACTTGCCGGCGCGCACGGATGCGTAGCTGCGCTCCGGTGCCTGCTCATGAATGTTGAGCGCATCCATCTCCGCACGCAGACCAATCACACCGCGACCATCGCCGCAAGACAGGCTCGCGACAAAACCCGTCCCGCCGATACCCCGCGTCACCTCAAGCCCGAAACCTTCAAGCACGCCCGCCGCGAACGTGCTCGTTTCGTATTCCTCGAAACCCGTCTCGGGCGCGCGATGAAGCCGGTGCCGCCATTGCGTCAGCTGCCGATCGAAGTCCAACGCATCGCTGCTCGTGTCCATTGTGTTTCCTCCATGTCCGCTCGATTCCTGCTGTGCTCCAGTATAGGAACCGATGGATGAGAAAAAATCTCACTTAAGACGCAATCTTCGATAAATTGATTCTATTTACCGCCCTTAAACTTCACGATCGCTGCGCTCACCCCAGGACACCCCATGGCACTCGACCGGCTGGACGTTCGAATCCTCAACCTGCTGCAGGAGAACGCGGCTACGCCGCTACGCGTGCTCGCCACCGAGGCCAATGCGTCGGTCGCGACCTGTCAGCGCCGGATCGCGCAGCTGCGGGCGGACGGCGTGTTGCTGAAAGAGGTCGCTATTGTCGATCGCATGCGGGTAGGACGGCCGCTGACCGTGTTTGTATCGGTGGAGCTGGACAAGCAGAACGACGCGCTATTGCGCGCGTTCGAGCGCCGCATGATGGCGGAAGGCGATGTGATGGCCTGCTACGAAGTATCGGGCGAGTTCGACTTCCTGCTGATCGTGAACTCGGCGTCCATGGAGCGTTATCACGCGTTCACGCGCCGGTTGTTTTCGTCGAACAACAACGTGCGCAACTTCAAGAGCAACTTCGCGATGAACTGCTCGAAGTTCGAGACGAAGATTTCGATTGATGACCCGGAAGAGCCGGACGACGGGTCGGCATAAAGCGGCGCGACGCGGCATAGTTCACCCAGCACCAACACCTCCCGTCCCGCCCCCCAGTTCAACCCTTCGCCTTCCCCGCCAAACTCCCAACGAACGCGGCAATGCGATCGCAAGCCTGCGCAAGCCGTGTTTCATCGACGACAAAACCCAGCCTCACATAACCGCTCGCCGTCTCGCCGAACGCGCTTGCATCGAGTACTGAAACACCTTGTGCACGGAATAACTGCCAACTGAAATTGTAGGCATCCAGCCCCGTGCCGGTCACATCGACCATCATGAACATGCCTGCCTCGGGCAACAGACAATGCAAGCCCGGCACGTCACGAAGACGATTGAACACGACGTCGCGCCGCCGCCGGTAGATCTCGCGCATGTCCGCCACAATCTGCGGCCGGTTCTCAAGCGCGGTCAACGCCGCTTCCTGGATGAAGCCCGGCAAGCCGTAGAGCATGCAGAGCGCAAGCCGCCCCAGATGCTCGATCAGCGTCTTCGGTCCGATCACCCAGCCCACGCGCCAACCGGGCATGGCATGCGACTTGGACAAGCTGCCGATAGTCACGGTGCGCTCGGCCATGCCTTCCAGCGAAGCAATGCTCACGTGCTCGCGCTCAAAGGTCAGGTCCGCATAGACCTCGTCGGCGACGATCCAGAGATCGTGCTTGCGGGCCAATTCAGCAATGCGCTCAAGGTCTTCACGCGGCATCACCACGCCGGTCGGATTGCATGGCGTGGCGAAGAAGATTGCCTTCGTACGCGGGGTAATGGCTGCCTCGAGCGCTGCGCAGTCCAGATGAAATGCTCTCTGCGGATCAACGGCCACGGGCACCAGCGTTGCGCCCGATGCCCGGACGCTGGCCTCGTAGGTCAGGTACATCGGCTCGGGCACGATAACCTCGTCACCGGCTTCGCACAGGCACAAGGACGTAGCAAAGACCCCGTTCTGCGCGCCCGCGACCACGATCACATTGCTCGCATCCGCGCTCGTGCCGGTCTGACGCGAATGATCCCGCGCGATAGCGGCCCGCAACGGCTCGCGTCCAATCACTTCCGCGTAATGCGTGTCGCCGCCCCGCAGCGCCGCCACGGCGCGATCGACGATTACTTCGGGGGTAGCAAAGTCCGGATCGCCGACGCTCAGGACAATGACGTCCTCGCCTTTCTGCAAAGCCTGCTGCGCGGCGTGATGAATTTCCCATGCGGCCGTGCGCTTGCCTTGCAGGCGCTCGACGAGGTTCGAATACTTCATGCGCTCACTCCCTGAAGCGTGACCACGGACCCGGCCCGCGATGATTGACCTTATTCCCTTCGATTATAAAGTCCGCCATGACGCAAACGTCAAGCGGCTGCGTCAGCGATCTTTCGTCTTCTCCCCCGCAGCCTCCGCGCCAAGATTCTCCACGAGATAGCTCAGCAACGCCTGGATCCGCAGCGAACGCCCCTTGCGCGTGGGCACGAGTGCAATCACCGGCGCGCTGCCGAAATCCCAGTCACTCAATAACCTCACCAGCTTGCCCGCCGCGACCGCATCGGCCACGTCCCATTGCGAGCGCAGCACGAGGCCGAGGCCTTCTTCCGCCCAACGGCGCGCAACGCTGCCGTCGTTCGTGGTGAATGCCGGTGTGACGCGCAGCGTGGTTGGCGACGATGGTTTCCTGCCCGCCGCCAACCTGCGCCGACGCACGTGCCAGAGCGTCACGTCTTCATCGTTTTCGCGGATACAGATGCAGTCGTGTTCCAGTATCTCGCGCGGTTCGCCCGGGTAACCGCGCGCCGCGATATAACCCGGGCTCGCGCATAACCAACGCTCATTCGCCAGCAACGGCCGCGCGCTCCAGGACGAGTCGCGCACTGTGCCGATCTGGATCACGACATCGGCGGCATGGCTGTGCGGCCAGGGCGTTTCCAGCAGGTCGAGTTGCAGGCGAATCCCCGGGTTCGCACGGGCGAACCGCGCGAGCAGCGGCGCAATATGCACGCGTCCAAAACCGAACGGCGCGGCAATCCGAATGTGTCCGGCGAGTTGCGCGGTCTGTTCGCGGAAGGTGTCGGGAAGTGCCTCGATAGCGCTGAGCAACCCCTGCGCTTCGCGCGCCAGCCTTGCCCCGTCCGCGGTCAGCGACATATGCCGGGCATCACGCGTGGCAAGCGTCACGCCCAGCGTTTTCTCGAGCTTCTTGAGCCGCATGGAGAGCGCCGACGGCGTTACATTCAGGACGCGCGCCGCCGCGCTCAGTGATTCCGAACGCGCAAGCATGGTGACGAGCCGCAGGTCAGCAAGTTCCATCGTTCAATTTTGCTTAAGGATAGATGTGACTGGATTTAAACACAGCTTAGGGTTTCGTCAGTAAAGTCACGTCCATCATGCTCAATCAAACTACTGAAACTTATCCCAAGGCAGTGCTGTTCGACCTGCTCACCGCATTGCTCGATTCATGGAGCCTGTGGAACCGGGCGGCCGGCAGCGAAGCCGCGGGCCGCGCCTGGCGCGCTGAATACCTGGCGCTGACCTACGGCTGCGGCGCCTACGTTCCCTACGAAGAACTGGTGCGCCAGGCCGCGGTGCAGGTCGGCTTGCGTGAATCGGCCGCCCGCACGCTTGAAGCGCAATGGCTGCAACTCGCGCCGTGGAGCGGCACGAAGGAAGTGCTGCGAAAGCTCGCACCGCACTGCCGGCTGGCGATCGTGACCAACTGCTCGAAGCGTCTCGGCGAGCAGGCCGCCGGCCTGTTCGATATCGACTGGGACGTGATCGTGACCGCCGAAAGCGCGGGCTTCTACAAACCCGACCCGCGGCCATATCAGATGGCGCTCGACCGCCTGAAAGTCAACGCGGACGAAGCCGCGTTCGTGGCCGGTTCAAGCTACGACATGTTCGGCACTGCCAAGACCGGCTTGCGCACTTACTGGCATAACCGCGTGGGCCTGGCGCTTGTCGAAGGCGCGCAGGCGCCCGAGATCGAATCACCCACGCTCGACGCGCTGCTGCCTTGGCTGCGCGGGTTCAACTCATCAAAGGGAACGTCCACGTCATGATCCTGGATCAGATCGAAACCCCCGCCGCGCTGATCGACCGGACGCGCATGCAACGCAACATCGCACGCATGCAGAGCCGGATGGACACGCTCGGCGTTGCGTTCCGGCCGCATGTGAAAACGTCGAAGTGCGTGCAGGTTGCGCAAGCGCAGCGCGATGCGGGTGCTCGCGGCATCACGGTGTCCACGCTCAAGGAAGCCGAGCAGTTTTTCGTGGCGGGCTTCAGCGACATCCTGTACGCGGTGGGGATGGTTGCATCGAAACTGCCCCGCGCGCTGGCGCTGCGGCGCGCGGGATGCGATCTCAAACTGGTCGTCGATAACCTGGAAGCAGCGCTTGCCGTTGCGGAGTTCGGCCGCGATCATCGCGAGACCTTCGAGGTGTGGTTAGAAAAAGATCCCGATGATCATCGTACAGGCGAATATCCCGACTGTGATTGACTTCCCGAAATCGGGCGGGCGCTGCATGGCGATAACGAGCACCACGGCGCGCGTCTGGGTGGCGTGATGACCCATGCCGGTTCGAGCTACGACCTCAATACGCCCGACGCGCTCGCCAAGCTGGCCGAGCAGGAGCGCGCGGGTTGCGTGCATGCGGCCGAGCGTTTGCGCGACGCAGGCCTGCCCTGCGATGTCGTGAGCGTCGGGTCCACGCCAACGGCATTGGCCGCGCAGCATCTCGAAGGCGTCACGGAGGTACGGGCCGGCGTGTATGTGTTCTTCGATCTGGTCATGTGCAACGTTGGAGTCTGCACGACCGCCGATCTTGCGCTGAGCGTGTTGACGACGGTTATCGGTCATCAGGTCGACAAGGGCTGGGCTATCCTCGACGCCGGCTGGATGGCGATGAGCCGCGACCGGGGCACCTCGAAGCAAACGCACGACTACGGTTACGGGCAACCCTGCACCCTGGACGGTGCGCCGCTCGACGGCTATGTGCTCATGGGCGCGAACCAGGAGCACGGCATTCTCGCGAACGTCGATCATCCCGACAGAGATATCGCCGCGCATCTGCCGGTCGGAACACGCCTCTTGATCCTGCCGAATCATGCGTGTGCAACGGGTGCGCAATTTCCCGCTTATCACGCACGCTTGGAGGATGAGGAAGTGGCCGTATGGGACCGCTTTTACGGCTGGTAGGGCAGCGGCGACCGCTCCCCTTTTAGTTAGCTCGACGCGGCTTGCGCATCCGAAGGTGTATCGATACGACCTGCATCAGCAGGCAGGATCAGATGCGCCGGCACATGGCGCGCCCCGCGACGCGCTACAAGGAAATAGAGCGCCGCCGGAACGATGAGACCAACGATCCACGAGATGTCGGTACCGTCGAGCCGGTCAACCAGCGGACCGGTATAAAACGCAGTGGAAATGAACGGCATCTGCACGAGCACGCCGAACACGTAGATGCCGATCCCCGTCATGTTCCAGCGCCCATAGCGGCCATTCGGATCGTACAAGGCCGGCACGTCATAGCGATCCCGGGTGATGAAGTAATAGTCGACCAGATTGATCGCGCTCCACGGCGTGAAGAAGGCGAGCAGGAACAGGATGAACGACGAGAACTCATGCAGGAACGCATGGCGTCCCGCCAGTGCAAGCGCCATCGCCACGCCGATCATGCCGAGGATGTAAAGCAAACGGCCGCGCCCCGACAGCTTGTTGTCGCCACGCAAACCGCTGACCACCGTCGCGATCGACATCACGCTGCCGTAGGCGTTAAGCGTTGTGATGGTGACCTTGCCGAAGGCAATGACGAAATACAGCAACGCCGCGACCCCACCACTTGCGCCCAGCCCAACGACAAACGACACCTCGTGCCCGGAGAACTGCTTGCCCGCCAGTGCCGCCGCGAATACCCCGAAGGTCATGGATGCCTGTGCGCCAATGGCCGAGCCCGCGAAGATCGCCCAGAACGTCTTGCCTGGGGATGTCGAGCGCGGGAGGTAGCGGGAATAGTCGGCCACATACGGACCGAACGCGATTTGCCAGGAAGCGGACAACGACATCGCAAGCAGGAAGCTGCTCACCGTGAAGTGGCGATTGGCCAGCAGCAAGCTCATGTCGTGACCCATGAGCAAGCGCGTGAACATATAGATGAACGCAATGACACCGACTACGCTGGCGATCCGGCCGATCGCATGAATCACGCGATACCCGAACACCGTGAACGCAACGATCACCGCGGTAAACAGCACAATGCCGACCGCGTTGTCCACATGAAATAACTGTGCGACGGCCTGACCCGCCAGCACCGAGCCGCTGGCGGAGAAACCCACATACATCAGGCACACGAGCGCGATGGGAATCATTGCACCGTACACGCCGAACTGCACGCGGCTCGAGATCATTTGCGGCAGCCCAAGCTGCGGCCCTTGAGCGCCGTGAAGCGCCATCACCGCCGCGCCGAATACCTGCCCGATCACCAAGCCCACCAGCGACCAGAACACGTCTCCACCGAGCACCACCGCAAGCGCACCCGTCACGATCGCGGTGATCTGAAGGTTCGCGGCCAGCCACAGCGTGAACTGGCTGACGAGACTGCCGTGGCGCTCGGCGTCCGGAATGTAATCGATCGTGCGGCGTTCGGCGAGGGCGCGCTCAGGCGCGTCACGGGTGGGGACAGACATATCGATTCCTCTTGATCGCGGCGCCGCTTCATATGCGTGCCGCCAGTTCAGAACACTTAACCGCACGCTTGTTTCGTGCGACGCGGGAGGCCGGAGGACGCGTGCCCCGACACTCCGGCACGGACTATATGACGGACAAAATGTATAGACAAGTTCGTCAGAGTAAGTATTTATACCAATAAGGGCAAAACCTTATCCAAAGCCCTATCGCGAAGCATTCAACTCTCTTTCTGTTCGTTTGCCAATCATATTGACTCTCGTTGTATAGACAAGTAGAGTTGTTTTACTCACCTCTTCAAGCACGCTTTCACGGCATGTTCAGGAGTGCGTTGTGCATCGCAGGCGGAGCGGCCGTGGCTGATCGAGGCCATGCGTCGCGCGGGCGTCGCGCTTCGCCAACGCCGCCTGCCGGTCAAAAGGAATTGACGATGAAAACCAGAATATTCCCGGGCTGGTATGTGGTGTTCGCCGCGCATTTGCTGCTCGCGCTTATCTTCGGTGCCGCGTACTCCTTCGGCGCATTCTTCTCCCACATCCAGGCCAACTTCGACGCGGGACGTTTCTCCGTGGCGTCGGTGTTCTCGCTGACGGCTTTCATCTACTACACGACCGGCGTGTTTTCCGGTTCGCTCGCGGACCGTATCTCGACCCGGGTCGTGGTGAGCGCGGGTGTCGTGCTGCTGGCACTCGGTTTTTTCGTCAGCAGTCTTGCGACGGGGTCGCTGCAACTGTTCATCGGGTCTTTTTGTTCGCTCGTCGGGTTGGGTGTCGGTCTTGTCTATGTTCCGACTGTGACGGCAGTCCAGCGCTGGTTCGTGAAGAATCGCAGCAAGGCCTCGGGAATCGCGCTGGCAGGTACGGGACTGGGCACCTTCATTGGTCCCACCGCGGCGGGGCTGCTGATGCAGCACGTCTCATGGGAGTCGACCATGCGCATCTTCGCGGCAGCAATCGCGGTAGCCGGAGTCCTGGCAGCCATGCTGGTGAAGAGCAGTCCTCAGGAACTCGGCCTGCTTCCCGATGGGGACCTCCAAGCCGGTATCGGCACCGGCACGGGCACCGCGGCGCGCGCTCCGGCACAGTCTGGCGTGCGGCTTGCCGAAGCAATGGGGACCGCGCGTTTCTGGTGGTACTTCGGGGCGATTTTTCTCGGCTCGGTCGGTATGTTTCTCGCAATCGTGCACATCAATCCGTATGCGCGGCAGCTTGGCATCTCACCCACCGAGTCGAACCTGCTGATCGGGTTGATCGGCGTGGGCAACGTGGCGGGACGGCTTTTCCTCGGCAGCATAGGGGACCGCATGGGAGCACGCCGGCTCCTCGTCTACCTGACCCTGGCACTCGCGATCCTGAATATCTTCTGGCTCGGTGCCCATACGTTCGCCTCACTCGCCCTGTTCGCCGTCCTCTTCGGCATGGCCAACGGAGGTTGCATATCGCTTTATCCGTCTGTTACCGCAAGCTGGTTCGGAACAGCGAATCTGGGTGCGATCCTCGGAGCGCTCTACATTGCAGTCGGCATTGCGGCTGTGGCGGGCGGAAGCATCGCCGGACTGCTTTTCGATGTCTATCAAAGCTACTCCGCCTCGATCGTGCTCGGCGCGGTCTGCGCGCTGATGTCCGTCGGGTTCATCCTGATGGCCGGACGACAGGCGCAATCAGTCCCGCTGCGCGATCCGTCCAGCCGTTCCTTCGATTGACCCTGCCGGCGCGTGCTTCCCCGTGCTCACGCCGCCAATCACTGAGACGCCGCTGCCGGCGTGGCTGCGTCAAACTCCGCCTGGATCGCCACATGGATGTCGTCGCCTACGGCCGGATACCACGTCGATAATCCAAACTGCGCGCGGCTGAAATGTCCATCGGCAGAAAAGCCCAGCGTCTGCAGCTTCGTCAGTGGATCCCGCGCATGCCCGTTGAACGTGACCGCCAGCGTGACCGGCCGCGTCGTGCCATGAATGGTCAGGTCACCGGTCAGTTCGCCCTTGTTGTCCGCGGTGCGCCTGAATGCCGTGCTAACGAAATGAATGGTCGGAAAACGCTCGACATCGAGCATATCGTTGCCCTTGACCATCTTGTCGAGGAGCGGGACGTTGGTGTCCAGGCTGGTTGCGTCGATATCCGCCGTCACCGTGCTGTGCTCCATGCCGGCCGCATCCCAGTTCAACTGCGCGGTCGTCTTGTCGAAGCGCATGACAAAGCGCGAATACTTGAAGTGATCGACATCGAAACTGACGTTCCAGTGATGCGCGTCGAGTTGATAACGACCGGCCGGAACGCTTGCTTCATCGGTCGATACGGAATGTGTCACCACGCTCAGTGCGGTGCAGGCTGACATAAACCAAACGACCGCAACGAGCAAGCCCGTCCGAAGCGTACGCAGGCCGGGCCGGAATCTGGAGTCATGCATGCTTGTCCCTTGAAGAAGTCGGCGCACGGGATGTGGTCGCAGTGACCGCTCACCCAGGCTACTTGTAGAAAATGTAATTGGCGATGTAAGGCGAGTTGCCAATCTGATGTTCGGTTGAACAGGGAGCCGTCGGCATCACGCCGCCTACCGTGTTCACGCGCTGCACATAGCGAATGGCGGACAGCGTGCCGCTCGCCGCGGTGCTGCGCGCTTCGAGCAATAGCTGCGGCACGCTGGCGGGAGAATCGCTTGGCGTTTGCGCGATCACGTGACCCACGATCCGGCTGCCGTCGTCCGCCTCCCACGAAGGCCCGGCCGAGTGCCGGATCACCGCGTGGCCGCTTGCGTCGTAGAGCGTTGCCTGCGGGTTCTTGAACACCCAGCCCAGACGATGCTGGGCATCGTACTCGCATGAGTAGACCTGCACGCCGGACGCAGTGGTCTCCAGCGCGCGCTCTGCCTGTGGGGGATCGATGGGAGAAGCGGCGAACGCGGCGGTACTTGCCACGCAGGCTGCAATCACAGCGGTTGCGCAACGGATACCGCCCGCACGGTCGAAAATAGTGAACATGAAATCCCTGCTGGAATGGATTGACGAATGTGCTCGCGAACGAGTTGACGATAGATTGTGCGCCCGCGGCCGCGCTGCGGGCAAAATGCCCTCGCCCGCCTCAGACCCGGTCCAGGTTGGCCGACGCGAACGCCCAGTTCAAGTGACCCGATACGGTCGCGACCAGGTAGTCGGGGCGGCGGTTCTGATAGTCCAGGTAATACGCATGCTCCCACACATCCACGGTCAGCAGCGGTACGAGGCCGCGCGTGAACGGCGTTTCAGCGTTGCTCGTCTTGACGACGGCAAGCTCGCCCTGGTCGAGCACCAGCCAGCCCCAGCCGCTGCCGAACTGCGACGCCGACGTGCTCACCAATGCCTTCGTCAACGCTTCCGTTGAACCGAACTTGCGCGCGATTGCCGCCTGGAGTTTTTCGCTCGGCTGGGTCATGACCGGGCTGAGCGAATTCCAGTAGAAGTTGTGATTCCAGGCTTGCGCGGCGTTGTTGAAAACATCGGCGAGAGCGGGTTGATCGTGGGATTGCATGATCACCTGCTCCAGCGATGCCTGCGCGAGCGGCGTGCCGGCCAGCAGCTTATGCAGGTTATCGAAATACGCCCGATGATGCTTGCCATAGTGAAAGCTGATGGTACGCGCCGAGATCACCGGTTCGAGCGCATTGTCGGCGTAAGGCAAGGGCGGAAGCGTTTGCGGCGATGAACCCAGGTAGGAGGGAACAACGCCGAGCGGCGCTTTTGCATCGGCGGGAGATTGGGCCGATGTGTCTTGCGTGGAGGCGCCGAACGCAAGCTTCGAGAGCGCGATACTCACCGACGCTAACGATCCGCTTGCAATCAGACGGCGACGGGAAATGAGCGAATTGAGCATGTTGAAACCCGTAAGTGTGGAGTGGTTGCGGCCCTGACCGGTTCACCGGTCTCTGCTGGCTGCACTCACACAACACCTCGGATTCAACATCTATTCCATCGGAAGCGGCGGTAGCTGATTTCGCCCGCGCGGCGATTTCCAGGCCGGCTGTCGATCAACTGCAGGCGAAGCTGCTCGCCGCGTTCACGTCGCCGCCCTGGTAGCGCGCGACCTTCGGATAGGTGCACAACGGACGTGTGCCGTTGCGTCGCCATTACGGCCGCGAACCAAACGCTCCCGCAGTCCGGGAGCGTCCCGCTCTATAAGTTCACCTGCTCAACCTTCGCGAAACAGGAAGCTGTAAGCGTTCAACGCCGGCACGCCGCCGAGATGTGCATACAGCACCTTCGAGCCTTCCGGGAACTCGCCACGCTTCACTTTATCGATCATGCCGTGCATCGACTTGCCTTCATACACGGGGTCGGTCAACACGCCTTCCAGCTTCGCGCAAAGACGGATGGCTTCGAGCGTGCCTTCATTCGGCAGACCGTATTCGGGACCGCCATAACGTTCGTCGAGCACGATGTCGTTCAACGTGATGTCGCGGCCCAGTTCCACTTGCTCAGCCGTTTGCCGCGCGATCCGGTGGATTTGCTCACGGGTCTTTTCAGGCTTGGCCGATGCATCAATACCAATCACCCGGTCCGCGCGTCCATCTGCCGCAAAGCCCACGACCATGCCCGCCTGCGTGCTGCCCGTGACCGAGCAAACCACAATGTAGTCGAACTTGAAGCCGAGCTCCGCTTCCTGCTGGCGCACTTCTTCCGCGAAACCCACAAAGCCCAGGCCGCCTAGCGGATGGTCCGAACAACCGGCGGGAATAGCGTAGGGCTTGCCGCCTGCCTTCCGGACATCTTCCAGCGCGTCTTCCCAGCTCTTGCGAAAGCCGATGTCGAAACCATCGGCGACCAGGCGCACATCCGCGCCCATGATCCGCGACATCTGGATATTGCCGACGCGGTCATACACCGCGTCCGAGTAGTTCACCCAGTTCTCCTGCACCAGCACGCATTTCATGCCAAGGTGCGCGGCAACGGCTGCGACCTGACGCGTCTGGTTCGACTGAATCCCGCCGATGGAGACCAGCGTGTCGCAGCCTTGTGCGATTGCTTCGGGGATCAGGTACTCGAGCTTGCGGGTTTTATTGCCGCCGAATGCGAGGCCGCTGTTGCAGTCTTCGCGCTTGGCGTAAAGGTCGACCTTGCCGCCAAGATGTTTTGACAGCCGCGCGAGCGGCTGGATCGGCGTCGGGCCGAACGTGAGCGCGTGACGGGGAAATTTCTTGAGGTTCATGTGTCGCTCCGGTAGACATCCAGGTCGTCGCATTAATTTGCGTCGATGAGAAGTATGGTAAAAAACTTTGTCCGAGGCGTGGTTGCGAATAAATTGTCGTTTGTTTAATTCCCGCTGGACGAAATGTAGATTGACCTAATTAACGTGTGAGTAAATCGCCATGAGCGCAACAAAAGTTCGTGCCAACTCGCGTGTAAGCGACCCGGCCGGCGCCGAGCTCGACCGCGTCGACCGCGCCATCCTCAGGCAGCTTCAGCGTGACGCCTCTATTTCCAACGTCGCGCTTGCCGACAAGGTGAACCTGAGTGCACCGGCTTGTTTACGCCGCGTGGAACGGCTTAAACAAGCCGGCCTGATCCGTGGCACGGT
>Ga0073928_10007251_pt1 | contig 14480 bp, 13 predicted proteins | sample PaiPotPPA55metaG_FD_76969 | JGI IMG/M metagenome (GOLD analysis project Ga0073928, IMG submission 76969) | Iron sulfur acid spring bacterial and archeal communities from Banff, Canada, to study Microbial Dark Matter (Phase II) - Paint Pots PPA... ... | reverse complement strand
GGGGAATGCGCTCAAGCTTCGTGCAGTTCATCAAAGGCAAGTGGAAAACCGGCGAGCGAGCGTTCGCTGAGAACGTTTCAGGTCTCGAGTTCCACGTGATGGGCCTGGGTTTCACATGGGATAGCGACGATCTGTCGAGAGACAAAAAGGCTGCCATGGCCGCTTGGGATGTAGCGCGCGGACGCATCGAATCGGGTGAGCGCGACGTCATCGTGCTCGACGAGATGACGTACGCGTTCCATTACGGGTTCGTCCCGTTGGACGAGGCTCTGGCGGTGTTTCGTGCCCGTCCTGCGCACGTGCATGTTGTCGTGACCGGACGCAACGCGCCCGATGCCCTCATCGAGGCGGCCGATCTCGTGACGGAGATGAAGGCCCTCAAGCACCCTTACGAGCGGGGTGTGCCGGCGCAGATGGGAATCGATTTTTGATGGTGGCGCGTCTTGTGGTCGCAGGGGTAGCAAGCGGAGTAGGCAAGACGACCATGACGGTCGCTCTTGCGCGTGCATTTGAGTCCCGAGGGCTCCGCGTCGCGCTTTTCAAATGCGGCCCAGACTACCTCGACCCTACGTATCATGCCCGCGCCATAGGCAGACCGTCGTACAACCTTGATGGATGGCTGATGGGGCGAGACGCTGTCCTGTCGACCTTCGATCGTGGTGCTCGCGATGCAGACATTGCAATTCTCGAAGGCGTCATGGGGCTCTTCGATGGTGCGTCGGCTTCGAGCGAGCAAGGATCGACCGCGGAAATTGCGAAATGGCTCGGCGCCCCGGTCCTTGCCGTGGTCGACGCATCCGGAATGGCGCGGACGGTGGGCGCGATTGCACTCGGTCTTGCCACGTTCGATCCGGACGTGAACGTCGCAGGACTCCTTTGCAACCGCTTGGGCAGCAAGAATCACTTGGCGCTTCTTTCGTCCGCGACCACGCGCATACCGACGGTCGGTGGACTTCCGAAAGAGCCGGATCTCTCGTTTCCAGAGCGGCATCTCGGACTTCATAGAGCGGATGAGCGCACCCTTCCGGAGGCAACGCTTGTCCGGTGGGGAGAGATGGCGAGCGAGTGGATATCGCTCGACCGCGTGCACGAAATCGCTCGGAGCGCCCAAGCCCTACCGCAGGCACCTCCCAGAGCGAGCGACCCGCGACCGTTCTGTCGCATCGGTATTGCCTGGGACGACGCGTTCCACTTCTACTACGACGACAACTTGCGCTGCCTCGAGGAGCTCGGCGCCACCATCGTTCGGTTTTCGCCCCTTTGCGACGCAGAGCTTCCCGACGTAGATGGCTTGTATCTGGGTGGCGGTTATCCGGAAGTGCACGCCGACGGTCTGACCGAGAATCACTCGATGCGGTCGCAGATCCGCGCTTTTGCTCAGCGCGGAGGGCCCGTGTATGCCGAGTGCGGGGGCCTCATGTACCTCGCCCGATGCATCCGGACTCTCGATGGGCGCACGCATCCGATGGTCGGCGTCATCGACGCCGAGGTAGTCATGACGCCGAAGCTCGTCGCCCTGGGCTACGTCGAAGTCGAAACACAGCTGCCCACACTGCTTGGATCTGCTGGAATCCGCTTTCGCGGTCACCAATTTCGATATTCCGACATCGCGCCATCGAGCACTGCACCGACGGGCGCCTATTCGGTTCGCCGTCGACGTGGTGGTGCTACGCATCCGGAGGGCTACCGAGTCGCCAACGTCCTTGCCTCGTACGTCCACGCGCATTGGGCCTCGAATCCGCTTGCTGCGCGCGGACTTGTCGACACGTGCGCCCGATTCGCCAGCGATCGAGGTCGCTTGTGAACGGCCTCACCCGTATAGCGACGATCTCGGGGATGGTTGATCGCGTCGGGGAATGGCTCATCGTCCGTTTCGAATCGGTGCATGCCGTGGCGAGCTGGGCCATTGTGGGCGGTGGGATTCGGCAGGCGAGCGCCGTTGCGTGGAGGCGAGTCGCCGAGCGAACGCTCCGTCCTCCGGTTGACGCTGTCCAGTGGCTGCGCGCGCGCATGAGCGAGGCGGCGCTCGGCGACGCTGTAGGACTTCTTACGAGCCGCGATCTGGACTCCTGGGTCGAGTCCCGAAGTGACCAGGGCGGTGCCCGGGCGCATTGCGTCGCCACGGTGGGCCTCGGGAATGCGCTACGGGCGGGAGACCCGCCGGGAGCCGCAGCGCACATCGGGACCATCAACGTCCTATGTAGAGTCGACCTCGCGCTGACTCGCGAAGCGCTTCTCGAGGCGCTGGCGATTGCAACTGAGGCCAAAACAGCGGCCGTTCTCGACGCAAGCGTCGTGAGCCGCCGCAGCGGCAAGAGGGCCACCGGAACGGGCACGGACTGCATCGTCATCGCTGCGCCGCTCGGGTCCAGACGTGCTCACTACGCGGGGAAACACACCGCCGTAGGCGCCGCGATTGGCGCCGCCGTGCTCAGCGCCGTACGCACGGGAGCACGCCAATGGAGCGCACATCATGAGCGCAAGGCGAGGCCGTGAGTCGCATCGTCCTCGTGGGCGGCGGCGTGCGATCCGGCAAGAGCGCGTTCGCTCTGGCTAGAGCACGTTCGATGGGAACGCGGAAGGCGTTCGTTGCGACCGCCCAAGCGCTCGATGACGAGATGCACATGCGTATCGATCGTCACCGGAACGAACGGGGCGATTCCTTTCGGACGATCGAGGCACCGTTCGACCTTCAATGCGCGATTGCGGAGTTGCGGGACGTCGACGTCGTCGTCATCGACTGTCTTACTATTTGGCTTTCGAATCTGCTGGTGCGCGGCGACGGCGAGAGAGAAATCGTCTATGGGGTGAAGGCACTTGCTCGCCAGCTGCGCGAGACTGAATTCGACTCTGTGGTGGTCACGAGCGAGGTGGGCATGGGTGTCGTCCCCGAGAGCGCGCTCGGTCGATTGTTCCGCGATGTGACTGGACTCGCTCACCAGTTGATCGCCGCGTCGGCAACGGAGATTTACTTCGCTGTCATGGGCTGCACAGTACGCTTCCGTCCTCTTCCAGTTTCAGTCGACGAAGCTTCACTCGTGGACGTGCGATGAATTCGTTCGCTTCTCCGGCCGTCTTGCTGGCTGCCGTCCTTTGCGATCAGATTCTCGGAGAGCCGCCAGAACTCATCCATCCGGTCGTATGGATGGGTCGGACAATCGCCGTTTGCAATCGCTTTGCTCCCGCGCGCGGAAAGGTGGCGCAATTTGCAGTCGGAACGCTCGTTGCCGTGACAGTGCCCACGGGGTTCGCTGCCGCCGTATTCCTGATGCAAGCGGGTTTTCGAATCCATCCGGCCATCGGCTTTTTTGCCAGCGCGGCACTCTTGAAGACCACATTCGCCCTGCGTGCGCTAGGAGGCGCCGCACACGTCGTGCGCAAGGCGGTGGCAGAGGCGCGCACGGAGGACGCCCGTGAAGCTCTTGGCGCGTTGTGCAGCCGAGACCCGCGTCGTCTCGATGGGGCCGCGCTCGTTGCCGCGACTGTCGAGTCAGTCGCCGAAAATGCGTCGGATAGCTTCGTGGCCCCGCTCTTCTGGTACGCGATTTGCGGTCTTCCGGGCGCAGTCTTCTACCGTGCCGCCAACACCCTCGACGCAATGATCGGTTACCGTGGAAGGTACGAGTGGTTCGGAAAGGCCGCTGCTCGGATCGATGACGCGCTCAATTTCGTGCCCGCGCGAATTACTGCGATATTGCTCTTGGCTGCCGCCCTCCTTCAGGGCCGAAATGCTCTGCAGGGAGCTCGCGTGCTCGTTCGTGACGGCGCCGCTACCGAAAGCCCGAACGCCGGGCGTCCCATGGCAGTGATGGCCGGGGTTTTGGGCGTCGTACTGGCGAAGCCGGGGCACTACCGCCTCGGCGAGCCGGACGAACCACTTGCGCCCTGGCACATTGATGATGCATGGCGCTTGACGCAACTCGCCTCAGTGCTTGCGGTTCTCGTCACGATCGGTCTCATCGAGGTGCGCTATGCCATCGTCCGCTGAGCTGCGATCGCACGGTGGACTCCTCGATCGCGAATTGGCGGACCTCGGCATCTGCCCCGACGAAGTCCTCGACGCCAGCGTGAATGTCAACCCTTATGGCCCTTGCGCAGCCGTTGTTGCGGCCGTCCGCAATACGCGGCTCGAGCGCTATCCTGACCCAACCGCTCATGCCGCGCGAGAGGCGATTGCGCGCGCGACGAGCTCGCGCCCAGCCGGCGTCGTGCTCGGCAATGGCGCAGTGGATCTTCTTTGGGCTCTCGCTCGGGTGCTGGTGGCACCCGGTCGCTGTGCGCTCATCGTCGAGCCGGCCTTCTCGGAGATGGGAGCGGCCGTGGAAGCGGCGGGGGGGCGACGGATCGCATGGCGCGCGCGCGAAGAAGACCACTTCGCGGTGAAGCTCGACGCCGTTGCTGAACTGGCGCGTCGTTCGGAAGCGTCCTTCGTGTACCTATGCACGCCTTCCAATCCGACCGGTATAGGCATCGCCGCATCTGCGGTCGAGGAGTTCGCTAGCTCACTGACGGAGTGCACGGTCGTGGTCGACGAGTCCTTCCTGTCGCTCTCCGAGCATTGGGTCGATCGCCATCACCCCATGCCCGGCAACGTCGTCCGCGTCCGCTCGCTGACCAAGGAGCACGCGTTGGCGGGAGTCCGCGTCGGATATCTTCTGGCTCCTGACGACTTGGCGGCGCGCATCGAGGCGTCGCGCCCGCCGTGGACGACGAACGCACTTGCTCAGGCCGCCGCGATTGCTGCGGCCGGCGCGCAGGCATTCGCGGACGAGTCGCGTCAACGCGTCTTGGCCGATCGCCGCCGCTTCGCCGGGGCGCTTGGAGAGCTTGGCTTCTATCCATCGCCGACGACGACCCTCTTCTTCATGGTTCGCGTCGGGGATGGGGCGGCAATGCGCGCGCGGTTTCTGGCGCGCCATCGCGTCTTGGTGCGCGACTGCACCTCGTTCGGTCTACCCACATTCGTGCGTGTGTGCGCACAGCCCATGATGCGGGAGCCTCGGCTGCTTGCCGCGTTTGAAGAGGAAGGCAAACGACGATGACGGCTCGAACCGTGATGATCCAAGGCACTTCGTCCTCGGTCGGCAAGAGTGTGCTCGTCACAGGGCTGTGCCGCATGCTTCGCCAGGACGGCTTTCGGGTTGCCCCGTTCAAAGCGCAAAACATGGCTCTGAACGCCTACGTGACCCCGGACGGTCGAGAGATCGGGCGTGCGCAAGGGGTGCAGGCGGAGGCTTCGTCCGCCACACCCAGCGTCGAGATGAATCCGATCCTTCTCAAACCCGAAGGAGACTCTCGCTCTCAGGTAATCGTGCTTGGGCGCTCCATCGGATCGATGACCGCGCGTGAGTACCATGAGAGGAAGCCCGGGCTGCGGCGTATCGTCGCCGATTCGCTCGCACGGTTGCGTGCCGCGTTCGATGTGGTGGTCATCGAAGGTGCAGGGAGCCCAGCTGAAATCAACCTGCGCGACCGCGACATCGTCAACATGTACGTGGCTGGTCTTGCCGACGCGCCCGTCATTCTCGTGGGCGACATCGACCGCGGAGGCGTTTTCGCTGCGCTCGTCGGAACGCTGGAACTACTCGAGCCAGACGAACGTGCACGTATCGCCGCATTCGTGATCAACAAGTTTCGTGGAGACATTACGCTCCTTCGGCCCGGCCTCGATTTTCTCGAGCGGCGCACCCGGGTCCCGATCCTTGGCGTGCTCCCGTATCTGTCGCGGCTGCGCATCGCCGACGAAGATTCTATCTCACTCGAATCGCGGCGTGGCATGCGTCGGGCACTTCCGGAAGAGGTCGACATCGCCGTCGTGCGTTTGCCACGCATCGCGAACCACGACGATGTCGAACCGCTCGAGCACGAGCCAGGCGTCGTCGTTCGTTTCGTAGAGCACGTGGGCGAAATGCTCGGTGCCGATCTCGTGATCGTCCCTGGGTCGAAAAGCACAACTGCAGACCTGGCCTGGTTACGCGAAAACGGGCTCGCGTCGGTTATCGTCGAGCGAGCTGCGCGCGGCGAACCGGTGATCGGTCTCTGTGGTGGATGCCAAATGTTGGGTGAGCGTATTGAGGACCCGGAAGGTGTCGAGTCAATTGGACCGACGGCCGTCGATGGGCTAGGGCTTTTGCCCGTGCGCACGCGTTTCGCGCAGCGCAAGACAACGACGCGAGTCGTCGCGCGCGCGTTGGGACGCGGATTCTTCGGTGCCGATGTAGGTACCGATGCGCGTCTCGAAGGCTACGAGATCCACATGGGTCGCGTCGAAGCCTCGCATGAAAACGTCGCTGTGTTCGAGATTGTCGATGGATCCGAGCATGGTAGCCGTGCGATGGATGGGGCGGTGGGCCGTGACGGGATCGTCGTCGGAACGATGATCCATGGTCTGTTCGAGAACGACGCATTGCGCGCTGGCTTGCTTCGCGCCCTTCGGCGGCGCAAGGGCGTATGCGACCAAGTGCAGCTGGGCGCCATCCCTACCAAAGAGAGCGAATACGATCGCCTCGCGCGGACCCTTCGCGAAAACCTCGACACCGTGCAATTCGCGCGATTGGCCGGCCTATCGAAGGCCCGCGATCTTCCGATCGAAGAAACACGGCGATCTTCGCGCGAGGTTTAGCGAGACGCCCAGCCTTCCTCAGCGGGGAGGGGGATCGCTGCGCATGAGACGCCGGACGCTGGGGCGGCTTGCATGAGGACCATCGAGCAGAACGCTCACGTATCGCACGAGCCGGTCGCGTGTGAAAGGCTTCTTCAGAAACGCGTTCGCCCCGACCTCTTCGGCGTGAGCCATGTCTTCCGGTGAGCTCCGATCGCTAATGACCAGAATCGGAACGAACCGCAGTCTCGCTTCACCGCGAATGTACTCGCATAGCTCGAAGCCCGACTCTCGCGGGAGCGTGAGATCGAGGCACACGAGATCAGGAAGGCACGTCGCAAGGACCTTGATGGCGGCGTGGTAGTCAGCCGCCGACTCAACTTGAAACTTGTTTTCCACGAGACACCGGCGAATGGCCTCGCGCTGGACCGGATGATCCTCTACTAGCACGACCGTGCGCTTGGGGGTTTCCACCGATCAGCTCGCGCCGCGCCCGGTAAAGACGACGGGAACCGTCTTCAGTATAAGTTGAAAATCTTGCGCCAAGCTCCAATGGTCGATGTATTGCATGTCCAAGTACATCCACTCCTCGAACGAGATTTCATTCCGCCCGCTCACCTGCCAAACGCAGGTCAAGCCCGGGCGAACGGAGAGCCTGCGGCGCTGCCATGCTTCGTATTTGCTCACCTCGGAAGGAATCGGAGGCCGAGGGCCGACGATGCTCATCTCACCCCGCAACACGTTGAGGAGCTGCGGCAATTCATCGATGCTGTACTTGCGAATGAAGCGTCCTACCGTCGTGATGCGGGGATCGCTACGGATCTTGAAGACTGGTCCGCCTTGCTCGTTCAGGGCGGCCAGCCGGGCCTTGAGGTCCTCGGCATTGGCAACCATCGATCGGAATTTGAGCATGTGAAAGGGCCGGCCATGCAGTCCTACCCGTTGCTGTCGAAAGAAGATCGGACCGCGAGACGTGAGCTTGATGAGGATGCCCACGACGAGGAGCAGAGGTGAGAGGAGCGTCAGAGCCAGGAACGAGGCCGCAGTGTCGAACGCTCTTTTTACCAGCATTTGGATCGGTTTGCTTCGAACGCTCAAGTAGTGGATGTAGCCGTCAGCGACGGCTCGCTCGTGCTCGGGGCGAGCGCGACCGAATCGGAAGCCCGACGCTGGCAGGGCAAACGGAATGCCGAACCTTTCGAGAACGCGAATCGCCGCCTGCATCTCGGCTCGATGCGAATCGAGGTTTCCCGCGATGTAGACTTCGGTCAGTACATGCTTCTTCAGCAGCTCTTCGAGATCGTCCGAGGTACCGAGTAGCTCGGCATGGAGTCTCTCGTGGGGAGCTTCGTCGGCGAACCGCAGATGGCCGAAAACGAAGCGGTTGCCCCCACGTTCGCGAATCTCTAGGCCGGTGTGGCGGCCAAGCGGGCCGATGCCGATTATCAGGACTTGCTCGATAGGAGGCTCTCGGCGGCGCAGCCAACTCGTCGTCAGACGAAGCCAGAGAATCGCAGGGACAGCAACGACCGCAAAGCGTTCCAAATCACTTCCGACCGCATACCTGGGAACGAACCAACGAAGCGCTCCCATCGTTGCCAACATCACGCCCATCAAGAGCGCGGTAAGGGCCACGTCCCCCCGGATACCGCGTCCATTCCAAACGTCGTAGTGACGAAGCACGCGACCGCCCAGCGTCCAAACCAACATCGAACCCGCCGCCATGCCGACGAAGACCATCCAATGCCATTGCCAGAACGTCGGCCCAATATGGGTCGCCGCCCCCGACGCGACCAGAAGAACAATGCAGTCGCCTAGCAGGTTAAGGTTCTGGGCGCTTTGTTTGGTCATTGCGCGGACACCCACGGGCAAGCGAGCCCCGCCGGAGCGTGGCAACGATTACGGCTCTCCAATGGGACGACTGCATCCACTGCCAGCCGCGCGTCTCCTTTCCGTTTTCCCGAAACCGTTTCCTCATTTCGACGCAAGGACGTCTCCCTGCGCGCCAGCACCAATGGCCGCGACACAAACGCGCACAATAGAATACCGGCGTAGCCGGAATCGTCCAGAGCCATTGTCTCGAACCGTTTGCAATTTCAGCGCGCACGTCTAAGAGGCGCCCGAACTGAGCTCCCGGCGCGAGGGCATGCAATTTTCATGGCGGATTTCTCTCGCCGCATTCGCTACATCAATTTCCGTCAGAATCGGCTCGAGCGCTCGCTTCCGCCTGGTCGTTTTGCTTGGCGCGCGCAGAGCGCCCGCCTGGCGCCTTCTTCGGGCGAGCAGCTCCGAAAAGGCTTCGACCGTGACCGAATTGCAGTCACAGCCTCGTCTTACGGTGTTCCAGGAACTGTCGTCGAAACGCCCGTTACTCTTCGGGCGGGCCGAGGACACTCATCAGAAGATTGATCGCAGCGGGTTCCAGCTGGATAAACTTCAGTCCGACGTCGAAATGGGCGGGCGCATCCTCAGCGAGCGCCTCGATCCATACGACCTCGGCAGTATACGTAACGGGGTTCACGTCCGGAAGAAAGAACTCCATCTTCAGTAGCGCGCCGACTCGCATGTTCTCGTCACTGAATATGCGGACCCCACCAAGACTGATGTCGACCGCCGCGTGATGCCGGGCGAGAAACTCCATCCCGGCCGGACGGCAGTAGAGGGGGGCACGGATACGCCGGTACTTTCGTCGATCGATGGGGTCCAAATGCTGCCTAGTATAAAGCGTTACCCGAGAGAGATGGCGCGCAAGCGAAGAAACACGAAATCGAACTCGCGTCCCCCTTCCGGCATCACCAGACCATTCATGGGCGTTTCCTCCGATATTCTCCGTGCTTCGACGAGCCTGTGGTTAGGCGAGCGAGTCATTGTCCGCTGTGTAGATGGCGCACTCGGCGCAGAATATGCTCTCTTCGACCCGGCCGAGATCGTCCTTCGCGCCACTGATCCAGTGACTGTTCGCGAAACGGGCTACCTGACGACCACTGGCCAGGCGATCGAGCACCTCAATCGCGCCGGGATTACGGTAGAGTTCGCCAAAAAGGCGGCGAATGCGATCGCGCCCGAAGTCATCGCATCGTATGCGCGCGGACTTGCGATTCGGTCACTTGCGAGCCGACTCGGTCCCCAGGAGCTTTTCGACGGTGGAATCTTCGGGGCGGCCTCGCAAACGTACCAAGGTACGTGGTTGTGCTTGGGGTCGATCGCTGCAGCCCTCGGCGGCGGCGCTGCCTTCACGATGCAGGCGTTGCATCTCGCAATGACGCTTAGCGAGGTAGCCGATGACACCACGCTGCAGCTCGCCACGACGAACATCACGCGCAGTACCCGCTCTGGTGAACGGACTTACCGGCGCATTACGTTCGAGTCACCACATGACCTGCCCGCCCGCCTGCGTGCGCTGCAGCCCAATCCGTCGCCGGCGGAGGTCGATCGGCAGGAAGAGGGGGAGCTTCGCGAGGCGCTCTTGGCGCGAGTGCGTGAACGAGCGACCGTCCATGCAACCGCGGCCCTTCGCGAGCACCTTGGAGAGCTCGACGATGCGCTCGCGGGCACCGTACGCCAAGCTGGGCCAATCGACGGTCCTGAGCTTCGCGCGATCGAACAACAGCTCGGTGGTGGCGATGCGCTTGGCGTCGCCGAGCGACTAGACTTTTTGGAACGCCGACACGGGCCGCTGCGCGCCATCAGGTATCTTCGTGCTCGCGCGGCCTTCGTGCGCGGCGACGAACCGCCGCGCGCGATTGCACAAACGCTCTCGGCCATTGCCGACGAGGCTGCCGGCCTGCACGCGGCGGGCTTGGTGGCCGCTCGTGCGTGGCTCGCCGCTGGAGAGGAAACTCATGCGCGCTACTTCGCGCACCGGCTCGCGGACGACTCGAGTGCACCCGAAAGCGCGCGACTCGTTGCCCTCGAAATCCTCGAAGAAACCACACTTACCACCCGTTCCAACGCGCCTCCCCCCGCGAGCACCAAGCCGCTGCCGGTCACGCACGCACAGCAAGAAATTGGTGACAACGCCATCCAAGTCGGGCCAGCCCTCGACGCAGCGCCTCCGGGCGCGTCGCTCCCTCCCGTGGGTCCGCCTATCGCTTCCGCTATCGCCGCTGAGGGCGTCGCGGGACTGCCGATGGGGTCTCCCCAGTCCAATCCGCCGGTCCGCTACGATGCCGAGCTGGTCGAGGCTCTTACGTTGCCGTCGGAAACCTCGGAGGAGGAGCTGGGGTATGGCGAGACTCCCCTGACGCCTTCTCAAGCGCGTGTCGCGATGACGCGACTCGCGCGCACCCTCGGTCGCGACTACCGCCTCTGGTACGGCGTGACGCTGCGCTGCAACTTGCTGGCGCTCGATATCGTGCAGCGGCATTTGGCGCAGCGATACGTGGGAACATCGCTCGCCGACACAAAGACCACTTCCGAGCTATTGCGCCACGGCGCTCTGCTGAGCGAGATCATCGCGCGATCGTTGGGAGGAGCTTGGGTCGACGTGCGGCCGACGGAGTGTGGCTACTGGGCGATGCTATTGCCCCACGCAACGCGATGTTGGCCGATCGGCCGCGTCTACCGGTTTGCTACCCTCGGTCCGCGAGACCGCGATTTGGTCGCGTACTACGTCGACTTGGAGAAACGCGCGCGCGGCCGTCAAGCGTAAGCCCACCGCGAAAGCGGACATGCCTTGCCAAAGGCAAGGTCTCCGCTCACGGTCCGAGCAGTCACGCAGCCATCTCGTTCGGGTAAGCGTCCACCTCGATGGGTGGGTGCGCATCTGTTGGAGGTGAGCGCCCATCTGTTCGAGGTGAACGTCGGTCTCGAACGGATGGGTGCGTGTCTCTTCGAGGTAAGCGTCCGCCTCGCCCACCGGAGCGTCCACTTCGAATCGTCGCGCGCCCATCTGCGCGAAATCGTTCCCTGCTCGGACGGGGGATTCGCCCTAACCGAGGACACGGCGGAGAAAGGCACCGAGCTCGTCGACCACGTTCGACGGAATGCCATGCCCGCCGCGAAAGGGAACCCACTCGACGCTCATCCCGTGCGAAGCGAGCGTGTCGCGCAACTCGCCCGCCAAGTCGAATGGCAAGATAGGGTCATCCTGCCCGTGGCTCATGAAGATCGGAAGGCCGCGACGCTCATCGAAGCACTTGGCCCATTCCTCAGTCGCGATGGGCGTTCCCGACAGCAGAGCCAGTCCCGCGAGCGGTCGTGTGGAGCGAAGCGCTACGTCGAGCCCCAGCATTGCCCCCTGCGAGAAGCCTCCGAGGACGATCTTTCCGCGCGGCGGGCGCAGCGCAGCTTCGAGCGCATCGAGAAACCCTTCGACATGGGCTCGCGCTGCATCGAGGCCCTCGGGCACCTCGGTAGTGTCGCGCTTTTCGCCTAACTCCTGACGCCGCATCCGCTCCTCTAGGTCGATCCACCACCATGCGCGCCCGAGGGAACGGTCGCCGAGATCGAGCGGTGCCTCCGGAAAGACGAAGCGCGTCCCTGGGGGCGCGGCGAGCACGCGCCAGAGCGGAACGAGGTCGTCGCCCGGAGCGCCAAAGCCGTGGAGGAGCACGACGACCGGTCCTTCGCCACCACCTTCGCGGTCGGTCCCGCCAGCGATCCGCGCGTCGAGTTGGGCAAACTTCATCACCTTCATCGGCTCAGAGTCTCACCGCGGAAAGGCCCCGCGCTCCACGGACCATGACTGCGCCTCCCCCCGCGTAGACCGTCGTCCCCCCACCAAGGTCGCCAGCATCGATCGCCCACGTTTCCACGGCGCGTCGCCCGAGCAGGCGACCCTCGCCGTCGACCGCGAAGCCGCCGACTTGCACCGCCCCGTCTTTGTTCTCGCGGTGCACGAGCACCGTGTCTCCGAGCGCGGCATCGAGAACGTAGCGACCGCGTGCCCCGAGAAGAATCGTATCGAGACGGCCGTCGGGTCTCGCGCATACGAGCGGTGTCGACGGCGCACCATCCACCCCGAGACCCTGGAAGAGAATCTCCCCGTTCGGCCGACGCGCGACACGCGCACGACCACCCAGCGGTGGTCGCAATGCGACGCGATCGCTCAGGGCGCGCCATAGCACCACACCCGACGTTCGATCCATTCCGAAGGCCTCGATCCGGGCGCGCTGCGGTCTCTCGGGATCCTCGGCCGCAACCACTGCGCAAATGGTGCCGCCTCCGGCAACGGCATGCAGATGCGCGCGGGGTCCGACGACCGTGGCGCGCGCCCAGGACAGATTCTGCGCCGAAAGAAGAGGGGCGCCTTGGCCTGGGTCGAGCCGAGCCAGCGCTGGAGGTACCGAAGGCTGCGTTCCAAACCATCGGCCCCCAACGGGGGCAAAGAGCTCGTTTCCTTCCGCACACGCGTCGCGAGCGACGGCTGTCCCTTCGGCGGCCGGAGTCTCCTCGTAGCTGCAGGTCGCGGGCGATTTGGCGATCGCGTCGGCCTGTACGCATGCAAAGAGGTGCCGCCGCTCCTCCCCGGCCACGGCATAAATCTCCAGCCAGAGATGGCCCGTGGGTGCTGCCCATGCGTCAAGCACATCGTCGTGCTCGATGCTGCCCGTCGTGACGACGACTCGGCGATGACGCGGTGTGAGGTCGGGGCTCGACAGTACGTACCAGAAGATGGGCTCACCCCTCCTGGTCGCGACGACGTGCACCTCGCCCGCGTCGACGATCAGCGCGGCGACGGGCATTGGGTCCGGGAGCACGCGACGGGCCACTTCCCTCCCCGTGGAGGCGTCGAGGACATACACGATCGCGTGCGCCCAGTCCGGTGCCGCCGGATCGCCAGATGCCATCGTCGCGACGACGACGTGCTCGCCGGCGATCCGAACTTGATCGAGGCGCCCGCCGTGCTCGGGCCCCCACGACCACGCGATCGCCGGCCGCGGCTTATCGATGTCGGCGGAGACCGCGCGCGCTCCGCCGGAGTCGCCGCGGCGATGGGTCCAGTCGCCGCGAATCAGAGAGGCCATCGGCGCACCCGCAAGAAAGCGAGCGGCATTGCGAGCCCATCCCGGTCGTCCCCGCCCATCCCGGCCCTGTTCATTCTACAGTCACCGTTTTCGCCAAATTGCGTGGTTGGTCGACGTCGGTGCCTTTCGCATCCGCAATGTAGTACGCGAGAAGCTGAAGCGGCAGCACCGTGAGCAACGGCAACATCTCAGACTCCGCGGAAGGTATCTCGATCACGTCCTCTTCGGGAGGTACGCTGGGTCGACGCGTGCTGCGAGGACCGGTGTCACCCGCCAGCAGTCTTCGCACATCCATATCTCCGCGCGTGCACACCGCGATGATCTGTCCCTCGCGCGCTTTCACCTCTTGCATGTTGGACAACGTTTTCTCGTAGTGCACGTCGAAAGGGCAGAGCGCGACGACGGGCATGTCCTCGTCGATGAGCGCGATGGGTCCGTGCTTCATCTCGCCTGCTGCGTAGCCCTCCGCGTGAATGTACGAGACCTCCTTGACCTTGAGCGCGCCTTCGAGCGCAATGGGATATTGAGTTCCTCGCCCGAGAAAAAGCATGTGCCGCGCGCGCATATATTTCTTCGCGAGATGCCGCAGATCGTCCGCCGTTGCCAGCACCTCGCGCATCTGTTGCGGGACGCGCGTCAACGCTTCGAGGATGCGCGTCGCCCGTTCGGCCGTCAATGTCTCGCGTCGCCTTCCGAGGTACACCGAAAGAAGAAGAAGGGCGACGAGCTGAGTCGTGAAGCACTTGGTCGATGCGACGCCGATCTCCGGACCTGCGTGCGTATACACGGCCGCCTCACTCGCGCGGGGGATGGCGCTATCGATGACATTGGCGACGGCCAAAACGTGTGCGCCTTGCGCTTTCGCAGCTTTCACCGCGGCTAGCGTGTCGAGGGTCTCGCCGCTCTGACTC
>Ga0073928_10007250_pt1 | contig 14482 bp, 9 predicted proteins | sample PaiPotPPA55metaG_FD_76969 | JGI IMG/M metagenome (GOLD analysis project Ga0073928, IMG submission 76969) | Iron sulfur acid spring bacterial and archeal communities from Banff, Canada, to study Microbial Dark Matter (Phase II) - Paint Pots PPA... ... | reverse complement strand
TCGTCATCTCGGCGATCAACGGGATGGGTGGGGTGGGCAAGACCGCGCTGGCGGTGCGTGCGGCGCATCGGCTTGCCGAGCGGTATCCGGATGGGCAGCTGTTCATCGACCTGCACGGCTACTCGGCCGACCTCGAGCCGGTCGCACCCGAGGATGCGTTGGACTACCTGCTGCGTTCCCTGGGCGTGCCGGGGCAGGCGATTCCGAGGGATGTGGGGGTGCGTGCGGCGCTGTACCGGTCGAAGCTTGCCGAGACCAGGACCCTGATCGTCTTGGACAACGCGGTCAATGCGGCGCAGGTCCGTCCGCTGCTACCCGCGGCGCAGGGCTGTCTGGTTCTGGTGACCAGTCGAAGCCAGTTGGCCAGCCTGGATGATGCGCACCAGTTGGCCCTGGACGTGCTGCCCGCCGCAGACGCCGAGGCCCTATTGCACGAGGTCGCCGGCCAGGGCCGGATATCGGGATCTGAAGCGGCGGAGCTGGCAAGGCTGTGCGGTCACATGCCGTTGGCGATCAGGATCGTCGCGGCGCGCCTGCGCCATCGCAGTTCTCTCACCGCAACGGTGCTCATCGACGAGTTGCGAGAAGAGCGAGGACGCCTCGATCGTCTCCGTGACAGCGAGCGTGATCTGGAGACTGTCTTTGACTGCTCGCTGCGGATGCTGCCGGAGGACGAACGTCGACTCTTCAGCCTCCTCGGAGTGGTCCCGGGCCCGGACTTCGACGCGTACACCGCCGCGCACGTGCTTGGCGTCGAGGAGCTGCGTACTGCGGAGCGGATGCTCGATGCGCTGCTGGACTGCAACCTGCTGATTCAGCACACGCCGGGCAGGTACCGGTTCCACGACCTCCTGCGCGTGTACGCGAGCGATCTCGCCGCGAAGACCGAGGAAGCGCCAGCAGCCCTCAATCGACTCCTGGACTACTACATCACTACGGCGTACTCTGCCGAGAGCCATCTTTCGGACTCTCTTTATTCTCTGTATATGACAGCTGACGCGCCACGTAGCGCGGAGCCTTCTGTCAGGTTCGAGGACCGAGCACATAGTCTCGCCTGGTTCCAGGTTGAGCGAGCAAGTCTTCGAGCAATCGCGGAGCAACTCGACACCGATCCGACGCGCCACCTCGCACTCAGTTTCGCCTTGAACGCGTTTCTGCATCGCGAGGGACTTTGGAACGTCTCGGCGAGCTTGCTGGCCACGGCCATTACGATCTCGCGAGACCGCGGCGACCGCGCGGCCGAGGCACATGCGCTCAGGAGAATTGGCAATCTGAACTCAGGCTTTGGCGAACAGCGCACTGCCATGGCGCATGGTGAGCGTGCTCTGGCGCTATATCGAGACCTCGGCGATCGACGGGGCGAGGCTCACGCACTGCGCATGCTGGGCCATATCCATCACAGCACGGGTAGCTTCCCCGAAGCTGTTGCGAATTTCAACCAGGCCCTGGCGATCTTCGAGCAGATCAGCGACCACGGTGCCACGTCTTCGATACTCGTCCGGCTAGCGCTTCTGCGACACATTGAAAGCCGGAACACTGAAGCGCGCGAGCTTTATCGGCGGGCCATGATCATCCAAGCGGACCTAGGTGACCACGAAGGTCATGCGCTCAGTATGCTGATGTATGCCCGTACCTGCTATGCATTAGGTGATTTTGAGCCGATTAGAACAGCGATCGAGCAAGCGCTGGCCTTGAACCGTATGGGGTCGAGTCGGATGGGCACCGCAAATGTCCTTCAGGAGCTTGCCCGGCAGGAGTTGCTCGCGGGCAACTACGAGCGTGCAGTCCCGTTGCTTGAAGAGGCGCTCGCGACGTTTCTTGAGATTGGATTCCGTGTCAGCGAGGCCAACGTCTACTGGGAGCTGGGGCGGATCAAGTTCGCCCAGGGGGACATCCATGGTGCCCTGCGCAAGTACGAGCTGGCGCTGTCGATTTCCACCGAAATTCAGACCAGTGTCATCATCGCGCAGGCCACCCATGAGATCGGCCGCACACGTCTTGCTCTGGGCGACGTCGACGCCGCTGCTGGCATATTCCAAGAAGCGCTCTCTATATATGACGGCATGCCATATCTTGCCGGTCGGGCAGAGGTGCTCAATAGCATCGCCGTGCTGAAGGCTGACACCGACGGGCCGGAGGCGGGGTTGGCCGTGTTCCGCGAGACTCTCGACGTCGCAAGGAGTGCGGAGCACCCGCTGGAAGTGGCCCACGCTCTCGCCGGAATGGCGCGCTGCGAGATCCAGCTCGGGCAGCGCGACTCGGGGGTGGAGCATCTGCGCGAGGCGGTCGACCTCTACCGGCGCATGGGCTCCGTCGAGTACTCGGCCACCGCTGCATATCTCTCGGAGGTCGCGGGCTAAGCCGCCGATCCGCGGGTCTGCCTTCAGCTCCGAGACTAGGGCTCTGACCGTGCGGCTGACCCGCGAGAATATCGCTTAGGACTACGAACGCATTCGCGGCGAGCCTTCGGGACCCGGAATCGAGGTCTCCCGCACCACCATCAAACGCTTGTTGTCCTGGCGCCACATTCTGCCGGCAGTGGAATGCGGCCGGGCCGACTGACGCCGCTTCCTAGCCGTGCGCGGCCATCGCGCTCGGCAGCGACGTCGCCCTGCGGGCATCGGGTGGTCAAGACGCCGCCACCATGCCCGCGTGCGAGCGCTTACGCGGATCCCTGGATCCGTGTCTTGCGCGCCCGAGCTGACGACCGGATGCTCAGCCGCCTGCGCTCAGAAAGACCCCGCCCGGACGGCCACCCGGCGATCACTCCTACCCAAAAGCCACTACAGGCCCGAGGCCACGATCACCGCACCCACGAATCACGACACTGAAATCCAGTCGGTGGATCCAGGCTCATCAGCATCGCCACGCTGAAGGTCGACACCGACGGTCCGGAGGCAGGGCTGACCGCCTTCAGAGAGGCCCTCGCCGTGGCGAAGAGCGCGGTGCACCCGCTGGAAGTGGCGCATGCGCGGGCCGGAATGGCTCAGTGCCAGATCCGGCTCGGGCAACGCGGCCCGGGAGTGGAGCATCTGCGCGAGGTGGTCAACCTCTACCAGCGCATGGGATCCGTCGAGTACGCGGCGACCGCTGCATACCTTGCGGAGACCGCGGGCTAGGCCGCCGATCCGCGATCCCGCCGCCTCGAATCCGGGACCAGGGCCCTGATCGAGCGGCTGGCGCGCGAGAAAGCGCGTAGTGCTACCAACACATTCGAGGCAAGGCTGCAGGGACAAAAGGATCGGGGTATTCCGCACCGCGCCCAGCGCCTTTCACCGACGCCGCATTCCACCGGCACCCTAAGCAACAAGGCCAGCTGACGCTGCTTCCTGCAGACTGCGCCGCTGCGCGGACATCGAGTGGTCAAGACACCGCCGCCATGCCCGCGGGCGAACGCCTGCGCGGAGCCCATTCGTGTGAGCGGGCGATGTCAGGATCTGCCCTGGTGGGCGTCTGCTGATCACCGTCAGGGGGCTGTGTATCCCAGCTGCAGCCTTCGGCTCCGTGATCCGCACCGCGCACGATAGGAACTTGAAAGCTGCGTGACAGGGCAGGAGAGGAGGATCAACCTCCGAAAGCAGAGGCCGTCGCGCAGATCCGCCACTAGCGCCTCGAAACGGAGACGTCCCATGCACACCCTTTTCGCTCTCGCCTGGCTCCGCGACCGGTGCGGGATCGAACGGCTCGCGCGGCAGGTGCCACGGCGCGTCACCATGAGTCCGACAGGAATCACCGACGTCGCCCAGGCCGCGCTCGTCCTCACAGCTCCGAGCTTGGCCTGATCAGCTCAGTCTGGCTGAGATTACCTCAATCGGGTGTCAAGGCGCGGGCCGCCGACACCGCTAAGCGTCGAGGGCAGGAACGATGCTTACGACGACGTCGGCAGATTCGGCAGTTTTCGACTGGTTGTCGCCGGCGGAGCGTCACGGTAGGCAGCCACGCAGATACCGATATGTCTAGCCATTTCCGTCGTTCACTAGCCGAATTCAAGGCGCCTTCTCCCAACCGAGAGAAGGAGACAACCTTGACAATCCATTGCATCACATGGAGGCAAGAGGTGCCTGAGCCCAACCAGACGGACGCGGGCGAGAATCCGGTAGTCGACTTTCCAATCTCCTTGCTGCGTCCCGGATTCTCCCCGAGGCTGGCTGGCCTGGACGACCAGAATGTGCGCATCCTCGCCGAGGTGGATGACCCGTTGCCCCCGCTGCTCGTACGCCGAGGGACCAACCAGGTAATCGACGGCATGCACCGGCTGTACGCGGCCAAGGTGCGAGGCGAGCGGTCCATCGCAGTGCGCTTCCACGACTGCGCGGAGGCGGACGCCTTCGTCTTGGCCGTCCGAGCGAACGTGACGCACGGTCTTCCGCTATCCCTCGGTGATCGCAAGGCCGCGGCCCAGCGTATCCTGCGGAGCCACATCAATTGGTCTGACCGGCGTATTGCGGCAGTGACCGGCCTGTCCGACAAGACCGTCGCGGTGATACGCGGGCGCTCCAGGCCCGTCGGTGATCTGGGTGAGGACCTGCGGATCGGCCTCGACGGGCGTACGCGGCCGGTGGACGCGAGTATTCGACGGGCCGAGGTGACCCGGCTCGTCGCGGGGAATCCGAACTCCTCTTTGCGGCAGATCGCCGGCCAGGCTGGGGTGTCCCCGGAGACGGTGCGCTCGGTCCGTTCGGCCCTTGCAGACGGGAGGACCCGAGAACCCGTCCGCATGCCGCGGCGGAACGAGGCGAAGCGTGAGCCGCGGCAGTGCCTGCGTGCCTTGGCCGGTGATCCCGCCTTGCGCTCGACCGACGCCGGTCGGCAGTTGCTGCGAATTCTGAGCACTTTGACAGCCCTCGAGCAGGACCCGGGCGGGTTAGTGGACAGTGTCCCCGGCCACAGCCTGCCCTTGTTCCGGACCCTGGCGCTGGCGAACGCGGAACTGTGGCGCGCCCTAGAAGGCCGGGCGGCGGCGCGGGAACGGCACGCTCACGTCGAGGCGGCACCTGTCCTGGGCGCGGCGTGAGCGCCACAGGTCGGCATGTGTCCGGGTGCGGAATTTCCGAAGTCGGACAGGCAGGGTGCGGCGCCGGGAGTACAAGGCACGTCAACGTGCCCGACTCCGCCACCTCCGCCCAAATCACCGACGGGTGGAACAGCCAACTGGACCAGAAGACCACCGGCACGCTCAACAACGTGATCTTCAGCGAGGTGGGCATCATCGACCAGGACGGCGCATTCGACCAGCCCGGCGACTTCTACGCCACCAACCCACTCAACAACGGCATGCAACCGACCTGGTACACCGGGGTCTGCCAGGTCGTCAAACAGCGCCAGGTCGCGGGAATCTACTTCTGGGACTTCAACTTCGACGACAACCCGGCCAAGGGCGTCTCGCCCGGCCAATCCGACCTCGACTTCGCCGGACGCCCCAGCAGCGAAACCGCCATCCGCACCTGCTTCGCCACCACACTCGAGACCAACTGAGCACCAAACCGACCGGGGCTTCCTCGCGCTCCCGGGGTGAACGGATTCGCGGAGCGGCGCTCCGGCCGTTGCTGATCCACGATGAGCGGCGTCGGCCATTTCCAGGCCGAGCGCCGAGTTGGCGGATTTAGCCGAGCGTCTCGAGCCGGAGTACGGCGGACCCGCCGATCTCCGACGAGGTCAAAGCGCTGATCCCGCGCCTGGTCGAGGAGAACCGACGGTGGGGCGTGGCCAGATCCAGGGCCGGCTGCGCAGCGGCCACCGGGTCGCGCGTTCACTCCTGCCCACGCCACGACCCTGCTGGCCACAGCGGCCTCAATGCTCTGGGAAGCAAACTTGCTGTCGCCTAGCCTCTGTTATTCAGGCTTGCTGCGATGGCTGGCGGGATGTGGGTGGAAGATGCCCGCCTCCTGCGGCAACCGGTTCGCTGTGGGCTGTGAGCGCGGTGGGATGGGGTACCTCTTGGGTGAGCGGCCCGGTCGCTGGCTGGTGTCAGGCGAGCGGTAAATAGCGCGGCGCGACGTCTCTGAATTTGAGGATGTTGCACTGCCCGTCGACGCCCTTCACCTCGCGCTGGAGCCACTCGCTGAAGGTGAGGTTGCTTTCGTGCCACTCTCCTTCCTGATACCACACGCACACGACCCACCTCTGCTCGGCGAGCGGTCGCAGGAAGCAGTAGTCGCCGATGTCGGTGTGTCCCCACATGAGCATGCCGCCGGGGCCTTCGTCCATCAGCGGGCGCGTGATCCGATCGAGCGGATCGTCAGAATCGCGCAGCTCATGGAAGAAGTCGGAGGTGCTGGTAAACATCTTGAGCGTGTTGAGCTCGCTCGAGCCGGGGTGGTTCACGTAGAGGAAGTCGTGGATGATGCATGCGCCGTAGGAATCGCAGAACGACCGGTAGTCCGCCGGAACGCTTGCCCCGAGCATCCGCTCGACCTCGTCCCATCCCTCGACCCCGTGCCGGCGGGCGGGAGCGCCCAGATGCACTGTGACTTCGCCCATCCAGGCCATCGCACCTCCATCTGCTCAAGACCATGCTTGCTGGGATCTGACGCGGTGTTGACGGAAGGCGCCTGACCTCTGCGATGATCAGCTTGCTGAGGGCTGTGCATGCAGGTGAGACGAGGCACCTTCCAGGTGAAGAAGCGTAGTGGGTGGGACCGTGGGCTGAAACTCGAGGTCACGAGGCAAGGCTTGGTCGGGCACGCCGGGGCGGTGCTGCTGCATCGTGCTGCTGACCGTATCGGGCTGGTGGTGCGGCTTCGCAACGCGCTCGCCTGCTCCCCGTGGATGCTGGATCGGGCTAATGTGCTGGTGGGCCTGGTGGTCGGGATCGCGCTCGGCGCACGTAACCTGCGGCAGGCCGAGTTGCTGGCCCGGCGTCATGGCGGTCTGGTCGGGGACGGGGCATCGGATTCGACGCTGTGGCGGATGCTCGGGGAGATCGGCGATCGGGCTCGGGCCCGGATCGCTAAGGCCAGGGCCGGCGTGCGTGCACGCGTCCGGGAGCTTCTGGCCGAACGCGACACCGGGTTCCCGTGGCTGGTGATCCTCGGCCGGGAGCTTGCCGGGTGGACCGTCCTCGACCTGGATGCCACCGTGGTCACCTGCTCGTCGCGTAAGGAACAGGCGGCCGGGACGTACAAGGGCACGCGGGGGTTTCACCCGCTTGCGGCGTGGAGCGCGAACACGCTCGAGTGCCTGGCCATGATGCTCCGGCCGGGGAATGCGGGCTCGAACACGGTCGCCGAGCACATCGCGGTGCTCGGTGATGCGGTCGCACAGATACCCCGCGGCTACCGGCGCCGGATCCTGATCCGTCTGGACGGCGCCGGTGCGAGCCACGGGTTGATCGAGCATCTGCTCTCGCTCTCCACCTCCCGCCGGAAAGTCGCCTTCACCAGCGGGTTCACCATCACCGCGGCCGAGGAGGCGGCAATCGCCGAGCTGCCCGAACACGCCAGGACGGCGGCGATCGAGCAGGACGGAACGCTCGACCCGGTCGCCCAGGTCGCCGAGCTGACCGGCCTGTGGCGCCGCACCGGCTGGCCGAAGGAGCTGCGCTACATCGCCCGCCGGGTCAAACCCACCCGCCGGCACGCCAAGAACCTCACCGAGTTCGAGAAGCAGACCGGCTGGCGCTACCAGTTGGTCGTCACGAACATCAAAGACCTGGGACGCTCGGTGCCCGGATCGCACCACGTCTACTTCCTTGACACCCTGCACCGCCAGCACGCCGTGGTCGAGGACCGGGTGCGCACCGAGAAAGCCACCGGCATCAGGAACTTGCCCTTCCACGGCTACGAGCGCAACAACGCCTGGCTGCTGGCCGCGAACATCGCCTCCGACCTGATCGCCTGCCTCCAACTCCTCGGCCTCGACGAGCACCGGGAACTCGCCTTGGCCGAGCCCCAATCGCTGCGCGCGATGGTGCTGCACATCCCGGCGCGCCTGGTCACCCACGCCCGTCAGCGCATTCTGAAGATCGAGCAGACCTGGCCCTGGGCGACGGCCGTCGTCGAGGCCTGGGAACGCCTCGGAGCCATCCCGGCGCCGGCCTGAACAACGGACCGACCGGAAAGAAGGAGAACCCAGCAGGTTAACCCGGCGTCGGCCGTCCCACGTCGGCCACGCCGCATCCCAGCCCGGACACCGCGAGGACAAACATCGCGAACCGGGCTCCAATCCCAGCCGGCCGAACCCGCGAGTCAAAGGATGACTACAGCTGAAGGATCGAGGCTAGCGTGGCCCAGCAACAGGAGCGGGTGCGGGACTGTGTAGGAGCCAAGTTCAGTACTGACTCACGCCTGAAGGCCGATCGGCTGCCAGATCGCGGCTATCGGGAGTCTTCACGAATCCAGGTGTGCAGCCTTCAACCCGACGTTCGCGATACTGCTGGTACACCGCACTAGTCACGGACCCTGTCACCACCTTACGATCCAGGGGCGCCATTCTGGCGTTTACTTAGCGGGAGGACCTGTAGTGCCGGGCACTATCGTAGTCGTCGAGGCAGTCCCTTATGCGGAGCTGAACCCACAGCGTAGAAATGGGCTTATCCAACAGCCTAGGTACCGAGTTAAGGTCGACGGCACAGTCCGCACCGACACAGTGGGCCTGCCAGCGCACGTGAAGGTCGACCCCGGCACCCACGTCGTGCGGGTCGTGGTCGGTGGGTACCGGACGAACACGGTCGCCGTGGAGGTCGGCGAAGGCGCGCGGCATGTCATACACGTGACACCCACTGCGCTCCGTAAGAGTAAGACGGTCCTTGCTGTCGCCTTTGGGGCCATCGGGGGCTTGGTTGCGGCTGCCTTGCCTGGCATGTATTGGCGCGTTGAGCACCCCCAGGCTTGATTCCCATCGGGAACCCGATCGAGCGCTTCTGCACCACGTGGGAAGCGATCTTTCGTGACGTGGGAAAGCCTTTAATCGATATGGGGCGCAGGGTAGTTCGGCCGGCTTTCGTCGGTGTCCGTATCGCGCGCATGGGCTCGGTGCCCGCTCGGCTGATTCTTAGCCGGGCGGGCACCGAGTATTTGTGGCTGGTAGTGCTGGGTTTTTCGGTTACTGGTTGGTGTAGTAGCCGTATTCGTCGACGATGACGTTCATGGTGCCGGCGCTCTGGTTGTAGAGGTAGATGCCGGTGCTGCTGGGGGCGGCGTAGGTGGAGTTGGCGATGGTTTCGCCGCTGGCCCAGTCGATGTTGCTGGCGGTCGGGAGGGTGGCACCGGCGGGGTAGACGATCAGGTCGCCGACGGCGGTGGTGGTGGTGACGGTGGCGGTGATGGCGTAGGCGGTGGCGTTGTTGGTGGTGGAGTTAAGGGCGGTGTCCTGGGCGATGCAGTCGGCGCAGACGGTGCCGGCGGGCAGGGTGCGGGTGTCTAGGCTGCGGGTGGGGGTGATTGGGACGTAGCTGCTGGTGCTGCTGGTGGAGAAGTATCCGGTGACGTCGCCGACGAGGTTGGCGGTGCCGGTGGAGCTGTTGTAGACGTCGATCTTTCCGTCGGTGCCGACGGGTACGACCGCGTAGTTGGCGAGGTTGGTGTCCTTGCCGTAGTCGAGGTTGCTGGCGGTGGGGCGGGTGGCGCCGTCGGGGTAGGCGGTCAGGGCGCCGTTGCTGGTCTCGTCGGTGGCGGTGAGGTTGATGGCGACGGCGGTGATGCCGGTGGAGGGCAGCAGGCCGCCGTCGGCGCCTGCGACGGTGAGGGTGAGGGTGCCGTTGGCGGGGATGGGGGCGTCGTGTCCGCCGGTGGTGGTGCGGGTGTCGAGGATGCGGTCGGGGCTAAGCGGGGTGTAGCCGCTGGAGGCGGTGGGGGTGAAGTAGCCGTTGGCGTCGCCGACCAGGTCGATGGTGCCGGTGGAGTCGTTGTACAGGTCGATGTAGCCGTCGGAGCCGACGGCGACGGTGGTCAGGCCGGCGAGGGTGGTGCCGGAGGCGAAGTTGAGGATGCTGCTGGAGGAGCGGGTGGTGCCGTCGGGGTAGGCGCTGAGGTATCCAGCGGCGGTGGTGTTGGTGGCGGTGAGGTTGATGGCGACGGCGGTGGCGTCGGTGGGGATGGATCCGTTGCCGCCGATCTTGAGCTTGATCGCGGTGTCGGCGGGGATCTTTTGGATGGTGCCGCCTTGGCCGGTGCCGTTGCGGGTGTCGAGGATGCGGGTGGGGCCGTAGGCGGTGTAGTCCGAGCCGAGAGTGGTCACCGTGGTGGTGACGCTGGCGCTGTTGCCTGCGGCGTCTTTGACGGTGAGGGTGATGGTGTAGGTGCCGGGGGTGGTGTAGGCGTAGCTGGCGGTGCCGGTGGTGTTGGTGGTCGCTGTGCTGCCGTCGCCGAAGTCGAAGGTGTAGCTGGTGATGGTGGAGGCGGTGTCGGTGCTGGCGGTGGCGTCGCAGGCGAAGGTGCGTGCGTCGGATCCGGTGCAGGAGATCGCCGGGGTGATGCCGGCGGTGGTCTGGGGTGCGACGGCGTGGTAGGTGGCGGTGGGGGCGGCGCCGGCGTGTCCGGCGCGCACCGCGATCTGCGGGGTCGCGGCGGTCTGCGCGCTGGCGAGGGCCGGGGTCAGGGCGAGCGCGGTGCCGGCGGTGAGCGCGGCGAGGTGGCGTCGGGACAAGAGGTGCTCCTGGTGTTCATGTGCATGCGGGAAAGGCGCGCCGGGCGTTCGGGCCCGCGCGGATGGCCGCGCCGAACCGGAGGTCGGCGCGGGGACTGTTGGTGGGTTAGGGCGTGGTGGTCGCCGTCGTGGTGCCCGCGGCGGCAAGGTCCTTGATCATCAGGGTCTTGACTGAGGCGGTGACGTCGGTGGGGCTGGTGGCGGCCACCGCGGTGATATTGGCTGCCGTGGAGGTGGGGCCCGCGACGGTGATGAAGTGGTCGCGTGGCAGGTCCTTGGCCCGGTCCGCGGCTCCCTGGCCCGGAATCTGACCGATGGTCAGGATGAGCGAACATCCCCGCAGGGCCAGGGTGTTGATGTAGGCGTCGGCACTGCCTGCGGTCTGCGGGCCCTGGAGTTGCAGGTAGCTCACCTGGTCGCGAGTGGTTGAGGAGGCCGCCTCCATGCCACTCCACACCTGTGCCGCGCGGGCGTCGGCGATCCCACTGGGTCCGGTGAGCAGGCAGGCGGTGTAGTCGGTGTAGACGCGTGCGCGCACCGGCGGCGTGTAGGGGGCGGGTGTCGCGCTATGGGTGGGCCAGGCTGCGACGCAAAGCGCGGCGACGGTGGCAGCGCCGACTGTCACGCCCAGGGCGATGCGATAGCGGCGTGCGATGGAGCGCAGGGTTGTGCGCACTGCCGGTCCCCCCTAGTGCCTGTGAGTTTGGTGATGATATTCGTCGCTGGACGGTAGCTGTAGCGGTGCATGAGTGTCCATGTGCCGTGAGTCACAGCTCCGTGATCTTTCGCGGCGGGATGATCTTCCGGTAGACCTATGGCGTTTATGTGACTCTGTTGCTGCATCAGTTCCATGGGTGGGGAGATATCGGCGATGACGCGTGGTCGAAATAGGCGGGTGTGGACGCGCCGTGCGCTACGGACGGTGTCCTCGCTGGTGTTCCTCCTGCTGGTGCTGACGACCGCGACGCAGTCGGCGTCGGCGGAGCAGCTCACGCCCGGGCGTTCGCCGCTGTCGTTCGGGGAGGCAGGGCTCTCGCATCTGCTGCGGGATGTGCAACGCTTCATGGCGAGCCCTGCGTCCGTGCCGGTGCAGGGGCGCGGCTCGGGCTCGAGCGCGCATTCCACGCATGCTGATACGGGCAGCGGTCATGCGCCGGGTAAGGGCGCGGGCCAGCTGCCGGCTGCCACCTCGACGGCGGGGCACACGACTGGCGGCAAATCCGCGCCGGTGGTGAAGGGTTTTGACGCGAAGTCGTCCAAGCGCCTGTCGGGCAAGTCGAGCGCGTATGCGACGTGGTGGCAGAACGCGGATGGGACGCAGACCGAGCAGGTCTCGCAGTCGGTGGTGAACTACAAGGACTCTGCCGGTAACTGGCAGCCGATCGACACGACGCTGACGAAGGGCTCGGACGGGCGGTGGCAGGTTTCTGCGGCCGGGTACGGGCTCGCGCTCGCGCCTGGGGCGTCGGGCAGCACGGCGAAGGCGCAGACGTCCGCATTCGAACCCGCCTCGGGGGTGTTTTCCTCCGCGCTGTCGGCGGATGTGGGCTTGAGCGGCGCGGCGAGGGTGGCGTCATCCACTACTGCGTCGGTTGCGGGCTCGTCCATTGGCACCCTGGCCACGTTGACGGTGGGCACGGGCGAGTCGGTGGCCTGGTCGTTGCAGGGTGCGGCGTCGGTGAGCGGGTCCGAGTCGGGGGAAACGGTGACTTATCCCTCGATCCTGACCGATACGGATCTTTCGCTGTCCTCGGAGGCGTCGGGGGTCAAGGAGTCCCTCATCCTCTCCTCTGCCTCGGCCCCGAACTCGTGGACGTTCCCGCTCACGCTGACCGGGCTCACGCTCGCCCAGGCCACGGACGGGACCTGGCAACTGCTGGATTCTTCGGGGAATGTGGCCGCGACGTTGGCGGCGCCGTTCGCGCTCGACTCGAGTAACACCACTGCGGCCGAGACTCAGAACGTCACCTATTCGCTGGCGACGGTCGGCGGTGTCGAGCAGTTGACGATGACACTCTCCTCGGCGTGGCTGGATGACCCGTCGCGGGTCTTCCCGGTGACGGTGGATCCGACGATCACGGTTTCCACCGCCGGGTCGAGCCTTTCGTCGTATGTCAACTCCGCATCGCCGACGTCGAACTACGCGAGCAGCGGGGCGCTTGATGTCGGCGATGACGGCACCGGAGTGGACCGCGCGTACATCAACTTCCCTGCGTCGGTGATCTCCTCGGATTTGCAGGACACCGGCTTCCACGTGACCTCGGCGCAGTTCGCCGCGTATATGGCCTCGGGCTCGACGAGCGGTTCGTACCCGTTCGACGTGTACTCGGTCGGCACCGCATGGTCGGCCACGGGAATCAACGCGAACAACGCCCCGACCACGTATGATCAGAAGCTTGGCACCTATGCGGGATCGGCCTCGAGCGCGTCGACCTGCTCGGGGCTGAGCAACGGGTACTGGCTCTATACGCCGCTTTCGGCTAGTGCGATGTCGACGTTCGCGATCAACCAGTACGCCTGGAACGGGGTGATGGTGTGGGCGAGCAACGAGACCAGTACCGCATATTACCGGGTTTTGGGTTCGGCGAGCAACGGGGCGTGTTCGCCATATATCTCGCTGACCTATACCGCGGATGTGGCCCCGACGGTCTCGACGATGTCCCCGGCAACTGGCCAGGTTCTAACCAGTGTGACCCCGGAGCTGACGGCGTCGGGCACGGACGCCGACGCGTGGCCTAACGCGTCGGTCCAGTACGAGTTCAAGGTGTTCAACGCCTCGGGCGGCACTGCGATCGCGCAGTCCTCGCTGCTCTCGAGCGGGTCGTGGACGGTGCCGAAGGGCACGCTGAAGTGGGGCAGCTCGTATCAGTGGACGGTGTGCGTGTGGGACGGGTTCGAGTGCGGGTCGCAGACGTTCAACACGTTCGAGACCTCCACGCCGGGACCGGTGCTCTCTCAGAACCTATCCCAGTCCACCTCCGGGCACGGTTTTGATGTGGCCACGGGCAACTACACGACCTCGGCCACGGACGCTGACATTTCCGGGGTCGGGCCGTCGCTGAATGTGGTGCGGGACTACAACTCGCTCGACACGCGCAGGTCGGGCGGGTTCGGGGCGGGCTGGTCCTCGATGGTGGATGCGAGTGCGACCCAGGAGCTTGATTCGGCGGGCAATCTGCTGGGCGTGGCGGTGACCTACCCGGACGGCTCGGTGGTGGTGTTCGGGTACAACAGCGGCGACGGGACGTATTCGCCGCCGCAGGGCCGGTTCGCGACACTGCTGCCGATCACCTCGGGCAGCTCGGTCATCGGCTACACACTCACGGACAAGTCCGGCACCAGCTACACCTTCGGGCACGTGGTGACGGCTGCGGTGCCCGGCAGCACGGCCGGGGTGTTCGGGATCTCCCAGGTCGCTGATGTCGCCAAGCGCCCGGTCACCTTCGTCTGGGGGGTGACCAGCGGGGTCTCGGGCTCGCACGTGCTCTCGGAGACGAATTCGGTCAGCGGCCGGTCGCTGTATTTCACCTGGGCGACCCCGTCGGGTGCGCTGTATCCGCACGTCTCGGTCGTCACCACCTCGTATGCAACGAGCGGTGATTCCTCGACCGCGCAGTACTGGTCGTACACGTATTCGGGCGACATGCTCAATACGGCTTGCGCGCCATCCGCGAGCGCACCGTCGACCGCGTCGAGCGCGTGCACTGGGTACAACTACCAGCTCGGCTCGGACTACCAGCAGGCGGTGCTCGATACCGCGCCGTATCAGTACTGGCCGATGGACGACGCGACCGGGTACGCCTCGAGCCTGACACAGGTCGGGGCGAACATCGGTGCGGGTAGGGCGTACTACACGGGGATGACCGGGGACACCTCCTCCCCGACCGGCCCCACGACG
>Ga0073928_10007249_pt1 | contig 14483 bp, 12 predicted proteins | sample PaiPotPPA55metaG_FD_76969 | JGI IMG/M metagenome (GOLD analysis project Ga0073928, IMG submission 76969) | Iron sulfur acid spring bacterial and archeal communities from Banff, Canada, to study Microbial Dark Matter (Phase II) - Paint Pots PPA... ... | reverse complement strand
AAGTCGGTGAGGATGGCGAAGGCAGGCTTGCGGCGCTCGGCTTCGCTCACGAGGCGGCGCATGGCGCGAATGAGTGAGGGTAGATGACTGAGGATTTCGGTTATGCCGACGACGGAGACTTCGGAGTAGTCGGTGACGATGTCGACGCCAGCGGCGCGCATTTGCGGGCCGCCCATGCCGAAGATTTCGACGTCGGCGCGCTGCTTTAGCGCGGTGGCGAGGCGCGCGGCGTACATGTCGCCGCTGGCTTCACCGGCGGAGAGCAGAAGAGAAATGGGTGGCATGCGGCGGGGAAGCGCTCAGTCGCTGGCGGGAATGGGCAGGGGCGAGCCAGGCTGTCTTGCGGCATCGGGTTCGATGTGCAACTCTTGCTCTTTGTACTGTAGCTGGTAGAGGCGGTAGTAAATGCCGCGCTGGGCGAGGAGTTCCTGGTGCGCGCCTTGTTCGCGGAGGCGTCCTTTGTGGAAGACGAGGATGCGGTCGGCATGTTGAATGGTGCTTAGGCGATGCGCGATGACGAGCGCGGTGCGGCCGCTGAGCAGGCGGTCGAGGGCATCGCGGATTTGCAGCTCGGTCTTTGTGTCGACGCTGGAGGTGGCCTCATCGAGGATCAGGAAGCGCGGATTGTGCGCGAGGGCGCGAGCGAAATTGATGAGCTGGCGCTGGCCGACGGAGAGAGTGGAGCCGCGTTCATTGACGCTGGCGCCGACGCCTTCGGGAAGAGATTCGATGAAATCAGCGAGACCAATTTCGCAGATGGATTGCTCGACGGTGGAGCGGTCGATTCCGGGAGTGCCGAGGCGGACGTTGGATTCAATGGTGCCGGTGAAAAGGAAGGGGTCCTGAAGGACGATGCCGAATTGGCGGCGGAGGTCTTGCAAATTGATTTTACGGATGTCGACGCCGTCGAGGAGGATTTGGCCGCGCTGAATGTCGTAGAAGCGGAGAAGAAGGGAGATGAGCGTGGTCTTGCCTGCGCCGGTGTGACCGACGATGGCTAAGGTTTGGCCGGGCTCGACGCGGAAGGAAACGTCGCGGAGGACCCAGTCGTCTTCGCCAGGATTAGGAATGGGGCGATAACTGAACCAGACATTGCGGAATTCGATCTCGCCACGGGGATTTTCGACGCGGATGGCGTCTGTCGGCGAAGAAACAGTGGCAGGCTCATCGAGAAGCTTGAATATGCGCTCGGAGGCGGCCATGGCGGATTGCAGGATGTTGAATTTTTCGCTGAGGTCCTGGATGGGACGGAAGAAGCGCGTGGCGAACATCGTGAACTCCGTCAGAACGCCCAAACTGAGGGCGCCGGCAAGTACGCGATTGCCGCCGGACCAGTAGATGAGGGCGATGGCAGCGACGCTCAAGATTTCAACGGCCGGGTAGAAAAGCGCATACGAGAGAATGGCGGAGCGCCAGGCGACCATGTTCTCTTGATTGCGCTTGGCAAATTCGGCGCGAGCTTGTTTTTCGCGATTGAAGAGCTGCACGATGCTCATGCCGGAGATGTATTCCTGGAGGAACGAGTTGATTCGTGCGATGGCGGTGCGGATGTTGCGATTGGCATCGCGCACGTAATGACGGAAGACGAAGGTGACGACCAGAATGCAGGGGAGCACCGCGAGAGTGTCCAGGGCAAGCCGCCAATCAATCTTGAAAAGCACGGCGGCCATGACCGCGAGAAGGAAGAAATCGTTGATCATGGTAACGACGCCGGCCGCGAAAAGGTCGTTTAGGGCGTCGACATCCGTGGTGACACGGGTGAGTAATCGGCCGACGGGATTGCGGTCGTAATAACCCATCGGCAAGCGCTGCAAGTGCGCAAAAATTCCAGCACGCATGTCGTACATGGTTTGTTGGCCGACGCGTTGCATGATGCGGATCTGGATGTATTGGGCGAGAAAGTCGAAAATCAAAACCAGCAAATAGCCGATGCTGACGAACATGACACCGCGCCATGCGCTGCTCTCCGGCAAGGTACCTTTGAGGGCGGGGGAAAAATAATGGTCAATCGTCCAGCCAAAGATTATCGGTGGACTCAACTCCAGCGGAGTGACGACGGCCACCAGGGAGAGAGCCAGTATGACCCGCCATTTGTATGGCCGCATGTACTCCATCAAGCGGCGCATCAGGCGCGCGTCGTAAGCTTTACCGAGTGCTTCTTCTTCGTGCACGTTGCTCATGCGCGTTCCAGCTCTTCTTCCAGCAACTGCTTCTGATACAGATCCGCGTAATAACCGCCGCGAACGAGGAGTTCTTCGTGTGTGCCGCGCTCGATGATGCGGCCGTCGCGGAGGACGACGATTTGGTCGGCGTCCTGCACGGTGGAGGTGCGGTGCGAAATCAAAATGGTGGTGCGGCCGTTCATGATGCCGCGCAGGCGGGTGAGGATGCGTTCCTCAGTTTGCGTGTCGACGCTGGAGAGAGAATCGTCGAGGATGAGGATGCGCGGGTCGCGAATGACGGCACGGGCTATGGCGGTGCGCTGCTTTTGTCCTCCGGAGAGGGTGACGCCGCGCTCGCCGACGACGGTGTCGTATTTATTGGTGAAGCCTTCGACGTCGGAATCGAGGCTGGCGATTTCGGCGGCTTGGCGGATTTGATTGAGATCGTAGTTGGGAAGGCCGAAGGCGATGTTGCCGCCTATCGTTTCGCCGAAGAGATAGGTATCTTGCGGCACGTAGCCAATGGAGCGGCGCAGCGTGTCGAGCGGCCATTCGCGGATGGGGCGGCCATCGATGAAGAGTTCCCCTTCGGGGGCTTCCCAGAGGCGCGCGACGAGCGCGGCGAGAGTGGTTTTGCCGCTGCCGGTGGGTCCAACGATGGCGAGCGTGGAGCCGGCGGGAATTTTCAAGTTGATGTCGCGGAGGACAGGATGCGCGCTGTGACCGCCATTGGACGCGGCTGCTGCCGCGGCGCCGTTGCCGGAAATATTGGTGGGGAAGGTGAAGTTGAGATTGCGAAATTCAATTTCGCCGGCAAGGGGCGCGTTGGCGGCGACGGCGGCGGTGCGGTCGTCGATTTGCGGCTGTGCGCGGAGAATGTAATTCAGGCGGCCCATGGAGGCGGCGCCGCGCTGGAAAATATTGGTGACCCAACCGAGAGCGATCATGGGCCAAACGAGCAGGCCGAGATAGCTATAGAAGGCGATCAGGGCGCCAAGTGAGATTTGGCCGCGAAGAAGTTGGTGGCCGCCTTGCCAGAGAACGATTAGGAAAGAAACGCCGATGAGTGCTTGGAGCGAGGGCATGAACATGCTCCAAGTGCGGATAAGCTTGATATTACGAGCTACGTATTCCCGGTTGGGCTCGTCGAAGCCGCGGATTTCGGCTTCTTCCTGGGCGTAGGCGCGGATGACGCGGACACCAGAAAGATTTTCCTGAACTTTGGCGGACAGAGTGGCTAACGCAGCTTGAATCGTTTCGTAGAGATCGTGGATGACTTTGCCGAAGTGGCGCACGGCGACGGCTACGATCGGGACGGGCAGCAGAACCCAAAGAGTGAGTGATGGTGAAAGGCGGCCCATGATGATGACGGCGAGAATCATGGTCACGAGCGTTTGGCCGGTGTACATGATGCCGGGACCGAGGACCATGCGGACGTTGTTGAGGTCGTTGGTGGCGCGGGACATCAGCTCGCCGGTGCGATTGCGCACGTAAAACTCCGGCTCCATCAGGAGCAAGCGGTCGAGGAGACCGCCGCGAATATCGAATTCGATGTCGCGGGAAACGCCGATGAGCACCCAGCGCGTGGCGAAGGACATCAATCCTTTGAGCAGGACGCAGATAATCAGGATGAGGCAATAGATGCCTAACGCGTGGCGGCTGTGCGGAGCGTAGAACGGAATGTTGCTGAGCCAGTCGCCCGTAAGCGCCTTTGCGTGCGTGTTGCTTTCAAATGGGCGCGGGCTACCGGCGAGGATGTCTGTCATCACGCCAGTGGCGAGAGGAATGATGTTGCCAACGATGCTGGTTAGTGCGAGAGCGATTAGGCCGAGGGCGATCGCGGGGCGATAGCGAGCGAGATACGGCACTAGGCCTAGCAGATTTTTCGCCGCGGAACTATGTTCCGGGGTGCGATCCGGCGCATGGTTCGGCGCTTGCTGCGATTTTTTCGCGGCGGCGGTCTCTCCGGGTTTGCTGCCATTGCTCATCGCAAATTGGAATGCGCGGTACTCAGGGAAGCAGCCTCGTTCAGGAAATGTTCGTAGGAGCGGTCGAGCGACTGGTAGCGCTTGGTGTCAGGATTCCAGCGAATACCGATTGGTAGTGTGTGAGTATCGACCGCACCCTTCAGAGGCGTGAAGTACAACGCCAAACCTTTCTCGGGATCTTGCTCGTAGGCCAAGCGCCAGCCGGTCACGCCGCCAATCGGAGTGCCCGGCAGAAAACCTTTACTATTCTTCAGATGTTCGTCACAGCGCAAGATTTCCGTCCATTGGCCTTTATCGTTTTCCGCCAGTACGGCGCGTGTGACGATTGTGCCCGGCAGATTATTTTTCGTCGATTTGGGGACGACGTTAGCGGCGAGAAGTTCCTGCTTGCCGTTTTTGGCTAGATCCCCAAAAAGAAGCACGGTCGTTTCTTTGCCGAGTAGCGAGTCCGCCGCGGACTGAACGTCATCAGGCACGGTAAGGGCCGGTTTTTCCTGGGCTGCGGGTTTTTCTGGAGTCGTATCTCCGCAACCGGCTAGAAAGCACGCAGCCACAAAACCGAGCGCTACGTTCCGGGACCTGTTGCGGCGAAGGGCCACTCGACTCGTGCTGATTTCACTCCCCGTCCCTGATGGTAAGGACGGCATGGCTACGGGCTCGTTAGCAGGCGCGTGGAAACAGTGGCTATCCGTGAGATTTTCCATTGTAGAAGGCTCAGTACTCCTTTTTGTAAGCTGGCCCGTACTGTGAAGGCGTAATGCCACAATTTTAGCCGTTGCCTGCCCTCCGCGGAAGAATTCCTCGGCTCAAGTTGCTTTTGTGATGAGGTGACGTTTCGGCGTCCGCCGAAGCTCCAGATTACCGCCGTGCGAGGATGGCGTCCAGCCGCGACTCGAAATTTTCTTCCCCTTCGGACGATAATTCGCTGCGCTCGACGGGAAGCGCAGCCTCGATGGCCTCCACCCAGTTAAACAACTGTTGGATGTTCTCGCGGGTCTTTGCGTGATATTCCTTGAGATTGCCGCTGGCAGACATCCATTGGCGGAACGTGTGCTCGAGGGGATGGTCCGAGGAGCCGAATGGATTAGAGGCCGCGGCAGGGGCGAGGAGGCCGCCGTGCCCGGTGAAGAAATGTTCGAAGCCCAGGTCGGCGGCGAAATGGCCAGACGTGGCGGCAATACCGTCGTCGTAGAGCGGGCCGTGGCAGGTGAGCGCCAGCGGTTGCGGCTCCTTACGCCATTTCATCGTTTCCACGTCGAAGAGCCAAATGTCCCAATTCGCGCCGACAATGTAGGCAGTGTCCGCGTTCAGGTGCTGCGCGGCGAGGGCGGCAACTTCCGGAGGGCCGTAGCCTTGGTCGCGAAGATCCCACTGGGCGACCGCCGTTTCCGTAGAGTCCACTGGTTGAACGTGCAATTCAATGAAGGTGGTTTGTGATGCGGAAAGAGGCGCAGTGGTCAGGAAGCGGGCGAACTCCGGGATCATGGTTGCTTCGGAGAAGTCGCGTGTCCAGATGCGGAGATAGGCGCGGTTGGCCATTTTGCTTATTCAATTATAGCGGGGTGGTGGACAAGAGGCGAATTGCGTCGCCAGGAGCGGTCAGCGGGTGACTGGCGGTGGGACGCTGAAGTTGGACGCGATTTGCGTCAGGCGCTCGCGTAGGGACTCGCCGATGTCGGAAAAGACCCTGGTGCAGGTGTCGCGAAGTTTTTCTTCGGCGGTCGCGGCGATGCCGGAGACTACTTCGCGCGATTGATGGTCGAGCGACGCGACGGTGGCCAGCATCCACTGGTTTGAGACATTTTCGAGGCGGCCGCGAAAATGTTCGGCGGCTTGCTCGCCGACGCGCGCATAGAGACCGCGCATCTCCGCCTGCTGAGCCTCTGTCATGGACCTCCACGCGGCGAGGAGGGGACCGAAGCCGACCTGCACTTTTTCGTTGGCTTCGGCGACACCCGCTTCCATTGCGCCGCTCATGGCGTTTTGGAATCGGCGGAGGAAACTTTCCTGCTCGGCAGTGACTTGCTGCGTCAAATCCGCGCGCGCCGCTTCCAAGCTGGCGCGGGATTCGTTGACGGATTTTTGCGCTTCGGCTTCAAAGCCGCTCAGTTCATGCCGAGCCTGGCGCTGAATTTCATCGATGAAAGCAGCGGATGTGGTTTCCGCGGCTTCGCTGAAGAGGGCGCGGGCGCGTTCGAAGGCATCGCGGACGACTTCTTCCATTTGGTTTTGCGTATGGCCAACGAAATTGCGGCTGGCATTATCCAGCTCGCCCGCGAACATGGAGGAGATTTCGCCGGCGCGTTCGCGGAGGCGAACTTCGGCCTGCTCCGCTGCGCGTTCCGCAAAATGCTGAATTTGTGTTTGGGCCTTTTTCTCGTACCACTCGGCGGACTTTAGCAAGTCATCTACTACTTGGTGCTTCGCGCTTTCCGCCTTGCCCTCGAGATCGGCGAGACTGCGCGCTGTAACAGCGTCCGCGGATTCACGCAGTAGCTGCTCGACACCTCCCAAATTGCCGCGGAAACTCGCCAATGCTTCCGCAAACGCTTCGTCCGCTGTCACTCGGATGCGCTCTTGCTGGAGCGAGGTGGCGGCGTCGAGCATAGAGCGCCCGCCCGCCATGCGGTGAATGCCTTCTTCCACTTGCCGGAGGTGCGGGTGCACGAGCGACTCCGCTTGCTGCGCGAACTGAGTGGCGGCTTGCCGGCTGGATTCGTCGAACGTGGAGTGAATGCGTGCGCTGATCTCCTCGAAGAGGGAGTCGGAGCGACGATGCAGCTCGTTGCGGTGCAGGGTCAAAACATCATTGAGCTGGGATTGGAAGCCAGCAAGCGCGTGGTGCTGGGCGGCTTCAATGCGCTCAGGAAACTGTTCGAGTTTTGCGAGCGCTTCGCTGGCGCGGGCGAGAGTTGCTTCGACGCGTTCGGCTTCGGAGTGAGCGGCATCGCGCAGAGCGGAGAGGTGCAGGTCCCTCTCGGAGGATACGATATTTGCCGCCTCACGGAAGCCTGATTGCAGCCGCTCCGTTTCCTGCTGAAACTGGGCAAGGATGGAGTTCGCGTGGCTATTCAGCGAATCCGCAGCCTGAATCTGGGCGCCTGCGATGGCGTTGTCCACCGCGATTTGCACGCGGCCCTGAGCGGCCTCCAGCTCACCGGTAACGTGGTTTTGCCAAGTTTCTTGCGTGTTGGACAAGAAGGAGGACGCGCGCTGCTCAATTTCGTTGATTTGCGCATGCAAGGATTGCAGTGTCGCCGCCAAGGAGTGTTCGAGCGAGGCGACGTTCGCCTGGTGCTGGCGAGCATTTTCTTCAACGGAGCGTGTGGCTGATTCGGCGGAAGTCGCAATGCGAGCTTCCGCTGCGGAGGCGTGCTGGCGAAGGCGTTCGAGTAGCTGTTCCGCATGCGCGCACGTGGAGCGCAGCGCTTCGAGCTCTGCGCCGATTTGCTGCGTACTTGCGTTGCGTTGCGTGAGCGCTTCCTGGGATAGTTGCGCGGCCAGGTCGCGAGTGAGCTCTTCAAGCTGTGGCGACAGCCATCGAGGCAAGTCTCGCTGCAGCGCTTCCGCGGCTGCGTTTTGCGCGAAGCGATTGAGGCTGGCGGATTCTTCGCGAATTTGTTCCACCGCCGCGGCGACTTCGCGGGAAAGTGTCTCGCGATCGGCGGCAAGCTTCTGCTCCCATTCATCGGCGGTGATACGGCGCTCGGCGGCAACGGCTTGCGCGGCGGCTTCGCCCGCGGCAGCATGAATTTGTTGACGCGCATCGGCAAGAAGGCGCGTGACCTGGCGGGCAAGCCGCATTGCGGCATCCGTAGTGCTCGTCGGGGCAGGGAAGGCGCGGAGGCGTTCAGAGTGATTTTCTGGAGCGGTGTCTGCTTCAGCCAGAGGCAAGTCGAAATCCGCCTGATTCGCGGAGAGAGAATGCGACTGGTGAGGCTGTTCGGCAGCTCCCGATGAGTGCTGAGAATCCTCCCGCAAGTCCGCAGCGTTGGACGCGTCGAGAGCAGGCAGCGCGGCATCGGGGAAGGCGAACCAGTCTTCCGGAGGGAACGCGATGCCCCACGTGTTGCCGGGAACTTCCAACTCCAAGGCGACTTGAAAAAGTTGTCGCACGGTGCGCGGGCGCTGAATCCAGGCGACGCGTCCGCGGACAATGCGCGGCTGCTGTCCAGTTTCGGGGTGGGGCACCTCTAGAGTGACCCACATATTTTTCAGCACGTAATGCTTCGACTGGTAGCGGCAGCCGTGGCAATTGATGATGAGCGTTGAAGTACGCTCGGTGAACGTGCGGCCGAGCGCGTCTACACCGGCGACAGTCAGTGGAACGGCTTGAACGATCCGCGTGCTGCGGCGCTTGCGCAGCTCCGCGGTGGCGCTGGCTACGCCGCTTCCAGACACACCTTCACCCATATCTTCGGCAAATTCCCTGCCAAGTTCGTCCATGAATACAAACCACCCATAAATTGTAAAATCGTTTAAGTCGACCACTGCGACTACTTCGTCTGGGTATTTTCCGACGCAGGGGCGCGATGCTCTCCGGTCAAGAACATCCACGCTTCCTTAGCGACCCAGATTGGTCCGACCAGCAAATATACCGGTCCCTGGAAAAACGCCGGATGATTGCCTTCGATCCGGTGTCCGAGGAGCAGGAAAATCCAGCCGCCCACGAACAACGCTCCGCCCCAAATCCATTTCGTGAACAGGAACAGGATGAGCCCGGCAAAGATCATGGGAATGCCGACGCCGTGCAGCAGTTTGTTCCAGCCGGAAGAGTGTTCGTTATCGTACTGCGCCATGTAGTGCGCGAGACCCAATGCGCACCTCCTTGCGGGGGACAGTTACCGCAGAGAAGCAACTTTATACCGAATCGAGCGAAATGGCTAGAGCAGGCGTCAAAGGTCGCGGCGGCCTTCCATGGCTTTGAGCATGGTGACCTCGTCGGCATATTCGAGGTCCGCGCCGACAGGGATGCCGACGCCGATGCGGGTTACGCGGACGCCGAGCGGTTTCAGCAGCTTGGACATGTATACAGCGGTGGCTTCGCCTTCGGCGGTGGGATTGGTAGCGATGATGATTTCTTCAACGGTGCTGCCTTTGAGGCGCTCAATAAGTGTTTTTAGCTTGAGCTGTTCGGGGCCGCGGCCTTGCAATGGTGAGAGCGCGCCGCCGAGCACGTGGTACATGCCGCTATACATGCGAGTTTTTTCGATGGCCATAATGTTATGGGCCTCTTCGACCACGCAAATCGTTTGGTGATTGCGCGTGGCGCCGGTGCAATACAGGCAGGGGTCGGCGTCGGTGATGTTGTGGCAGACGGAGCACTCGCGGATTTTTTCTTTAGCGTCGCGAATGGCATCCGCTAGCGCGAGGGCGTCTTCGGGTGTGGCGCGCAGCAGGAAGAAAGCGAGACGCTGAGCGGTTTTTTGGCCGATGCCGGGTAAGTGCTTCAGTTCGTCAATGAGTCGTTCGACAGGGGCGGCAAAATCAGGCATGCATGATGTGTAGCATAGGGAAGCGGGTTGCGCAAACGCGCGCGGAGTCGGCGATTTTCCGTTTGGGTGTGCAGGGGACAAAAAGTGAAGTGCAGAAAATTAGAAAGGGTGAACTCTGTGCTTGCGCATTTGAGCTCACCCTTCCCGGTGATCGCACCGCTTTTTGCGATACGAACTTATCGGTTCACGGCTCTGGCTGCCCGCGTGTCGCTCGCGTCGGCGCGCGGGGTCATGGAGACAACGATGTACTCACGCTCCTTACCGTCGGATTCGGGCACGCGCAGGAGCATCTTGTCTTTATGGATGCGGAACTCCGCGGATTCACCGACGGGCAGAAGCGTTGGGCGCTTGTCGTCCTTGGGCCGGATGCGAAAAATTAGCCGGTCGGACTTGAGGATATATTCCTGGCACAGAACTTCTTTCGTGTTCTTGTGCTGGCCATCCGTGCCGAGGATTTCGCCGGTCAGCGTCTTGCCGTCCTTTTCGGCGTAGCCGCAGTAGGTGGAATCCATTTGCAGCAGCACGCCGCGCTCGTACGCCGGCTTGTCCTTGGCGGGAGCGGGTGCAGCATTTTGAAGGCCGGCTGCGATAAGCAGAAGTACGCCTGCTGTTGAGATCTTCATGGCTGGGTCCTCTCCTGTTTGTCCGCCCGATTTTTACTTCGGGCTTTGTGTTGATGCTTGCGCCTGCGATATGAGCAAGAGCTGCGTTCCGCTATCGAGATGCACGTTTTTACTCGTTGAGGTAATTAACGACCCTTGTGTGCTGTTGGAAGCCGCGGAGGTCAGGTTGAGCCCTTCGAGGCCGAAGACGCCCTGGCTGTTGGAGGTGAGCTGGCCGGCGGCGTTCAAGCCGCCGATTGCACCCCGCGTTGCACCAGCGGCGTTCGCCGCGGAGTTGACCGCCCCGCCCGCAATTCCGCCGGCGTTGGCCGTGGTATTGGTTGCCGTGCCGGTTGCTGCCCCTGCCGTCGAGCGCACGCCGCCGAGCGCGCCACCGCCACTGCCGCGAGCTGACCCCACGGTTCCGCCGCCGGCAGACAAATCGTCGCTACCGATAGAGCTGGACGCTGCCGTCTGTGCCGCCGCGAGCGCGCGGATGGTGACATTCAGGGGAATTTCTTCGCCATTCTTTAGAATGGCTTTATCGAACACGATGCCCAGCGCGGATTCTTTTTCTTCCTTGCTGCGCTGCTTGCATTCGGTAACGTGGCCGATCAGCTTTGTGCCTCGCGGGATCACGACTTTGCCTTCGGACTTGGTTGCTTCCGTCGTTTTTGCAGTGACCTGATCGCCGGGCTTGTTTTTCCTGGCGTCAACCGGTTGCGAAAGCGAGGCATTCATCGCCGTACCGCTGGAGAACGATTCCGAACTCTGCCCAGCCTTTGCCGAAGTAGAACTAGACGTGTTGCCGGACGCGGTTGCGCCGGACTTATCCGCCTGCACCGACGTGCTGCCGGCTGCGGACGAACTCGCTTGTGCACCCCCTTGCGCGTGCACTGCAGAACCCGACATCACGAGCATGCTCCCCAGAACGACTACAGATGTAGCCTTCATAAATGGACCTCCTCCGAAAGTGCGGCTTTCACCGCAGTAATGGACGAGCTGGGATTCTTCCATTTCCGCTACGCGGGAATTGCGGAGGCGCGCTGTTTCCAAACAGGCATGAAACGGAACGGTGAACCCTGGGAGCCCATGCCAAGCTTCTCCCCGCGCCTCAGTACATAAGGGGAAGCAGCGTGGCAAAAAATATAGGGTTTAAAAGTGGCGTTTTTTGACAGGTGGGCGAAGTGGGAAGCCTGAAAACCGGCTAAAACAAGCCGGGAATTTTCATGTTTGCGAGGCCGGGGATGCCGCCGGAGAGATTCTTCATTTGGTTGGCGAGTTCCTCGTCGACGCGACGCGAAGCTTCATTGACGGCCGCGCGCACCAGGTCTTGCAGCATCTCCTGGTCTTTGCCGGCGAAAACTTCCGGCTCAATGCGCACGTCCAATACTTGCTTTTGGCCGTTCATCTTCACGGCGACCATGCCGCCGCCGGCCGAAGCCTCGACGGTCACGGAATTGACCTGGCGTTGCAAGTCTTCCTGCACTTGCCGGAGCCGCGAAAGCATCTGCTGGATCGCATTGACTTCCATCAGGTTTCCTCTGGACGATGTTTCACTTCGGCGATTTTTCCTCCGAAGCGTTGCAGCATCGATTTCACCATTGGATCGCGTTCAAACTGCGCGCGCAACTCTTGCGTGGCCGAACTCGAGCGCGAAGCCGATGCGGCCGCCGCTGCAACTGCTTCGAGTTTAGCACAGACTCGCACGGCGCGACCGAGCACCTTGCTCGAAGCGATACGGAGCTTCTCGATCGGCTCGCGTCCTTCGATCATTTCCGCAAACGGGCGCTTGTCCGGAGAAAAATAAATTCGCAATTCGGCGCCTTCGAGTTCCCATCGCGTGGCGTGCTCGACGAGTTCGCCGAGAAATTTTTGCTGCGCCTGGATGGCTTGCTTGATTTCGGAGACTTGCTCGTCCGTGATGCCGCTGGCTTGGGCGGGCGTTGGCGCAGTGGCCTGCGGCTGTGCGCTCTGTGAAGGCTGTTGTGTAGCAGCGCCCCATCGTTCAGCGGCGGATTCGCGTTCTTCCATCTTGCCGTGGGCCACTGGAACAGGCTCAGCGGCTGGAACTCTTGATGTAGTGGCGCTCGGAGCAGGCGCTGCTGACACATCGCGTCGCGGCGGAACAGGAATTGAGGCGGGAGCGACGGTTGCTGTGCGGGAACTTGCCGTACCCGTGCCGCTTATGGGCGCGCCACTGCGTACCTCAGCGAGCAACTCTTCCAGCGGCGCGAGCCGCGACGCGTTGATCAAGCGCAGCAGGCCCATTTCGAGATGTACGCGTGGATCGGGCTTGCGCCGGAGGTCGTCATCGGTTTGCAGCAGGATCTGGAAAAAGCGCGTCAGGTCTTCTTCGCTGAATTGCGCGGCGGCGCGCTCCAGGGCGGGCCGTTGGTCGGGCGTCGCCGCGATCAAGTCCGAATCGGCGCCGCAGACCCGCGCGATCAGAAGATTTCTCATGTGGCGGATAGCTTCGCGGCAGAAGTGCTGCAGGTTGCGCCCTTCTTTCTGAAATGTGTGCACCAGCCCTAGGGCGCGGTCGGCCGAACCCGAAGCAATCGCGCCAACCAATTCTTCGAGAGCGTCTTCGGGCACGACACCGAGCAGCTCGCGCACATCCTTGTCTGGAATGCTGTCGCCGCAAAACGCGCGCGCCTGCTCCAGTAAGGAGAGCGCGTCACGCAGACTGCCTTCGGCCATGCGCGCGATTACGGCTAGTGCTCCCGGCTCGATCTGCAAATTTTCTTTTTGCGCGATTTCTTGCAGGCGGCCGCTGATTTCCGCAAAGGTCAAGGCGCGAAAGTGAAAGTGCTGTGAGCGCGAGCGGATGGTATCGACCAGATTCTCGGGTTCGGTCGTGGCCATCACGAAGATCACGCGGTCGGGTGGTTCCTCGAGCGTTTTCAGCAGCGCATTGGATGCCTCGCCGGTGAGCATGTGCGCTTCGTCTAGGATCACTACTTTGCTTCGCGCGGCGGCTGGCGCGTAGCGCACCATCTCGCGCAATTCGCGGATTTGATCGATGCCGCGGTTGGAGGCTGCGTCAATCTCGATCACATCCAGCGAAGTTCCAGCGGCGATCTCCTTGCAGGAGTCGCAAACGCCGCAGGGCTCGGGCGTCGGGCCGTTCACGCAATTCAGCGCCTTGGCCAAAATGCGGGCGGCGGTGGTTTTTCCCACACCGCGAGCGCCGGAAAAAATGTAGGCATGCGCCGCGCGATTGTTGCGAATGGCGTTTTGCAGCGTTTCCGTGACGTGCCCCTGCCCGACCAGATCCGCAAAGGTTTGCGGGCGCCACTTTCGTGCAATGACTTGATAGCTCATGAAGAGTTACGGCAACTTAAAAACTCGCGACTGAAAATGCGAGGAACTTCGGGTGAACTGCGGCACCCGAGGCGTTCCCGATACCGTTGCTCCCTTCCGGGCCTGGCGGGGTTCGCGGGACCTCGTTGCACAGAGCCCGAAGTTCCACGCTTCGGCAGTCGCGCTTTCGCTGACTGCGAATTGCAGTCTAGCACAGCGATGTTGTGCTGGCTCACAAGGCGCGCGATAGCCTGTGGATTTACGATTTGGGTTTTGTAGAGGCAGGCGCGGCGTCGGGCGGCTGCACTTCCGACGGATTGACCCAATTTACTTTGAACGGGCCTGCGCCGTGAACCTGCACGATAGTTTCGCCTTTGACCAAGCCGTAATGCCGCGCGTCCTTCGGCATCGTTGCGAAATTTCCGACATTCATCGTCATCATTTTGGAGTCGTCAAACGTCTCGCCCATTCCGACCAGGAAAGTCCCTTTCAGAACGGTTACGTTTTCGTCGGTCGGGTGCCAATGGGCTGGGATCTTGGATCCGTCTGCGCATCGGAGGCGTACCACGAAGGGTGAGCCTTCTGCCTCGGGGTCGCCGGCGACCGGCGCGAGGTCGCAGCCTTTGAAGATCGGGGTCCACTTTAAATCGCCGAAGTGCACGATCTTGTGGGCGTCAAACGCATCTTTCTTGGCCTGTGTTTCCTGGCTGTACACGCGTGCCGCTCCCGCGAAAGCAAACGCCGCCACCAGCGCGCAAATCGAGATCACGTGATCTTTTTTCATGAAGCATCCTCCGTTCGGTGGGAAATACCAATGAGGCGAAGATAGCGCGCTTGAGGACCAAGGGCAAGACCTCGAAGCCGGAAGTTTCCTCCCGTTGGGACCGCGTTTGGAAAAGGAAGCATTACTTGCGGTGCAAGTGGCGCTTT
>Ga0073928_10007248_pt1 | contig 14484 bp, 16 predicted proteins | sample PaiPotPPA55metaG_FD_76969 | JGI IMG/M metagenome (GOLD analysis project Ga0073928, IMG submission 76969) | Iron sulfur acid spring bacterial and archeal communities from Banff, Canada, to study Microbial Dark Matter (Phase II) - Paint Pots PPA... ... | reverse complement strand
ATCGAGCCAGTCCGGCAAGATCTTGCGCATCGCCGCGATGGTGTCCGGGCTAAAGCTTGCCAGCTCGAGGCCGCCCTCGACCACAAGATCGGTTGAGATCACGCCGAGTGCACCGCTGGTCGTGGCAATACCAATCCGCCTGCCCTGCGGTTTTGGCAACACCGCCAGCGCATGCAGCGCGTTGGTGAAATCCTCTTCGTCCTCAGCCCGCGGGATGCCGTATTGCTTCAAGGCACCGTTGAGAATGTCATCATCAGCAGCGAGTGAACCCGTGTGCGAGGCCGATGCTTTGGCGCCCTCGCGGGTACGGCCGGGCTTGAGCAGCACAATTGGTTTATGCTTTCGCACCTCACGTGCTTTTTCCAAAAAGGCGCGTGGATTGCGTATGCTTTCGATGTAGAAGCCGATGACCGTCGTCCCCGGATCAGTCGCGACATAATTGAGAAAGTCTAGTTCATCGACATCGACTTTGTTGCCAACATCGATGCTTTTGCCAACCGGTAAACGCTGGATCGGACGGGTCATCACATCGAGCATGAGCGCGCCGGTGAAAATGCCAGTCTGAGTAAAAAAGGATATACCCCCGGACTCCCACTGCGGGAAATTGACAAAGCTGCCCATCATGCCGACTTCGGTGTTGACCATCCCGATCGTATTGGGTCCGGCCAGCAACAGATTCCCACTGCGTGCGATCTCACGCAGTCGCTCCTCATCGCTGCGGCCTTTAGCACTCGCCTCCGCATAACCCGCGGTAATGATGCAGGCCGCGCGCGCTTTTGCAGTCACACATTGCTGTATCGCATCTTCGACGTATTGCTGCGGCAGCACAATGTAGACAAGATCGACCTGCTGCGGCACTTCGGCGAGTGATGGATAGGCCTTGAGTCCCATCACTTCCGGCGCGGTGCGGTTGATCGGATAGATCGGCCCGCGAAAATGACCACTGGCGAGATTCGCAAACAATACGCCGCCAGACTTGGTCGGATTGGTCGAAGCGCCGATCACGGCGATGGATCGCGGTGCAACCAGTGGACCGATATCCCGCATGCAAATCTCCTAAGCGCGAAGAATAATGAGTGCATCCAGCGCCAATGGACCCTGGTCGCTGATTACGACGGGATTGATCTCGATCTCTTCTATCTCGCGTCGTACGTCCGGCACCTCCGATAGCTCCGATAATCGCTGCAATACGTCACCGAGACTCGGCGCATTCTTTTCCGTCCGTTTGCGATTGAGAAGTTTGGTCGCCGGATGCTCCGTCAGCAGCGCCGCGATGTCCGTTGCGCTTAGCGGCGCAAGTCGAAACGAGACCTGTCGCAGTGCCTCGACAAACACGCCACCCAGCCCGAACATGACCACTGGGCCGAACTGTGGGTCGTTGCGAAGCGCCATGATCCACTCCGGCTGGCCTGGTCGGAACGCTTCGATGAGAAATCCGTCGAGCGCGATGTCGGGGCGGCGCGTTTTGACCTGCTGGGCAATCGTTCGGCAGGCGTCCTGGGCAGCCGCCGGTGAAGCGACCGGAAAGATCACGGCGCCGGCATCGTTCTTATGCGTAAGCTGCGGTGCAACCGCTTTAACGACCACTGGCGCGCCGATCGCCGTCAGCGCCGCGGCCGCTTCCTCGGGGCTACGAATAAATCGGCCTTCTGGAACGGCGATGCCATGTACGCGAAGGAATGCCTTAGCCTCGGGTTCGGATAACACGCGCCGCTTCTGTTCGCGGGCGGTTTGGACTAGCCGCCCCAGATCGCCTGATCGATCAGCTTCAGTGGTCGACACGTAGGACCACCTTGCCGAACTGCTTGGCCGATTCGAGATAGCGGTGAGCTTCGGCGGCCTCCTTTAACGGAAACACGCGATCGATCACAGTCTTGAGTTTGCCATTGCCCAAAAGCGGCATCATCACCTCGAGGTCGTGCTTGGTAGCACTGTTCGAGCCGATGATCTGCAGTTCCTTGTGGAAGATATAGTTCACCGGAATTTGGCAATCGTAGCTTTTGGTGCCGCCGACGGTTATCAGCCGCCCGCCTCGAGTAAGACAGCGAATTGATTTTTCCAGAAAGTCACCGCCGACATGTTCGACAACCACGTCAACACCGCGTTTGTTGGTGCGCTTGAGAATCTCGTCGACAAAATCAACCTCGTTGTAGTTGATCAATTCGTCGGCACCGAGTTCCTTGGCACGCTCGAGCTTCCAGTCTGTGCTTGAGCTCGTATAGACATAGGCACCAGCAAGCTTGCAGATCTGGATCGCAGCCATACTCACCCCGGAGCTCGCCGAATTTACCAGCACGGTCTCGCCGGCGCGCAATTGGCCCCGGTCGATCAGCATGTGCCAGGCGGTGCCGAAAGCATTGGGAAAAGCGGCCGCCTGTTCGAAGGTCACGTTGTCGGGCAGAGCGATCAGATGAAGAGCCCGATGCTTCACATATTGCGCATAGGCGCCGTGTTCGTGGGCGCCGAGGTAACGATAATCCCGCGCGCAGCGGTTATGGTGTCCGGCCAGACACTGTTCGCAACGCATGCAAGGCAGGATCCACCAACTGGTGACGCGCGTACCAAGCGGCAGATCGCATGACGTGTTAGGGCCAAGCGCGACCAGTTCGCCACCAAAATCGCCGCCCAGAATGTGAGGAAACTTGCCCTTGTTCGGCTTGTAGCGTCCAGCACGCGCCATCAGATCATAGCCATTGAGGCTGACCGCGTGCACCTTCACCAGCGCTTCGCCCGGCGCGAGCTTCGGCACCGGAAAATCAGTGAACTTCAAAACGTCGGGATCGCCATATTCATTGAAAATTACGGCCTTCATCTGATCCGGAATCAAGATCTCCTCCGCGCAATCACTATAATTAACTTGCCTTCGCGATCTGCCGCGCCGCGAGAATTTTGCCGCGCCAATGGGCGCCTGCCGTCACCGGCGCGTAACGCGGTGGATTTTTCGCATCCATACAGCTGTCCAGACAACTGACCTCAACGTCGTGGTTTGGAATAAAGAAAAAGGCAACCGACATTCTGTCGACATTGCGCCGCACTGCCTCCGGAGGATTGACCACGCGGTGCAATGTCGAGACCCACTGGTCATTCGTCCACCGCATCAAAAGATCGCCAATATTGATGATGAATGTGTCCTCGATTACCGGCACCGGCGCCCAGTCGCCGCCGTGGCGCAGAACTTCGAGACCGCCAGGCGCGTTCTCGCCGCGAAGAATGGTGAAGGCGCCGTAGTCGGAATGCGCGCCCGCCCGCAATTGCCCGGGCTCCGGTGGCTGATCCTGCGCGGGGTAATAATTGATCCGCATGTTGCTGACATGACGATCGCTGCGCATGACGAAGAAATTCTCGTCGAGGTCAAGCGCCAGGGCAAAGACGCGCATAAGCCGTGACGATAGTTCCTCCATAGCGCGCCAGTATTCAGTCGCCGCCCGGTGAAAGGCCGGTCTGCCTTCAGGCCAGAGATTGGGATGGGCGTGCACCGGGCCAAACCCTTGCGTCCAGTACGGTTCGGCGGTCGTTTCGATTGGACCAAAGCCGAGGCTTTCCATGAGATCCGGCGGCGCTTGTTTGCCCCGCGTTAAAGCGAGGCTTTGTCCGGCCAGGCTGTTATAGCCGCGGCTGATCCCCGGGCCTGGTCGCTTGATGCGCATCTTTTCTGTCAGTGGGAGTGCGAAGAAAGCACGACCCTCGGCAAAGATGCCGCGGATCTTCGCGTCTGAGACGCCGTGGCCCGAAATGACGAAAAAGCCGACGCGCTCGCAGGCGTTTTTCACCGCCTCAATGACGCTGCGCCGTTCGCTGGCGCTTCCGCTCGAAAATCCAGTGAGGTTGATGACTGGCACGGCCGCGTCCGCGTCAGCGACTCGCTCGCGGTCCGGTGTGAAATCGGAATTTGCCTCGTCGGACATGACGCCTCGCTGTCTTGCCCAGCCTCCTGAATTTTGTATACTAAATTTTTGGGAGTTCAATAGACCGCTCGCGACGCATGCGGCATCAGACCGCGGACATGCCAAAACCGGAAATGACGGAGAGGGAAGATGACGCGCTCGCCAATCAAATGCGCGCTGCTGATCCTGGCGGTTTGCTGCACAACCTTGGCGCCACGTCTAGCCGCGGCGGCTGACAAAATCACCTTCGTGACAGACTTCGGCTACAACGGACGCCACTCGTATTACTTTGTTGCGCTCGACAAGGGCTATTACGCCAAGCAGAACCTCGACGTCGACATCGTCCGCGGCCAGGGTTCAGCGGATGCTGTCAAACAGGTAGCCGCCGGCACCGCGCAACTCGGCTTCGCCGATACCGCCGCCGTCATCCTCGGCCGCGGTAACGATCAAATTCCAACGAAACTCGTGGCAATTGTCTACGCTAAGCCGCCGCACGCGATCTTCGTGCTCAAGGATTCGGGTATTACCAAGCCTAAAGACCTTGAAGGCAAGAAATTGGCCGACACGGCTTTCAGCGCGGTGCCAAAGCTGTTTGCCGCCTATGCCAAGGCGGCTCAGATCGATGCCGCCAAGGTGACCTGGCTGGTTGCCACTGCCGATGCACTGCCGGCGATGCTGACGACCGGTCGCGCCGATGGCATCGGCCAATTCACGGTAGGCGAGCCTTTGCTTGCCAAGGCGGCGGCACCGAAGCAGGTCTTTGCACTCACTTATGCCGATGTGGGTCTCGATCTGTACTCGAACGGTATCATCGCAGCCGATACTCTCATTCAGTCCAATCCCGACCTCATTCGCCGCTTTGCCGCTGCGACACTGCAGGGTCTTAAGGACGCCATCGCCGATCCAACCGAAGCCGGCAGAATTATGCACAAATATCATCCCGAGGTTGATACTGACATTGCGACCGCCGAAACCAAGATTGTCGGAACCCTCACCGAGCAACCGCTTGGCACGATCGATCCTGGCCGCGTCAAGAAATCTCTCGACATCGTCGGCAGCGCCTACAGCCTGAAATACCCTGTGAAGCCTGAAGATATTTTTGCACCAGGTTTTGTCGCGCACTGACTACCCGCTGTTTATCCAATGTTGTTGGACGTGAGCTGCGCAGAAATAGTTGATGGCGTCGGTTACATTGCGGCGCGTGCGGCTACACCATCTGGCAGACGACGTTGACCAGCGCCTGCCGCTTCTCGATCTTAACGGCATGAACGGCACGCTCGAGCGCCGGTAATAATTGCTCAGGGCGTTCGACCCGTTCACCGTAGCCATCCGAGGCTGTAACGACAGTTTCGAAACGCGGCGATGGCTCTAAGCCAACGAGCGGCATGCGGTTGGCATGAGCACCATAGCCGTTCGGGTACATGGCGCGCGTCTCGCCGCGTACCGAGCCCCAGCCGCCGTTGTTATTCACCACGAAGAGCACCGGTAGCTCATAGGCTCGAGCCATATAATGCGCGGGTGTTGGGTTGCCGAACATGTAGCTGCCATCGCCTATAACGGCGATGACGAACCGGTCCGGGGCGGCAAGCTTGACACCGAGAGCGGCGCCCAATCCCCAGCCCAGCCCACCCGCAGCGCTTTGCTGAAAATAGCTGCTTGGGGCGGTCAGGTTGAGATGATCAATCTGGACGCCGAGCTCATTGATGAGGACCGCGTCACCTTTAATGCGATCAATGGCCCGGCTGAGCGCGATCGGGTGAATCGGCGTCTCGTCGCGAACCCGTTCGTACTGCGCGTCGAGCTCGGCATGACGGCTTGCGCGCCTCGCAGCCAAGCGACGCCGCCGCTGTTCGATTCCATCGGCATTCATGCGTTTTCGGCTCAGCGCGTCCACGAGCATCGGCAGTGCAAGCGCCGCATCACCCGGGATCGCCAGATCGCAAGGAAAATTGCGGATGCCGTAGCGGGCGAACAGCGGGTCCAGGCCGATATGGATAATTTTAGCGCCTTGCGCCGGTGCCGTTTGTTTTGGAATCCACGGCACGTCGCATTCCAAGACAATGATGGCGTCGGCCTCGGCAACAAAGTCGTCAGGCGCGAAGCCCATATGCATGGGATGGTTACTCGGCAGGCACAGTGATTTCGGGACATGGCTGACGACCGGCAGGGCAAAGCGTTCGGCCAATCTTGCCAGTGCGGCCACAGCTGGCGCGTTGTGACCAAGGCTTGCCGTAATGACAAGCGGTCGTTGCGCATGGGCGAGAATGTCGGCGGCTTCGTCAATTGCGGCCGGATCGGCATTTATCGGCCGCGTCGGCACCTGCGGCGCCTGCGGCTTGCATTCCGCAGGAATGCTGTCGGCCAGCACTTCCCGTGGCAGCATCAGATAAACCGGACCTTTGGGATCACTATTGGCCAGTGCCAGCGCACGATCGACCGCCGGATAAATCTGCCCCGGCGTCGTCACTTCATAGTCCCATTTCACACTCTCGCGGACCAAGCCCGCCTGATCGAACATTTCTTGTGACCAGTGGATGAACAGGCTCCGCGACGCGGTAGAACCTGTTTCGGTAAACGGCGTGCGCCCGGCGGCGACGATCAGCGGGATGCGCTCGCGATAAGCATTCATCAGCATGCAGACCGCGTTGGCGGTGCCGACATTGACATGCAGCATGATGGCTTGCGGCCGCCCGGAGATCAGGTAATGACCGTAAGCCATCGCAATCGCCAGATTTTCATGTGGTACGGCAATGGCCCGAATTCTGTTAACTCCGGTGGCAGAGGCCTTGCTGATAGCTTCGACGATCGGAGGAAAATCGGTACCGGCATTGGCGAACACCGTATCGATGCCAAGTTCGGCAAGCCGCGCAATGAAGGCGTCGGCGCCGCTCTGCTGCAAATCTGTGCTCATGGCCATCTGTTTCGCTGGAACGAACGCGGAGTTGACGGACGGTGGGTGTTGCGATCGGACGCATGGCAGAAGAAGTGACCCGAAGCCACACTTGTGACCGCTGAAAATTTTGTATACTAAACTGTGTCGCGCAACAATGCGCCATCCCAAACGATCTCCGCCGGGCGCGACCGTGGCGCGATGACTTTATCTTGCGATGCTAATCGTGGAGCGCCGAAATGAACCGCATCCGGTTTGTGTCTAACGCTCCCCGATTGGCGCTTGGTATTTTTGCCGCCGTAATGGTTGCAGTTAGCGCCGCCGCGGCGGCCGATCACGTCGTGTTTGTCACCGACTACGGCCTCTATGGCCGTCACGCCTATTATTTCGTGGCCATGGAAAAGGGTTACTACGCCGCGGAAAATCTCGATGTCGAGATCGTTCGCTCGCAAGGCTCAGCAAACACCATCAAGCAAGTCGCAAACGGCACAGCACAGCTCGGTTTTGCCGACGCTTTTGCTGTGGTGCTCGGCCGCGCCAATGATGACGTTCCAGTGAAACTCGTCGCCATGATCTATCCCAAGCCGCCGCATGCGGTTTATGTGCTCAAGAGTTCCGGAATCGCCAAGCCCCAGGACTTTGTTGGCAAGACGCTTGCCGACACCGCATTCAGCTCGGTGCCCAAGCTGTTTTCGACCTATGCTAAGATTTCCGGTTTTGATCCGAGTAATACGAAGTGGATCGCCACCAATAGCGATGCCCTGCCGGGCTTGCTGACTAGCAAGCGGGTCGACGGCATTGGCCAATTCACGGTCGGCGAACCATTGCTCGCGGCGGCCCGGCGCCGCAGGAGGTCGTCGGCTTTCCCTATGCCGATGCTGGCCTTGATTATTACAGCAACGGCGTCGTCGCTGCTGACAACATGATCAAAAGCAATCCCGATTTGATCCGGCGCTTTGTCAAGGCAACGTTGCATGGCTTGACCACGGCCATTGCCGACCCGCAACAAGCCGGAAAGATCATGCACAAGTACCATCCGGAAATTGACACTAACATCGCGATTGATGAGACGAAAAAGGTGAAAGAATTGGCCGTGCAACCGAAATTAGGCGCTATCGATCCGGCGCGGGTTGACAAGACCATCGCCATTGTTGCGGCGACTTATCCGCTAAAAAAGAACGTAGTCCCGACCGATGTCTATGCGCCAGGCTTCCTACCCGACTAGTAGTTCGGCCGCTGCTGTGGATCGCGGCGCGATGCGAAGCGGTGCCCGAGAACCGGCGTCCACGCCCAAATCTGGCGTGAGCAAGATTCGCATTGAACATCTTTCGAAGATTTATGGGTCGCGCGAGGGCAGCGTGACGGCGCTGGATGATGTCAATTTGACTATCGGCGCCAATGAATTTGTCACGTTGGTTGGGCCATCGGGCTGTGGCAAGTCGACACTGCTCAAGGTCATCGGAGCGCTCATCAAGCCGTCGCGGGGCGTGCTGCTCCATGACGGGGAGCCGCTGACCAATCCGACTCGGGATGTCGGAATCGTGTTTCAAGAGGCCGTCTTATTGCAGTGGCGAACCGTGTTGGAAAACGTGCTCCTGCCAGCCGAAATTCTTGGCCTCGACAAAACCAAATCCCGGTCTCGTGCGATGGATCTGATCAATCTGGTCGGTCTGAGCGGTTTTGAGAAACGCTATCCGCGCGAATTGTCCGGCGGCATGCAACAACGGGTCTCGATTTGCCGGGCGCTGATCCACAATCCTTCGGTGTTGTTGATGGACGAGCCGTTCGCTGCGCTCGACGCCCTCACCCGCGAGGAACTCGGTTTCGAACTGATGCGGATCTGGGCGGTTGAGAAGAAAACGGTGGTCTTTGTCACCCACAACATCACCGAGGCTATTCTGCTCGCCGACCGTGTTGTCGCCATGACGCCGCGGCCAGGTCGCATTGCCCGCATTGTTGACATCGAGCTCAGCCGACCGCGCACTATCGCCATGGAATTTACCGAAACCTTCAAGTCCTACTCAGATCAAGTCCGCGAAGTAATCTATCGCGGCTCAAGAGGCAGCTCATGACGGTTGACACAGCGACTGCGGTGCTCGGTGCGGTCGACGAAAAGCTCGAGCCAGGCAATGGCATGGTCAAATCGGCGATTGGCTCGACGCTGACGCTGCTCGCTTTAGTCGTCTTGTGGGAAGTGCTGGTCCGACATTTTCAAATTCCTGGTTGGCTGCTACCGAGCCCGAGTGCCATCATCGCGGCGATGATCGAGTGGCGGGGAGAATTGGTTCAGCACACGCTGGTGACGTTGTACGAAACGCTGGTCGGATTTGCACTCGCTATTGCTGTGAGCATTCCGCTGGCCGTTGCCGTAGTCTATTCGCCGCTACTACAGAACACGATCTATCCCATCCTGCTCGCCATGCAATCGACGCCGAAGGTCGCGATTGCACCGTTATTGGCGCTGTGGATCGGTTTTGGCGCAGCGCCCAAGATTATCGTGGTGTTTCTGGTATGTTTTTTCCCGATCGTCGTGGCGACCGCGAGCGGGCTCACCGCGGTGCCAGCTTCGCTGATCGACTTGATCCGATCGCTATCGGCGTCTGCGATGCAAACCTTTATCAAAATCCGATTTCCGACGGCGATGCCAAATATCTTCGTCGGGCTGAAAATTGCCATCACCTTTGCCGTTATCGGCGCGGTGATCGGCGAATTTGTCGGTTCGGAAAACGGGCTTGGTTATCTGATTCTGATCTCGACATCGCAATCACGCACGCCGCTTGCGTTTGGCGCCTTGGTATTGTTGACCGTCATGAGCATCGTGCTCTACTACGCTGTCGCACTGCTCGAACGGCTGGTGGTGCCTTGGGCGCCGCGAAATTAGAGCGAGCAATCGCAAAGCGAGCATCGGACGACCATGAAATCGCTGAGCCGCCAGGCGATACAGCGAGTGCGGAACCAGCGCCGCAAGGCAAAAATTCGCGAGCGGCGGCGCAAAACTACATCACCGCGCCGAACAGATAAGGCAAATGCCGGCCTTCGCGTGGTGCGGCAGCGCGATGAGTCGCGCGGCGAATTCGCCTACCGCGTCATGCGCGAATCGCTCCGTTCGGGTGCGTTCCAGTCAGGCGAACATTTGCGCGAGGCGGACGTCGCCAAGCGCTTGCGCATCAGCCGCACTCCCGTTCGCGAAGCCTTTCACCAATTGGTTGCCGAAGGGTTGCTCACGATTGGTCCTTGGAACGGAGTCATGGTGGCCGAGCTCAGGGCTGATGAGCTTGTGGAGCTCTACGCGGTGCGTGAGGCGCTGGAAGGCACCGCGGCCCGATTAGCGGCGGAGCATGCGACCGCCGCCGATATCGCCCGCTTGGTGGAGATCACCGCCGATGAAGCGGCCGCCAAGAACGACCCAAAAAAACTTGTCATCATTAACAGCGAATTGCATCAAACAATGTATGCGGCGGCTCACAACCGTTATTTGCTGCAGGCACTCAATACCGTGGTGGATGCGCTGGGCCTGTTACGGCATTCGACTTTCGTGCTGCCAGGCAGCATCGAACTGGCGCATCGTGAGCATCTCAAGATCATCGCTGCGATCCGCAAACATAAGCCGGACCACGCCGAGGAACTCGCGCGCCAACATATCCGCCATGCGCTCGCGATGCGGCTTAGATTGCCGCGGCCATACCCCTCCACGTCCGAACTCGCGACTCCGGTCGCTGATCAGATTTCAGTCAAAACCGGAGATCGCCGAAATCGATGCTTGATGTGGCCGATGTTTGCGAGATGAGGTGGTGCAATTCGATCCAGCACACATCGCCTTGCTTGGCACCCGGTCGGCATTACTGTGAGTTTCGATTGCTCATGTTGCCGGCTGGGTCACCCGGACATTCGGCAGGAGCCAATTCTCCAGGCGAGTATCCGCCTGAGGCAGTGGTCGCCGAGAAGCTGCACACGCTGGTCGTTCTTGGCGAGCGCACCAGCCGCATGAAGGACCTCTATGACCTCCACACTCTTGCCGCGCAGCTTACCTTCGAAGGAGCGAAACTGGCCCGCGCGATCGCTGCGACCTTCGAGCGGATGGCTTGCTCGTTCGTGACCCGGCCGCACGGCTTGCCGGTCAAGTCAGCCGTCACGGCGGTCGCCTGCCTGCCGCGATGGCTGAATTTTTCGCGCGCTGACAATTTGTATGCAGCGGGATACATCGCGATAGAAGAAACTTGCAGCTATGAGCAATCGACCACTGACGGCCACGGCCGAGGAATTACTCAAGGCCGAGCAAGAGAAATTGGCGCACGCCGAAGCTCAGGTCGCGAAGCAGCTGCGCGAGCTGCAGTGCGAGCTAGACGAATGCACCACCAAATTAAACGCGATGAGAGGAAATAAACCGATGACCCCACTCACACGCCTCACGCCGCTGGGCCGCTCAGCGTTCCCACAGCGCCGCGAGGCCGAGCAACCGGCTGCGTCGTCGCCACTCACTGCTCCCGAAGGCGAAGCGGTGATGACCGACGCGCAGCGCCGAGCCATCGCTGCCCAGATCGTCAGGGCGGGCCAACTGCGTCGCGGCGAGATCACCGATGAACCGGCGGACCTGCACCCTGTCGCCCGCGCAATTCTGGCCGCCGGACGGCGCAGGCGCGGAGAGGAACCATGAGCGACCAAGAGCGGCGTATCAAAAATCTAGAACGCGAGATCGTGCAGCTGCGCTCCCAGCTGAGCGCCGCTGGCGTCCCACCTCTAGCGGAGACGACCCGAAGCGTCGAGCCCCGGGGCGTGACCATCACGTATCCGCTAGATCGAAATCCGTCATTCATCATGCCGTCTAGCGACGAGCTGCGACGGCTCCATGAAATCGTGATCGCCCGCTATTCGCAGCTTGCGACGCGCGCACAGCAACCCAATGAGGCTTTTGATGGCTTCTGCCGTGCCTTTCGCCGGATGGGGCACTTGGGCCGCGACAAGCTCAACGACAAATACGCGTTGATATCATGGGTGGACGACGCCACGTTCTGGTTGCGCGATCATCAGATCTACCCACGCACGCTGACGGTTCGCGATTTTGTTTGTGCCGTGCTCGCGCACGGTGACGTCGATTACGTTCCGCTGGATCGTTTTCCTTTCGACTGCAGCGCGTTCGGCCTACGCCGCGATAGCTCTGGACGACCGGCGACCGATGCCTGGCGCGCTGTCCTGAAAACCCGACACCTGCGCGAACCCGTGCCGCCGCCTCGTCCGCCTGCGCGCGGGGTTGCCTGACAGGCGGCGCGACCAATAACGCCGCAGAGCCCGCGGCCGCATATCAACTCCTTTGCGGCGCGGCGGCCAAGACCGCCGGCTAAGTCCTCGCGATCAATGTCCGCTTTCGGGAGCAGCATCTGCGTGGCGCAGGAAATCCGTCGGTACATTACATTCATAGTGAGAGGTGGTCCAAATTTGAAGCTTAATTTTTGGGCTGCTTGACATATTATAGCGCCTAAATTAGCTTATATAATCTCAATAGTGTGGAGGCCTCAATGCTCGAAAAAACAGGTTCTGAGGGGCAGAAAAAGCCCGCGGATAAGGCTAGAAAGCGCGAAAAATTCATTGAATTAGCCGAGAGCCGGACCCGGAACGCCATCAGAGCGATCCGCGTAGTTGGCAAGTTGGGGAATAAAAACGCTTATCAGTACGACGACGTTGACGTTCAGAAAATCGCTCGGGCGCTCACTAAGGAGATCGAAATGATGCGGGCTCGGATGTCCCAGTCTGGCGGCAGAGAAGCTGTGGAATTTAAACTCTAGTAGGCGGGCACCGACACATTTCAGCGTTTCAACAGAGACCACGAAAATTGGGCATTAAGAAAACCAAGCAGGGAGCCGCTTCCACACAGAAGCAGGGCGTAAAACCTGACCTTGCAAACCATGAACTGGTAGTGCTTGCCGCCTTTCTGGCTGGTGCTCAGACGAAAGCCGTCGATACGGAAGATATCGCCATCAAGGCAAATGATCTCGCGCCGGCGCGATTTTCTTGGCGCAAGTACAAAGATCAGATCAACATAGACGCCGTACGAAAGCGTCTATGGGACGCCACAAAAGTAGAAAAAGGCGGATATTTGATCGGATCAGAAAAAACAGGATGGCGACTGTCCAAAGCGGGCTTTGATTTTGCCCGACGCCACTCGAGAAAGCGCGCCACAATACCTCGAGCAGACGTGCCCCGCGTCTCGCAAAACGAGCGCGTGGCGAGAAGTCGGGAAGTTCGACGGATGATGAACGAGAGTGCGTTTTTGAAGTATAGGGATGGGGATACTGCTACGATCACAAAGTTCGACGCAGAACGCTTCTTTCGCCTGGATGACTACGTCACAGGAAAAATACGCACCGCGAAAATCGAACGATTTCGGATCATGGCGGCGAACAATAAACCACTAGCCCAGGCAATCGATTTTCTCGCCACTCTGGTCAGAGGGGGATGACATGAGTACCGGCGCAGCCCTGAAAGTCACGAGCCATGTTGGTCGGGACCTCCTTCAGAGTGCCCAGCTATTCCGACATGAACACGCTGTGGTGTGGGAGTACGTTTCGAACGGTCTGCAATACAAAGATCCCGGCACGAAGCCGACTGTCGTCGTGAATATTGACGCCAAATCGAAAAAAATCCAAATCAGAGACAGTGGTCGGGGAATGCTCTTTCTCGATTTGCAGCGATATTTCCAGATGCACGGCGAAAATCTCGACCGGCAGCAAGGCAGACCCGGCCGAGGCTACTTTGGTACGGGAAAATCCGCAGCATTCGGGATAGCTAACTCGCTAGCCATTACGACGGTTCGAGATCGGCGTTTATCCAAGGTACGGCTCACGCGACAAGATATTTCATCGAGGCCGGATGGTGACGAAATTCCCGTTCAAGTTTTGGAGCGAGAAGTCAGAACGGGATCACCGAACGGCACGCTGGTTGAAATTGAAGACATTTTTCTAAGACATATCGATATCGCCTCCATCATTCGTCACGTCGAACGACACATCGCTCACTGGCCTGATGCCTCGGTCATTGTGAATAATCATGAGTGCGAGTTTACGGAGCCGGACATCAATCGAGAAGTTCGGATTGCGACAAAAGGGACGGAATACGAAAGGCTTCTTGGAGATACAACGCTCGTTATCAAGGTCGCTAAGGCGCCGCTTGACCATTTCAAGGAATGGAGCGCGAAGCTAAAGTATTATCTCGATCCACAAGATGCGCTCGTGGATATTCGTCAAAACCTCGACGAACTGTCCAAGGCATTTGCTTCAGTTTGGAGCGTGACAGGCGTCATACGATAGCGCCCTAAATGCCAGACGATCGCTCACTGTCCGAGAAATTGGCGGATGAGCTCGCCCGGTTGCTTGCAACTCGCAACCTAACACTCGGCACCTCCATCTCTGATTGGTCACATGAAAGGGCATTGGCCGTTGAAGCCTCCCTTTCGCGAGCTATCATCAAACACGTGCGAGAGCACTCACATGAGCGCGGTTAAAGCTTCGCGCCCGCGGCTTTGTCGAGCTTCTCTGGTCCCGTAAGTCGGTTTGGTCCCTACGAGGAAGCTCGTGACTTGGCGCGGGTGCTGGCCAAGACCGAAGCATTCGAGCGATCGCGCCGTGATCGTAAACGTGCCTTGCATAAACAGTGCAGAGTTCAGCGGCAGTGGTGTCAGCCCACCCCTTGCTAGGGAGTGGATGGCAGACGACTACT
>Ga0073928_10007247_pt1 | contig 14489 bp, 17 predicted proteins | sample PaiPotPPA55metaG_FD_76969 | JGI IMG/M metagenome (GOLD analysis project Ga0073928, IMG submission 76969) | Iron sulfur acid spring bacterial and archeal communities from Banff, Canada, to study Microbial Dark Matter (Phase II) - Paint Pots PPA... ... | reverse complement strand
TCGGCGACTGGCAGCGCCATGCCGCGCGCTTCGCCAATTCGCACTGGCTCGCGCTCAATGCCGACGGAACGCGAGCCGCGATTGACGTCGCGCCGCCTTCGAATGTTCCGCCCAACGCCGCGACGCCAATCCTCGTCCTCGTCGAAGCCGACGAAGGCGCGCACCTCGCGCTCGAGGACGACGCTGCGTTCGAAGCTCTGCCGCACGCGCTCGCGCAGAAGCCGATCTCCGACGCAGCGCAATCCGCGCTCGCCGCGCACGGCGTTGCGCCGGGCGCAACAACCTTCGATGCCGCCGAAGCCGTCGCGCGCGCGCATCCGCTCCTGCGCCACCGCGTCTTTTGACGTTTCAGCCGTCATCCCTCACTCGAAGCGGAGAACACAAATGCCTCTGAGTGGGCTGACCCCAACACAAAGATTGCGAACTGGACGATGCTGGGGAAGAATGAGAAACCGCAGCCCGGTGCCCCGGCGCCTGCACTGAGTTTGCCGAATGTGTCTCGCCGGCTCTTTTGCCGTCATAGCAATCACGCCGTAAATGCTCGTCCGCGCCTACACTGAATCCGATCTCGATGCGTTGCGCCGCATGCACGCGCGCCAGGGCTTCGACTACGCGTTTCCGAATCTCGCGGATCCAATTTTCGTTTCGAAGCTCGTCGTTGAAGACGAAGCCGGCCGCGCGGTGATGGCCTCGCTCGCGCGTCTCACCTGCGAAATGTACCTGCTCACCGATCCCGGGGCAGGGAATCCGCGCGAACGTTATGCGCGCCTCCTCGAGCTGGATCGCGCCGGCGAACAAGATCTCCTCGCGCGCGGCCTCGATGACGCTCACGCCTGGCTCCCGCCGCGGATCGCCAAGCGCTTCGGTCGCCGCCTCGCCGCGCTAGGCTGGCTCCGCGACGACGCCTGGACGCCCTACTGCCGCCGCCTCCGCGACCCGTGATTACTGCTCGGTCCTAGTCGCGTTTTCCGGCGAAGGGCTCGGCGGTGATTTGGTATTCGTCCTCGTAGACCACATACCCGACGCGCCTGGTTTTAATTGTCGTGGCTGAAACTCCGTGGTTCTCGAGAATTCTCACCAGGGATCTAGCGCGGGCGATGTGCTCCTTGGCACTGTCCTTGAACCACGAAATCGCTTTGCTTTGTTTGCGATAGTAAGGAGGTTTCGAGGCGGTGAAGCGGGAAGGCTTTTCTAAATGGACGTTAAACCACTCGCGCAGCACATCGTGCTGTTCTTCTTCGTAGGGAGAAAGCCAGCCCCAACGCCGAATGTCGGCGACGGCTTGAAACACCCCGAGCTGGCGTTGTGAATCTTCATGAATATAGTCAGCGACAACAAATCGCAAATACATGACACGCTCGGCCTGCTCGGAGTTCTCATCACCGATATGATAAATGCCTTGCACGTAATTTTCAATCCCTGATTACACCCTGCAATTTCAATTCGTCCCAACGGAGGTTTCCATGTCACGCGGAGCACAACGCACCACGCGCCAGCTGACCGACCAGCAGCTCGCGCAGCAGAACCAGCTCATCTCGCAGGCGAACCAGCAATCCACCAGCGACCGCTCGCAGCTCATGCCCGCGATTCAAAGCCTGCTCAACAGCCAGGGCTACACGCCCGCGCAGCAATCCGCGATCACCCAGCAAAGCATGGGCGCCGCCAACACCGCCTTCGACGCACTGCGCGAGCGCGCCGCCAATCGCGCCGCCGCCACCAACGACACCGCCGCCGCGCCAGAACTCACCGCGCAGCTCGGACGCGAGCAGGCACAAACGCTCGCCAGTCAAGCCCAGCAGAATCAAATCACGTTCGCGAACCAGCAATTGAAGGAGCAGCTCGCGGGCCTGAACGCGCTCGGCCAAACCTACGGCATCGACACCAACCTGCTCGGCCACGCCATGGGCATCCCCGCGCAATTGCTCAGCGTGCGTCAGCGCGCATCGACGGGCTCATCCACCGGCGGCCTTGGCGGCCTCTTCGGCCTGGGAGCCAGCGCCGCCTCCCTCTTCGGCTAGCGCCATCCGGTTCCAGTAGCGCCGGCGTCTCGCCGGCTCCGTGGAATTCCCGGCGCACGTGCTTGGCAACGCTCGCGCAAAACCAGCAGCGGTGTCGTCCTGAACGCCCGCCTCGGCGGGCGTGAAGGATCTCAGCGCCGATGACAGCGTTATGTAATGGCGGGAGGCTGTGTTTCCTCCGTCGTTTTAAGTTCGAGTCTCGTCGCCTACATCGGCAGGCAGTCAATTTCGGATGCTCCCTACACCATGCACGTAATCAAAATGCTCGAACCCAACTGGTGGACGATCGGCTTCGCCGTCATCGTCCAACTCGCGCTCTTCGTCCGCTGGCTCTACCGCCGCATACGCAACGACGAACTTCTGCAAATTTTCGTCGAGGACATGGCGACCAATCATCTGCCACACATTTACGAGCTGCTCCTGAAGCTCTGCGAGCAGCAGGGAATCGAGCGCCTGCCGCGCCCGCAAATCCGCTGGGTCGACGTCGACAATCGCCGCCGCTAACGCCACTTTTCTTGATTTGGAGTTTTCCCGTAGGGGCGTCCGCCGCGGCGGACTGCGCACGGCGTCGAATCAGCGGGGACGTTTCAGCAGCAAGCATCCGCCGATGAAAGAGAAGATTCCGGCAGCCGCTGCCAGCAAGAACATCGCCCAAAAAAGAAGACCACGCCCGTCATCGGCCGAGTGCATAAAGTGGTGATGCAGGATATGCCCGTACGCCAGTGTCGCGAATAGCACGCAAACTCCGCAAACAATGTTCAGGGCTCGCATCGCTTCTCCTTGCTCCTTAATTTCTGTTCCATCGCCGCAGCAGTCGAAATTCGCAATTTCCCGGTTAGGGATGGCATTTAATTTCGACGCGGATCCACGGCGGACGCTTGGGAATACTTGGGTCGCCTGGCGCATCTGCGTTTTCAACGGCGTGCATCGGTTCCGGTTTCATCCAGTGGACGGTCCAGTGGCCGGGATTTAAGATCGGTTCTTCCTGGCTAGGCGTGTCTCTCACGGAGCCGTCGGGGCGATGGTAGCGCATGTGAGGAGTTCTGCCTCCGGTGTCGTAGTCGATAAAGAAACTCGGCCACCGGTGATGGTGGAAAGGCTCCGTAGTGCCGGGTTCTATACTAACTTCGAGCACCCGCACGAACTCGTTTTCGAAAATCACTTTGTGGCTGTGAGGAGCGGCCTGCACCCCGTCGTAGCCGTCTGGGAAATCCGATTTATCCTGCCCGTAGGTGTAAAAATGCCAAGCGAACAGGACAAGAAAACTCACGATCAAAACGGCGATGAATCGATGCTTTCGGATGCGGCGCAGGCCTTTCAATTGGTTCATGCCGCGAAGTATAGCGATTCTTCATCGGATGAAAAAACGATTTGTAAACTGCCAGTTTTATTTGGGCGTAAGTCTGAAGGGGTAGTTCCGCAAATTAAAGCGTCCGGGTTAGAAATGTGTCGCCAGTCGCATCGCAAAGCTGCGCGACGGCCCGATGGCATTCCCGGAAAAAAGGCCATTGAAGTCGAGCACATCCAGAACGTTCGTGAGGTTCTGTCCATCCACCTGAAACCGCATGGTCACGTGGTCGGATTTGTATATTTCCGCGCCGGCCGAGGCATTCACCTGGAAGGAAGGGGAGATGCGTCCGCGGCTGAAGTTGATGCGATCCAGAACCTGCTGTCCGTACTGGGCCAGCACGGTGGAGGGAGAACCGTCGAATTGAAATGGAAGCCCGCTGTCGTACTGAATTCCGCCGGCGAGCCAGAAACGCTGCGTCGCTTGATAGCGAACGCGTCCGCGAACGGTATTTCGCTGATCCTGAGAATCTGGGAAGTGCCCGGTGAGCTGCCCCGCCGCGGCCGCTGCGTCTTGACCGAGGAACAGTCCGCCCGTCACCGGAAGCGATGTAGTGCCAACGGTGTAGGAGTAGCTGACGAATCCCGAGAAGCGCCGCCAATCGGGCAGCGCGATTTTCGCGTCCGCGCCATAAATCACGCCTTTGCGGAACGCGATTGGAAAGCTGATCGTCGTGTTCGCAATCTGGTTGTCGTCGGCATAATTGTTGACCAGCCGCCGAAAATAATTGGCATCCAGTTTAATTTTGTTGGCAAGACTTTTCGTCAGGCCCGCCTCGTAGTAATTTCCTTCCGAGGGCTCGACGGCCAGCCGCAGAAAGCTATTTTTGTCGATCGATTCCACATCCAGCGAACTGGATAGCAGAATGTTCTCGAACGAAGGCGTCTGAAAAACGCGATCGTAGGAAAAGTGCAGCACCAGATTCGCGGAAGGGAAGTAGCGCGAAATCGAAAGGCGCGGATCGAAGGCTTGCCTGTTCAGCAGCAGCTGATAGTGGTCGAAGCGCAAGCCTGCGTTGATCGTCCAATTGCCCAGGCGAATCAAATCCTGCGCGTAGGCGGCCTGCTCGAGGTCCGGCCGCCTCCCGGAACTCAGCTGGCCGGGCAGCGGAAATGCAAATGTCAGCGGAGTTCCCGGATCGAATTGCGTTGGATCCGTGATGATGTACCTGAAATTCTCGTTCAGAAAAGTATTGTCGGACTCGACGCCGAATTTGAATTCGTGCCTGCCGTGAACCACGGTCACAGCGCCCTTCACGTACCCTTCGTTAAAGTGATTGTGCTGAAAAACCTCGATGGGAGTGGAATTCGCGTTGGAGGTGAAATCATTCGCGTTGTCGCGGACCATCGCCCGCACATCCGCCACCACGTGCGACGAAAAAGTGTGTTGGTACGACGCGATCCCCATCGTCTCGATGTTATCCGCGGTTTCGCGCTGTCCCGCGGCCTGCTGCACGAGTTCGTTGGGAATGTCGTAGCGCGAAATTTCGTGGCGCACGATGAAGCTAATGCGATCCTTCGTCGTCAAATCGCGCTGGTAGCGCGTCGAAAAATCCCCCAGCGTGCCCGTATTTGAGAAATTCTGCGGAACCACTGGGTTGAGGTAGTGGCCGGTCATGCTTCCGCTCGCGCTCGCGCCGAACGTATTCTTGCCCCAGACGTATTGCCCCTGCGCGAAAGCGTCAGCCGAATCAAAACTTCCGCCGGAAAGCACGGCTTGTCCGTGGAAACCTTCCTGAGAATCCTGAAGCGTGTTGATTTCGACGACGCCTCCCATCTTTCGCCCATACTCCGCGGGAATTCCGGCGGTATAGATGCTCATCGACTCCACGTCGTCCGCATCAATCTCCGGTCCAAAGCTGGGCGAGCGATTGTCGGTGAGCGGAATGCCATCCACCACGAACTGCGTCTGATACTCCGAACCGCGCGGATGCAGCACGGCGTTGCCTTCGTACAGCCACCCTGGCTGCGAGTTCACCAAATCCTGCAACGAGCGCCCGGGAAGGGAACTGGCCCGGTTCTGAATCACATCTGAGCCAATCTGGCTGACGGCGCCGGGTTCATCGGGATCGATCAAAGTTTTGTCCGCACTCACGGTCACGGATTGTGCCACCGAAGTGAGTTTGAGCTGAATCGTATATTCGGTAGCAATCGAAGAATGTATCTCTACCGATTCCGACACCGCCGCAAACCCCGGCTGATTAATCGCAAGCTGATAAATGCCAAAAGGCAGCCCACGCACATCAAGGTTGCCTTGCTCGCTGCTGGCCAGCGTATTTCGATACTGATTGGCGTTGCTGACGATCTGCACGGTCGTCTTCACGCCCAGCCCTGACGGGTCTGTAACCTTGAGGCGCAGTTCCCCGCGATTGCTCTGCGCAAAAAGCCCCGCAGCGTAAAACAAAAAAAGCATCGCCGCCTGCATCGCAATGCGCACCGCAACCCGTCTCATGAATCGGCCGGCGTTCGCATTTGAACCTTCCCGTAGGGGCGCAGCGTGCTGCGCCCGGTGCAGCACCACTCCAATTGCAGCCACATATATGACTATTCCATTCCCGGCCATTTTGTTCAGTCTTTTTTTCCATCTGCGGAGGGAAGGAGAGTGACCGGTTTGGGGCGGCGTATGAAACCTTCGAGCACAAACTCTGCTCCGCGGCTCAAGAGATACCACCACAGGGTACCGGCGGACATAATCCAGATCACAGCCAGCGCGCCATGTTTCCACCCCAATCCGAACGCCACGAGCGAAATCGGGAGATCCAACATCATGATGTACGTCCACACGATTCCCCCGTACTGAAGACTGGGAATGACAAGTCCGATATAGCTAGTGAAGCAGGCGCAGAGGTGGAGAATCGGCAAAAAGTGAACCCAGCGCAGACGCCTTCGGCGGACCAATGTCGTTACTCCCCTGGAATCTCTAAGCTTACCAAGTAGTTTCGGTGTCCGAGTCAAAACGCCTTCGCTCTGTGTCGGAGAAGGCAAAACACTAGAGTCAATCCACTTTCGCGCTGCCCGAAATGGCTCGGCATTCATAGAGGGAGACTTTTTAGGGGGTCGGAGCTTCAGCTCCGACAAAAAAAAATAGCTGCGCGAGCAGCTTCCTCTGCGCTGGTTCACCCGCAGCAAGTAGTCGCCGTAGCTCGTGTTAAATAAAAACCGCACAGGCAGATTGCCTGCGCCACCGCGTCGTTCTTCGTTCGCGTCACCCAAATGGACCCCACACTCATCGCGCTGGCCCGCACGGCCGCCGCAGCGCATTCGCTCGACGCGGCACTCGTCTGCGCCGTCGTCGAGCAGGAATCCTCGTGGAACGCGCGCGCCATGCGCTACGAGTCATTCTTCCGCACGCGCTACGTCGCGCGCCTTGGCTTACCAGCGACCGAAGAAATTGCGCGCTCGATTTCCTGGGGCCTTATGCAGGTGATGGGACAAGTCGCGCGCGAGCACGGTTTCGACGGCCGCTTCCTCACCACGCTGTGCGAGCCCGAAGCCGGCCTCGACATCGGCTGCACAGTCCTAGCCGCGAAGCTGGCATCCGCCGCCGGTGACACCGCGCGCGCCCTTCAACTCTGGAACGGCGGCGCAAATCCCGATTACGCCGCCCAGGTCCTCGACCGCGTCGCAAAGTATCGCGACGCTAACAGCCATGCGGAATAACCACGTCGGACGCGCAAAGCGTCGCCTCGCACCCGCAATCGTCGCAGTATCCCTGTGGTTCGCGATCGCAATCGCCTTCGCAGCCGTAGCAGCGCACTGCGCGCGCATTTTGCACCCGTAATTGTCTTTGACGCCGTGATGTGCATCCCCCGCAACAGGGAATCGCCGGACAATGTTTTCGTAGCGCTGGCGTCTCGCCGGCTCATTTGAATTTTCCGAGGGCTCAGATATCTTCGGGGACGAAGGGTTTATGCGGTGGTCGCTGTCGTGAAAGGCAAGCACGCAGCATCAAAATCGACCGTGACTTACTTGATCCGCCTCGCAGCCTTGCCCGCGACCAGTCAGCAGCCGCCACCGCCGCCCTGATAGATTTTCTGCCACGACCCGTTCTGAAGTTTGTAGATCGCGTATTCCCACGATTCGTAATAGCCGAAGATCGTGACGATCTCGTCCACGCCGTCGTTATCCAGATCGAGTTGATCGACGAAACTTTCCGTCGTCACGTCCGCGTCGTCTTCATCCCGCGCGACGTGATGAGAAGCAAGCGCAACGCCGTAGTCGCCGCCAGTCTTCGTCGCCACAAGGAAAACGTAGTGAATTCCCGTGGCGTTCTTAAACTTGAGATCCCCGATAAGCGAATCGAGACCGCCCGCGTGCAATTTCGTCCAGTAAAGGCTTTCGATTTCCATTGTCGCGACCGGAGTTTCGGCAACGCCATTTTGCTGGAGGTAGCCTGCGGCAAGTTTCAGGAAAGCCGCGCGTTCTTCCGGCGTCGCATGCCTGCGCCAGTTGGCGTGCAAGCCGAGGCCGCCAGACGACGTAATCGCAAGAGCCATTTCGTGCTCGGGAATCACAACGGGAAGCTCCACTGCGGCCGTCATAGAAGAGCAACTAACGCCAACCGGTTTCTCCACGGTGAGCGTGCCTCGAGCGCTTCCGCCAGTTAAGAGCGGGTAGGTTTGCCCAGCGCGGTAGTAGTTCTTCTCGAATTCCACAAACTTCGGATCGTCCGCGTTCTGGAATTCAAACGCCGGAGGCTTTTTAAGCGCGGGACCTTCAATCACCACGAGCGGATCGATAATCGAGCCTGGCGGCTCTTTTCCTTTTTCGGCTGCCCACACAACAAAAATAACCGTGGGCTGAGAGGGAACTGGCTGTTGCGCCGCGGCGACGTCCGGACCCAGCGCGGCAAGAATCGCGAGAACACTAACCACTGAAACCAGAAGCGCAGAAGCGGCTGCTCGCATCGCTGTCCTCCCACTGTTCCAGGAACGGTTGATCTAGCGTGCACGATGCAATCCAACTCTCGAACTATTGATTTCGCGGCCGTTGCCGGAAGTTGCCACTGTGCGCCGTGGGTCCGCGGACACTTCGTGTCAGCGAATCACACGCCGCTACGATGGACTAGCCGGCGCGTGAGCTTCGCAGTTGCCAATCGTACAAATCGCCCGCTGCGTAGCAGCTTCCTTTGCGCCGGTTCACCCGCTGCCTGTACTTGATTCAGATTTGTAATTGCTCGACACAAAAGGGAAGCGCCGGTGCGCCGGGCGCTCTCCTCAGTTTTTGTTTGCCTTTAAAATGCACTGGCATCTCGACGATTTCCGACGCTTCTGGCAGAGCTCCGCGCGTCATCGCTGGAGCTTCGCGCCGCCGGGCTCTCCGTCCGCCGCGATCTAACGAATTTCGGCGATGTGAAGTGAATCTCCGCGGAACGACGCCCACGAGACAAAACCTTCCCGATGGGCAGAAATATCCGCGCGCCAACCAAAGTGAATCGTGGGAAAGGGAACTATCTTGCATAGCCATGCCTTCCGCCGGTCAGATCCATTCCGCGGCATGTAGCCCGTCGCGGCGCCCGCCAGGCGACCGCTAGGCCGCAGCATCGCACGCGTTCGACGCGAGACGCGGCCGACGCGGACCGATGCCTTCCGAGCACCAACCAAAAAACGGCGCACTGCGAAGCAGCTTCCACTGCGCTGCCTCAGCCGCAGCATGTAGTCGCTCGCAACACTGGTAGTCGCGCCTTCGAACCGCGGCCCATCGAAAAATGGCTCCATTATTAAATCTTCGTACGTCGACAGTGGCACGTCACTTATCACTCGGCACGGATCACTTCCCTTGACTCTCCGCACAAAACTCGAAGCCCTCGCGGCAATTTTCCTGCTAGCCGCGGCCGTAATCATCGCGCGCTCCTGGCTCGACGCGCACGACGACCAATTCCGCCTCCGCGCCACGCTCGACGCGCAGCAAACCGTCATCGCGCAGGCGCAGCAGCAGACGCAGGCGCTCGCAGCAGCAGAGAAGCAGCGCGACGCACAAACCCAAGCGACGCTCGCGTCCATGCAGCGAGCCGCCGCGAAAATCCAGACGCCGCAGCAAATCGCCTCCTGGATTCCGCCACAGCTCTCGACGCCCGCGCCCATTGCCGTCGACGTCCCGCCCGCCACCACCGCCAATCCCGCCCCCGACGCGATCGCCAGAATCCCGCAGCAGGACTTGCCGGTACTGCGCAACGAGATCGAATCCTGCAAGGAGTGCAGCGTCAAACTCGGCGCCGCGCAGCAAAATCTCATCGCCAAGGATCAGCAGCTCAAACTCGCCGGTGCCGAGCTCTCCGCCACGCAACGCGAGCGCGACGCGGCCGTAAACGCCGCAAAGGGCGGCAGCCTCTGGCGCCGCGCCCAACGCAACCTCCGCTGGCTAGCTGCCGGCGGCGCCGCAGCGACCGCCGTCCTCTGCGCCACCCACCATTGTAAGTAGCGCCTTCCGGCGCTTGCGACATTCCCGCGCGCGCCGGTCACACAAGCTAAATCGCTCCGGTGGATGCTTTGGCGATTTCAAGGTTGTGGTGTTCGGCTTCGCGGGATTTTTGGGCGATTTAGGTCGAAACAACCCCCCAAGCCACATTCGCACAAATCCACCACATAATCCTTGACAACCAATAATAAATACTATGTTGTTGGTACAGGGCACATCTCGCGGCCTGCTGGCCCGAGCGGCAACTCGCGCAGGACGTTGGCCGCCCACAGCGCTGCACAGCTTCTTACAGCTTCTTCTTCGACCTTAGGGAATTGCGAAGGCTATTGCGGGGTGGGACGCGGGGGCCAGCGCTCGAGGAGCTGCTCTTTACGGAAGACGAGGGCGTTGATGTCGTAAGGGGCTAGTTCGATGCTGTGACCGTGGGTGATGGCGTCGGTGGGACACGCTTCGACGCAGTATCCGCAGAAAATGCAGCGGGAGTAATCGATGTTGTAGGCCTTTGCGTAGCGCTCGCCGGCTGAAATACGGGTGGAGTCTGTGTTTTCCGCGGCCTCAATGTAGATACAATTTGCCGGGCAGGCCGCGGCGCACAGGAAGCAACCTACGCACTTTTCGAGGCCGGTTTCGTCGCGCTGTAGTACGTGAATGCCGCGATAGCGGGGCTGGACGCTGGCAGCCACTTCCGGGAAGCTCTCGGTTGTAGTCTTGCGGAACATGGTACGGAGAGTGACGCTGAAGCCCTTGTATAGGGTGAAAAAGGTCTCGCCGACTTCTCTGACGATTGATGGCATTGGTGAGCTAACTGTAGCAGAGGAGGAATTTGGAGGCAAACGGCCTCTGGAGGGCAGAAGCGAGGAGAAGTAACGACGGTTTGTGGTGACGCTGCGGGACGCCGGGATAAAGATCGCTCGTAAGCACGTTACCTTTGCGCAGCTTCACCCGCCGAAAGCCTCGCCGCACTCTGGTGGGCGGCAAGTAGTGTGTCGTCCGTGCGTGGCACTGCAACTTGGTCCGTGTAGGAAGCAGGGCGGGGTGCGGTGCAATCCAGTGCGCTCGCGCAGAGTGCCGTTGTCTTCCCCTTTGGATTCCGAAGCGAAATCGACTACAAGCTGCGGGTGAACCGGCGCAGCGGAAAGTGTTTCACGATACGGAGTTTTTTTGATTCCGGGCCAACCATATCGGCCCGCGAGATTGATGCTTTAGCTGGGGATGTTGACGCCGCTGAGGAATCCTCCCAGATGGCCTGTGTGAGCGATTAGTGCGGAAGCCAGAAGCTCGATGGGCAGGCGGTAAGCAGGCAGTGGCGCTGCTACTGCGCGTTTTGCCCGGAAATGAACCCACGCAACGAGCCAGATGAAGGCGCAAGATATACAGGCGAATACCAGATGCAGCAGGAGGACTCCCTTCAACTTATGGCCATTGAGGGCCCATTGCCAAGCGATCACGCCGGTGATTAATGCTGGTACGGTGGAAATCGCGGCCGCCAGCAGATTGTAATAGGCTGCGGATGCCATGGCGCGGTTTTGCGTCCATTGAGCGGATGCGTCAAACAGAACGCCAATCAGAAACAGCGCGATAGGGAAATGAATCAGCACCACATGCTGGGCATGTTGCGCTAGAAGAGCTGACTTGATGTCAAATGGATGCAATGGAACTCCTCACTTGCGTCGCAATGCCCTTCCGGGCCACGTCGAATAATCGAGCAGAAGTCACATTCGATTTCGTCGAACAACACCGATTGGGCTAGCGCCCAAATAGCCGCAGTAAACCCACGCTGTAAAGACACTTCGGAGCGGTAATTTATTCCACCTGGAATTCGAAGAATCAGGCTGCTATTCGCCAGGAGGCGAAACTGGGGGCTTTTCCTGAAGCGCGGCCTTGCCTGCGATGGCAGTGACGATCTGCTTGCCATGGAAGCGGCCATTCTCGATGAAGATTTCGCCGGTGTACTTGCCGCCGACGACTACGCCTGCAACGTGAATTCCCGTCACGTTGCTTTCGAGGGATTGCACATTGATATCGGGCTTGCGAGTTTCCGGGTCGAGGTGAATTCCCTGGCGCTCGAGAAATTCAAAGTCCGGGTGGTAGCCGGTCATGGCGAATACCTGCGCTGCGGGAAGCGACTTCTCTCCGGAGCCATTGCGCACCCAAATTTGATTTGGTTCGATTCGCATCACGTGAGTTTGGAACATCGCGCGAATTTCGCCGGCGTGGATGCGGTTCTCGATGTCGGGCTTCACCCAGTATTTCAGGCTCTTGCCCATCTCGGCGCCGCGATGGACCAGCGTGACGTGCGCGCCGCCGCGGAAGAGTTCGAGTGCTGCCTCGGCCGATGAGTTCTTGCCGCCGATTACGACTACTTCCTGGTTCCAGTAAGGATGCGACTCCGTGAAGTAGTGAGAGACGTGCGGGAGGTCTTCTCCGGGAATATCGAGTTTGTTCGGTCGATCGTAGTAGCCCGTGGCGATGATGATTTTTCTCGAACGATATTCGTGGGCGACGCCTAACTGGTCCTTCGTACGGACGGTGAAAGCGCCGTCCGTGCCGTCGATCGCTTCCACGGGCTCGTAGAGGCGCGTTTCGATTCCATAGTGTTCGACCGCGCGGCGATAGTATTTCAGTGCTTCCGCGCGCGTTGGCTTGCCGGCCGCAGCGATCAACGGCAGGTCGCCAATTTCCATTCGCTCCGGCGTAGTGAAGAACTGGAGATTCGTCGGGTAGTGGAACAGCGAGTTACAGAGGCAGCCCTTGTCGATGACCAGCGGGCGCATTTGTTCGCGCTTTACATCGATGGCACAGGCGAGTCCTGTGGGACCGGCACCGATGCAGATGACGTCGTATGAATCACTCATTCTGCTAGTTTGCTCTGACCTGCGACCGGGTGCAACCGCGCCATGCCGCGGTCGACCAGCATGACGGCGCCTACGACCGTTACGGCCGCGATGCCGAGATTTAGCGTGATGGGCTCCCGCGCAATAAGCCAACCTAGCAGGACGGCGATAATCGGATTGACGTAGGTGTGCGTGGCTATCAGCGTGGGCGAATAATGTTCGAGCAGCCAGTTGTAGGCGCTGAACGTAATCACCGAGCCGAAAATAATCAAATAGGCGAGCGCGGCCCAAGAGCGATGCGAAACGGAGCTCAAGGAAAAGCCGCGGGCTTCACCTGCGAGCGTTCCGACGGTGAGAAGCATAACGGCCCCGGCGAGCAATGAAAGCGCCGACAACAACATCGGGTGTCCGGAAAGATGCGAGCGACGCGAATAGATCATTCCAGCGGACCATGAGACTGAGCCGACCAATAATGCAACCGTTCCCAGAAACATTTTTGGATCGGACGACAGGACACTGCGGCCCACCAACAATGCTACTCCCGTGACGCCCAAGAGAATTCCCGCGAGCAGAGTCACGTTCATTCGCCACTTTTTCTCGACGGCACACGAGATGGCGAACACGAATATCGGTTCCGTGGCGATGAGCAGCGACGCCAGGCCGGACGGAACCACTTGCTCCGCCCAATGCAGGGAGCCGTGGCCAATCAGGAAAAACAAGGCGCCGATCACAATGCTGGCGCGAATTTGCGGCCGGGTGGGGCGAAGTTTCTTCGAGGCGCACCACGCGAGCAAAATTAACCCTGCAGTGAGATGGCGAATACCGGCCGTGTAGAGCGGCGGGATCGTCGCGACGGCGTACCGGATGGCAAGGTACGTAGAACCCCAGACAATCCAGATCGCGAGGAACGCAAAGATCACCCCGAGGCGGTTGGGTCGCGCGCGCTCCGGCGCGGGGAGTGCCGAGGCAGGTTGCGCGACCAGCACCGAAGTTGAATCAGTCGACATGCTTGCGTTTGCAAGAATAGATGAACATGGATGCACCGCGGCATTCAAGAAATTGATGGAACTTATCACCGCGAGTTCGCTGCCAAATTGGAATTGCTACACGCCAAAATGGCGGTTTGTCGTGAATCTACATTGTGCCGAAAAGGCTATCGTTGAGCTCAGCGATGAATTGCGCGAGCTCCGCGAGGCGTACGGGAGTGGTTTCGAGACGCTCCTTCTTCCACACGAACCACTTGCTGCCGCCGCGTTCGATCGAAACGCTGATGTTTCCACCGATCAGGTATGAGGGGCTGCCAAACACGCTGAAACCGTCGGGTGAAGCGAGAGCAAGCAATGCGGCGCAGTTCCCTTTCCGTATGCCGATGTGGTTCGGGTACATGGGGAACGCGACAGTTTGAAAGTCGCGCTGCTGCAAGCGTTCGAGAATTGAAATTTGCTGCGGGGTGAGTTCCATTTGGGTTGCCGTCAACGGCGTTTCTTTTTCGCGCCGCCCGCGATGATTTCCGATTGAACCTTCTTCGTCAGTTTCGCAAATACTAAATCATAGGATTGACGGAGCAAACGCTGGAGTTCGGCGCGCGGCAATGCGCTTTCCGTTTCGAGCGCGACCCACTTGGCGCGCGCCAGGTACGGTGCGGGAATAACTCCGGGCATCTCGGTGAGCTCCGCGAATTCTTCATCGGTGCACTTGAAGGTTATCCAGACGGGAGCCGGCACTAGAGGGACAACGGCGAACATTTTCCGGCCTACCTTGAAGAGCAAGTCGTCCTCCCATTGGATCTGTTCGGAGGCGCCAGGTAGCGCGAGGCAGAACTTACGGATCCAGTCGATGTCCATGGAGGAAGGCTATCGCAGGAAAGTTTTCT
>Ga0073928_10007246_pt1 | contig 14489 bp, 10 predicted proteins | sample PaiPotPPA55metaG_FD_76969 | JGI IMG/M metagenome (GOLD analysis project Ga0073928, IMG submission 76969) | Iron sulfur acid spring bacterial and archeal communities from Banff, Canada, to study Microbial Dark Matter (Phase II) - Paint Pots PPA... ... | reverse complement strand
GGTCAGCGCTTCGGCCGGGTCCATGGTGGCGGCACCGTGCGGCTGGGGAATCTCCAACTCCCGCATGAGGGCTTCGAATGAGCGCCGGTCCTCAGCCGCGTCGATGGCATCGGCGGACGTTCCCAGGATGTTGACGCCGCGCCGGTGCAGCGGCGCAGCCAGGTTGATGGCCGTCTGACCGCCGAACTGCACCACCGCGCCGGAAGCATGTTCCTCCGCGATGACCGCGGCCACCGCCTCTTCGTCGAGAGGTTCGAAGTACAACCGTGAGCTGCAGTCGAAGTCGGTGCTCACCGTCTCCGGGTTGCTGTTCACCATCACCGCGTCGACGTCCTGGTCACGCAGTGACTGCGCCGCCTGCACGCTGCAATAGTCGAACTCGATGCCCTGGCCGATGCGGATCGGCCCGCTGCCGATGACAACGACCACCTCGCGGTGCCCGGCTCTACTCTCGTTCTCGGTCTCCAGGGTCGAGTAGAAGTACGGGGTCTCGGCCTCGAATTCAGCGGCGCACGTATCCACGCATTTGTAGGTCGGGCGCATGCCGACGCTCTCGCGACGCAGCCGCACCTCCTCCGCGCCGACGCCGCATAACGCCGCGATACGAGCATCCGACAGCGCGAAACGCTTGGCCTGCCATAGTGCTGCATCGTCCAGCCCGCTCCAGCGCAGGTGCTCCTCGGCGGTGACGAGGCGGGCGAGGCGACGCAGAAACCAGACGCCGATGCCACTTCGACGGGCCAGTGCCGTCGGATCCGCGCCCCCGCGCAGCGCTTCGAGCAGAGCAAAGCAACGGCGATCGTTGGCGACGTCGATCAACACGGGCTCGTGCAGCAGCGATGGGTCCGGCGGTTGCTGTTCCAAAGAGCGAAGCGCCTTGCTGAACGCGGCTTCGAACGACCGCTCGATCGCCATGACCTCACCGGTCGATTTCATCTGCGTTCCGAGGCGGCGGTCACCCTCGGCGAACTTGTCGAACGGCCAGCGCGGGATCTTGACGACGCAGTAGTCGAGTGCCGGCTCGAAGGCCGCGCACGTCTTGCCGGTCACCGCATTGGGGATCTCGTCGAGACGCCGGCCCGCAGCGATCTTGGCGGCGACGCGCGCGATCGGATACCCCGTTGCCTTGGATGCGAGCGCCGATGAGCGCGAGACGCGCGGGTTGACCTCGATCACGTGGTACTCGTGGGAGTCGGGCGCCAGCGCAAACTGCACGTTGCAGCCGCCTGCGATCTCGAGGGCGCTGATGATGCGCAGCGCTGCGCTGCGCAACTGCTGATGCTCACGGTCGGTGAGCGTCTGCGACGGGGCCACCACGATGGAGTCGCCGGTGTGCACTCCCATCGGGTCGAGGTTCTCCATGTTGCACACGGTGATGCACGTGCCAGACGCATCCCGCATCACCTCGTACTCGATCTCGCGCCAGCCGGCGAGAGAGCGTTCCACCAGCACCTGGTTGATCGGCGACGACGCCAGTCCCGCCGCGACGATCTCGAGGAACCGCTCGTCTGTCTCGCAGAGGCCGCCGCCCGTGCCGCCGAGCGTGAACGCCGGCCGCACCACCAGGGGCAGGCCCTCGCGTTCGCGAAAAGCCCGGGCTTCGGCGACCGTCGTCACCGTCTGCGACGTGGGCACGGGTTCGCCGATTGACTGCAACAGGTGCTTGAACTGCTCGCGATCCTCGGCTGCGCGGATGGCAGAGAGGGGCGTGCCCAGGACGCGTACGCCATAGCGCTCGAGGATCCCAGCGTCTGCGAGCGCGACCGCAAGGTTCAAACCCGTCTGACCCCCCAGCGTCGCGAGCAGACCGTCCGGTCGCTCGGCGACGATGATCCGCTCCACGACCTCCACCGTCAGGGGTTCGACGTACACGGCGTCGGCTGACGCGTCGTCGGTCATGATCGTTGCCGGATTGCTGTTCACCAGCACCACGCGGATCCCCTCTTCGCGCAACGCTTTGCACGCCTGCGTGCCCGCGTAGTCGAACTCCGCCGCCTGCCCGATGATGACTGGGCCACTGCCGATGACGAGCACACAGTGCGGGCGGTCCTCCGCGCCCTGAAGGCGCGGGCGGTCGTCCGCGCCCTGAAGGGTCGACGCATGGGCTTCCGGACCACGCCGTCGGAGCCCCGCTGGGGCCCCGCGGCTGGCTCTCGGCTCGCCCTCCGCTCCCAGCCGTTCCGGCTCGCCTGCGAGACGATCCGTCAGCCCATGCGCCGCCCCTTCTATTCGCGGACGCCCGCATAGCTGAAGAAACTCGTCGAAGACAGCGGCGCGGTCTTGAGGCCCGGGTGCGCCTTCGGGGTGGTACTGCACGCTAAAAGCCGGCAGTGTGCGATGGCGTAGACCCTCAACGGAATCGTCGTTAAGGTTGCGTTCGCTCACGTACCAGCCGGAGTCGGCGGGCAGCGACGCCGCGTCCACCTGGAACTCGTGGTTCTGCGATGTGACATAGACGGCGCCGTTGGAGCCGTAGCGCACCGGGTGGTTGCCCCCGTGATGGCCGAACTTCAGACGCGACGTCGACGCGCCGGCCGCCTGCCCCAGGATCTGGTGTCCCAGGCAGATGCCAAGCAATGGCACGCGTTGTTCGAGCAGCTCACGACACAGCTGCACCGCATGGGGCAGGCGCGACGGATCACCGGGGCCGTTGGACAGCACGACGCCGTGCGGGTCGTGGCGCATGACGTCGGCGAGCCCGGCATCCTGGCGCACGACGATCACGTCGACGCCGCGGCTGCAGAGCGCGCGCAGCTGATTCCGCTTCACTCCGTAATCGACGACGACGACGCGCGTGCCGGCGTAGGAATCCACCGCCCCCACGACCTCGAGCCCGCGCTCCAAGGCCGGGTCGAGCCGGTCGGTGAACCGTTGCCATGGCTCCGTGAGCGACACGTCGGCCACCAGGTCCTCGTCGGTCACGAACGGAGCTGAGCGCGCGACGGCCACCAGCTCATCTGCACTCGCGACGTCGGCCGCGCCGATGACACCGCGCAGCGTCCCATGGTCACGCAGGTGCCGCGTCAGCGCGCGGGTGTCGACACCGCTCAATCCGGTGATGCCGAAGCGAGATAGCTCATCTTCCAGCGCACGCTCGGCCCGGGCGTGGCCCACATCCGGCGAAAGTTCGCGCACGACGAGCGCCCGGCAGTGCACGCGGTACGACTCGGCTGTGTCGTCACGGCACCCATAGTTGCCAATGAGCGGATAGGTCATCACCACGACCTGACCGGCGTACGACGGGTCGGTGATCACCTCCTGGTAGCCGGTCATGCACGTGTTGAAGACGACCTCACCATGACTCGAACCGTGCAACGGCGCAGCAAACAGCGTGCCCTCGAACGTGGCACCGGACTCCAGAGCGAGAATCCCGCGACGCTCAGGCATGTGCCGCCTCCTCTTCGCTAACGGGAATCCGCGCGTCGAGACTGTGCACGACGCGGCCGTTTGCGATCGTCAACAGCACGCGGCCGCGCAACTCCGCGCCGATCCATGGCGTGTTGTGCGAGCGGGAACGCAGCGTTTCCGTGGTCACGGTCCACGCCGCCTCAGGGTCGAACAGGACGCACGTCGCAGGCTGCCCGATGGTCAAGCGCGGTTCGGGGACGCCACTCCCGGCACCCAGAACGCGGTGCGGCCCAGCCGTCAAGCGCTCCACCAGCACCGGCAGCCATGCACCACCCATGTCGCCCAGGGTCAGGCATACCGCAAGTGCCGTCTCGAATCCGACCATCCCGGCGGCTGCAGCGGCATAACTCGCGGTCTTCTCCGCGGCGCGGTGGGGTGCGTGGTCGGTCGCCACCGCATCGATGAGCCCTTCACGCAGCGCGGTGAGCACGGCGTCGCGATCGGACCAGCTGCGCAGCGGAGGGTTGACCTTGCGCAGCGACTCCGGGCTGGGTGGCGCGCTCGCCGCCCAGCGAGCCAGATGATGGGGCGTCACCTCGGCCGTGATCGCATGGCCCGCGGTTCGCGCGCGCCGCAGCGGGTCCAGGGACCCGGACGCCGAGACGTGCTGCAGGTGGAGATGTCCACAGTCGGCTCGGGCAAGCGCCTTGACTGCGGTTTTCACCGCGTCCACCTCAGTTTCGGGCGGGCGGTCGGGGCAGCGCGTCACCGGGCAGCCCTCGTAGTTGACGCGAGTTATGGCCTTCTCGTCTTCGGGATGCACGAACACCGGACGCCCGAATTCGTCCGCCTGGCGCAGGGCCTCAGTCAGAAGCTCCGGCCCGCACGTATTGCGGCCGTCGTCGCTCAAGGCGACCGCACCGGCTTCGATGCAGCCTCTGATATCGACCAGATCCTCGCCTCGGAGACCACGACTGACGGCGGCGACGTGCATCACGTGCACGGCCGCGCCACGTGCGATGCCGACCGCTGCAGCCACACGCTCCGGAGTGTCGATCGGGGGGTCCGTGTTGGCCATGGCCACAACGTGGGTGAAGCCACCCGCAGCTGCAGCCTGTGCGCCGCTCGCGATCGTCTCGACAGTTGCGTCGCCGGGCTGACGCAGATGCGCGTGCAGATCGATGAACCCGGGGCACATCACGACGGATTGAGCTCCATGCGCAGGCGTGAAGTCGATCACCGGCACCGACGCCGAATCGATGTGCCGCTCGACGGCGCGGATGAGTCCCGATTCGAGCCAGACGTCCTGACCGTCTGCATCGAGGCCCGCAAGCGGGTCAATCACGCGCACACCGCGGAGGATCACGTTCACCTGTCGCTTCCGCGAAGCAACCACACTCCATCGACACCGTCGATTTCGCGGAGGCGTACCGCCACGCGATCACCAACCGCCGTCGGCACGTTCTTGCCCACGTACGTGGCGCGCAGCGGCAGCTCCCGATGTCCGCGATCGATGAGTGTGAGCACGTCGACGGTCGCGGGCCGGCCGTGATCCATCAATGCATCCAGCGCGGCACGCAACGTCCTCCCCGTGAACAGGACATCGTCGACGACGATGACTGTTGCGCCCTCGATCGACTGCATCGGGTGCCCATCGGAGGCGGTGAGGGCTGGAACCTCGCGCCCGGCCAGGCGCGGCCGGTCGTCGCGATGGTTGCGCGGGTCGAGGGCCGCAGCCGGCGGCGGCGGATGCCCGATCGATGCCAGTGCGCTGGCCAGGCGTTGCGCGAGTGGAACGCCGCGCGTCGGCACGCCAAGGAGAATCACGCCCTCCAGGCCGGGATGCCGCTCAGCGATCTCGTGCGCGAGCCGCAGGGTGATGCGCGCCATCGTGGCCGCGTCCAGCAGCTGCGGGCTGCCGGTGGGGGAGATTGGCAGCTCGCTCATGCGAGCAGCATCTCGAGCAGCGCCATCCGGATCGCCACGCCGTTCGCCGCCTGGCGGAAGTACGCGGCGCGCGGGTCCGCGTCGACCTCGGTCGCGATCTCGTCCACGCGCGGCAGGGGGTGCATCACGATCGCGTTGTCGCCCAGCTCGCGCATGACCGCTGCATCGATGCGGATCGCGGTTCGGGCCTGCTCGAATTCCGCGGGGTCGGCGAAGCGCTCCTTCTGCACGCGCGTCTGATACACGACATCGACGTCGCGGATCACATCGCTGAGCTGGCCGGCAAGCGTGTACGGCACATCGCGCGCGTCGAGGCGGCTCCGGATGTCGGCACCGATCTGCACCACCTCGGGGGCGACAAAGGCGAACCGGACCCCGGGGTACAGCGCCAGCAGGAGTGCCAGTGATCGAGCGGTGCGACCGAAGCGCAGGTCACCGCAGAAAGCGACCCGCACCCCGTCGATGTGACCCAGCTCGCGCTGGATGGTGAAGAGATCCAAGAGCGCCTGCGTGGGATGCTCGCCGGGTCCGTCGCCGGCGTTGATGACCGGTACGGACGACACCGATGCGGCCCGCGCGGCGGCGCCGAGCTGGTCATGACGGATGACGATCACATCGGCATACGTGGAGACCATGCGAATGGTGTCCTCCAACGTCTCGCCCTTGATCGCGCTCGAGAACGTGTGCGCCGCTTCGGTGCCCAACACCGACCCGCCGAGGCGCAGCATCGCGGATTCGAAGCTGAGCCGCGTGCGCGTGCTGGGCTCGTAGAACAGCGAAGCCATGATGCGGCCGCCGAGCCGCCGGTCACGCGTGCCGTCCAGGGCCGCAGCGCGGTCGAACAGTGAATCCAGCAGCGGCCGCGTGAACTGCTCGCTGGAGATCACGTGGTCGAGCAGCCTGCGGCTTGCCGCGGTCACCGTCATCTGACGTCTGGCCCTCCAGCCCGTCGGGCGCGAGCGAGGGCGCGCCGCGCGGATACGGCGCCGCGATCCCTTGCCGGCCTCTCTGGACCCGCTTGAAGTGGATTCGTCAGACCGACTGTAGCAAATCCCGTTCTACACTCGAACCATGGGCGATGCAGGCAAGGTGCTGCTGATCGCGGGGCTGGTGCTGGCGGTGATCGGCGCCGTGTTCGTGGTCGGTTCGCGCTTCGGCCTCGGTCACGCGCCCGGCGATATCTCCGTCACCGGCGGCAACGTTTCGTTCTTCTTTCCCGTGGTCACGTGCATCGTCGTGAGCATCGTGCTGACGATCGTGATCAACGTGATCCTCCGCTTGAGGCAGTAGCCACCCTCAGAAGATGGGCGACTCGCGATAGGTGCCGAAGACGTCGCGCAGCGCGCCGATGATCTCGCCCTCGGTCGCGCGCGCGCGGACCGCGTCGAGGATCGGGGGCATCGTGTTGTCGCCGTTGCGCACCGCCGCCTTCAGTTCGTCGAGCCGCGACTGCACGCTCGTGTTGTCGCGCTTCTCCCGGAGCGCGCGCACCCGAGCCACCTGGTCGCGCTCGATGTTCGGATCGATCACCAGGGTGGGCGGAGGCGTTGAGTCGACACTGTCCTCATACACGTTCACGCCGACGATCACCCGCTCGCCCGTCTCCAGCTGCTGCTGATAGCGGAACGCTGCGTCGGCGATCTCACGCTGCGGGAAACCGTCGTCGATGGCCGCGAGCATCCCGCCCATCTCGTCGATGGCCGTGAAGTATTCCTCTGCGGCCTCCTCCATCCGCGTGGTGAGGTCCTCGATGAACCACGAGCCGGCCAGAGGATCGGTCACCGACGGCACGCCGGTCTCGTAGGCGAGGATCTGCTGGGTCCGCAGGGCGATCTGCGCGGCCTTCTCCGTGGGAAGAGCCAGCACCTCGTCCATCGAGTTGGTGTGCAGGGAATTGGTGCCGCCGAGTACCGCCGACAACGCCTCGAACGCGGTGCGCGCGACGTTGTTCTCGATCTGCTGCGCTGTGAGCGAGCATCCCGCGGTCTGTGTGTGGAAGCGCAGCTTGAGCGAGCGCTCGTCCTTGGCGCCGTAGCGCTCGCGCATGTGCCGCGCCCAGATGCGTCGCGCTGCGCGGTACTTGGCTATCTCCTCGAAGAAGTCGATGTGTGCGTTGAAGAAGAAGGAGAGCCGGGGCACGAACTCGTCGACGTCTAGGCCGGCGGCGATACCCGCTTCAACGTACGCAAACCCGTCCGCCAGCGTGAACGCGAGCTCCTGTGCGGCGGTGCTGCCCGCCTCCCGGATGTGGTACCCGCTGATCGAGATTGGATTCCAGCGCGGGGCGTGCTGCGTGCAGAAGACGACAACGTCGGAGACCAGCCGCATCGACGGCTGCACCGGAAAGATGTACTCCTTCTGGGCGATGTACTCCTTGAGGATGTCGTTCTGCAACGTGCCTCCGAGCCGCTGCAGCGGAACGCCCTGCGCCTCGGCCACGCCGATGTACATCGCCAGCAGGATCGGCGCCGGCGAGTTGATCGTCATCGACGTGGTGACGTCGCCGACGTCGATGCCGCCGAACAGCGTCAGCATGTCGTCCAGTGAGTCGATGGCCACACCGCAGCGGCCCACCTCACCGAGCGAGTCGGGCGCGTCGGAGTCGTGGCCCATCAGCGTGGGCATGTCGAACGCGACGGAGAGCCCGGTCTGGCCCTGCTCGAGCAGGAAGCGGTAGCGCTTGTTCGTCTCCGCAGCGCTGCCGAAGCCGGCGAACTGGCGCATGGTCCACACCTTGCCCCGGTACCCGGTGGGGTGAAGCCCGCGCGTGTACGGATACGAGCCGGGCTCGCCGAGGTCGCGCTCCACATCGAGGCCGGCGGTGTCCGACGGGTCATAGGACGTCTTCAGGGGCAGGCCGCCGAGGGTGTCCGGGGGCACCACGGGAGCGCGGCGCACGTGCGGCGCCACATGACGCGGCGACTGCATGTGCTCTGCCGGCTGCGTCGGGCGGTCGATCGTCTGTGCCATCAGTCCGCTGATTCCCTCGTGTGTCCGTTGAGGATCTGTTCCGCCAGCTCGTACGGATCGACCTCGCGGAGATCGCCACCCAGCTCTCGACCCATTGTCCCCTGATCGAGTGCCTGCCGGGCACGTTGCGCAGCCCGCTCGATGACGATGGATTCCACCTCGGAGCGTACGCGCTGGGCCCGCCGCCGCTCCAACTCCCCGCTGTCGGTCAGGAATTTGTGATGCCGGTCGAGGAGTTCGATGAGCTCGTCGACCCCATCGCCCTTCTGAGCCGACGCCAGTACGACCGGTGGTGCCCAGGCGGCATGCGCCTTGGTCTGGCGAACGAGATCGCGCAGGTCGCGGTAGACCTTGGCCGCGCCGGGCAGATCCGCCTTGTTCACCACGAAGATGTCGGCGATCTCGAGGATGCCGGCCTTCATTGCCTGCACGGCGTCGCCGGCAACCGGGGTGGTTACCACCACCGTCGTGTCCGCGACACGCATGACCTCCAGCTCAGACTGGCCCACCCCGACAGTCTCGAGCAGGCATCGGTCCCGGCCGCTCGCGTCCAGCAGCCGCACCGCCTCGCGAGCCGCCGCGGCGAGGCCTCCGAGGTGCCCGCGCGCGGCCATGCTCCGGATGAAGACGCCGGCGTCGGTGGCGTGGCGCTGCATGCGAACCCGGTCGCCCAGGATGGCGCCGCCGCTGAACGGGCTGGATGGGTCGATGGCGATGACCCCGACCAGGTGCCCCTGGGCTCGCCAGCGCTCGATGAGCTGGTCGCAGAGCGTGCTCTTGCCGCTGCCGGGTGAGCCCGTGACCCCCACGATCTGGGCGCGGCCCGTCCGGCCGCGCACCTCGCGAAGCACGCCGGCGATCGAGGGATCCCGTTCCTCGACCATGCGAATGGCCCGGGCCAGGGCGCGAACGTCCCCGTCGAGCAAGCGCGTAGCCAGATTGGTGCCTTCCATATTCGACTTCGAGTGTACCGGTACCACCGTAACCGTCCCGCAAGGCCCTTCACGTTTAATGACCCCGTGAGGCGGCAACGTGCTTCCGCGCGCAATCCGCGCGGCTGGAAGCGGCGACTCGTTTTGGCGTTCGTGATCGCACTCGGCTTCGCCGTGTCCGGTGCCGCCGGTGCGCTGGCGTACTTCTTTCCTGCGATCACCACGGCCATCCAGGACACTGGCCACACGATCAACCGCAGTGCGCAGAGCCCGCCGGCGCATCCGCAGGCAACACCAGTGCCCGACGCCGCGCCGGGCCAGCCGTTCACCGTCCTGCTGCTCGGCTCGGACAACGATGCGAAGTTCTCGGGCAACCAGGTGCTCACGCAGTCGATGATCCTGACCCGTATCGACCCGGCCACCAAGCACGTGGTGATGCTCTCGATCCCGCGTGACACGTATGCGCCGCTCTCCACCGGTGGGACCGACAAGATCGACAAGGCCTACCTGCACGGGGGGGCCAATGCGGCCGTCACCACCGTGGAGAACGCATTCCACGTGCACATCGACCACTACGCGTGGATCGGCCTTCTCGGCCTCATCAGTCTCATCGACAAGCTGGGCGGTGTCGACGTGGTCGCGACCAATCCAGTGCTCGACGACTTCTATCCCGCAGATGTCTCCGGCAACAACCCGTACGCCTACGAGCGGGTGGCGGTACTCCCCGGTCCGCAGCACATGAACGGCACGCTGGCACTGCAGTACGTGCGTTCCCGCCACGGTGACCTGCGCAGCGACTTCGGGCGCTCGCAGCGGCAGCAGCAGGTGCTGCTCGCCATCCGGACCAAGGCCAAGCTGCTCGGGCTCAGCGACCTTCCCGATGTGGCCAACGCAATGGCCGCGGACTTCTCCACCGACATGTCGATTCCCGAGGTCGCGTCGCTGCTGCCGCTGGCGAGTCAGATCACGTTGCAGAACGTGCAGCAGGTGCTCCTGCTGCCGCCGTTCACGTCGAGCGCGTTCATCGGTGGACAGGACGTCCTGATGCCGAACTGGAACCTCATTCTTCCTGAGACACACAAGTACTTCCCCGCGGCATGAGGCGATTCCTCGTCATCGTGCTGTTGCTCGCGTTGATGGGCGGGTTCGCCTTCGGCGTCAACCGGTTCTTCGCGCTGCGCAAGGCGCATGTGGCCGCAGCCACCACGCCCACGTTGTCGCGTCCAGCTTTCGTGCTCCCCGGAACGCTCTACATCGCGCAGCAAGGCGCCATCTACCGCTTGAACAAGGGCTCGTTCACCGACCTGCACCTGCCCAAGATCGGCACCTGGATGCAGCCCGCTGTGGTTCCCGGCACGACCAACTTCGTTGCCGTGCTGCGCACCGCGGCATACTCGGAGGTGTTTCTCATCGACGGCGGCGGGAACATCCTCAAACAGCTCAGCCACAACGCAACCAGCAGCTCGACCATTCAGCTCAATCACTGGATGTTCTGGCCCCGCGTGGGAAGTGACGGGCAGACGTTCTATGTGAGTTACGACTCACCCAAGTCGACCGCCAGCTTGGAAATCGAGTTCGCGGTGTGGGCGGGATCACTCTCCGCGCAGCTCACCGCCAAGCAGTGGACCGATCCATTTGGTTACACGGGCGGCGACGTGGGCGCGATTCCGATGGCGAATGGCGCGCTGCTGTACTCCAAGTACCAGATCAGCGGCGGCCAGGTGTACTCGCGGTTGGCGATCGAGACTCGGGCCCGGGCCAATCCTGTGTACCTCACCGACGCCGAGACGGACTGCGGCGAACCGGCGCTCTCGCCGGACAACACCACACTGGCGATGATCTGCACCGGTGGCACCGGCCTGCAGAGCACGCACTTGGAGATCGCGACACTGACCGGGACGAAGTTGGGTACGCCGCGCGTGTTGGTGGACAACTGCCTGTGCGCATCGCCGGCGTGGGCGGCGGACGGTACGGGGCTCAGCTACTTCGCGCCTGTCGATGCGACTGGGCACTTCCAGCTGTGGTGGATTGCGAACGCGGCAGGAGTGACGCCCAAGGCCCCCAAACAAGTGACCGAGGGTCTCGATTTCGACGCGACGTCGCCGCCGGCTTGGTCAGCGACGTGACGAGCGGCTGACGCGGATCAATAGAAGACCTGGGCCAGCTCGTACAGGTCGCGGGGCACGCGCCGCGGCTCAGCGACGACGTCGGCGATCCGCGCAAACTCGACGGCGCCGCACTTCACCACCGGCATGTCGCCCCAGCGCTGCGCCACCACAAGGTCGTAGGCAGCAGCGCCAACGCGGGTAGCCCAGATGCGGTCGTATGCCGACGGCGACCCACCACGTTGCAGATGTCCGAGCACCGTGGCGCGGGTCTCATGGCCGGTTCGCTCTTCGATGATGCGCGCCAGTGTTTCGCCCACACCGCGGCGGCTGAGCTGCACATGACCGAACGCGTCGCGCTGGCCGGCTGCGTCGTCCTTCGACGTGAGCCCTTCCATCTCCACGCCCTCAGCGACAACGATGATGCTGAAGTCGCTGCCCGCTCTGGTCCGTTTCTCCAGGTGCGCGAGCACCTCGTCGACCGTCACCGGGAACTCCGGGATGATGATCATGTCAGCGCCACCTGAGAGGCCGCCCATGACGCCGACCCAGCCGGTGTCGCGCCCCATCACCTCCAACACCATCACGCGGTGATGCGACATCGCAGTGGTGTGCAGCCGGTCCAACGCCTCCGCCACCACGCTGACCGCGCTGTCGAAGCCGATGCAGTACTCCGTGATGCTCAGGTCGTTGTCCATCGTCTTGGGGACACCGACCACGTGGGCTGCGTTCTCGGCGAGCCACGCGGCGACCTTCAGCGTGTCGTCGCCGCCTATGGCGACCAGCGCATCAAGGCCCTGCCGGTCAATGTTGCGCAGCACCTCCTCCTGGCCGCCCTCGCGCTTCATCGGGTTGACCCGTGAGCTGCCCAGGACAGTGCCGCCCAATTGCAGGATGCCGGAGAACATGGGGCGGTCCATGGAAACGGTGTCGCCGTCGCCCAGCAGACCGGCCCAGCCGTTGCGAATCCCCATGAGGGAATCGCCGCGCAGGAGCGCGCGTCGCCCAACAGCGCGAATTGCCGCGTTCAGCCCGGCGGCATCGCCGCCGCCTGTCAGGAGCCCGATCTTCACGTCAGTCCCTCGCTGAGTGAACTAGTAGCCGACGCCGGGATTCCCTACGAAGGATGCTTCCTCAGCGCTGCCCAGCTCGACGACCACGCCGCCGGCCGCCGCGGGCCCACTCCCTGTGGGCACGACCTTCTGGGTTGTGACCGTCACCCCGAAGTATGACGCCAGCCACTTGGCTGTCTGCACGTCCTTGCCACCGCTCTCGTCGATGACCTGGGTAACCACCTGCTTGGGGATGCGCCCGCCGTCGGTGGAACTGAACCCGAGCATCGTGGTGAGCTGCGTCCAGCGACCGGACGCGACCGTGCCGTTGCCGCTGGCGTCGAAGAATGTCACCGGCGCCTTCTCTTTGATGGCGGCATCGGGGGTGAACACGTTCTGGATGAAATGCTGCACAGACTGGAAGCTGCTGTCGTTGGCATACAGCCAGTAGGCGCCGCAGCGATACGGATAGCCGCAGTCGTAGAGGAAGTTGGTGTTGTCGATGCTGACGTGCTCGATGTTGGCTGGGTTGACGTCCTTCACCAGACCGAAGAGCGCCTCAGCGTCGCTCACGGTCAGGTTGGTGAGCACGTTGTCACCCAGGGCATTGAGCAGGTCCGGAAGATTGCCGATGCCGCCGATGCTGACCACCTTCTGCTTGAGCGCGGCGACCACCAGCTGCTGACGGCGGCTGCGCGCGAAGTCCGAGCCCTCACTGCCGTTGCCGTGCCGAGACCGGGCAAAGATCAGCGCCGTGGCGCCGTTCATATGCTGCGGGCCGGCGTTGAAGTGCACGGTCATGTACGCACAGTCACCCTGGTCGCATTCACCGTGCGGATACTGCGTGTCGGTGAACGTGTTCGGCACGACGACGTCAACGCCACCCACAGAGTCCACCGCCGACTTGAACGCCGAGAAGTCAACGCCCACGAAGTAGTCGATGTGCACACCGAGTAGGTGCTGCATTGTCGGGTCGGCCACCGACGCGCCCGCGCCGGGCTGGTTGGAAGCCACTGGCCCCTGCCCGTTCATACCGTCGGCATACGCTTCGTTGATACGTCCGAACGTAGTCTTGGCCTGGTTCAACTCGATGGGCACATACCAGTCGCGAGGGATGGAGATCTCCGCTATCTGCGGTTGCTGGTTGGCTCGCGGGTTGATCGAGATGAGCATGATCGAGTCCGACAGGAACGCTCCGTCGTGGCCGCCGCCACCATACCCGTACACCATGATGTTGATGCGCTGCAGGCGCTGCCGCGACTGCGCCACGGAGGACCCGTTGCCCCCGCCGAGCGCGCCCAACACGGCGCTGATCGGGTTGGTGTGGAAGGCGTGGGCGAGGCTGAGCGCCAGGCGTACGCCGAACGTGCCCGTCACCAGCACCACCGCGGCGATCAGCGCCAGGGCGATCCGCTTCACGGTGAGCCAGCGCGGCAGCACGTTGTAGCTCGACCGCCGGCGGCGCGTCGTCGAAATCGAAGCCATTCGAATGTGTCCTGTCCTTACCCGGCGAACGCTTGTGCGCCGAAGGGCTAACGAAACCTCGTACGCACCCCGAAGCGGGGCTGAGGGTCTCCCTGGTGGAACGTTGGCTGGGGCGTCGGGTTACCTGAGCGCGCTGGCTAGAGTACCCCAGGCTCGACGTGTTGGGGAGCCGTGGCATGATCGCCGCGTTTCATATTGAAGGTGGAGTGAAGAAGTGCGCGCACAGCAGGTGACGTCTCTCGACGGGCCATCCGGGATGCAGCTCGTGGAGCTCGACGAGCCCGCCGACGCTGGCCGGGTCGTCATCGATGTGGCAGCGGCCGGCGTGAGCTTTCCCGACCTGCTGATGAGTCGCGGCCTCTATCAGGTGAAGCCGCCGCTGCCGTTCACGCCGGGTGTGGACGTGGCCGGCGTCGTGCGCGCGGCACCGGATGGGAGTGGCTTTGCGCCGGGCGACCGCGTGATGGCGGTCACCATGCTTGGCGGATTCGCGGAGGTTGCGCTGGCGGATCCCGCGCTCACCGTGCGCGTGCCCGATGGCATGAGCATGGAAGCCGCGGGTGGCTTTCTCATGAACTACCAGACGGCGCACTTCGCGCTCGCCCGGCGCGGGCGAGTCCGTGATGGTGAATACGTGGCCGTGCACGGGG
>Ga0073928_10007244_pt1 | contig 14490 bp, 16 predicted proteins | sample PaiPotPPA55metaG_FD_76969 | JGI IMG/M metagenome (GOLD analysis project Ga0073928, IMG submission 76969) | Iron sulfur acid spring bacterial and archeal communities from Banff, Canada, to study Microbial Dark Matter (Phase II) - Paint Pots PPA... ... | reverse complement strand
CGCAACAAGGAACGACACCGCACAGGACGCATCGGTTGGCTGCGCGCAGCGGCATTGGGAGCGAACGATGGCATACTTTCAACCACAAGTCTGGTGCTTGGTGTCGCAGCTGCGCGTGCGACTCACAGCAGCGTATTGGTCGCAGGGGTCGCTGGCCTTGTGGCTGGGGCTATGTCGATGGCTGCGGGGGAGTACGTGTCTGTACACTCACAGGCCGACACCGAACAAGCAGACCTCGCGATTGAGCGCGCGGAACTCAAAGCAGACGACAAGGGCGAGCACAAGGAACTGATGGCAATCTACGTCGCTCGCGGGCTGGAACCTGCGCTCGCGAAACAGGTCGCCCAGCAACTGATGGCCCATGACGCACTAGGCGCACATGCCCGTGATGAACTCGGCATCTCGGAGACTCTGCGTGCGCGTCCGATTCAGGCTGCGTTGGCATCGGCTGGCAGCTTCGCTGTTGGAGCAGCCATGCCGCTCTTGATCACCGCCATGGTCCCGGCGGCACGTTTGATCCCTGTTGTTTCTGGAACTTCACTCGTGTTCCTCGCACTTCTCGGCGGGATGGCTGCACGTGCGGGAGGCGCAGGAGTAACAGCGGGAGCAATACGAGTCACGTTCTGGGGTGCACTGGCCATGGCGCTGACCGCAGGCGTCGGGGCGCTATTCGGAACAGTCGCGTGAGCGGGACCAACCCGAGGCAGGAGCGGTGATATGCGCTAACGAGCGTTGGAGACCTGCGCGATCCTGACCACGACCCCAAATGCCGTGACCTCACCCGTAGTTGTACTGGGCTGAGCCGGCATACCTGTGAGCAGGTTCAGGCAGCGGAGGGGCTCTCCTCAGTGGGAACCATGTCCGACTGGACGGCATCACTTGGCGTCAGCAACGACCAGCCTCGACGAAGCACATAGTCAAGCCACGCACCTGCCACCTGTGATGTGACAATCGCGGCTAAGACGAGGGTTGTGTAGAACTTCGGGCTGATAATCCCAGCATCGAATGCAACGCTTGCCAGCACGATGCCCGGACCGCCGCGTGCGTTCGTCGTTATCGCGAGGTTGAGCAGGTCTAGTCCTCTAAATCCTGCGAATCGTCCTGCTAGTGAAACAGAAAGAATTTTGACCACGCAAGTTCCGACGATGAATGCGACCGTCATCCAGAGCGAGAACCCTCGAATCAGATCGAGCTTCAGTCCAACAATTGCGAAGTACGCAGGAATAAAGAATGCGAATGAAACCTTGCTGATGGCATCGAGTGCTTCCGAGAAAAGCCTGCGTTTCTCGTGGACTACGGCAAACCCAGCTAGGAAGGCGGCGAATACAAGACTCACACCGAGTGCCCCTGCCACGACGCAATATGCGAACAACACCGCAATCGTGTATGCGACAGGCGATTGCTTTGCCAGAACATTGAATCGCGCTTTGTTGATTCGTTTTACGATCCGGGGAATGATCGTCAATCCCAGCGCAAAGAACCCAATGGTAGCGACCAAGTGAAATGACATTTGGCGCGAGCTGAGGACGTTCTTTCCAGCCATCGCCGTAGCCAGCGCCAATGCCAGCCAAAGCACGATATCCTCCAGCACAGCAACGCCGAGCACCAATCGCGCAAATCGAGTGTGGAGTATCTTCAAATCGGCAAAAATCTTCGACACGACCGGAACGGAAGTTACTGCCGCTCCGACCGCGAGAATAATGATCAGCGAGACATGATTCCCGTTCGGTCCTGCGAGAGCGGGGCTGACCAACCGCGGACCGAAGGCGAGCCCAAGCACGAATGGGATGCCAGTGCCAACGATTGTTAGCCAACCCACTTCACGGCGTTCCTCGCGAGTGAATAATTGACGGGTTTCTGCCCCGGACAGAAACATCAGCAGCAGCAGACCAAGCCAGTAAACAAAGTTCAAAATCCCTGCCTGATGCGTCGTCGTTTGCGAGAGTCCTGAGGCGAACGGCAGTCTCCCGACTAGGGACGGTCCCAGTACGATTCCAGCAAGGATTTCACCCACGACCTTTGGCTGTCGCAGTCTTACGAACAAATGACCGAGCAATTGCGACAACCCCACAAGAAGCAAGAGTATGAAAAGGATTGAGGTCAGATCGGAGTTCGACAAGAGGGCATCCTTCGAGAGCTTAGGATGTCCATTCCTTTAGGAAAGGTTTGTTTTCGACGGTTCCCGGTTAGCCGCGGAAGGTATACCCGTGGGCCATCTCCGGTCGGACGAAAACAGGGAGGGCAAACAGGTACTGCAAGCGACGGGACTTCGATGCGACGAGCATGTTTCCTCCGTTCAGGACAACCGGGGCTCGGAGAGTAAACGATTTCTAGTGCAATGGGACAATCTTATAACGCGTGAGGAGAGACACTGTCAAGAATTTATACAATACATAGTCTCCATAAACGAGCTGGGCTCCTGGGACGGAGTAATTGCGCTTGAATCGTAGGCTGCCTAAATTTTGGTAAGTATTAGATAAAACGGCCAAACCGGCAAAATTCGTGGACTGCGACCAAAGGTCAAGGCGCATCAGTTTCACCGCCTTGAGCCGGTAAACCATCTTGCCATGGTGGAGACTCCGCAGGCTCGAACGCCGCCCGGGAATGCAATCGCGAGTGGCCTTGACAGAAGCCTGGCGATTTCGTAGCTTTCCCTGGTAAACGATTTCCCTCGTCTTTCACTCGCGGAGGATTCGCCCATGATCTCGGGAATCAATCGCCGAGCTTTTCTCAAAACAACCGCGGCCGCAACCGGTGTTTATGCGCTGCGGACGGTTCCCGCGTGGGCCGCTCCGCAGCGAGCCCCGCTGTCGGTAAACACGCCGCTTGCCACGTTCGCGTACTCGGACGTGCAGTTGCTGGATGGCCCGATGAAGCAGCAGTTCGAGGAGAACCATGCCCGCTTTTTGAATCTCGGTGACGACCGCCTGCTGAAAGTCTTCCGCCAGGTTGCCGGTCTGCCCGCGCCCGGTGAAGACATGGGTGGTTGGTACGACCTCACTGGGTTCAGTTTGGAGGGCCATGACTTTCACGGGTTTATCGCCGGTCACAGCTTCGGGCAATATCTCTCCGGGCTAGCCCGCGCCTACGCAGTTACCGGATCGGAGTCCACGCGCGCCAAAGTCAATCGCCTGGTGAAAGGTTACGCGGAAACGCTGGATCCGAAAGCCAAGTTTTTCGTGGATTACCGCCTGCCGGCCTACACCTACGACAAGACCTCGTGCGGCCTGATTGATGCCTACGAATTTGCTCATGATCCAATGGCCATGGACGCCCACGAAAAGCTGACGCGTGCCATGATCGCGTATTTACCGGAAAAAGCTCTCGCGCGCCAGGAACAGCGTTCGCGGCGGCACAAAGATACTTCCTACACCTGGGACGAGACCTACACATTGCCGGAGAATCTCTTCCTTGCCTACCAGCGCAGCGGAAAGCCGTTTTACCGTGACATGGCAAGACAATTCCTCGAGGATGACACTTATTTTGGTCCGCTGGCCGAAGGCAACAATGTGCTTCCCTTCGAACACGCCTACAGTCACGTCAACGCGTTTAGTTCAGCCATGCAGGCTTACATCACTTTAGGAAGCGAGAAGCATCTGCGTGCCGCCAAGAATGGTTTCGAAATGCTGGTCAACACCCAAAGTTTTGCCACCGGCGGCTGGGGACCGGACGAAGGATTCGGTGAACCCGGTGTGGGACAGCTCGGCAATAGCCTCCGACTTACCCATGCCAGCTTCGAGACTCCCTGCGGAGCATACGGGCACTTCAAGATCACGCGTTATCTCTTGGGCGTCACCAAAGATGCGCAGTACGGCGACAGCATGGAACGGGTGCTCTATAACACTATTCTTGGGGCCTGGCCTATCCAGGCTGACGGGACCTCGTTCTACTACTCGGATTATGCAACCGTCGGTAAGAAGGTTTGGTGCAAGGACAAGTGGCCGTGCTGTTCCGGAACCTTTCCGCAGCTTGCCGCCGACTACCACATCAGCACCTATTTGCGTTCAGCGGATGGCGTGTACGTCAATCTGTTTACCCCTTCGACGCTGCGGTGGTCGGCTGACGGAGCCAAGCTCAGTCTCACACAACGGACAAGATATCCATTCGAAAACACGGTAAGGATTGAAGTAGCCGCCTCTCGTCCGACCGACTACGCCCTGTATGTCCGCATTCCCGGGTGGGCTGGATCCGATCCGATCTTGTCCGTGAATGGCAAGCGAGTGTTCGCTGACCTGCTTCCTGGTACATTCGCAGCCATCAAGCGTACGTGGAGCGACGGCGATCACATTGATCTCGAACTTCCTATGCCGCTTCGCCTCGAGCAGGTGGACGGAAACCATCCCAACCTGGTCGCGTTGATGCGCGGCCCGCTGGTCTTGTTCGCCGCCGCGGATTCGCAGCCCAGCTTTGATAAAGCTGAGCTCCTGCGCGCGCAACTGGCAAACAATGCGGCTGGAGATTCGCTGGCCACTGCTGCCGACGGCAAGCCAATTTCCATGCGTCCCTTCATGAGCATCAAAGACGAGAGCTATAGCACCTATGTCTTGCTGAAGAGCTAATTCAATCGCAGGATCCGGATTTGTTTCCGGAAGGAGGTTGATCCGATGCGCCGCCGAGACTTCCTGAAAACCGCCGCAGCCACTACCGTCATTACTTCCTTTGGCAACAAGCTTTCTAGAGCAGCTGATGCGCCCGTTCCCCGGCGCAACCTGGGCCGGAGCGGCGAGAAGGTTTCTATTGTCGGTCTTGGTGGCCACCACATTGGCCGGCCTTCCCTTGACGAGCAGGAGAGCATCCGCATGATCAGGGCCGCCTTAGACAATGGGGTCAACTTCCTCGATAACTGCTGGGATTACAACGGTGGCGTGAGCGAAGAGCGCATGGGCAAGGCCCTGCGCGATGGTTATCGTCAGAAGGCTTTTCTCATGACCAAAATTGATGGTCAAACCAAACAAGCCGCCGCGCTGCAACTGGATGAGTCTCTTCGCCGCCTTCAGACTGATCACATTGATCTGCTGCAATTTCACGAGGTAATCCGCGAGTCAGATCCGCCGCGAATCTTTGGCGCCGGCGGAGGCATGGAGGCTGTCCTAGAGGCCAAGAAACAGGGGAAGATCCGTTACATCGGCTTCACTGGCCACAAGAGTCCGGACATCCACGTGAGGATGATTGAGACCGGACTGGCCCACGAGTTCACCTTTGACGCGGTGCAGATGCCGCTGAATCTGATGGACGCGCACTTCAACAGCTTCGAAGAGAAAGTCCTGCCATTGCTGGTGAAGCACCGCATTGGCGTGCTGGGCATGAAGCCGATGGGTGACGGCATCATTCTGCGCAGCAAGACCGCCACCCCGGTCGAATGCCTGCACTACGCGATGAACCTGCCTACGAGCGTGGTAATCACTGGCTGCGATTCATTGCCCATTCTGCAGCAGGCCCTCGACGCCGCACGGACTTTTAGACCAATGGGCGAACATGAAGTCGCCAGTCTTCTGAGCAAGACCGCCACCGCCGCGCACGATGGTCAGTACGAGCTTTACAAAACCACCCATGACTTCGATGGAACGTATCACAACCCGGCATGGCTGGGCTGATTGGGGAAGAACCCAGCCGTACTCCCACCTTTTAACAGTATGTGGATTTGAACCGGCAGAAAAAGCCGAAAAAATGCCCCGCCACTTTGGTTGAAGCGACGGGGCTCTTCGTGTTGGCACCCAAAATCTGCTTTACCCTCCCTACGGAGGACGAAGCCGGGCCCGATTCAGGTGAAGCGGGCCAGTGCTGGTCGGTTGTAATACGCCCTAGAAGGAAATTTTGCCTCCCAGTTGCCAGAATCTAACTTCGTGGGATGCCCTTGCTACACCAAAGTTTCCATCCGGGAAATTCATATCCACGCCAGAACCCCCGTTGTCCACATAGTTTGCCCGGTTGAAAAGATTGAGGATTTCAAACCGGAACTGGAAATTGACTCTTTCGGTAATTCGCGTGTCCTTGTAAATGTTGATGTTCGTCTCGATAAAGTTCGGGCCGCGGAATCCGTTGGACTTTTCATTCCCCTCGGAGCCGAACGTAGGAACCCGCGAAGTCACTCTTCGGAGTTGCTCCACTTAGCCAAGACCCGTTGTTGGTCGATTGGCTGTAACTGACCGCGTTCGGATAATCGTTATTGACTCCGTCCGCGTTGTAATCCCCGCTGAACGGACCGTAGCCTATTGCAGGGTTCGAGAATGATGGGCACGGGCCGGCGTTTGCGCACACCGGCTGGTATGAATTGGAATTCGAAGCTGTCAAGGGATAGCCGGACTGGGACGATGCTTGTCCCGCTGATTCCCCATCCGTGGGTCGCATGGCCAATAGCTCCTGCGCCGTCATTCAATCCTCTCAGTTCGTAGTTGAAGCTGAGCGAGAAGCGCCTTGTATAGGACTAGGAGTTAAATCGGCGCTAGAAACGGGATTGCCATACCCCGCCAGGGTTCTCTAACCGGTTTAGTTGACTTCTATCCGCATGCAAATCGAAAAGGTCGTAATCATTCTGGTTGTTATTGGCAGGCCCTCCCAAATAGCCGTGGTTCTGAATTGCTTTCGGGATGAGCGAGAGCGTGCGAAGATCAAAAATTGATTAAAAGGGCATTGCTCTACCAACTGAGCTACGCGCCCACATTGTTGAAAACGCTACTGTATCAAGTACTTGTGCTTCGCCTTTCCATGAAGCTCTTTCGAGCCACGGCACTCTGAGCACTTCTTAATCGCTGGCAGGATTTGATGGCTCAGCAGATTGTTCATGCTCAGAGGCGCTCCAGTACGCGCCTGAAACATGAGTCTCCGGGTTACCACAGCGCGCCCGATGCTGGTCTAGCAGCTTTCGCAGCGGGGCGATCACAGGAACGCTGGCTTTCGATTTCTTGCTCTAGCGTGGTCCTACCATGGGACTTCTGTAATCTTGGCACTGTGCAGGTTGCCGGATATTCTTTCAGCATCTGATCTCATTCGGTTGAGTGCTCCGATGATGAATTATCTCGCAGGTGTTTTCTCGCTGATGTCGCTCCGCTCGTGGATCGCATTGATCATCTTTGCGCTGGGCATCGCTGCAACATGCCTGCGGGTTTTGGAAAGCGACAGGGCGCGGGCCTCACGTGCCGCAAAGAAGAGCAAGAAAGACCTGCTGTCATTAACGGACAAGATTTCGGCGTATGGGCAGAGTGTTCACCAACGATACCCTACGGGAGACGTGGTCGTCAGCGAGCGAGACTTGGCTGAGCAACTTCGCAAGCGCCCAGATGCCGTGGTCACCGCACTGAACCTGCTATTAAACGAGCAGAGGGTCCAACGGGCTCCCTTGAGAGGGTATTGGAAACTAAACGTCTGAAGTCCCACTCCGCTTCCAAAGTGGGGGGCCGAACTACCACTCCTTGGTTAGCGACAGTTACCCAGGAACGTTCAGTTCGCGGACGAACTGGATGCAGTGGCGGGTGAAGAATTACCAAGCCGCTAACTCCGCCATCGGCGAATAACTCACACCTCAACCATTCTTGATTGTTTTTTGCGGCTTATTGATTTGGATGACCTTGCGGCTTTGCTCCGCACCAACCGTTGGGCTAGTCCCTTCTACCACGCGGGGCGTCCTGGCGAGGTGATCGGGTGCGCGGTTTTTCGCCAAACGCCAACTCGCTTTCCCTGCGGTCAATAGTGCAGTCTTTTTATTGAACGGTTGACCTGGGCTGAGACGCAGAATTTCACGTAGGTATGCGTTGACCGCAAACTCGATGGCAGCGGAATCCTCCTTGCCGCCGCGTTTGCGACCAAGGTGCTGGAAAAACAAGGCCTTCTCTATCCGCGACTGGACTTCGGACACTTCCGCGGCCTCGAACCGCACTTTTTGCAGCGCGTCACTCGCGACACCCGCCAACCCGCGAAGTCGCTGAATGCGGACTACGGCGCGGTCAACTATGCGGGCGATATCCGCGCCATTCTCTGCGTTGCGACTCTCGCGCAGTTGCGATTTCGCCCTTTCGGGAGAAAACCAGGTACGGTCTCGATTGAACTCTTGCGGGGGCCCCAGCCGCAACACCTCACACAGATAGGCATGGACTACGGTCCCGGGGGTCGCAGATTCCTGCGCGTTTGTCTGCGCGTTTGCGCGCACGTTGGGCTGCACGTTGGCTCGCTTCCCGCGACGGTACCGGGCAAACGAAGCTTCTTCGATTCGTCCATGAACTCCGGCTTCTTCGAACGCTTCGAGAGCAGCGGCTTGAGCATACGTGAGCCCTGATTCCGCACCGCCTCTAGGAAATGTCCAGCGTCCTTTACGGGTCCGAACCAATAAAAATTCGATGCCAGTGCCACGGATCCGGTAGCAGACCGCAGCTACTTGTTCAACGCGCGACGAAGGCAGCGACTTGGCCGGCGGCCAATGTGCCCCAGTCCGCGACCGTCCGGTGGCCGATGGCAACTCCCCAGCACTCATATCAGAAGAGTGCACGAGCTATCCGCCGCTGGCTAGATCACAGGTTGGTTCTCCAAGCTGCGGTTGTGGATCGCCTCACTCTCAGACACGACTGTTTGCGAAGGATTCCTACGCGCGAATCTTTCTACGCACTTGTCTCTTGCACGGGACGGGCGGAATATCTTCTTTCTGGCGTGACTGGCCGCCAGGAAAGGATTTTGGACGATTTGTATTGTCTTCGCTGCAATCAGGAGCTGGAACCGGGACAGAAATCGGTCGCGGTGTACATGTTCGCGCAGACTGTGGGGATACGGCCGCGCCAGAAATCAGGCGCGCAGCGAATCTGTTTCTGCCCACCATGCTCGGTCTCGCTGGCTATGGGGCCTCCACCGGATGGCGCCCTTAACCTTGCGGCCTGGCAAATGATCCGCGAGCTGGTGAGTTCAGATCCCGCCCTCAACCACGCCGCATGGGAGGACCTGCGCGGAACCGCCACACTGCTGCCCGCAGACGGGACGGATGGCAACTCCCGCCGAGCCGCTGCTGGCGGGTACCTCGAGTTCTGATGCAACCGTCGCCAAAACAGACCTTCCGCTGGGAGTTTTTTCAATTCGTATGACTCAAGCCGCCGCCGTGCAGAGACGTGTCGGGCTCGCATACTGGATGCAAGAGGTTCTGGACCAGTGCGACAAGGCAGCAGTGGACTTCCGCTCCGATACGGTTCATGATCTGCGCACTGCTCTCCGCCGGTGTCGATCGCTCGCCGACGGCATCATGGTTTTCGATCCCGATCCAGCCTGGCGGAAGATGAGAAAAGCCGGCAAGCAGCTCTTCAGCAGGCTGGGCGACCTGCGCGACACCCAGGTGATGCGGCAGTGGATCGAACATCTCGCACCCGCGGGCGATGCAACCGCCCAGGCTCTCGCTAATTTTGTGGCCGCAGAAGAACCTAAGCTGAAGCAGGCTGCTGCCACCGCCCTGCAAGACTTCAATCCTCGACAATGGCAAGCTTGGATGTCCGAACTGTCCAGTCGTGCCGCGCGTATACCGGCTGATGGGCCCGTGTTTGCTCACCTCGCTCTCGAGCGCTGGCAGGAAACTCGTGCACTCCACTGCCGAGCCTCCCGCAACCGCACCAACATTGCCTTTCACGATCTGCGCATTGGGGTAAAGCGTTTTCGCTACACGGTCGAGAATTTCTTGCCTGCCCTGCACGCGGCTTGGGGCCAAGATCTTAAAGATCTGCAGGATCTTTTGGGTGAGGTGCACGATTTCGACGTTCTCTGGCAAACCGCCATCCAGATCAAAGCCTTTCCCGATGCTGAGAGCCGAGGCCGCTGGCGGTCTCGTATCGTGCAAGAACGCGGGCTGCGCCTGCAGGCTTATCGCGCAAAGACCGCGGGCAGCAACTCTCTTTGGTCAACTTGGCGAGCTGGCTTGCCGCGGGCGGAAGAGCTCCGTTCCCTCGCCATGGAACGTCTTCAGATTTGGGCGTCCTTCCACGACCCCGGCCTTGCCCACGCCAAGCACGTTGCTGGCTTGGCGCTGCAACTCTACGACGGCCTTTCACTCGATGGAATCCCGGGCGATTCCAATCGGGAAACCTGCCGCTACATTCTGCGAGCGGCAGCTTTGATGCATGATGTTGGCCACTCCAGCACAAAACTGGGTCATCACAAGGCGTCGGCACGTCTCATCCGCAAACTGGATCCGCCAATGGGCTGGACGGCTGACGAAGTCCGCCTCACCGCCATAGTTGCGCGCTACCATCGCGGCGCGCTGCCGCGGGAAAGCCAAAAGGGTTTTGCGGCACTCACACAGTCGAAGCGGCGGCTGGTGCAATTTCTCGGCGGTCTTTTGCGGCTGGCCTGCGCCTGCGACCGCCAACACGACGGTCAAATACGCAGCGTCCACGTGAAGCGTTTGGACCCGGTGTTAACTATCGAGGCCGAGGGATATACCGAATATACTTCCATGGCCGAGCATCTGGCGGCGGCACGACATCTGCTGGAACTCGCCTGCCGTCGTCCCATTTTTATTCTGCCGCCTAAGGTCGAATCCCAGGGGCACGCGGCCTGACCTGAATCAGATTTCAGGCGCCCAACCCACTACTCTCTACATGCAATCAGTACTGCATCCTCGCAACTCCGAGACGCGCGGCACAGGTTGAGGCGCCAAATTCACGCGTTATTAACGTCAGGTACTGGAAATCAAATGGTAAGTTCGAGGCAGAGGCTGTAGCATTTCTTTACCCACATTTGCCATGCCAGAGCGATTTGCGTTTTCCAGCCTCCGGGAATTGTTCGCCAAAGCCAACGAAGAAAAGTCCGGCGACCAGTTGGCGGGCGTGGCGGCGAGATCGGAGAAGGAACGTGTCGCGGCCAAAGAGAAGCTGGCGGACCTGACCCTGGCGGAAATTGTCCAGCAACCGCTAATTGATCCTGATCAAGACGATGTCAGCCGGCTGATTTTAGACACCTTCGATCAAGAAGGGTTTCGCTCCATCCAGAGTTTGACGGTAGGAGAATTTCGCGAGCGCATTCTCGATGATGGCACCGCAGAAACCGAACTGAAGCGGCTTCAATGGACCATCGTTCCTGAAATCGCCGCCGCAGTAGCCAAGATCATGAGCAACAAAGATCTGATTCTGGCTGCGGCAAAAATCCGCAATGTTACCCGTTGCCGGAATACGATGGGAGAAGCCGGCGTACTCGGAATCCGTACCCAACCGAACCACCCCGGTGACGACGCTGGCGGAATTCTTCTGGCCGCATTCGAGGGCCTGCTCTATGGGTGCGGCGACGCAGTCATTGGCGTGAACCCGGCGACGGATTCTGTCGAGACGGTCAGCGCAATTCTGCGTGCACTCAATCGTTTGGTGGATACCTACAACGTCCCCACCCAAACCTGTTGCCTGGCGCACATCACCACTCAACTGGCTGCGATGAATCGTGGAGCGCCGGTGGATCTCCTGTTTCAATCAGTTGCCGGAACCGAAGCGGCGAACCGCAGCTTCGGAATTACGCTAACCGTGTTGCGGGAAGGCCGCGAACACGTCCTCGAAGATCATCGTCATCGCGATGTCCCCTGGAAGGGGAGCAACGCGATGTACTTCGAGACCGGCCAGGGCAGCGCCCTTTCCGCAGAAGCGCATCATGGCGTCGATCAGTTGACACTGGAGGCGCGAGCCTATGGAGTTGCTCGCGTTTTCGATCCATTCCTGGTGAACAGCGTCGTGGGATTTATTGGTCCTGAATACCTGTTCGATGAAAGGCAAATCATCCGCGCAGGCCTGGAAGACCATTTCATGGGCAAGCTGCTCGGACTGCCAATGGGCTGCGACGTTTGCTATACCAACCACGCAGCCGCCGATCAGAATTCCGCCGACAATCTCTTGGTCCTGCTGACCGCAGCCGGCTGCAACTACTTCATGGGTGTCCCTTGTTCCGATGACGTGATGCTCAACTATCAATCGACCAGCTATCACGATGCATTGGCGGCGCGAAGACTCTTTCATCTGCGGCCGGCGCCGGAGTTCCTTGACTGGCTCGAAGAAATGGGTCTTTATCGCGGCGCCGAGCCAGCTCTCATTGATGCATCGACCCGGTGTCAGCTCATGCATGGTTTGGAAGCATCCTTGGAGAAAGTGTGAATGGCTGACAAGCCAGATGATGTGTCGGCTTTGTCCATTTGCCCTAAGCTTGTTGTGCCGGAGATGGCGGGGCCAGAGATGACCGAACCAGACATCGAGTGGTCAGAGACGCTGCAGCGGATTCGCGTCCGCACGCCAGCGCGGCTGCTGGCTGGCCGCGCCGGAGCCGCGTATCGTACCCATACTCAACTCGAGCTGCGCAAAGCCCACGCCGCGGCGCGCGACGCGGTCGGTGATGAACTCGATCTGGCGGAAGACTTCGGCACCGCTTTCATCGAACGCTGGAAGCTGTTTGAGGTCTCGACCCAAGCGACCAGTAAGCAGGAGTATCTGCTGCGTCCCGATCTTGGCCGATGTCTCACGGAAAGCTCCCGCTCGGAACTATTACAGCGCGTCTCATCAGCGAATGACTTGCAAATTGTCATAGGAGACGGCCTTTCTGTCACCGCTGTCTCCCAACAGGCTCCGCCTCTATTGGAGCTCCTGTATCAGCACGCCCGGGAACGCGCCTGGAGGATCGGCCAGCCATTTGTGATTCGTCATTGCAGGGTTGGAGTACTCAACGACATTGGCTCGCTGCTCGCGCCGCGCGTCGTTATTCTGCTGATAGGAGAACGTCCGGGACTGGCCACGGCTGAGAGTTTGTCCGCCTACCTCGCTCACCGGCCGCGCAGGAGCGACACCGACGCCAATCGCAACCTCATTTCGAACATTCATTCTCGTGGTGTAGGCATGCACGATGCAGCCAGACGGATCATCAATCTGGCTGCAAGAATGATGACGCAGGGCGCTAGTGGCTACCAAGTCCGAGAAGAATTGCCAAGCCCGACGAACGCTGAAATAGTTGTCCCAGGTCCGCGATTAAATGACAGCACACGCTAAGAGCCCGAAACTGCAACGCGCGAAGACGAAAGGTTCACCTTCGCGCGAAACCCATGCACTGACCGAGCTAGCGCTGCGCGCTTGTCTGGTCGCCAGCGATGCCGCATTCAACACCCGGGACTTCCTAGCGACCGCAGCGCAAGTTGCATTTCTGGCCGTGCGGGATTGCGAAAAAGAGCTGGATCAAATCGAGCAGGAAATAGACGAACAGCTTCCCGCCGCCATAACCCAGGTCAGTGAACTGGAAGCGCGCGAGCTACTAGCTTGCCTGCGATTCAGTAACGAGCTCGAACGGATCGGCGATCTGCTCTGGTGGGTGGCACAGCGGGCCCAGAGTTTACCCATCCGTTTGCCAAAACCGGACTTGCAGCCGCTCATTGGAATGACGAGTGTTGTAGAGAAGATGCTGCACAGTGTCCGCGAGGGCTTCACCGAGCGCGAGTTGGAACCGGCGAGCTACGTATTACGCGCCGATCGTGAGATCGACCAGGCTTACCGGGTATTATTTCGCCGGCATGTAGCGAACAGCAATCCCAGGAAAATGCAGCACAGCGCGGATGTGCTTCTGATGGCACAAGCCCTGGAGCGTGCCGGGGATCACGCCACCAACCTGGCGGAAGAGATCTTTCACTTGATCGAAGGCCGCAGCCTCCGGCACAAGCCGAAAAAGCGGGTGAGGGATTAGGTTTAAAGTTTAGCGGAGCCTTTGCCGCAATTTGGTCTCGTCATGGCCATCTAAACGCGCGGTCTCCGCCTTCGTCGGTTGCTTTCATCCTTTCGACTTTCGCCGGTTCGGGGTTTTTCTTGTCGGTAGCGGACTTGACTCCGTGAAGGTTGACCCTTTGCTCCAACTGGGTCATGAGAGATCGAAGGTTCTCGTCGCTGGCATCCAGGACTTTGCGCATTTCCGCGCTGGCGCTCATGGCTTCCTCATACGCGTCCCGAGCTTTGGTAAGAAGCGGAAGTTGTTCAATGAACACAGTAGCGTACTTGGTGAACTCGTTTACCGCTGCTGTGTACGTCTTCATGGTTGGTGACGGCAATGGCTGATTAGACTCTTCGGTAAGAACCTTCTGGGAGACGACTGCGAAATTCCCTTTCTTGAACTGGTCATTCATTGAAGACTCCTCTCGCGGATCGCCGAGCGACGCCAAGTCCGGCGTCTGCGTCGACGGAAGCTCGGGCTGCGCGCCCTCGGCACCCTCCTGCTTTTTCCACATGCGCTTCACTCCTTGGCGACGGATGCTCACGGTGTCGTCCATTATCAAAATCGATTTGGCCACGAGGACCTATATGAGCTAGCAGCAATGCGGCTTCGCTAGAGATTGTTCGGATGCGGGAATCGGGAACGGCGTTTCCCAGATCGGGGAAACGCCTGAGCCCCGGCTGCATGCACTCGGTTGAGTATATGCTGGATTGTTGTAATGAGGCGAGTACAGTTGTAGCTTAGTGTAGATGCTCCAAGATAATGTCACCCCGTAACTGCAACGAGACTTTGTCACCCTGTAAGGAT
>Ga0073928_10007243_pt1 | contig 14490 bp, 21 predicted proteins | sample PaiPotPPA55metaG_FD_76969 | JGI IMG/M metagenome (GOLD analysis project Ga0073928, IMG submission 76969) | Iron sulfur acid spring bacterial and archeal communities from Banff, Canada, to study Microbial Dark Matter (Phase II) - Paint Pots PPA... ... | reverse complement strand
GAGAAGGCTGAGGAGTTTCTGGCTTCGGTCGACGCAACATGAGTCGTCATTCCGGGATGGTCCGCAGGACCAGACCCGGAATCTCGAGATTCTCCGATGTGCAATTGCACATCGTAGTTCGCGCTTCGCGCGCCCCGGAATGACAGCAGGCCCTTGACAGGCCCTTGACAGGCTCTTCACCGCGCGGCGTGATTTGCCCGTCGTGCCAATGTGCCGCAGCGCTACGACGTTGTGCTTGACCCCAAATCAAATCCATATTGCCGCCATCCCGTCCCACTCAGAGGGGCGTTTCGCGATCGTCACGGACGTTGGAACGGGATGCGGTGGACGCGGCAGTGTCAAAAGACGAATGACGCTGACCCGCCTTCCCAAGGCTTCGGCGGGACCGGTACCAAAACCGTCGAGCGGCTGTTGCGGAAGGCTTTCGCGGACGGCGAAGTCGTGTGGTCCTGACACCCCGACGCTGGTGTCAAGTTCCTGAGAAGCAAGCTTCTCAGGGGCGACGGTGGCAAGAAAGCCCGGTCACCGGGGAGAGCGCGAGATAAGCCGTTAAAACCATTCGCGTGCGGGAATGCCGGATGATTCCGGTGGACTCGTGGTGACTAACGCGCGTGTTTACTACCACACCACGCGCGGCTGCGGGTGCACTGGGCATCCGGCATTCCCGACGCCCTCACGAGGGCGGAAAATTCACGCACGACCCGGGCGAATCGCGCCGCGGGAATGCGGACGCATGTGTTTGACGTCATTGCGAAAAGCGAAGCGACGAAGCAATCCATCCTTCCTTGGTGTTGCGGCATGGATTGCTTCGCGGAGCCTGTCATCGGGCGGCGCTTTGCGCCGACCCGTTGGCTCGCAATGACGGTCGCGCGGGCGAACGGGCTGTTTGAAATTCGAATCAACCATTCCGTCCTCCCAGCCAAGCGAGTGAAGCGAGCGCGAGCCGGGACCCATAACCACAAACGTACTTGTTGCGTGACACTGCGGCCCCAGCTCGATCTACCATAAGCATTCGTGGTTATGGGTCCCTGCGTGCGCAGGGACGACATCTTTCGACGCTTACGTTCCTCGCACCGACCGGGCAAACCGCGTCACAGCTTCTCCTGCCCGGCCGGCGCCTGTTGCTGCTGTTTCAGCCGCTCCTGCTCCCTGGCGTGACGGCGGCCGTAGATGCAGCCGGCGACCGCGCCGAGCACGCCGTGATGGACGGCATAGTGACCGGCGACGCCGCCGACCGCAGCGCCCTTCAGGCAGCCCTTGGCGGCGGCGGGTTCAACCGCCAGCGCAAGGGCAGCGACGGCGAGCAAGGTGGCGATCGATCTCATGGCATCCTCTTCAACTGGCGTTGGCCCCATCAGTCAATCGCGGTTCGGCGATCCGGTTCCATCGTGCCTCGCGCCGCTGTCAGCTGGGGACCCGCGATCGGAATTCAAGGCCGCATCGGGTTGGCCGGTACGTGTCCCGGACGCGGCGCAGCGGCAGCGCCGCTTCAGCGGTGCGCCGCAGAGCCGGGAGCGGCGTCAAGCCAAGAGGATGGCCCCGGGATCAGCAGCGCACCACGCGCGCGAGGCGAGACGTGAGGTCGCTGCGTGTCGCCGCCTGCATACAAAGGCTTGCGGGTTTGCTAATGTCGCGCCGCGCCGAATCTTTTCAGCCGAGCGCAAGGGAGATCGTTATGGCCAAGGGTCAGATGCGCAGCAACAAGGAAAAGAAGAAACCGAAGGCCGACAAGAACCTCAAGAAGGGCGGCGCGGCACCGGTCAATCCGTTCGCGACCGGCAAGACGCCGGCGGGACAAAGCCCCAACAGCAAGAAGAACTGACGCCCGGTTTTGCTCGCGGCAGCGCCGCGCGCGGCGCGAGCCACCGGTTCGTTGCGGCGCGCCGCGATAGTGAGAAGCGCGCCGCCTCGTGCAGTGCCATGGCGGCGATCGGCGCCCCGCAAGGATGGCCGCGGTCAAATGGCGCGTTGCCGACATTTGCGCGAGCCGCTGCGGCAAATACATCCCATGGTTGTAGAACCATTCGAGCTGCCGCGGCGTCAAACGGCTTCGCGGAGGGCGGAATTTTTTGCCGATTGATCCCTGCGCAATTCCGTTCACAATGATCCGCGCCTGACAAGCGAGCCGGGTCCAGCATCGGCGGAGAAGAAAAATGGCCGAGGATCTTCACCGGCAGCGCGTGCTGAATTTTCTCGAAGTGCTCTCCGGCGGCGATATCGAGGGAGCCCTGTCGCAGTGCACCGACGACATCGATTTTTTCGCCAATACGCCGATCGATATCCTGCCGCATATGGGCCACCACCACGGCAAGGCCGAAGTCCGCGAGATGTGGACGACGATCCACGCCCGCTATTCCGGCATGCGCTATGAGATACCCATCATGGTCGCGGAAGGCGACAAGGTCGCGGCCAATCTTCGGGTGTTCTTCCGCAAGAGCAGCAACGCCCGCATGGTGCAATTCGACATGGCCGCTTTCTATACCCTTCGCGACGGCCAGATCGCTGGGATCCGCGAGATCATCGATACCTTCGATCTGGTCCAGCAGGTGCTCGAGCGCGACCTCGCCGCGATGCTGACCGAGAGCATGCCCGAAAATATCTAGCGGGCGGGCGTTGAACCTCCGGGCGCCCGGTAGCGACCCAACAACGGCCTTAGCTATCGACGGACGACACCCCCTCCATGAAAATCGCCTTGCTTGCCTTGCTCGGTCTGATGTTGGGCGCACTCGGCGGCGCCGCGCTCGGAATCGGGGCCGGGCTCGCCTGGGTCGAAATCTTCAAGACCACCGGCTTTGAAGGCTATAGCGGCATGCTGGTGTTTTTCACCTTCATGCCGCTTGGCGCCACGATCGGCGGGCTCGGCGGCGCGCTGTTGTTCGGCGTCGTCGCGGCCCGCGACGCCGAAATCGCCGTCAGGCGACAGCCCGCCGGCCGGCATGACCGCTAACCCGGCAACCGAACCGCATTTGTGCAATGCAAAATTGCGCATTGCGCTTCAGTCAAAGTCTATTAGTTGAGGCTTCAAATAGCAGTGCAGCCCCCAGGCACGGCGTCGCTAATGACGCCCATCAGTGCCGGTGGATTCGCCAATCCAGTTCAGGAAGCTGATTTCATGACAGAGCACAGTCTCTGGCGTTTCTCTCGCGCGTTGCATCGCGCGATCAACGACCGCCAGCGCGAAGACCTCGAAGCCCTGATCGACGACGAGGTCGATTGGGCGATCTATGGCCCGATCGACATGTTTCCGTTTTTCGGCGCCCGCCGCGGCAAGGCCGCCGTGCTCGAGGTCATCAAGCACATCGCCGACAACATACGGGTGCACCGCTTCGACCGCGAGTCGATCATGCTGGGCGTGGATTCCGCGGCCTCGATGATGCGCTATTCGCTGACCGCGCTGGACGAGAACAAGCCGATCAGCCTGCGGCTCGCCCAATTCACGCAATTCAAGGCCGGCCGGCTGGTCTGCATGCGCGTTCTCGTCGATAGTTTCGATCTGGTCGAGCAGGCGCTCGGGCGGTCGATTCACCTGCCGAAGATCGCGTCGTAGTCGTCGCCGGGCCCCGCCACAATTTTGCGCTGATGTGCATTCATCGTCGGCAGGCTGGCAGGTGGGCGAGGTGATGGTTTCCAGAACAGGGTACGGCTTGGCGGGGCTGCTGGTGCTGGCGGCCGGTCTCGGCTTGACGCCCGTGCCGGCGAATGCGCAGGCGGTGCAATCGGCCGAAGACGCGGATGCCCCGGCGACGGAGGCGGCGAAAGCGGATGCCGCCGCCGACCCGGGCGACGCCGATATCAGGGATTTGGAGCTCGACTGGAGCCAGCTCGACGTCAACGCCTATACCCTGATGACCACCAGCCCGGCGTCGAAGGCGCGTGTTGCGCCGCAAGCCGGCGCCGGCAGCGAAATGTCGTGGTCCTCGAAGGATAACCCGAACGGCTCGGCCGTGTCGGTCAAGCAGCCGATATCGCCGTTCTGGGATGCCCGGATCGGGGCCGACATGACCGTCACCCGGCAGCCGGCGACGATGTCCGAATTGCTCGCGGAAAAAGCCGCCAACGGCGGAAGTGAGCCGCAATCCGGGGGAACGGCATGGGCGGCGGTCACCGCCCCCGGCGTCGGCGCGATCTGGGACAAGACGGCCATCGAGGCCCGCGTCGATCCCTCGCAGGATCAGAGCAAGCTCGGCACCTCCGTGAGCAAGTCGCTGCCGCTCGGCGAGCAATATTCGCTCACCCTGCAGAACGGCTACAATGTGATCCAGCAGGGCTTGGTTCCGGTACCCGGATCGGCCGGGCGCACGACGCGGAACTACGAGACCGAGCAATCGGCAAAGCTGAGCATCGGCGACACCGGCACGAGCTTCAGCGCCGGGCAGACCCTCTCGTCCAGCGACGACAAGTGGCTGCGCAGGATCGGCGCCGAGCAGAAACTGTTCGGCGGCGTCAGCATTTCCGGCTCGATCAGCGAGACGCCGCTCGGCGCGTCGAGCAAGAGTCTCACCGCGGGATTCAAGCAGAGCTGGTAGACGCGGATCATCGCGCTTTCAAAAAATCCCGTGAAAGATCAGGGCATTGCCGCATAATGGCCGCGATGCGGTCAAAATCGGAACCCCTGATGGTGATGCTTTACTTTCGTCTGCGGGGGACATCCGCTCGCTACACACGCGAAACAGGGAAACAGCCGATGAATGCCATTCGCTCTGAAAAGATTGAATCAACTGAAGAGGATAATAACCTCAACGCGGTCTCGGAGGTCGAGGCCGGCATCCGCGACTTCGTTCGCAACGACGTCGCCTATTTGCGCCGCCCGGCGCAAGGCACGGTAAGCAGCGCCGCCGAAGGCGCGCTGGAGCCGAGCACGGAGGCCACCGTCAACAACGTCAACTCGCTGATCCAGCGCGTCGCCGGAACGTCGCTCGCGGAAATCGAGAACCTGATCTCCGAGCTTGAAAGCCTGCGCGACCTGCTGCATGCCGAAGGTCAGCGCGTACAGCGCGAGATTTCCGGCTATGCCCAACTCAGCCAGGCCGCGATGAAATCCACCCGCATGATCGCCGACAACGTCACGCAGTGGAAGCGTGCCGCGGACGGACTCCGCAACAGCTGATCTACCCTATTCGCGAACCTTGCCGCCGCTCTCCCTTGACGGAGCGCGGCGGTTTTATTTGATCGAAGCGTGTTCCGGCGAAAGCCTGCCCCGCACTTGGGCGGATAGCGGTTCGCGTCAAGAGAACGCGGCGCAAAACAACGCCTTTGAACCTCCCGGGTCCGGGCCGCGACCAAGTGCAGGCGCCAAGACGCGGCGTCAAACTCTGGGGCAAACCTGCATGAAAAGCGTTCGGCCGGACCATAGCGACCCGATTCCGTTGCGGAGGCCGCCGCACCATATCGGCACCATCATGATCCGCTTTGTCGGTCTGCTGCTGGCAGCGGTGCTGGCGCTGGCGCTGATCTGGAGCCGCTGACTTTTCCGAACCGAGCTCGGCCGAAACTTCGCGATTCAGCCGCTATGGTTAGCGAACTCTAACCGAGGAGACGGTGACCGGGTCGCCGTCCAGCGAATAGGCGCCGTCGGCGTAGCCCTTCATCACTATTCCGGTGGCGAGCATGACCGCAAGCGTCACGGTTGCGAAGATAAAGCCCAGGAATTTCAAACCGCGGCGGTCGGCCATCATCGTTCCCCAAATTCTGTCCCTGCGATCTATTTGACAGGCACAAGTTCAAAATGAGTTAGCGATGAATCGGTTCCACCCGGATGTTCAGGCGCCGGTGTTCCGCCGCGGCACAAAGGCCGTCGCCAGCAGCGAGAACACCGGTTCGCCGCGCTGGTTGGTGCCGGTATTGCGGGCCTGCAGGATACCCCATTCGGGGCGGCTCGAAGACGAGCGCAGCGATTCGACCTCGCTGGCGAAGCTGATCGTATCGCCTGCCAGCACCGGCCTGATCCAGCGCAGTTCGCGAAATCCCGGTGACGGTCCCCAGGTCGCCACTTTCTCGCCGCGCGCGGCGGCCTCACTGGCCTGGCGCTCGCCATCGGCCACCAGGAGTTTCATGCAGACCGATCCGACATGCCAGCCCGACGCGGCAAGGCCGCCGAACAGCGATTTGCGCCCTTCCTCCTCGTCGAGATGAAAAGGCTGCGGGTCGAATTGGCGTGCGAATTTCTTGATGCCATCGGCGGTGAAGGTGAACGAGCCCAGTTCACGCCGCTGCCCGACCTCGATGTCCTCGAAAAAACGCATCAGCCGGCCTGCTCCATAGCGGTATCGGCGCGCCGCCGCACGATGATCGGCGAGACCATCTCGCACAAGGCCTGTCCGGCCGCGTTGCGCGCCACGGCCTTGAACGTCACGATCCCGGTGGTGGGACGGCTGCGGGAAACTCTGGCTTCCATCACATCGACATCGAGCATGAGTTCGTCGCCCGGCCGCAGCGGCGCCAGCCAGCGCAGTTCGTTGACCCCCGGCGAGCCGAGCGACGCCGTGCGGCCGATAAAGCCGTCGAACATCATCCGCATGATCACCGAGCAAAGGTGCCAGCCCGAACCGGAAAGCCCCCCCAACATCGACCGCGAAGCCGCCTCTTCGTCGAGGTGCATGGGCTGCGGATCGAATTCGGCGGCAAAGGCGAGAATATCCTCGCGCGTGACGCGGCGCGGTCCGAATTGACCCAAATGGCCGGGCTTGAAATCTTCGAAAGTAAGCGTGGTCATGTCGGGGATATCATCGAGAGAAGCCTGATTGTGGCCGCACTTTGCCGCAATCTCAACCCGCCCACGCGCATGGCTCGTCCCTGACTTGCCCGAACCGGCATTCGGAGCTAGCCCTTGGCTTGCAGGAGACAGGTTGGACGCGAATCATATTCGACTTGCCGGGAGAACCACCGATGTTTGATTTTCAGGATCTGTTTCAGTGGGACCGCTTTATCACGCCCACCATCATCAAGACATTTTACTGGCTGGTTATTGCGTTAATCGGGCTGTTCGGCATCGCCGGCATCTTTTCCGCTCTTGCCGCGATGGCGATCAGCCCGTTCGGCGGTTTCATTCAGCTATTGTCCTCAATCGCCGGCGTCGTCGTCGGCATCATCTTCTCGCGCATCGCGGCGGAATTCATCCTGATCGTGTTTCGCATCAACGAGCATCTCGGCGCGATCCGCGACCAGGGCGCGGGGCATTGAGAGATATGAACATCGCGTCGCCGCAGGTTCACCGTCCTCCTAATTATTGAACCTGAAATGCATGACGTCGCCGTCGGCGACGACGTACTCCTTGCCCTCCAGCCGCAACTTCCCGGCGTCGCGGGCGCCGGCTTCGCCGCCGAGCGCGACGTAATCGGCGTAGGCAATGGTTTCGGCGCGAATAAAACCCTTTTCAAAATCGGTATGGATGACGCCTGCGGCGGCGGGCGCCTTGGTGCCGCGATGGATGGTCCAGGCGCGGGCTTCCTTCGGGCCGACGGTGAAATAGGTGATGAGGTCGAGGAGCTGATAGCCGGCGCGGATCAGGCGGTCGAGGCCGGCCTCCTCCAGCCCGAGCGTTTCGAGAAACTCGACGCGCTCCTCGCGCGACAGCGTCGCAATCTCCGATTCGATCTTGGCCGAGATGGTCACCGCCACCGCGCCTTCCTTTTTGGCCTGTTCGGCAACGGCTTCTGAAAACTTGTTGCCCTTGGCGGCGGAGGCTTCCTCGACATTGCAGACGTACAACACCGGCTTGGAGGTCAACAGGCCGAGCATGCCGAAGGCGCGCTCTTCCTCCGGCTTGCGCTCGAGGAACCGCGCCGGCCTGCCTTCGCGCAGCAACACCAGCGCGCGGTTGACGAGGTCGAGCTGCTCCTTGGCGTCCTTGTCGTTGCCTTTTGCCTTCTTGCTCAGGTTATCGACGCGCTTTTCCAGGCTGTCGAGGTCGGCGAGCATCAGCTCGGTCTCGATGGTCTCGATATCGGCCAAAGGCGCGATCTTGCCCTCGACATGGGTGATGTCGGAATCCTCAAAGCAGCGCACCACATGGGCGACCGCGTCGACCTCGCGGATGGTGGCGAGAAACTGGTTGCCGAGGCCTTCGCCCTTGGAGGCGCCGCGCACCAGGCCCGCGATATCGACAAAGGTCAGCCGCGTCGGAATAATCTGGCCGGATTTGGCGATCGCCGCCAATTGGTCGAGCCGGGCATCCGGCACCGCGACCTCGCCGACATTGGGCTCGATGGTGCAGAACGGATAATTCGCCGCCTGCGCCGCCGCCGTCTCGGTCAGCGCGTTGAACAGCGTCGATTTGCCGACATTGGGCAACCCGACGATACCGCATTTGAATCCCATTTCGTCCTCTGTACCGGGTGCTCGTCATGCCCGGCCGTAGCAGTCTGTTTTACGCAAACTGCGTAAACTTGTCTGCGCTGCCGGGCATCCACGTCTTTCTTCGTTTCAAAGGACAAGTCGTGGATGGCCGGGACGAGCCCGGCCATGACGGTGGAGTATGTTGTTCTGCGCAGACGCGAGAGTCAGTCCTGCTTGTCTCCGTCACCTTCCCTTGAAGCGAATCCCTTGGCCTGCATCGCCAGATGCACCTTGTTCTGGAACGTCGAATCGCGACCCGTGGCGAGCAGCGCCGCGTTATCGGCAATCGCTGCGCACAACGCTTCCACCCAGGGGCGTTCGTCCTTGGCGAAATCGGACAGCACGTAGCCGTGCACCAGTTCCTTGACGCCGGGATGGCCGATTCCCAGCCGCACGCGGCGATAATCGTTGCCGATATGCGCGGAGATCGAGCGCAGCCCGTTGTGGCCGGCGATGCCGCCGCCGACCTTGACGCGAACCTTGGCGGGAGGCAGTTCGAGCTCATCCTGAAACACGATGATTTCGCCGGCCCCGAGCTTGAAGAAATTCGCCGCTTCCTGAACCGCGCGGCCGGACTCGTTCATGAACGTCGCGGGGCGAAGCAGGACCACCTTCTCGTCGCCGAGCATGCCTTCCGAGGTCTCGCCCTGAAAGCGCCGGCGCCATGGTGCGAAACCATGACGCCGCGCGATTTCACCGACGGCCGTGAAGCCGATGTTGTGCCGGTTATGCGCGTACTTCGCGCCGGGATTGCCGAGACCAACAAAGAGCAGCATGACGCGGCATCCCGCGCCCGATTACTTCTTCTTGTCGCCGCCACCGCCAGGCGCCTTGGCGCCGGCAGGGGCCTTGGCTCCGGCCGCGGGCGCCTTCGCACCACCAGCGGGAGCCGCACCGGCCGCGGGCGCAGCGGCGGCCGCCGCCGGGGCCGCACCGGGCGCAGCCGTGGCAACAGCCGCCGGACCGGCGGCCGCGGCAGCCGCAGCGGCTTTCATTTCTTCGGCGTAGCCGGACGGCGGCACGATGGTCACCAGCGTCACGTCTTCGCGCGACAGCGATTTCACGCCGGCGGGCAATTTGATGTCGGAGAGATGCAGCGAGTAGCTGATTTCCAGACCGCTGACATCAGCCTCGATATATTGCGGAATGTTATCGACCGAGCATTCCAGGTCGATGGTGTGGGTGACGATGTTGACGGCGCCGCCGCGCTTCACGCCGGGTGCGGATTCCGCGTTCTGGATGCGCAGGGGAACGCTGACGCGGATGGTCGCGCCTTCGCCGAGCCGCATGAAATCGACATGGATCGGAAAATCGCGCACCGGATCGAGATGGAAATCGCGCGGAATCACGCGGTGCTTCTTGCCCTCCAGATCGATGTCGTAAATCGTGGTCAGAAACCGGCCGGCCAGGATGCGCTGGCGCAGGTCGGCGTCGTCGACCGAAATGGTCACGGGGGGCTGGTTGTTGCCATAGATCACTCCGGGCACTCTCCCGGCGCGACGCTCGGCCCGTGCGGCCCCCTTGCCGCCTGACGGACGTGCGGTCGCCTTCAATTCCTTGACGGTCGCCATTTGGATTAAGTCCTTGTTTTTAAAAAGTTAAAGGCCGCATGGCGGCCCGTTTGGTGCTCGCAGCAAGCCTCCAGGGGTGCGGGGGCTGCGGACGTGGCGGCGTTCTAGCCCCAAAGGGGCGAAATGACAAGGAAATGTCGGGATTTTTCTGCACCCCGGGCCCCCCGAATCCCAGGAGCCAAGCGGGCGCCGGGCGCACCGGGTTTGGCCCGCTAGACTAGGCTCTCTTTCGGGACTTTGGCGGATAGATAGTTTTGCCCTCGATGAGCATCGTGACGAATTTCTCGATGCGCGCCACCCGGGTCTCGGCCTTTTTAGCGCTGTGGATCCGGTAAAGGATCGCGTATCGATTGGTGCTGTCGAGCGTTTCGAAGAAGCTTCCTGCTTCCTTGTTTCTCGCAAGGGCAGCACGGAGATCCTCCGGCACCTGCGCCGTGCTTTGCGGCGCATAGGCGGCGTCCCAGCGGCCGTCCTTCTTGGCGCGTTCGATTTCGTTCGATCCTGCAGGCTTCATGCGCCTCAACTTCACGAGTTCAAGCGCCCGGGTTCGGTTTTTCTCCGACCATTTGCTGGTGGATTGACGCGGCGTGAAGCGGATCAGCCAGTAATCGTCGTCGAAACTGTCGAGCTGGCCGTCGATCCAGCCATGACAAAGCGCCGTATCAACCGCCTCCGGCTTTGAAACGCTGGCTATCCCGGATGATTTCTTGGCCAGTTTGAGCCACAGACCGTTCGAATCCGCCGGCTGCGACGTCAGCCACGAATCCCAAGCCCGCTGCGATTTGAAAGCAACAACCGGCAGATCGCGCTTGGCTTTTGCCATCCGAGCCAGCCGGTGTCAGCCGTCCGTCTTCGGGCTGCCGGCACCCGGCGCCGCGTGAGAAACGCCGAGTTTGGCTTCCAGCGCGGCGATGCGCGTTTTCAGCGCCTCGTTTTCCTCGCGCGCCAGCCGCGCCATGTCCTTGACAGCCTCGAACTCCTCGCGCTTGACGATATCAAGGTCGCGCAGGATTTTTTCGGCCTGATTGCGGACCACCGTGTCGACCTCGCGCTTGACGCCCTGGGCGGCACCGGCGGCGTCATTCATCAGACGCCCGATCTCGTCGAAAAACCGATTGCTGGTCTGGGTCATGTTGGGAATCTCCGGTCGGCCACACAGGCTCAGGCCAGCAACACAATGGCGATCCGGACGACACTGTTCAAGCCCGCCATTGTTCCCAACCGGGCCAGGTCGCCTTGTCATGCCCTGGTTTCCTTGCGATCCTGCCGAAGGCTGGGCCGGAAACCATAAAATCGAGCAGCGAGACGAAGCGCCCCATGACCGACCAGCAGATTGAAATCCCGAGGACGCCCACACCACCACCTTCATCACCCATCCCGAGCGCGGCGGCCCGCATCCCGCCGGGCGAAAGACCAGGGCCGAGCGCTATTTCGACTGCGCCGAGACCGATATCTACGCCCCGATGGAAACCATCGAGAAAGTAAGGCAGGCGATGGAGAACGACCGCGCCAACGCCGAGATCGAGATCTATCCCGGAACCCACCATGGCTTCGCGTTTCCGAAGCGGCCGGTCTACGATCGCGACGCGGCCGAGCGGCATTGGGAACGGCTGCTTTCGCTCTACCGCCGCAACCTCTCATCATAAGAAGGCTCGATGCCCATCCTCACCATCGCCTTTCCGGTGTTCGATCCCATCGCCATCGCGATCGGTCCGATCGCCATTCGCTGGTATGCGCTGGCCTATATCGGCGGCATCGTGCTCGGCTGGCTTTATGCCCGCGCCCTGCTCAAGAACGAGAAGCTTTGGGGCGGGCCGGCGCCGATCACGCTGCCGCAGATGGACGATTTTATCCTCTGGGTCACGATCGGCATCATCCTCGGCGGCCGCACCGGCTATGTGCTGTTCTACAACCTGCCGTTCTTTATCCAGCACCCCGCCGAGATTTTCGAATTGTGGAAGGGCGGCATGTCGTTCCACGGCGGCTTTCTCGGCTGCGTCGCCGCGGTGATCCTGTTTTGCCTCAAGAACAACCTGCCGATCCTGTCGCTCGGCGATATCACCACCGCGGTCGGACCGATCGGATTGTTTCTCGGGCGGCTGGCCAATTTCATCAACAGCGAGTTGTGGGGCCGGCCGGCGGACTCCAGCGTGCCCTGGGCAATGGTATTCCCCAATGGCGGGCCGCTGCCGCGCCATCCGAGCCAACTTTACGAGGCAACGCTGGAGGGTATCGTGCTGTTTACGATCCTCTTCGTGATGATCCGGATGGGCGCCCTGAAGCGGCCCGGCCTGATCCTCGGCAGCTTCATCGCGATTTATGGTATTGCCCGCATCATTGGCGAGTTTTTCCGGGAGCCCGATCCGCAGCTTGGATTCTTGTGGGGCGGGCTGACCATGGGCATGCTGCTTTCCGTGCCGATGATCATTGCAGGAGCAATCATTATTGTGGTGGCATGGCGCCGCAAGACGCCGAGGCAGGCAGCGCCACCCGTTCAAGGAATGTCGTGACCGAATATTCGCCGCTCCAGTCCGAGATCAAGAAGCTGATCAAGTCGTCCGGCCCGATGCCGGTGTGGCGTTACATGGAGCTGTGCCTGATGCATCCCCAGCACGGCTATTACCTTTCCCGCGACCCGCTGGGACGCGAGGGCGATTTCATCACCGCGCCCGAAGTGAGCCAGATGTTCGGCGAATTGCTCGGCCTGTGGGCAGCATCGGTGTGGAAGGCGATCGGTTCGCCGCCCCTGCTGCGGCTGATCGAGCTCGGACCCGGCCGCGGCACCATGATGGCGGATGCGCTGCGCGCGCTGCGCGTGCTGCCGCCGCTCTATCAGGCGCTCAGCATCCATCTCGTCGATATCAATCCGGTGCTGCGCGAGAAGCAGAAAGCCACGCTGTCGGGCGTGCGCAACATCGCCTGGCACGACACCATCGACGACGTGCCGGACGGTCCCTCCGTCATCTTCGCCAACGAGTATTTCGACGTGCTGCCGATCCACCAGGCGGTGAAGCGCGAGACCGGCTGGCACGAGCGCACCGTCGAGATCGACGGCAACGGCAGACTGGAATTCGGCGCCGCCCCGGAGCCGACCCCGCGTTTCGACGTCCTGCTGCCGCCGCTGGTGCGCGCCGCTCCGGTCGGCGCGGTGTTCGAATGGCGGCCGGACGCCGAGATCATGAAAATCGCGAGCCGGGTCCGCGACCAGGACGGCGCGGCGTTGATTATCGACTACGGTCACCTGCGCAGCGACGCCGGCGATACGTTTCAGGCCATCGCCCGTCACAGCTTCACCGACCCCCTGAAAAATCCCGGGCAGGCCGACGTGACGGCGCATGTCGATTTTCAGGCGCTGGCGCGCGCCGCCGAGGATCTCGGCGCGCGAATCCACGGCCCGGTGCCGCAGGGCGAGTTTCTCAAGCGGCTCGGCATCGAAACCCGGGCGGTGACCCTGATGGCGAAGGCCTCGCACGAGGCTTCCGAAGACATCGCGGGCGCGCTGAAACGGCTGACCAGCGGCGGCCGCGGCATGGGATCGATGTTCAAGGTGCTGGCGATCTCGGAGCCGAACCTTGCCTCGCTGGCGGGATTTGCCGACGAGACACCAGATACCAGGACCGAGGCGCCATGAAGCTGGAATCGCCGCTGCTGTCGGCCGTTCCCGGCCTGCGTCACGCTTTCTTCAGCCGCGACGGCGGGGTCTCCGACGGCATTTACGCCGGCCTCAACGGCGGCATCGGCTCGAACGACGACCCGGCCAAGGTCGCGGAAAATCGCCGCCTGATGGCGGAACAGATGGGCGTGACAACAGATCATTTTCTCACCTTGTTCCAGGTTCACTCGCCCGACGCCGTGGTGGCGTCCGCGCCGTGGGACACCGCCTCGCGCCCGCGCGCCGACGCCATCGTCACCCGCGCGGAGGGGCTTGCCATCGGCGTCACCGCGGCCGACTGCGGACCGATCCTGTTCGTCGATCCCAACGCGCGCGTGATCGGTGCGGCGCATGCCGGCTGGAAGGGCGCGCTGACCGGCATCATCGAATCCACCGTCGGAGCCATGGAAGGGCTCGGCGCCGAACGCGCCGGCATCGTCGCCGCGATCGGCCCGCTGATCCGCCAGCGCTCCTACGAAGTGGGCAACGAATTCGTCGGGCGGTTTGTTGAGGCTGATGCGGAGAACACCCGGTTCTTCCTTCCCGCATCGCGCGAGGGCCACGCGATGTTCGATCTCGCCGGCTTCATCCGGATGCGGCTGGAAGATGCTGGCGTCCTGATGATCGACGACACCGGCGTCGACACTTATTCCGACGAGCGCTTCTTCAGCTATCGCCGCTCGGTGCATCGCAACGAGCCGGACTATGGCCGGCACGTCCACGCGATTGTTCTGGAAGGCTAGCTTTCAGCGGAAGTGCTTCCACCGAAACGAATTTATCCGCGAATGGCGGGCGACAGGTCCCGCTTCATGTCCCTGCCCTAGACCTTAACGCATTTTAACGATATCGCTCAGGGCGTGATGAGGGACACGTCAGCAACTTTATTCCGCGCGGGCCGGATGGCGATGCGCGCCGCGATTCTGGTGGCGATGG
>Ga0073928_10007241_pt1 | contig 14494 bp, 16 predicted proteins | sample PaiPotPPA55metaG_FD_76969 | JGI IMG/M metagenome (GOLD analysis project Ga0073928, IMG submission 76969) | Iron sulfur acid spring bacterial and archeal communities from Banff, Canada, to study Microbial Dark Matter (Phase II) - Paint Pots PPA... ... | reverse complement strand
ATTTGACCTGATCGCCGAGACCCCCCTGCTGCAATTTGGCAACGATCGCCGAGAGCCCGCCCTGACTGCCATTGCCGAGTACTTCGCTCAGCACGACCGGAAGCACCGCGCTCTCGATCTGGCCGAGTGCGCTCTTGAACGCCGGTGAATTTTCCAACGAATCGAAAATGCCCATGGTCGGACCCTTTCTTGCTAACTTGCTAACTTGCTAACTTGCAAAATGCGCGACTTCGGCCTGAAAGTCAGACCGCTTTCGCAGCCTACCGTCAAGACACGAGGCGTCCCAAAATCCGCCATTCGCGGGCTCACACCGCCTCGAATCTGTCAATCACCAGAGTTTCGGCAAGGCCCGCGGCGGTCCATTCCTGAAAGGCCGGCAACGCCATCATCGTATCCATGTAGCGCTGCACTTGCGGCGTCACCACGATCGCGTAGCTGCGAAAACGATGCACCACCGGCGCGTACATGGCGTCCGCCCCGCCGAAGGCGCCGAACAAATACGGCCCGGATTTGCCAAAACGCTCGCGGCACTCGGTCCAGATCTCTTGAATGCGCGCGATGTTGGCGCGGGCGTCGGCCGATAGTTCGACGGCACCGACCGGCCGATGCAGGTTCATCCCGCATTCGTTGCGCAGCGCCGCGAAACCCGAATGCATCTCTGCCGAAATCGAGCGCGCATGCGCCCGCGGCAACTGCTCCTCGGGCCATAACCGGGTTTCGGGAAACCGTTCGGCGAGGTATTCGATAATGGCCAGTGAATCCCAGATCGTGACGTCGCCATCGATCAGCACCGGCACTTTACCCGAGCGCGTAACGTCGAGAATCCGCTTTTTGTCGGCGTCGCCGGTGTAGAGCGGAATCAAAACCTCCTCGAAGGCGATGTTGTTGGCGCGGAGCGCCAGCCACGGCCGCATCGACCACGACGAATAATTCTTGTTGCCGATCACCAGTTTCAACGACATGTGAAACGATCCCTTTGGGGATTTCATTGTGCCATGGCGCGGGGTGCGCGTTCAAGGCGCGCCAGCACCGATCGCGCCGGCTGCCGCGATCAACCAGGCACGACAGCATTCAGCGGCCGGAAGGGGGCTGTGCTCCGACCCCTCAATCCCATTTCGGCGCGAAACCGAAATCGGTGAGCCGGCCCTTGGCGCTTCCCATCTGTGAGATCTGGCCCATCTCCTGTTCCGAGAGCGCGAAGTCGAAGATGTCGATGTTTTCGGACAGCCGTTCGATCTTGGAGGTCCGCGGTATCGCCGAAACATTCTGTTGCACCAGCCAGCGCAGGCAAACTTGCGCGGCGGTCTTGCCGTGGGCTTGCCCGATCTGCGCCAGCGTCTGGTCGTTCTTGATACGGCCCTTCGCGATGGGACTATAGGCGACGACGGCCATGCCGTGGCGCGCGCAGGCGTCCCGCACTTTGGTCTGGTCGAGGTAGGGATGATATTCGACCTGATCGCACGCCAGAGGTTCCGGGCAGACGGCTATCGCCTCTTCGATCAACGCCACGGTGAAGTTCGAGACCCCGATATGCCTGCTGATGCCGAGCTGTCGGACATGCGCGAGTGCGCCCAGCGTCTCCGCCAGCGGCACCTGTGGGTTTGGCCAATGCAGCAGCAACAGATCCACTTCGGAAAGACGCAGCTTAGCCAGGCTTTCCTTGGTCGATCGTTCAAGATCATTCGGCGCGAAATGGGTGGTCCAGATCTTGGTCGTCACGAACAGCTCGTCGCGCCTGACCCCCGAGGCGCGCAGGCCCTCGCCGACTTCGCGTTCGTTCTCATAGACCTGGGCGGTGTCGATATGGCGATAGCCGAGCCTCAGCGCTTGCTCGACCAGGCGCGCGCAGCTGCGCCCGCGCAGCTCCCAGGTGCCGAGCCCGATCGCGGGAATCCTAGCGCCGTTAGCCTCGACAAATTGCATCACGGGATCCCGGGCAAATAGCAACGTATTATGTATTGCCGGCGTTGCGCTGCCAACAAGGTCTGCGCAGGAACTGTGCCGGTTTCGCGATCAAGTCTTGTTTCTCGATCAAGTCTCGATCACGTCTCGATCAAGTCTCGATCAAGTCTTGGCCAACGCGGAAAACACCGTCTCCGGGGCGTGGGCGATGACGGCGAGAAGCGCACGCGCCGGCCCGCGCGGCAGGCGTTTGCCCTGCTCCCAGTTGCGGATGGTCTCGACGGGAACGCCGAGCCGGCTGGCGAATTCCAGCTGGGTCAGGCACGCGCGGCGGCGAAGGTCGCGAACGGCAGGAGCCGCTTGTCCAGGCGCGACCGAAGTTGCCCCCGATGCCGCGGAAGGTTTTACCGGCGCGGCGACAGGCGTTGCCGGAGCAAGCGGAAATTCCCGCCCGTCTCGCAATTCGACGATCCGTCCGTCCGCTTTCAGTCGCAGGCGCTGCATGTTCCACCCGATTTCAAAACGCGATTCTGGACGCAAAACCGGAATCACTTTTGCTGATCGCGCCTCCAAATAGTCGGCGACGCGCGTTAAGGTCTGATTAACGATACCCGAGCCGTTGCCTCGGCGCCCTACCTCAGCCTTTGGGCCCGGACCACGCCGATATCTTGGGCCATATGCGTGTGTCTGCTGATTTGACAGATTTGCCGAACTCGTCTGAGCTGTCGCATGACGCACATTAATGGGCGGCATCTGGCCATGACCGATATTCGGGGCCACAGCGGGCTCGGATGCTCATGAACGTGCTCAGTGCAAGCGTCCTTATTGCAGTGGGCTGGATCGCGGTGGCGCAGGCGGCGGACTGTCCGCGCCAGGGGACGCTTGGAACCTCGCGCATTCTTGCCGTCGATGCCGCCACCACACCGCGTGTCGGACTGAAAAGCTTTCCGCAGACGCTGCCGCTAGGGGATCACGAGGTCGTGCTGACGTTCGATGACGGGCCCTGGCCGCGCACGACCGCGCGGGTGCTGGCGGCGCTGGCGCATGAATGTGTCCGGGCAACGTTCTTTGTGATCGGAAAATCCGCCTCGGAGCACCCGGACCTGGTGCGCAAGATCGCGGCCGAGGGCCACACCATCGGGTCCCACACCTGGTCGCATCCCAGCCTGATGCGGATCAAGCCGGGCGAGGCGATCGAGGAAATCGATCACGGCATTTCGGCGGTCGAGATGGCGCTGCATGGGGTTGCGACCACCACCCCCGGCACGCCTTTTTTTCGCTTTCCCGGTTTTGAGTCGACGCCGGCGACACTTGATCTTCTGCAATCACGTGGAATCGTGGTGTTCGGCGCCGATTTTTGGGCCAGCGACTGGAATCCCATGACGCCAAAGCAGGAACTGAAGCTGATCACGGACAGGCTCAAGGCCGCCCGCAAGGGAATCATCCTGTTCCACGACCCAAAAGTCCAAACCGCAGCGATGCTGCCGGCCTTCTTGCGCTACCTCAGGGAAAACGACTATCGCGTGGTATCCGTGGTGCCGGTTGCGCCCACCGCCGCCGGCGCCCACTGACCTTCGATTTCAGCTGTGAAATCCACACAATTAAGGCTGCGTTCATGTCGCGCTATGTAATGATCGGCGCTGTTGGGAATGCATGACGGTGTTGGTTTCATGAGCGGCGGTGTGTTGGGGGCGGTTCGGACGAAGCCATGGGCAGCCCTCGCCTTGGGGCTGATTGCCGCGATGGTGGCGCCGGCCGCGTTGGCTGCCGATTGCCCTGGCCATCCCGACGCGCTCGGCACCTCGCGCACGCTGGTGGTCGATCCCCGGGAGCATCGCCTGCTCGGCACCATGCAATATCGGGAGACGCTGCCGCTTGCCGATCACGAGGTGGTGCTGACATTCGACGACGGGCCGCTGCCGCGCAACAGCAATCAGGTTCTGGAAATTCTCGCCTCGCAATGCGTGAAGGCGACCTTCTTCACCATCGGCCAGATGGCCCAGGCCTCTCCGGAAGGCGTCCGCAAGCTGCGCGACGCCGGCCATACCATCGGCTCCCACACCCAGAATCATCCGCTCAGCATGAACCGGATGTCGATCGAACGCGCCAAGAAGGAGATCGACGACGGGATCGCGTCGGTGAAAGCAGCCCTTGGGGACGACGCCGACACCGCACTTGCCCCGTTCTTTCGTATCCCGGGATTGCTGCGCGCCGACAATGTCGAGGACTATCTGGCCGCGCAGGGCATTCAGATCTGGAGCGCCGATTTTTTGGCGGACGACTGGCGGCATATTCCCTCCTCGCGTGTCTACGAGCTCGCGATGAGCCGGCTCGAGGCCAAGGGAAAAGGCATACTGTTGCTCCACGACATCCAGGCGCGAACCGTCGCCGCATTGCCGCGGATCCTCAATGAACTGAAAGCGCGCGGCTATCACATCGTCCATGTGGTGCCGGCGACCGCAGAGCGGCCGGCGACCCCGACGGAGCCGGAGCAATGGCGGTTGCACCCGGCGTCCGACAACATCGCGATCGCGCACTGGCCACAAACACCCAATTTCGTTTTTGCCGAGACCGGAACGCTTCCCGCACCCGCGCTGTCGGATTTCACCTGGCTGAACATCCGGCCGATCGGCCTTGTCGAACCGTCCGATCGCGCCGGGCGGCCCGCGCACGGCGTTCCGCCGCCGCGGGAAACGCCCTGGCCCCGGTTATCCGTGCTTCCGCCGGAGAATGCCGCCGCTACCTTGCCGGCACCGGCGCAGAGCATTTTCGAAATGCCGGAGGGGCTCCAGGTCGCCCTGCACAGCGTCACTCCATCCTTGCATCGCGCCGAACAGACCGGATCCAGCGCGCATGAAGCCGGCAAGCCGGTTTCAGCCGACAGCGGCGATTCGCGGCGCGTAACCCGCGACAACCGTCGTCTCGCGCACGGCCTGGAACGTAGCCGGCGACACGGCAGATCCAGGGTTGCCGGTCACGCAACCCCGCCGGCAACAGCCGCCCGTCGGGGCCCGCTGAAACATTTGGTCCAGGTCAAGAAACGAAACGTTTGACGGCTCAATCCGTCACGATCTTTGAAACGCACAGCAGGACGATCAGGGCAAGAAACAGCAGGTCGATATAGGCCTTCATTTCGCCGGCATGACGCAGACCCCCAACCTCACTGACGATCTGCTTGCGGGTGGCCGATGCGGCGGGACCCTCCCCGGCCAACCCCGCCAGACGCCGCGCCTCACCCTCGAGCCGCTCGACGCGCTGAAAGAAGTAGAATGAACGCAGCGCCGACGCCGCGCGCATCGCGGCATAGACCAGCACCAGTATCGCAACGACTGCGCGTTGGTGATACTTGTCCAGGAAATTGAGACTGTAGTAGACCAGAGCCAGAAAAATAAAATTGGAGAGAAATCGGTAGGCGTAGCTCAGGAGTTTCATCCGCGTCTTCCCCTCGACGGTAAGCTTGGCAGTCTGGATCGAGCACTACTCGCGAGCACTACCCGAAGGTCTGTCGTCGAACCGGAATCGCCGCCTCGGTTCCGAATCGGTCCATACGCCTCCGTTGTTACAAACTACATTGTTACAGCGAAGCTACCCATGCTCGCCTCGCATCGAATGCCGATTGGGGCCTGCGGAAATTGTATGATACCGGCAGCCGTCCAGCTAATTCCAAGCCCGCACCACCCGGCTTCGGGTCGGCACGGCATTCCGCAATTACTGGTGCGCTCGGAGGGCGGTCGCATTTATTGCGATATCAATGAATTACCAAAGTTTGTCAAACCATAAGGTGCATTTCGAACCCAAAGGTGTCTTTCAGGAGGTGCCGCTATGACTTCACCCACAAAGGCCCCAACCGGTTGGGCCTCCGGGCTTGCACCAAGCATCCGACGGACGGTGGCTGTTACAGACGTTCCTCTGGCCGTCCCAGATCCTATCGCTGCCTCGATATCGCTGATGAGCCGCACGGCGGATTCATATAAGCCGCGCCCGGCCTCGGGTCAGACTCAGACTGCGGGAGGTGCGCATAAGAAGCTGCGCGCCGAGATGTTCTAAGTAGCTGCCGCCGCCGGGACCGTGGCCCGGCGGCGTGCGCCGGTTCACTTGCCTTCCGACATCCATTTCAGCGTCGCGAGCCACAGATCATGGCCGCGATGCATGAGGCTTTCATCCGTTTCGCGAAGATGCGCCGCGTCCTTGCCTTTGCCGACCTCCTCGGTGGCGACCAGGCAGGCGTCGCCCTGCGGCTTCAGATACCAGGTGTGATAGAAGCTCGGCGTTGTTCCCGGCGCATAGCCGTACCAGCCGATGCGCGTATAGGGCACGAATTCGTTGACCTTGCTCTCGAGCGGCAGGCCGAACGTCGACCAATGAAACACGGTGCCGCCTTTGAGTACGTCGCCGCCGTCGATATGCGCGTCCTTCGAGTTTGGATACCACTGCGGCCACTTCGTCGCGTCGACGATGTGGCCCCAGATGCGCTCGCACGACGCGTTGATCAGAAGCGCGTTGTGCGAGAACAAGTCCGCCTGCGACGGGTCGAAGCCTTCCGCCCAATGAATGTCCTTCTCGCGGTCCGCGAGGTCTTGCTCCATCATCATGATGCTGCTCCCTGCTTGATTGGCGGCCCGCGCCGAGGCCAACGATCCGCCAAGAGCGAGGGTGGCGATCGCCGCCATTCCAAGCGCCCGCCGGAAACTGCGAATGCTGCTGGTCATGCTGCGTCTCCCTTGCCGGTCAGCCCGGCGATGACGGTCTCGAGGGTCACGGTGCCCTGGCGGTGTTCGCCGGCACGCTCGAAGTCGATCCAGCCTTCGTTGAAGCCGTCGACCATACGGATGCGCGGCATGGGGTTCTTCATGCCTTGCGAGCGGAAGAGCTGTTCCCAGGTCTCGCGCGGAACGGACTCCATGCGGACTTCGCGGCCGAGAGCGGCGGCTAAGGCCCGTCCGATATCGGCGGCCGAGTAACGACGCGGCCCCTCGAGTTCGACGATCCGAACGCCGTTCCATCTCTCTTGAAGGATCGCCGCGGCCAGGCGGCCGATATCCACCGTCGCCACCATCGGAATGACGTGATCAAGCGGCTGCAGAAAGCTCGGCACCACGCCGTTCCACGCGGCCTCGACATCCCAGGACGCGTTTTCCATGAACCAGCCGGCGCGCAGGAACGCGACAGGCACCGGCGATTTGCGCAACATCTCTTCGGTCATCTTCGAGTTGTTAAGGAGATTGGGTTCAGCGACTTGCGCGCCGACCGTCGACAGGAAAACGACTTTGCCCGGTCGGACTGCCATGATTGCTTTCTCAATCGCAATGGCGTTGGCCTGCGTCTGCGGAAAGCCGGGCTCCGGATCGTAGTTCGGCGGCGTCATGAGGAAGACGCCGTCAGCACCAGCGAAAGCGGCCGTTAATGCGTCGGCATCGCCGATGCTCGCGATAACGACCTCACAGCCTTTGTCGGTCCAGGGCCTACCTTTTGCTTCGTCGCGCACCACGGCGCGGACCTTCTCGCCCGCGGCGAGGAGCGTCCGGGCGACCGTGCCGCCCACCTTTCCGGTGATCCCGGTTACTGCGTACATGTGTGCCTCCTGAAAGTTGGGAGCGTTCGAGAGTTAAAGCGTCAGCGCGTTCCAGTCGGGCGCGAAGGGCGGCGTGACGTAGCGCTGGTCCTTCGGCAGGGCGGCGATCGCGGCGCGATCTTCGTCGTCGAGACGGATGTTCAGCGCGTCGAGATTCGACTGCTGGCTCTCGGGCCGTTGCGCCTTCGGAATAGCGATCACACCGTCTTGGTCGAGCAGCCACGCAATTGCGACTTGGGCGGCCGAGAGACCGTGCTTGTCGGCGATCCGCTTGAGCGTCTCGTCCTCCGCAGCCCGGCCTTGAGCCAGAGGCGCATAAGCCGTCAGAGGGATTTTGCGCTCGCGCAGGTAGGCGAGCATTGCGGACTGGTCGAGGAACGGATGGTATTCGACCTGCACAGAGGCGACCGGCGCGCATACCTCATCAAGCGCCAGTCGCAACATTGGCAGGTTGAAATTGCACACACCGATTGCGCGCGCGCGACCTTCATCACGGAGCGCCGTCAGGATCTCCATGACAACCGCCATGTCCATGTCCTTCGAAGGCCAGTGGATCATGTAGAGATCGACGTAGTCGAGCTTCAGCTTCCCAATGCTGGTGTCGAAAGCGCGGCGAATCGAATCCTTCGTCCCGAGTTGGTCGTGCCAGACCTTGGTGGTGACGAAGAGCTCGCCGCGCGCGACGTTTGAGGCGGCGATCGCAGCGCCGACAGCGTCCTCGTTTTCGTACATGGCGGCCGTATCGAGATGGCGATAGCCGAGCGCGAGCGCGCTTTCGACGACAGGCTGGCAGCCGCCGCCCGGCATGCGGAACGTGCCAAAGCCAAGGCGCGGGATGCTGACGCCGCGAGTGATGATCGTATCCATGAGTTCTTCCGTTTGCTTTTGAGTCACCAGGGCAGGGTTCGACCGTTGCGGTCGATGAAGCGCAGGCCGGCCCGGCCGCGACTGCGCTCGACGGTTTCCACGACGAACGGGATGCTTTCTTCGATCGAGAGCGTTGCGGCCGAGGTCCCCATGTCGGTGCGGACCCAGCCTGGCGCGACCAGCAAAATCGCGCGTGGATTGCCAGCATGGCGCGCCGAGAAGCATTTCATCAGCATGTTGAGGGCGGCCTTGCTGGAGCTGTAGAGCTCCCAGAAGCCTCTGTTTTCGGCGATACTGCCGAGCTCAGAGGTCATGACCGCGATTGCGCCGCTTGCCGGCACGAGATTTTCGAAGAGCTCGACCGCGCGCATCGGTCCGAGCGCATTGGTCAGCAACATGTCGACGAAGTCGCGCTCGTCTACCGTGGACGGCGTTTCCTCGTGGGCCTTGCAAATGCCGGCGTTGACGAAAAGCACGTCGATGCGGCGCGCTCCGAGGCGTTCGCGCAAGGCATGCACGGACGCCGCCTCGACGATATCGACTGTTTCGATCTCGAGGCTGCCCGGATAACGGCCCTGCAGTTCGCTCAGGTCCCGCGACGCACTGCGTTGCGTAGCAATGACCTTCGCGTCACGCCTGAGCCATTCTTCCGCCATAGCCAGACCCAGCCCGCGCGAGGCGCCTAAGATCAGAACTGTCGACTCCGTGGTCATGCGCTACTCCAATCAGAGGGCGGATGCCGCTGACGCGCCTGGCGCACGGCTTCACCGTCCCTCTACGTTTCTCGGGGATCGATCCGATCGCCCGCTGTCGGAGAAATCATGTCACGGCTTTTTCCTTGATTGTAGCGCCGAAGTGTCCATACACTTCGGACTGGGAGTCAGTAATAGCCATGCCTTATGACGCTCGCCTTCTTTCCGGTGTGACGGTCCTGATGGCCGTCGTAGAGGCCGGATCGATGGCCCGCGCGGCCGAGGCGCTGGGTCTCACATCATCTGGCGTGGGTCGGGCGATCGGGCGGTTGGAAACACGGGTCGGCGTGCGGCTTCTCGAGCGCACCACACGCACCATGACTCTCACAGACGAAGGAAGACGCTTCTACGAGGAAGTTGGACCGCATCTAGATGGGATTGAGCAGGCCGCCATCACAGCCTCGGGCGCGGCAGGCATCGTGCGCGGGCGGCTTCGGGTCAACGTCGATCCATTCTTCTCACGCGTGGTACTAGCCGCACAGATTTCCGGGTTTCTCGATCGCCATCCCGAAGTTCGGCTCGAACTAATCATGCGGGATCACGTAGGCGATCTGGTCGCCGACGGTTTCGACCTGGCACTGCGCTTCGGCGATCCGCCAGGCGGCTCCCTTATCGCGCGCAAACTGGTTGAAACCCGCATTCTGACGGTAGCATCGCCAGAGTTTGTTGCACGCTATGGCCGCCCGAAGCATCCGTCTGAAGTCGAGAAGCTACGATGCATAGACTTCTACGATGCGGCGAACGCACGACCATTCGATTGGGAGTTTCGTCAAGGTCGCGAGATTCTGCCTGTCAAACCGTCGGCCCGCCTGATGGTGTCGGACGTAGGCGCTATGCTTAGCGCGTGTGAAGCGGGCGTTGGCATCGCCCAGATCATGGCCTTGGGTTCAGGGCATCTACTGGCAAACGGCAAATTGATCGATCTTTTTCCGGACTGGTCCGGTGAAGTGTTTCCACTCTATGCGCTTTACCCTTCACGGCAGCTCAGGGCCGCAAAGCTACGGACTTTCATCGATTTCACGAGCGACCTGCTTGTGAACTCAACATCGGTCTAGGCCGATTCCTTAAGAGCAAAAATCCTGAGATTTCAATGCCCGTGTGGGGGTGGTGCGCTCGGAGGGCGGAGAAGACATCAACAATTTCAATAACTTCCCCAAATCACGGGTGCCATTCCCACGGTTCGCGGCGCAGGAATGAGCCGCTTTTCGGCAGCGACGGCAGATTGCCTTTCTCGGCGACCGCGATGAAATCGCAAAGGTGCAAAGCTCCCTGCCATACCTTCGAGGTATGACAAGGAACCCACAAAGTCTTTCTCCAACCAGCCAGCACAGCACAAATAAGCACCCGACATGGATGCGCCGCCTTGACGCCATGCCGTATCGGCAAGGCGCGGCACATTCGCAAGGACGAAAAACGATGCCCGCTCCCGTCATCCTCATCACCGGCGCCTTGACCGGTATTGGCCGCGCCACCGCTCAAGCCTTCGCGCGGGAAAGCGCCAAGGTGGTCATTTCAGGCCGCCGTCAGACCGAAGGCGATGCGCTTGAAGCCGGATTGCGCGGCCTCGGCGCAGAGGCGGCCTTCATAGCCGCCGATGTGCGCCACGAGAACGATGTTTGTCGCCTGGTCGATCAGACCATCGCCCGCTTCGGCCGCCTCGACATTGCCGTCAACAACGCCGGTACGGAGGGCGTGCCTGGGCCGCTCGCCACGCAGACGCCGGAGAGTTTTTCGGCGGTGTTTGACACCAACGTTCTCGGCACGCTCCTCAGCCTGAAACATGAATTGCGTGTCATGCAGCCGCAGGGTTCGGGCAGCATCATTAATATCTCCTCGACCATGGGCGAACGGGGGGCCGCGAACCTTTCGCTTTACACCGCGAGCAAGCATGCAGTGGAGGGACTGACCAAGGCCGCAGCGCTCGAAGCGGCTGTTTTTGGCGTCCGCGTCAACGCGGTCGCACCCGGTCCGACCGAAACCGCCATGCTCGATCGCCTGACCGGGTCGCCGGACAAGAAGGCTGCATTCTACGCCGCTGTGCCGCTTAAGCGCGGTGCAAGGCCCGAGGAGATTGCCGACGCCATCCTGTTTCTCGGGTCAAGGCGCGCCTCCTTCATCACTGGCCAGATCATCCGGGTCAATGGCGGGAAGACCGCAAGCTGATCCACTGCAACCGAACGACTCCCACCACTCCCATCACGCAAAGGGGAATTCCCATGAACGCCCAAATCCAGATGAAAGCCACCCACCAGACGGCCTCGACCCAATTCGTCGAGGCGAACGGCATCCGCTTCGCCTATCGCCGCTTCGGCAAGCCGGGCGGCGTGCCGCTCGTCTTCAACATGCACTTCATGGGGACCATGGATCACTGGGATCCGGCGGTGACCGACGGTTTTGCGGCTGACCGCGAGGTCATCCTGTTCGACAACGCCGGGGTCTCCTCCAGCTCCGGCGGGGTCCCCGCCACCTTCGTCGAGATGGGCGCTAATGCCATCGCCTTTGTCCGCGCCCTCGGTCGGCAACAGGTTGACGTGCTCGGCTTTTCGATCGGCGGACTGGTCGCTCAGGAGATCGCGCTGCAAGCACCCGGCCTGGTCCGCCGCCTGGTGCTGGTCGGGACCGGGCCGCGCAGCGGCGAAAGCATGGATACCGGCACGCCCGAAGGCAAGGCGATCTTCGGCGCGACTTACGAAAACCCCGACGATCTCTGGTTGAAGGTCCACTTTACACCGTCGGAGACGAGCCAGGCTGCAGGCCGCGAATTCGTCAGGCGCTTTCGGCTGCGCGCTGAAAACCGCGATCCCGAGCTGTCGCAAGAGGCCGCGCTGGCCCAGCGCGAAGCTATCGGCAAGTGGGGTGCCAAGCGCGAGAACGCCTGGGGCTACCTGAAGGAGATCAAGCAGCCGACGCTGGTCGTGAACGGCAGCAACGACGTGATCATCTACACGGTCAACTCGTTCATTCTGCAACAACACCTGCCGAACGCTCAGCTCATCCTCTACCCGGACTCGGCGCACGGGTCGCTGTTTCAGTACCCCGATCTCTTCGTCGGCCACGTCTCGATGTTCCTCGACCGGGAATAGCGAGCGCGGGCGTGCGGCCCGGATGAACGACTATGACTGCCCCCTTATTCTCTATTACTCCACCGAAAAGGAAGCTCAATATGTCAAAGAAACTCGAAGGCAAGACAGCACTTGTCACCGGCGGCTCCCGTGGCATCGGTGCCGCCATCGCGAAACGGCTCGCTGCGGAGGGCGCCAAAGTCGCCATCACCTACACAAAGGATGCGGACGCCGCGGTTTCCGTCGTCAAGGCAATCGAAGGTGCTGGCGGCAAGGCAATCGCAATTCAGGCAGACGCCACCAATCCCGAGGCCGTCCAGGCGGCGGTCGATAAGATCGTAAGCGCGCTCGGCAAGCTCGATGTGCTCGTGAACAATGCCGGCACCGCGATCCCAAAAAAGTTCGAGGAGACTACGTTGGAGGAGCTGGACCAAGTGATCAACCTCAACATCCGCGGGGTCTTCATCACGACGCAGGCCGCTCTGAAGCAATTGAACAATGGTGGCCGGATCATCTCGATCGGTTCGTGCGTCGGCGAGCGGATGATGACGCCGGGGCTGGTGCCTTACTCGGCGACGAAGAGCGCGATCCGGATGTTCACGCAGGGCCTGTCGCGTGAGGTCGGCGACCGCGGCATCACCGTCAACAACGTGCAGCCCGGACCGATCGACACCGATCTCAATCCGGCCGCCGGCGACTGGGCGACCCCGCAGAGGGCCGCAACGGCTCTCAACCGCTACGGCAGCGTGGATGAGGTGGCGGCGCTGGTCGCATTCGTTGCCAGCCCCGAGGCGTCTTACATCACCGGCGCGAACCTCACGGTGGACGGCGGCACCAACGCCTGATTGATCGGGGTCCCGTCAGGGCGGGCCGCGATCACCCGGGTCTGCTTTGGCTCTTTGAAAGCAGACCTGGGCCGATTGCCGAGCCGGCTATGGGGCAGGACTCGGTAGTCTTGACTCCCAAGATCGTCCGCCCTCCTTCAAGAACGGACCTGTTTCGGACTGCCCAAGCCTTCGCCGCCGCGTTGGCATCAGTCGCCGTTGAAGGTGGTCCAGATGCCCGCAAAGGCAAATAGCGGCCTGTCCTCGTTGAGCGCGAACCACACCACGTCTTTCTTCTTCGTCTCTAGGTTGGGCTCCGGCGCGTATTCAGCAAAGCTGTTGGCCGGGACCAAGCAGCGGTTCTCCGGCTTGAGCCAGTAACTTTCGGAAAAGTGTCGCAATATCATCAACTTGGGCGTGGGTATGGTGCGCTCGGAGGGACTCGAACCCCCACGATTTTACTCACTGCCACCTCAAGGCAGCGCGTCTACCAATTCCGCCACGAGCGCTTAGAGAGATCGGCACGGGATTTGCGCCGGACCGGATCAACGGCGCCGATGTAACAAATCGGGGATTGGGGGACAAGGCCTGCCGGCACGGTGATTCAGATACGGCCGGCGTCGGATGGCGGGCCGCTGGTTCAGCGGGTACCCGGCGATTTCGGCAGCATTTGCTTGACTTCGACCGCGATCCGGTTGCGATCGACGAGCACCACGCCGCTGGCGATGGGCAAGGTATTGGCCAAGATCTTGACCTCGTCCGCCTCGGTGGCGTCGAGTTCGATGATGGCGCCCCGGCTCAGGCGCATTACCTGATGGATCGGCATCGTCGTGGTCCCGAGGACCACCATGAGGTCGACGCTGACTTTATCGAGGGTTGGCACTGGGGAAGCGACCCGAACTGACAGACGCAAAATTGCGTGGTTAGAGATCACCACGTTATGGTTAGCCAATGGTTAATGACCGCCAAAACCTTGATTTGACGACATTCGCGCGCGCGGCCGACGGCGGTGCGGCGGAATGGCTGATATCCGACGCGCCGGTGCCCTACCTCGAGGCCATTGCGGCCATGGAGAGGAGGATCGCGGATATCGCGGCACACCAGGCGCCGGAGCTGGTCTGGCTGTTGGAGCATCCCCCGCTCTACACCTCCGGGACCAGTGGCAAGACCGCCGACCTCATCGACCCCCGCTTTCCGGTGTTCGAGACCGGGCGTGGCGGACAGCTGACCTATCACGGCCCCGGCCAGCGGGTGGCGTATGTCATGCTCGACCTGAAGCGGCGGCAGCCCGACGTACGGGCCTATGTCGCGGGGCTCGAGCAATGGATCATCCGGACGCTGGCGGCGTTCAACGTGCGGGGCGAACGCCGCGAGGATCGTGTCGGCGTCTGGGTGGCCCGGCCGGACAAGGGAGCTGGTTTCGAGGACAAGATCGCTGCGATCGGCGTGCGGTTGCGGCGCTGGGTATCGTTCCACGGCGTGTCGATCAATGTGGAGCCCGACCTGGCCCACTTT
>Ga0073928_10007240_pt1 | contig 14494 bp, 11 predicted proteins | sample PaiPotPPA55metaG_FD_76969 | JGI IMG/M metagenome (GOLD analysis project Ga0073928, IMG submission 76969) | Iron sulfur acid spring bacterial and archeal communities from Banff, Canada, to study Microbial Dark Matter (Phase II) - Paint Pots PPA... ... | reverse complement strand
GAAAAGCCGAACGAGCGGTCCTGATGCTTCAACCGAGGTCTCCCAACGACGAACAAGGCCCGGGAGCCCGAAAACTTCCATGGACCGGATATTTTTCCTGGAATTCAGCTAAACGGCGTCGGTCTGTGCGGCTGGCTTTTGTTCCAACAAACGCTGCAATTCCGAAGCCGGCAACGGGGCGCTCAGCAAGTGGCCTTGGATCTCGTCGCAGCCCAGCTTCCGCAGGGCGTCTCGCTGGGCGTGGGTCTCGACGCCGACCGCGACGACCTGCAGCCTGCGGTTGTGCGCCACGGTGATCATCGCGCCGACGATCGAGGCGTCGAACGAATCGCTCTCGATGCTGCGGATGAACTGGCGGTCGATCTTCAGCGACGCGACCGGCAGCAGTTTGAGGTAACCGAGCGAACTGTAGCCAACGCCGAAATCGTCGATGGCGGAGCGCACGCCCATCGAGCCGAGTTGGCGCATGATGCGCACGCTGCGTTTGATATCTGCCATGATACCGGTCTCGGTGAGCTCGATCTCGAGCGAGCTCGGGTCCAGACGGGTCGCGCGCAGCACGCCGGCGATCATCTTGATGAAATGCGGCTCGGCGAATTGGCGCGGCGAGATGTTCACCGTCACGCGCGAGGGCGCGATGCCTTGGCGTTGCCAGTTCTTCATCTGCTCGCATGCCGCGCGCACGGCCCACGCCCCGATCGGCACGATGAGCCCCGCGTCTTCCGCGATCGACGTGAATTCGTCGGGCAGGCGAAGGCCCAGCGTCGGATGCTTCCAGCGTAGCAGCGCTTCGGCGCCGACGATCTCGCCACCGCGCAACGACGCGATCGGCTGATAGTGGATGAGGAACTCTTCGCGGCGCAGGGCGTTGCGCAACTCGTTCTCGAGCGACAGCCGCTTGACCGCGACCGCGTGCATCTCCGGCGCGAAGAACTGAAAATTGTTGCCGCCGCGCTCTTTGGCTTTGTACATCGCCGTATCGGAATTGCGTAGCAGCGTCTCGACGTCGTGGCCGTCGGCGGGATACATGCTGATGCCGATACTGGCCGTGGTGAACAGCTCATGGCCGGAGACGACGTACGAGCGGCCGGTCTCATTGACGATCTTCTGCGCGATCTTCATCGCGGCTTGGGAATTCGGCAGATCGGTGAGCACGATGATGAACTCATCGCCGCCCAGGCGCGCGACGCAGTCCACGGCGCGCACGCTGCGCTTGAGCCGCCCGGCGACCGCCTTGAGCAAAAGGTCGCCGATCGAGTGGCCCAGCGTGTCGTTGACGTTCTTGAAACGGTCGAGATCCAGGAACAGCACGGCGGTCGGGCGCTTGTGGCGGTCCGAGTACGCGATCGCCTGGTTCAGGCGGTCGGTGAGCAGCGTGCGATTGGGCAGCTCGGTGAGCGAGTCGTAGTGCGCATGGCGCGCGAGTTGCTGCTCGGTCTCTTTGCGCTCGGTGATATCGGTCATCGTGCCGACGCTGCGCAGCGGAGCGCCGTTGCGGTCGAAGAAGAAATCGCCGCGCTCTTGGACCCAGCGCACCGAACCGTCGCGCCGCAGGATGCGATGATCGATGGCAAACGGTTCGCGCAAGCGCTTGGATTCCTCGGTGGCGCGATGGACCGTGGCCGCATCATCCGGATGATCGTATTGCGAGAACGGCACCGGCTTGTCGACGCCTTCGGTCAGGCCGAAGATGCGATAAATCTCTTCTGACCAGGTCACGTCGCCGTTCGCGAAGTCCATCGACCAGCTGCCGAGATGAGCGAGCTGCTGGGCCTCGGCGAGCGTGGCGCGGCTGGTCTTAAGCGCTTCTTCCGCGAGCGCACGGTCGGTGACGTCGCGGAAACTCCAGACGCGTCCAATCGGCTCGCCGTCGATGCACTGCGGAATGGAATAGCGTTCGAAGACGCGTCCGTCGATGAAGCGCAGAACGTCGAAGCTCTCGGATTTTGGATCGGCGTAGAGCTCGCGGACCTTGCTGACGAACGCATCGGGGTTCTTGAGCTGGCGCAGCACGTGCGCGATCGCGCGATAGTCGTCGCGCGCTTCCAGGATCGGCTCCGGGAGGCGCCACATGTCGGCGAAACGCTTGTTGTAGCGGACGATCTTGCCGGTGCGATCGACGACCAAGATGCCATCGGCCGTCGCCTCGAGCGTGGCGAGCAGCATGGACCGCTCGGCTGCCAACGAGTTGGTCGAAATCTGAGCTCGCCTCCCTTCTATTACGGACTATCGTCCGTTCTTGCAAGGGTACGCCGTACATGGCGCAAGCAATGCGGGCACGCTTTCGGTGTAAGGCCTGTCACAGGGATGGGCACCACATACGCCATCGAGAGGAGGGGAGCCGGCCCTAGGCCCGAACGACCCTAATCGAACGTATGTTCGCACGGCATCCGGTAATCTCGGTCACCACGTTCGTCGAGCCATTCGGCGAGGACGACGTCGGCAACGCTCTCTTCTTGATCCGCAAGCACGTGCGATTTGGCCGCCGCCTTCATATCATCGATCTCAACGGACTGCGCGCCTTCTCATCAGACGTGCGCCGCGCGCTCAACCTTTCGGTGCAGTGGGTGCGCCAGTATAATGGCGACGTCCGCGTTGTATGCACGCACCCGACGATGCGACGCGCGTTGGAGCAATCAGGCTACGATCGGTTCGTCGACGTGCACGCCACCATCGATGATGCCATCGGCGCGTTCCGCGAACAGCGCCCGAAAGCAGGCTAAGGAGATTTCGCGGTCAGCTCGGCCTTGACCGTCGCGTCATAAGGGCGGCCGCCAAAATTATCATAGTGAGCGGTCATATTCTCGGTGAGCGACGTCAACGATGGCTGTTCGTCGGCGGACTTGCCCAGCGTGACGTGCTCTACGAAATCGAGTGTGATTGACACCGGGATGGTCCCGGCCTGCAAGTGCACCGGCGTGCTGTTCAGTTGCCCATGGACCTCGATCGTGGCGACGCCGTTTGCGATGGCGACGACCGACGCACCCACTGGAACGCTGACGGCCTGATCGACGATGAGGACGTTGACGGTGGATTGCCACTTGCTGGACGGTTGCAAGCCGGGACTGTCGGTGACGACCTGGCGAGCGGCCCGCAACGCATATTCGAGCGTGCCGACGCCCGCGGACGCATAGTCGACGTCGAAGTCGCTACCCCTCGCTTTGGTCGTGAGGATCCCTGAGGTGTGTAGGGTCTGCGGTTTGCACTCGCAGTAGAACGTCGCGTCGTATTGGGCGGGCGCGACCTGCAGAACGAGCGCGCTCAGTGCTGCTATCAACATGCGACCCCTTTTTTTCTCCGTCCCGCCGCCTTCCCGGTCACGCGGGTTGGATCTGCGCGTTCGCCAGCTGCGTATGCAATGACTCAACCTCGCGACGAATCGAATCGACTTCGCGCTTCATCGACTCGGCGTCGAGATGGTCGTATGCAGCGCCGGCACCGGGTGCGAGACCGGCGATGGTCTTGATCTCGTCCGGATCGAGGCCCTCGCCGTGGATGTGGGAGCCATAGAACGCGACCGCAGCCAGTTCCCGCCGGACGATGATGGGCATCGCGAGCACCGGGTGGGCCGGCCCGGTTGGTACGCTCTCGGTGCGCCAAGGATGTTCGTAGAGCGAGAGCGGCCCCTTTTCCGCTTGCAGGAGCATCAACAAGTGGCCATCATCGTCGTCCAATCTGGCTATATCGCCGGGGCTCCATCCTTCTGCCACTTCTCGGACATACGCGCCATCGGTACCGCGCCGGAAGAGCGCCGCCGATGCAAGTCCTAGCGCTCGGACCGGCTCGTTGATCAGCGCATGCGCCACGTTCTGCGATGTTGACGCGAACGGCAATGCTGCTGCATTTCTTGCGAGCTGAACCTCCGCTCGGTGTCGTTGCCGGAAGAACGTCGCGTCGATCAATGAATCCACGCGTTTGTGCAAGCCATTGAACCACAGGCCGAATGCGACGACCGCGCCGACCTCTGCGATCGTCCCCAGTCGGGCCAATCGTAGATAGTCGGTGAAGAACCAGTCAATGATGGAAAAGAACGCCACAAGCAGCGTTGTCAGGACGCCGTAGACAAGCGTGCGGCTGACCACAAAGCTCACGTCGATGACGCGATGCTTGATGACCGCATAGGCGACGGTCAGCGGCACTATGATACTTGACAATTGCAAAACGTGCGCGAGCCAGATCGGCTCGCTCGGCATGTACACACTGAGAAAGACGAACGCGAACTGTATGACGAGGTTGAGTCCGAATCCGACGACGACCCACCGTATGCGCTGCCGGTCTTCGCCGCGAGCGCGGATGTACGTGTCCACGAACAAGTACATCACGATGAGCGACCACACCGCGGGTATGGCGACGTAGATGCGCAGGAACAGCTCCCCGGGTGGCCCGCCGACCCAGCCCCAATGATACGTGAAGTAAACCCCAAAGATGGACAGCGCAGCGAAAAGCCACGGCATCGTTCGGAGCGCCGAAAAGCGCCATCCCTTGATCGGCTCGCTGAGAAAGCACAGCGCAAACACCAGTAAGCCGACGACCCCCACATCGTAAAGAATCCAATAGAGCGAATACGCCACGTACGGCCAGGGGGGCGGGTAGAGAATCATCGCCGTGTAAAACGTGAAGGGAGCGTTCGCGAGGCAATACAGGAAGAATCCCCACGTCATCAGGCTCGGTCGTAGCAACACGAGCGCTGCTCCGAGCACGATGTAGAGCACAGCGACGCCAAGCACCGCGATTCGATAGGCTATATAGTAGTGCTCGGTGACCTGCGGGGTCGACGTCAGCGTGACGCTTCGTAGAACGCCATTGTGTTTGAGTCCGAACGTGACGCTTTGACCGGCCGCCAACGTTCCCGTCTGTACCGCGTACCACCGGTACTCCGCCGGCGTTGATTGAAGGTCGATGGTGTCGCCGACCTGCACCCCAGCCTTCGCAGCAGGCGACCCGTCCTTGACGTAGTTCACCACATCGTTGCCGTCTGCCGCGTAGCCGAACTCGCCGATCGGGAACCATATCCGCCGAAAATCCAATCCGCCGGCGACAAGGACGATCAGCGACAGCGCCACGACGACGAACGTCCGTAGTGCTGCTCGGTTCGATGGGCTCTCCGTTGACATGCGCTAATCCTACACTTTGCCGAAACGGCAAATCGCGGTCTTCAAATTCGAGCTCCGTCGCAGGCGTTCCCAGTTGGCTCCACCATGCCCTATGTGACGCGCTGCGCGAGCCAAGGCGCATGAGGAATCAAATGCGCACGGGTAGAACGTGCCGGCCTCAACGCTACGATGGAAACGGTGCGCTTATGATAAGCAAGACCGTCGTCGCCTTTTGCGTCGCACTCGCGATCGCAGCCGCGCCGCTGATCTCGGGAGCCGCCGCCGCCGCGGGCGGCAGCGAGCCCTCGCAGCATGATATCGATGCCGCCGTCGCTTCCCTTGCGAATGCGGGTGTCGCGACCTACGCCGGCGCCCAAGACACGACACCAATCGATCGCGTCATCGTACCCGCATCGCCGGAGCACTTCTTGCTGTGGCAAGTGCGCAATATGGCGCTTGAAGCCGCGAACGGCAACGGACTCACCGGCGCGGACATCGACAAGATGTCGGCATTGCCCGCGTCGTTGCCGCCTTTCTCAAAGATGATCGCGGTGTGGGCGAAAGGCTACACGAGCCCGGCCGCCCGCGCTGCAAAGGCGCTGATACGACAGCCGGACTGGCAGCATCCCCAGAAGACCATGTTCCCAACGCTCGTCCTCGCGCTGTTTATCGCCGATCTGACCCGCGGCACCGCCAAATCAGCCGCACTGCCCGCGCGCGGCACAGATGCGGGCACTCGCGTGGCGATGGCAGACTGGGCGCGTCCGGTCGCGGTGATCACCTGCCAGAGCATCACCACAACCGTGGACGACGCGATCACGAACATCTTCGACGGGCTGCGCTCCCTGAGCGGCAACGGCGCATTTCGCTTCATCGTGAGCGTGCTACAACTGGCGGCCACCGTCATCGTGAACAACCAAGTGCTGAACCTGTTCAGTTTCTTGCAGAAGCCGATCGCGATCATCGCCATCATGACCCAGGTCTCGAGTCTGCTGAAGGCGTGGACGGTCAGCGTGGTCGCAAATCCAAACCTTGCCGATGCAGCGCTCGGTCCCGGAAGCCTCAACTTCGACGCGACGGCTGACACCCATAGGACCCAGGTGCCGCCGGCGATCAATTGCGCGCTGCAGCTCATCGGCATCGACTTCAACGCGCTCGTGAAATCCGAATCCGCGGTCCAATGGGACACGCAAGATCCCTTCAATCTCGGCCATATCGACGGCCATGACAACAAGCTGGACGCGAACGACCAAGCCACCATGACGTGGATAGTCAATCGTCAGTCGCCGCAGCTCGCGAACGGAAAGCAGGTGTGCAGACACATGCGCGGGATCGCCGCGGTCTTTCCAGGCGAGGTCAAGAGTCTTGTCGACGCGCTCAAGGGAGCGCTAAAACCAACCCTCCCGCCGGGTACTCCGGACTTCCTCGGGGTGCAAGCGGCGATCGACGCATTTTTCAGCCAACAAGCGGCGAGCGCGACGGCGAGACTGCAGACGCTGCTGAAGGCGCAATCCAATGCGCCGGCCACCGTAGTCGTGCACGAGCAAGTGCAGGCGACACCATCGCCGCTGCCGAGCCCCCACGTGGGTGGCTGTCTGGCGCCGGGGGCTGTAGGCGGGGTGCTCGGTTTTCCGGTCGAGTCAGTGGACCCCGCGTGCTCGTACGCCCAACGCCAGCACTCCCCTCAGGAACGGTGCCAAATAGACGAACCAGGCGACCCGGGATGCACGGACCTCGACAACACCACGCACCAAATGCTCGTCCTCGCCACGCTCATGCGGTTCCCGTCGGGCAAATACTTCGACGCCGCAAAGCAAGCGCCGGGCTTCAACTACGATCCGAATTTTGCGGGCGGCGAGACGCTGAGCAGTGAGGTCTGCCAAGTGGATCCGGATGTGTCGCACTGCGGCACCGTGATCGCGCGCAAGAACGGAATTGTGTTCGAGGTGTACGTCGGATACAAAGGCGATCCGACGCCGATCTGCGAGTCGCAACATCGCGGGAAGCACCCATGCGATTCGAATCTTCCAAAGCCGCTGCACCCGCTTCACAGCGCGCAAGCGATCGCCGCATTAGCGCTCGAATCGATCGGGTCGCTTCCAACGCCGGGACCTAAGCCATCCCCTGTCGCCAATTGCCATTGAGTGCCGTGGGATGAAGGATTTGAAACCAAGCCGACGGTCAGGCTCGAACTGACGACCTGCGGTTTACGAAACCGCTGCTCTACCGGCTGAGCTACGTCGGCGTGCTATCTGCGGCAAATCGCGAACCGCCATTTTCTCAAAGACCTTCTGACGCGCCTGCTAGAGCTTGCCGCAATGCCCGAGCCGCTTCAGAGTCAAGGCGACAACTGCAGCGTGGCGATTTTACCGGCGGAGTCTAGGCCGAATACATAGTCCCAGCCTCCCGCGCCGAATGTCGCTCTGTAGACGAACATGCTGATGCCGCCCCGAACCGTCTTTCGCACCAACGAAAGGGATGTCGGCTTACCCCACGCGCGCAGCTGTGCGGCCGTCTGTGCTAACATTTGCGGAGTCAGCGAGTGGTTCAGTTGAGGGTTCAGTTGGCTGCGGTCGAGGTTGCCGTTTCGGAGTTGATCTAGGCAATTCTGAGCTCGCGTTAGCACCGCACGATCGTCCGCATCTTGGATGCGCCGTTGAGCGGTCGCCGCGGCCGGGATCAATATGCCAAAGACGTCATTGGCAAGTGCCATTGCATCGGCATTCCCATTGTTGACGAGGGCGATGATGGCGATCTGGTCGCTCGGAAACACGACGTTGACCGCATCGAAGCCAAGCGTCAGTCCACTATGCCACACTCGAGGATGAGCACCATAGGTGTCGACAAACCATGCAAAGCCATAGTCGGTTGCCATACTTGTTGAAGTCCGCCCGCCGGCCTGCATGAGATGGTAATCAGTGGCGCTCACGATCTTGCCGGAAGCGAGGGCAGCATCCCATTTGGCGAGATCGTCGACCGTGGATACGAATTCTCCCGCTGACCAAAACCATATCGGACCAGATGCCGGCGATGCGCGAACCGCTCCGTCGACGATGCGATATCCTGTCGCCATGTCGTTAAGGCGTGGCTCGTCGTCGATGGTGACCGTCTCCCGCATGTCCGCCGGAGCGAAAAGGTGCGTCCTAACATAGGCTTCGTAGGTCACTCCGGATACGATTTCAATGACCCGGCCAAGCGCTATGTAATTGGTGTTGCTATATCCCCATCTCGTTCCGGGAGCGAAGACCAAAGGTCGGTCGCGAATCGCCGCGACAACTGCATCGTAGCCTTTCACGGAAGATGCGCCATGGATGAGATCGCTCGGCGTCACGTAGTCGGGCAGACCGGAGGTTTGGCCTAGCAATTCAAGCAGAGTTATCTGGCGCGCGTGCGGGAAGTCGGGCAAGTACTTGCTCAACCGGTCGTTGAGAGATATTCGGTTGGCCTCCTTGAGCTGCAACGTCGCTGCGGCGGTGAACTGCTTCGTGATCGAGCCGATTTCGAAATGCGTGGCAGCATCGGCGGGCGCCATGTCGTCAAGCGTGCGTCTGCCGTAGCCGTTCGTGAAGATGATCACACCGTTTCGTGTGACCGCTACCGCGGCGCCCGGAACTCTCTCACGCAGCATTTCCTGTGCGACCACCCTGTTGATCTTCGCGGCCATTTGCGCGGGTAACGGGGTCGGCAGCGCGCACGCGACCCGCGGCAGCGCAAGGCCTGCACATGCAAATGCCGCAGGGAGCCCCCAGAAGAAAATGTGGCGTAGAGTTCTCAGGGGCCGGTTTCCGCTGCGGGCGTCGGCGCCGGTCGCGGTTCGAGCGGCGCGCATGTCGCCTCTTCGCAGCGCCCGACCGGAAGGATGATGCGGTTGGCTGCCACGAGGTCGTACAGGACATCGCCGAAACCAAATCTTCGGCTGATCCATATGAGGGGTAGGGTAGGCCATGCAGCCGGCAGGCGAGTCGCGACCGTCCAGACCGCGCCGATCCCGGATGAAACCCGGCCGTCCGCGTCGAGGACGTACATGCGCTTTTCCAAATCACCCAGCGTGACACCCACCGGTGGCACAAAGTCTCGAGAACGGAATGATGTGATCTTCAGCAATCCCAACCAGTCCAGCGAGCGTGCCCAGCGAGCGACGACGCGAGTGCACAGGGGGCAATCTCCATCGTACAGGACTTCGATGGCCCACTTTCGCGGGATGTGCCGTGACGCAAAATCCGTCCACGTTCTTGCAAGCGCAGCGAGCTTGTCTTCGCAGAAGCGCGCAAATCGCCGATAATCGATGTCATCGAAGATGATCAGTTCGGCACCGATCAGGACAGCAGAGAACCACACCAAGCCCATGAAGTATCCGATGCTCGCATGCAGCGTGAATGCACCGAGCGCGATAAAGGGCCTGGCAGCCCTGACCCAGATCAGAAACGGCCAGGCCATTTGGAAAAGGATCGTCATATACGTCAACGCGGTGACGATGATGGCGTTTTGGTAGAAGTGCTGCGCGAAGGGAGACAAGTTGAACTCCGACGTTCGAAGCACGTAGTACAAGGCGGTGCCGTCTTGCCACATGTGTCCCTGGATCTTGTAAAACGCAGATGTGAGGTACACCAGGCACAATTGCAACAAGATGGCGAGTACCGCGAAGTTGTGCAGCAGCGCTACGAACGGGCGAGGCGCGCGGCTCGCCCGGTTACGCATAGCATCGATCGAAAAGTGAGCTCCACAGTCGCAAAACATTAAAAGGAAGGCGAGCAGGTACAGCAGATTGTCCCCACCGCTCAACAAGAATTGGTCTCGTGCATACAATGACCACGTGAAGACGAAGAAAAGGATCGATGATACGCGCGTCATGAAGCCGAGGACGAAGGCGATGGTGACGAGCAGTCCGCCGAAAAACAACAGATTCTCGTAGGCGTGGGACGCGGACAGTTGGTAGAGAGAGTAGTCTCGCTGCACGCGCAGCAACCACAGGAAGGTGCCAAACGGCACAAGGCCGTTATCACCCCACAAGTATTGACGCTCATAGATGTGGGTGATATAGAAGGCCAAGATGTTCAGGCCGAGCGCGATTCGAAGCAACGAGACGCCGACGAGACGGTGCGGCTCGCTGAGGAACTCGCGTAGCCGTCCGAGTGCAGAACCGGCTGTCGACAGCGCTGAGGCCATCATGGCCTTACCGAGCAACCATTTCGGATCGGGCGGCGCTGGGGACGCAGCAATACGGCGCGACCCAGTTGGCGGGTTGCCACTCCACGGCTGTGATGTTCGAATAGTCAGGGGCGTCCGCTCGGAAGCGCTGGGTGAATCGGGGAAACTGATAGCGAGATAATCCGACTTGGACTTGGTAGAAGCGCAGCGTTGGATATGCGATTTCAAGGGCGGCGAGTCCGGTTCGCGTCAGGGCGGTCATATCGCGCGGGTCCACGTCGGCTGGGAGCGGGCTCTTTTGAAACCGTTTTCCATTTCTTACAAACGAAGCGCTAGGATCGATCGGCAGCTGGTTCTTGAAATCAACCACCACGTTTGCCTCGCCCAGCTCGACAAGTGCCATGGGCGTCAGCCTGTTCTTCCTCACCTCATCGATGAGAGGCTCAGTCACGTTGAGCCACGGTGTCGTCTGCGCTAGGCCTGTATGCGGATCTCGAAAGCGGCCGCGCGCCATGAGCGCGAGGTCCTCATCGATGGGTTGTGGGGCAAACAACTGCCAATTCTGCGTGAAGAATGGATTGACATAGCGCTCGATGGCGTCGCTGTACTGCAGCTTGAGCGGGCTTAAGGGCATGTTCGACAATTGGATGAGGGTGAAGTGCATGGCGAGCCAGAGCAGCAAAACGAGAAAACTACTCCACCAGGCGATTCCCTCGAGGATGTTCCTAAACTGGGTGGTAGGCCGAGTGTTCAACAGACAGCGAGGCCGCATGCGAGCATCACAGACTCACATGCGGCTTCCCTGAATCCCGAAGTTCAGTGATCGAAGTTGGACGTAGCGAGCGTAGCGTTGTCGGTCTGGGAGAGCGCGCCTCCCGACGAGGCGGATGAGGATGAGGAGCCTGACGAGGATGACGAGGATGACGACACCGTTGACCAGCCGGACGAAACCGTTTGCGGCGGCGGCGGCGTCCCCGGGCACGGTTTCGGGCCACCTGGTGGGTACGCCGCGCATGGACTGGAAGCCCCTGCTAGTATCTGTCCTTGTATGTGTGCGCGATCAAAGCCGACCTTTGCATTAGCGGAGGCCATCGCACCAGAGACCACCACTATGCCGACGAACGAGCACAAGACCGCGATTGGATAGATTCGCATTTTCATTTCCTTTCCACAGGAATGACGTTACCTTGCTTGGCGCGTTCATCGCTCTGTTCTTAGCTGCCTTCACTGAAGGCTAGTGAAAAATATACTAGCATTACAACTACCAGGGTGACGCAAAAGCGCTTGTCAAACGCGCGATGCGATGGCTGTTCGGGAAACGACGGAAACGTCGCCGCGGCGTGGCGGAGCTTTGACGACCTACGTTGGCGTATTGCTCGATCCATTACGCGCATTTGCTGCGTTAGAGAGCCGGCCGACGTGGGGATGGGCTTTTGTTCTGTCAGCCTTGTTGATCGCAGCCGCTGGCATGCTGGCTTCGCCGGCCCAGGACCACATCCAACAAGTCCGTCCGACTCCTCTCATGACGGTGCTGCTCAAGAACCTCGCGTTTGGCCCCGTAGATGCGCTCATTTCATGTCTGTTCGTGAGCGCGGTGCTCTTCGTAAGCAGCGTGCTCAGCAAAAGGCGCGTCTCCTTTGTATATGCGTGGGCTCTGGCGTGCAACTGTTGCCTGATTCTCGGCATCGCGGCAGCGGTAAACGGCTATATGATCGCTGCAAGAGGATACGATGCCGCAACAACCAGGGGCGACCTCTTTGTGTTGCCGTCGCTCAAGTTTCTCGTTTCCGCAGGAAGCCCTATCCTGCGGGCGGTGCTCTACTCGTACAATGCTTTCAACATCTGGTACGACGTCCTCTTGACGGTCGGTTTTGTTTACGTGTTCCATGTTAGCAATCGGCAGGCGATCGTCACCGTCGTCGCGATCACCATCATCGGCGCCATTGTTGCCGGGACCCTTACCGCCGTGCAAACCGGATTGATCCGACTATAAGAACGGACGTCATTGGCTGATATGGAGCGCTGACTTTCGTGTTGTTCCTACTAGCGAGCGCGATTGTGCTTGGCGCAGCGCCGGCAGATCTTGTCACTCGGTTCGACGCGATCGGCGCCCAAGCACTCGCGAGCGGGACCGCGGCTGGCTTGAGCATCGCAGTTGTGCGCGGCGGTGACATCGTGTACGCGCGCGGCTTCGGACTGAGCGATATCGCCGCCACGGCGCCCGCCACTGCGTCGACACCGTTTGCGATCGGATCAGTCTCCAAGCAGTTCACCGCCGCCGCGATCCTGCTGCTTGCGAACGATGGCAAACTCTCGATCGACGATCCGCTCTCCAAATATGTTCAGGGATTTCCGCCGAACATAACCCTCAGTAACCTCCTCAACCAGACGTCCGGCCTACACAACTACCCGAACACGCTCGAGCACGCCTGGCCGCTGTCGGGTCCTATCAACTCTGATCGCATCCTCGCGATCCTGCGCACGGATAAGCCTGATTTCGAACCCGGAGCGCGCTGGGAGTATAGCAACGCAAACTACGCGCTGCTCACGGTGGTGGTCGAGAAGGCCAGCGGTATGACCTACGGCGAGTTCTTGCAGTCGCGTATCTTCCGGCCGCTGGGCATGACCGCAAGCGGATACGGATATGGCGGTTGGACGACGCTGCAACCGGCCACGCCATACGCTGGACTGGGATCGCTGGCGCCCCAAGTGCCGCTGATCAGCCTCGATCTTTTTCTAGGCGCCGGCGGCATCATCTCCAGCTCCACCGATCTCGCCGCTTGGGATCTTGCCCTCATGCGTGGCAGCGTCGTGCCGTCTGCCAGCGTCGCTGCGATGTGGACGCCTGGCCATTTGAACTCCGGGGCGCTGGATCAGTATGGGTTCGGGTTCGTCACCGACGCGCACAACGGCCATCGCGAGCTATGGCATAACGGTCTTGCGCCCCACGCCGGAGGGTATTGTCTGAACGCGATCTTTCCTGACGACGGTCTGGCGATCGTCGTGCTCAGCAACGGATATGGCTTTGACGGACAGGCCGATCGCGCCGTTCGTGACATCTTCGAAACATACTATCCGCCGACTGCGGCGGAATTGGCCGCCGGGTTCACGCCTGCTCCCGACGAGGATGAGGCCATTCGCGGGCGCGTCAAAGAGTGGGTGGCGCGCTTTGCTTCAGGCAACATCGACCGCGCGCAGCTCGCGCCGTCGATGAGCGAGGTGTTAACGCCTAACATCGTCGCTCAGTCCAGCGCCATCCTCGCCCAATACGGTGAGCCGCGGAAATTTGAGTACGCTGGGAAACAAAGCATCGATGCAGGTACGCTCTACACCTACCGGGTGGAATATGAGTCGACGGCGTTGCGGTGGATCTTTGTGCTCGCGCCGAACGGCAAGATAGCTCGGGCGCGCTTCGCGCAATGGGAGCCGTATTTCTTCACCCACTGATCCGTGACCAATCACATCTCACATCTTAGTGGTTCGCCGATCCACGAGTATTCCGATCGCCACGCCAAATGCCGTGCCCAACGCGAGGCCTTGCGCGACGTGGTGAGACCCAGCGCCGATCGCGACTCCAACGGCGGCGCCTAGCGCGATGAAGACGCCGAGGCGCGACGAATTCCGCATGAACGACTTTTCGACATCGAAGCCGGGATTCCGCATCTGCGCGTCGATCTTGCTGGGTGAGAACCTGCGATGGCGGGTGAATGCGCCGCGGTGCGCTAAGCGTCCGACCGCACGATGATCCTGCTCGTTCTTCTCATCGCCTCTTCGTTGTCGCATGCGAACGCCGATTGGTCCACGTATGGCTACGGGTACGACAACGCGCGGCACACGCCGCTTGTCCAGCTCGATGCGCGCAACGTCACATCGCTTGCCAAAGCATGGGAATATCAAGACGCGGCGCACGGCCCGATGGAATCGTCGCCGATCGTCGTCGACGGGACCATGTACGTGACCACCGGCGAGCACGACAGCGTGATCGCTCTCGATGCCGCGACGGGCACAAAGAAGTGGCAGTTCACGCCGACGCTCGGTCGTTTCTACTTCTGCTGCGCCAAAGCCAACCGCGGCGTGGCCATCGCCGACGGGCTCGTGTTCCTCGCCACGCTCGACGGCCGTCTCATCGCGCTCGATCAACGTTCGGGATCGGAACGTTGGGAGACGCCGGTCGGCGATCCGCTCGATGGCTTCAGCGAGACGATGGCGCCGCTCGTGTGGTCGGGGATGGTCTTCATCGGCAGCTCTGGCGG
>Ga0073928_10007238_pt1 | contig 14496 bp, 10 predicted proteins | sample PaiPotPPA55metaG_FD_76969 | JGI IMG/M metagenome (GOLD analysis project Ga0073928, IMG submission 76969) | Iron sulfur acid spring bacterial and archeal communities from Banff, Canada, to study Microbial Dark Matter (Phase II) - Paint Pots PPA... ... | reverse complement strand
TTACTGCAGGCTCGGCAGGCGTGAGTCCCCGGCGCTTCGTCGTCTATGACGCACTGGGTGCATTAATTTCAGTTCCGGTGGTTGTTTCGATTGGCTACTTCTTCGGCGACCAGATCGAATCAGCGATCAGGTACCTCGGTGGCTTCGATCGGCTGGTGCTGGTGGCCGCGGGGGCCTGTATCATATTTTACGGGTCGCACTTGCTCCTGAGGACCGGTGAGAACGAACGAAGTACCAGCTGAGCGCGGCACGCGGCCGCTGTTACAGCACCCCCCGGCCGCTTTCAATCTACCATGCCAATTGCGCTGCCCGCCCTCAACTTAAAAGCGAAGCTGATCCTGCTGATGGTGGTGCTGCTCGCGCTTACGCTCGGCGCGGAGGTCGTCGTCAGTTTGCGCGCTGAGGAGGCAATTATTCGGACGACTCAGCGCAAGGTCAAAGACCTGGCCAGCGTAATTCAAATCAGCGTTCAGGAACTCACCTCGGTTGAAGCGACCGATCGCGACCGCCTGCAAAATTATGTGACGCGGTTGCAAACGCAGGGGCTCGAAGTTTCAATCGCATCGGATAAAGACCTCATCATCAACAGCTCTAATCCCAAATTAATCGGTGCGGCGGTTAATCCTGAAGTTGTGCGCACGCTGATGTCATTGCGGGGCGGCTCTCACAACGAACCGATCGCAGTGCCAGCCGCCAAGCTGGGACTGCCCGGGGCTCAGAGCACGGTCTATTTCATCCCGGTCGAAGTTGAGGATCATCTGCTCGGCTACGTTCAGGTATTGGCCAATTTCGGCGATTTCGACCAGCCGCTCAAGGACTATCAATTCCGTCTGATCATGCTCGGGTTCGGTATATTTGCGCTCGGATTGGTCTTTGCTTATGTGCTGGCGCAGCGCTACGTCAAACCAATTCACACGGTCGCCTACGCCGCCCAGAACATCCCGGCACACGGACTCGAGCCTGTGCCGGAATCGTTCCGCCGCGACGAAATCGGCCTGCTCACACGCAGCTTCAACGAGATGGTCGCGCAATTGCGCCGGGCGCATGAACGCGAGGCCGACCTGAACCGGCTGGAACGCTTCACCGCACTTGGCCAGCTCGCCGGCGCCCTGGCGCACGAGATAAAGAATCCGTTGAACTTCATCAGTCTGGCGCTCGATCAAATGCGAATGCGTTATGGACCACTGCTTTGGCGCGGACGCGATGATTTCCTGCACCAGCTCGGGATGATGAAGGATGAAATCAAGCGGATGTCGGAGATGGTGCAGACGTTCCTTCATTATGGGCAACCAATCGAGGTTTTTCCGGCGCCCACTGACCTGCGGCAACTGGTCGATAGCGTGTTGGCGCTCAGCGAATCGAAGCTCAAGAGCCAGGGTATCGAGGTAGTCGAGGAAGGCTCCCAGGTGCAAACTATTCTGAACGTCGACGCGGAGAAGGTGCGAACTTGCTTCGTCAATGTGGTGGCCAACGCGACACAGGCGATGCCGGAGGGCGGCCAGCTCAAGGTCAAATTCGCGCGCAACGACGGCCACTTCATCGTGCGGTTTTCTGATACTGGCCCGGGCATTGACCCGGATATCGCCGCGCACGTCTTCGAGCCGTTCTACACGACCAAGCGCGAGGGAATCGGTCTGGGGCTGTTCTTCTCGAAGGCGATCGTCGAGAAGCATGGCGGTACCATCACCATCAGCCCAAACCAGCCGCCGCCAGGGGCAAACGTGACGTTTACGTTTCCGGCAGAAGGAATTCATCGATCAATATGACGCAGCAAGCCTCGGTATTGGTGGTCGAGGACAACGACCTTGAGCGGCAAATCACGGCAGAAACTCTGCGCGAAGAAGGCTTCGCAGTCGAAGAGGCCGCACTCGGCAAGCGCGCTCTCGAATTACTCGGCCCCAGCCGCTTCGACGTCGTCCTCACCGATCTGATGATGCCTGGGGTCTCGGGCGAGGAACTGCTGGTCAAAGTGAAGGAGAAATATCCAGCTACGCAAGTGGTGGTGTTAACGGCGTTCGGCACCATCGACAGCGCGGTCAACGCGATCAAGCAGGGAGCATTTTATTATCTCACCAAGCCGGTTGACCGCGAGCCATTGGTGATGATCGTCGCACGCGCCGCGGAGCTGGCGCGCGAGAAACAGGAGAATCTGCTGCTGCGCAGTGAAGTCGAAGGCAAGCTTACGGTCGAGGGTATTATCGGGCAGGATCCAGCAATGCGGGAGATGGTCCGCATTGTACGCAAGGTCGCGCCCTCGAATTCCACCGTTTTGATTCAAGGCGAAAGCGGCACTGGCAAGGAAGTGGTCGCACGCGCCATTCACCGCTTATCCCCTCGCGCTCAACGCTCATTCGTAGCAATCAACTGTTCGGCAATTCCAGATAATCTGATCGAAAACGAGCTGTTCGGCCACGAGCGCGGCGCTTTTACCGGCGCGACCGAGCGCAAAATCGGCTTAATCGAGACCGCAGAAAAGTCCACCTTGTTCCTCGACGAAATCGCGGACCTCGGCGGCGGTGTGCAAGCCAAACTGTTGCGTGTTCTGCAAGAGCGTGAACTGCGGCGCGTGGGTGGCAATGAATCAATCAGGGTCGACGTGCGGGTGATAGCGGCCACTAATCGCAACCTTGCCGAAGAGGTAGCCGAAGGACGCTTCCGCGAGGATCTCTTCTACCGCGTAAATGTGGTGACGCTCACGCTGCCGCCATTGCGCGAGCGCCGCTCGGATATTCCACCGCTGGCCAACCACGCACTAGCTCGTTTCGCTCATCTGGCCAGTGGCCGTGTCAGGGAAATCAGCCGCGAGGCAATGGCAGTGTTGCTCGACTACTCGTGGCCGGGCAACGTGCGCCAGCTGGAATCAGCCATCGAGCGCGCGCTGTTGTTATGCGAGGGCGACCACATCACGCCGGGCGACCTGCCGCAGGAAGTGCGCGAGCGCAGGGCGGTCGGCCGCATTGAACGCTCACGCGGAAACGCCGGATTCGAAATTCCACCCGAGGGAATAAATTTCGAGCATCTGGAGCGCGACATCATTTACCAGGCGATGGACAAGGCCGACTGGGTAATCGCTAAAGCCGCCAAAATGCTCGGCATGAGTTATCGCACCTTGCAGTACCGGCTCGACAAGTTCGGGGTCAAGAAGCCCGATGCCAAGAACGGCATCACCGAGTAGATTACAGAAAAGAGACAAGAGAGAGGACCGCGGAGCGAGGGCAGGGCCGAAGCGCCTCTCCCGCACCGCTTGCGTCGAGGTAGAATGGCCGTGCCTAACTCAGCCAAAATGCGTCTGTTTGGAAAGCGGGCGATTGTCACTGGCGCCGGCCGCGGAATTGGCCGCTGCGAAGCTCTGCTGCTTGCCCGCCAGGGAGCAAAGGTTGTTGTCAGCGATATCGGAGCGGACCGCGAAGGAGCAAGCACTGCGTTAAAGGTGGCTGACGAGATAAGCGCAGCAGGCGGCGAAGCGATCCATACAACTGACAGCATCGCCACACTCGAAGGAGCACAGCGTACGGTCGACACCGCGGTTCAGTCCTTCGGCGGTTTGGATATCCTGGTCAACAACGCAGGACTGAGAGCTGGTAATCCGATCGACAAGCTCAGCGAAGAACAATGGCACTCGGTCCTTGACAGCCATTTGAAGGCGTCGTTCGCGATGATCAAGTTCGCGGTTCCCGTCTTCAAGCGGCAGGGCGGCGGCGTCATTGTCAACACCGGTTCGGAAGCCGGTTTAGGGATGATCTTCAACTCGGCCTACGCCGCGGCAAAGGAAGGTATCGCGGGGCTGACGCGTTCGGTTGCTCGCGAACAGGGACGCTTCGGAATCCGCTGCAACATGATTCGTCCGCGTGCCACGGTGAATACCGGCGGCGGCGAATGGGGTGCGCAGGTGTTCCGCAAATGGGCGCCGATGGTGAAGGCAATGGGGCGCTATTGGATGGGCGATCGTGGGCAGAGCGGTTTCAATCGACCGGCGCATCCGGAACAGGTAGCGGAAATGGTGGTGTGGCTATGCACCGATGCGGCGATCAATATCAATGGACGTTCATTTTATGTCGCCGGCGAAGAAGTTGGCCTCTGGTCGGAGCCGGAGCTGGTGCGCAGTCTCGCGCGGCCGGGCGGATGGGATCTCGATTCGCTCGACGACTTCGCCGCCGAGGCAATGACCAGCGATCTGACGAATCCATTCTTGATTCCGAATCCCCTTGATGGCGATGACTAGTTGCTCCTTGCTGACACCCTGCGTCCTTGCCTCTAGCCGCTTTTGATCCTCTCCGGCCTGGGAGAGGTGAGGTTAGGGTAAGCTGGGGGAAAAGGGCAGGAGTGACGGCGCAGGTTTCTCCCGGCAATTGATTAGCAACACGCGCCATGCCAAATCCGAAGCGCTCGCTGAGATTAAAAAACATCACCGAAATTGCGCGGCAGACCTGGTCGCGGATTTGGCCGGACCCAATGCCGCCCGGCTGGAAAGTGTTTCTGGTGCGCAAGACCGTCATTCAAAGCGTGCACGGCCGGCAGGTTTGCGGAGTCACACTCGCGCGCAGCAGGACTATCCTGATCGGACGCAACACAGACCATTATAGCTTCGAAACGCTGGTCCACGAACTGGCGCATCTGCGCACCTTGGAGGAACAAATAGACCACGGGCCGATGTGGCAGCATGAATTCAACTCAGTCGCGCGCACACTGCTTGGCCGCGAGCTGTCGCGGCATATCTGAGCACGCCCAGTTCGACTTGGGTTAACGACGGTGTCGCTCCTTGATGCCGTAGCGTTCCTCAGGCGTCGGAGAGCATTTCAAGCACGATTCGATGTAGCCGCGGGTCGCCGGCCGCAATGACTTGACCACCATCGTATGCGGGGTTGCCTGACCAGTTTGTGACAACGCCACCGGCCGCTTCGATTATAGGAATTGGCGCCTGAATGTCGTACGGGTTGAGTTGGGTTTCGATCACCAAATCTATCAGCCCGGCCGCGAGCAAGCACCAGGCGTAGCAATCGGTGCCGTAGCGCGTCTGTTTAGACACGCTCGCAACGCGGCCGAACGCTGCACGCTCCGCGCCTTGCCTGAACATGTCCGGATGAGTTGCACAGAGCGAAGCATCAGTAAGATCGCCAATCTTACGAGTGTGCAGCGGCCGGACCTTTCCTGCTCGACGCAAGTACGCACCTTGCCGAGATCCCATGAACGTCTCCCCAACGAATGGCTGATGCATAACGCCAAGCACCGGCCGGGTTCCGTCATTCAAAGCGAGCAGTGTGCCCCACTGAGGAAGGCCCATCATAAAGCCGCGCGTACCATCGATCGGATCGACTATCCAGGTCAGCGGCGAAGCACCCGAATTGCGGCCATACTCCTCACCGAGGATCGAATGCGCAGGGTATGAGCGCGCGATCTCAGCCCGGATAATCTGTTCGGCTCTTTTGTCGGCCAGCGTCACCGGGTCGTAACCGAACTTGGCTTTGTTCTCGACGCCAACACCCGAACGGAAATGCGGTAGAATCGCCTCTCCGGCCAACTCGGCCAGCCGGCATGCGAACTTCAGGTACTCCTCGATTGCGGCATCGCTTAACGGTTCGGCCGTGGTTGTCATCGGATTAGCCTTTCGCTTGGGTCATGAAGGGATCAAGCGGAGAGGACGATAAGGTTTAAAATGGTTCCCGGCCAAGGGCAGGGAATATGTCGTCGTAGAAGATCTCGACCAGACCGGCAACGGCGACATGATCCTGTGAAGCATTATCTCGGCCAGGTGGCTCACCCAGCCGCGGGCCGTTCGCCTTCGCGACCAAGCCCGATCTGACGATGAAAAAGATACATGAGTGTCGGCTGAAACACTCGGGTCAAGAGAGCGATTGATATAGCGCCGCCGATTACGACGATCGCTAGAGGTCGTTGGGTTTGCGCGCCTATCCGGGTCGAGAACGCCGCGGGAAGTAACCCCAGGCCGTCGACCAGTGCTGTCATCATGACCGCCCGAAAGCGCCGATCGGCGCCCATCACAATGGAATCGAACGTGGAATGGCCCTCTTCCCAAAGCTGGCGGATGTAGAAGTTCAACAAAATGCCGTCCATGATGGCGATTGCGAAGATAGAGATGAACCCTACTCCAGCTGAAACACTAAACGGGGTGCCGGTGACGACGAGTGCCATAACGCCGCCGAGGCAAGCGAGCGGAACTTGCGCCATCAAGATGAGCGTGTTGACCAGTGACTGCGTGGCCGCGAACAGGACGCCCATGATCAAAATCAGGGCAATCGGGACCACCACCGCCAAGCGGCGGTTGGCGGCCTGCAGCTCGCCGTATTCCCCGGCCCATTCCAGATGGATGCCCTCCGGAAGATGGACTCCCTGGGCCACGCGCGACTTGGCCTCGGCCACCGCTCCTTGGAGGTCTCGGCCGCTAACGGAGAAGCGCACCGGCACGTAACGCTGCAAGTCTCCTCGATAGATGAATGATGCCCCTTCCGACGCCTCAACCCGCGCGATCTGTCCGAGTGGCACATTGCCACCAGTGGGTACATTGACGCGTATATCGCGCATCGCATCTAGGGTCTCGCGGTACTCGGGTTTCCAGCGTACGACCAAATTGAACCGGCGGTCACCTTCGAGCACCTGCGTCACTGCCTGTCCGCCTATAGCGGACTGCACGATGGCCGCTACGTCGCCGGTATTGAGGCCGTAGCGCGCCGCAGCGGCCCGATCGGGTTCGACGACAATGTTGGGCTGGCCGAGCGAGCGGAACATGAACACGTCAGTGACGCCGCGTACTTGCCGGAGGATCTCGGTAATTCGATTGGCGATTGATTCGTCGGTATCAAGATCGTACCCAAAGACCTTGACCGCATTCGAACCGGCCTTAACCCCCGAAAGTGCCTCGTCGATGTTGTCCTCGATGTTTTGCGAGTATGAAAAACTGACACCCGAGAATCGGGCGCGCAGCTTTTCATCTATCTGGTTGACCAGACGCTCCTTGGTCATGCGCTGGGGCCATTCCGATGCGGGTTTCAGGTCCACCGGAAACTCGACGCTGAAGAAGCTGGTAGTTTCCGTCCCGTCATCAGGCCGGCCCAATTGCGACACGACATTGGCAACTTCGGGAAACGACAGAAATACCTCGCGCATCTGGTTAACCAGTTTGGCGCCTTGTGGAAGATTTATGGTGGTTGGCATGATGGCGTGCGCCCAGATGTTCCCCTCTTCCAATTTCGGCAGAAATTCTCCGCCCAGCCGTGGGAACAACGACAGGCCCCCGGCCACAATCAGTGCAATCACCGCCAATGTGAGTCGCGGCCATTGCAAAATCCGCACGAAGAGATTGTGGTACAAATGAGAGAATGTTTCCCATACAAAGTTTTGAGTCTCGTCCATCCCTTTGCGGAGGAGCAAGGAACTCAGCGCCGGCGAGAGCGTCACGGCTAGAAGAATCGCCGTCACCAGCGCGTAAGCGTAGGTATGCGACATCGGCGAGAAAATGGCGCCTTCGACTCCGCGCATCGTGAACAAGGGCAAGAAGGCAATCAGGAAGATCAGGGTCGAGAAGAACATCGGCCCGCCGACTTCTAGCGACGCACGCACGATGCAAGCCACCGTATCCTCAGTAGCGAATTCATCGGCGGTCAGGTGGCGATAAATGTTTTCGACCACGATGATGGTCGAATCGATTATAATGCCAAAGTCGACTGCCCCGAGTGACAGTAGGTTTGCTGGTGTCTCAGTCAGATGAAGCAGAATAAAGGCGCCGAGCATGGCCAGTGGGATATTGACCGCAGCGATGATCGCGGTACGCAGGTTGCCAAGAAAAAACAGTAAGACGAGGAAGACCAGTACCATCCCCAGTGATAAATTCTCGAAAACGGTGTGGAGCGTGGTATACACCAGCCCCGTGCGATCGTAGTATGGAATTATCTTATAACCTTTTGGCAACATTCCGGTCGTATTGAGCTGCTCGACCTTCTCCTCGACACCTTTCAGCGTCTTCAGTGTGTTGCCGTACTTGCGCATCAAGACGATGCCCGACACCACCTCATCTTGGTGATTCATTCCGACGATTCCGAGCCGTGGCGCCCAGCCGACCGAAGCGTCACCAACATTGTTAATCGTGATCGGCGTGGACTTGTTGGTGGCGAGCACGATATTGCCGATGTCATCGAGAGAGTGGATCAGGCCTATTCCACGCACATCAAAGGCCTGTTGTCCGACGTTAAGATAGCTGCCGCCCGAGTTTGTGTTTGAGTTCTGAATGGCAGCGATGACCTGCGAGAGCGGAATCGCGTAATGGGTGAGTTTCGCCGGGTCGAGATCGACGTGGTACTCCTTAGTCAATCCGCCGAAGCCCGAGACATCGAGTACGCCGGGCACCGTCTTCAGTTGCTTCTCGCAGATCCAGTCCTCTACTTCCTTCTCTTTGATCAAATCATGATCGGGGCCTTGCACCGTGTATCGGTAGATCTCCCCGATCGGATTCTCCGGCGAGAGACCCGGCTGGATGCCTTGCGGCAGTGTGACGAAGGTCAACTGGTTTATGGTCTGGGTGCGGTCGAATTCGTAGTCGCTGCCCCAGTCGAAATACAGGCGGATATCGGACAACCCGTACAGGGAAATTGATTCCATCGATTTAAGATGCAGCATGCCGCTCATGCCGTACTCGGTCGGAACCGTGACCAGCCTCTCGACTTCCTCGGCACTAAGCCCGGTCGGCAGCGTCAGCACCTCGGTCATCGGCTGAACAGGATCGGGATAAGCCTCGATGTCGAGCTGGGTAAAGGAATACAGCCCAGCAAGCAGGAGCAGGACCGCCGCGCTTACCACTACTACGCGCTCGCGGAGCGCGAGTGCCATCAACCACTGAATCATTGTCGCACCGCAACCCTTCCGACGGTCGGCGAAACTTCCCGCTTAAGAGCTCTTTCCGTGCGCTTCGTGCCACAGCTCGTCTATCTGAAGCGCCTCACTGGTGACGACGCGGTCGCCCGGCCCGAGTCCCGAAATCACCCGTGCATAGCCCTGCCGGTTCCATGAACCGATGACAACCTTGCGCCGCTCGAGGCGGTCATTGCCCACATCGACATAAGCAAAGTAGTTGTCGGTCTCGAACACTACTGCATCCAGCGGTACGATCAGCGCTTGTCCCGGCCGCACGATTATTTTCACCACGGCGAGCATCTGCGGCTTGAGCTTGTAGCCGGGATTTTTAACCTCGCAACGGACTTGGAGGGTGTGGGTATTCGGATCGATGTTAGGGCTGATGCGCGCGATAGTTCCACGGAAGATTTCATCCGGGTAAGCGGTGGTCACCGCCTCGAGTTGCTGTCCGACGTGCACACGCGCCAACTCGTCTTCATAAATGTCAGCGGTGATCCAAACGTCCTCGAGCGTGCCGATCGAGTACAGCATATCTCCCGGATTCACGGCGGAACCGCGCAAGGCTTGATTCTGCACTACGGTTCCGCTGATCGGCGCCCGCATGACGAAGGCGGGTGCTGCGGTCTTGACCAATTCGATCTGGTCCGGCTCGATGCCCAGCAGCTCGAGCTTTCTCTTGGCCGCCTCGACCATCGACCGCGCGAACTCCTTGTCGCCCGTGCTGCCGCCTGCCAAGGCCGGTACGGCGGCTTTGGCTTGTAGGTATTCCGCCTCCGCGGTCATCAAGTCCGGACTGTACAGTGTAACGATAGGCTGCCCCCGCCGCACGGAATCCCATTGCGAAACGCGTACTTCTTCGATTCGGCCGGTGACTCGGGAAATTATGCTGGCAACGCGGCGATCGTCGAAAGTGATCTGGCCGGTGGTTTCCACCAGCCCTGGCAACTGGACTGTTCGCACAGTTGTCACGTCGGGCTGAGCGCTGTGCTGCAACTGAAGGAGTTCAGGGCCGCGGCCCTGATGGACTAATATGGGAAGGGTGAGGACCGGTTGCTGGGGAGCACCGTTAGCGTTATCCGAATTGTCGCAACCACTGCCAACAGCCGCGATCAGCGAGAGCAGCCCGCAGACCAATGCGAGTGATCGCGCACCACAGCGTGGCCAAACAGTCATTGCAGAGTGCCTCCGGCCGCTTGCTCCAGAGCCACCTTTTGAGCGAGCAACTGATTTACCGCCTGCAGATACGTTGAGCGCGCGTCGCTTTGCTGACGGAAGGTGCCGATGAGAGTAGTGAAGTCAGTCTTGCCGCCCTGGTATGCAACCAACATCACCTCGAACGCCTGGTGAGCGAGAGGAATGAGAGTGTTGCGATACAGGAGCGCTGTCTCCCGAGAGCGCAGAATTTGGCGATAAAGCGTCGTCACCTGTCCGGCGGTTTGAGTGCGAATCGATTCCAGGTCCTCCCGAGCGGCATCAAGGTCCTGGCGAGCCCTCGTGATATCTGCGTTCTTTGCCCAGAAGAAGATTGGCAGGTTGAAACCAATTTGGAAATTCCAGTCCTCCGTATGGGCGGGCGTTGGTGCGAAGCTGGCGATCAACCAGTGGTCAAGACCAAAACCCACGTTGTAATCGGGGGCGTATTCGAGACGCGCCAGAGTTAAAGCGGTATCTTGATTTTTCTCGGTCAGCGCGGCTTGCAAAATCTCTTGACGGCGGCTTATCGCACGCTCGACCGCTTCGTCCAGAGTCAGTTCAAAGGTGGCCAAGTCCAATTTCCGATCAACAGCTAAAGGCTCGTCTGGCCGCCGGTCGAGCAAGACATTCAGCGCGGTCTTGTCATTAGCAATGGTCACCGTCTGCTGGCGCAACAGTTCGCGGTCCGCCTCGAGGGCAAACTTGGCATTGATGAAGTCTCCCTGGGTTGCGAGGTTGGCCGTATACGCGATTTCGGTGACCTTCAACACGCGTTCCAGGTTCGCCGCATTTTCCGTGATCAAATCGTTGAGGGCCAGATCAAGCTGGATCTGATAGTACGAAGTTTTGGCCTGCGCCGTTACATCGCGCACGGCAGCACTGTAGGCTAGGCGAGCTATTTCAGCGCTGCGCTCGGCATTTCGGCCCTGAAGTAAGCCTTTTCCCGGAAACTGCAGCGCTTGAGTCCCCGTTATGGTGTGCAGTCCAGATCCGGCTAGAAAGCCCCTCCAGCTATCTGAGTTTGTAAAGGTGAACTGTGGATCGGCAGGGGTATAATTCTGAATTATCTGATGCTTGGCCGATTCCCAGCGAAAGCGCGCGCCGCGGACCTGCGGATTGACTCTGCGGGCCTCTGTAACCACCTGGTCCACGGACATAGTCTGAGCCGACACCACGCCAGGAAGGCAGAGCAACCCGGTGAGCGCTGCAAGGGTTAGCAGGCTTCGCATTTCGTCCTCCTGACCGGCAACTTGAGACGCGCAATGCAGCGAACTGAAATTTTCCTACGCGGCCTTGGCGAGCGGCCTCTCGCCCATCTTCGTGGAATTTTGACCGGCATGTGCACCGCGCTCGAAGCGTGGTAACAACCTCGCCGAGTTTAGAATAAACGTCATCTCGGAAGCCACGTGGATAAAGGCCGCCAACGCCGGATTCAGCAGACCGGCCGCGGCGAGAGCGATACCCGCCACGTCGACCACTATCGTCCCGCCGAAGTTCTGCCAAATGATCCACCGGGTCCAGCGCGCGATTTGCAATGTTTCCGCAAACCGGGCCAAATCGTTACCGAGCAACAGCACATCGCCACTTTCGCGGGCAACCTCCGTACCCGAACCCATGGCGACGCCGACGTTGGCTTCGGCCAACGCAGGAGCGTCGTTGATGCCGTCGCCGACCATCGCGACGACGAGGCCATCCGCAACCAGTCGCTTAATTCGAGCGAGTTTGGCTTCCGGTAGCAACTCGGCCTCAATCTGATTAATCCCAAGCCGGCCGCCGACCGCATTGGCCACCGCCTTACTATCGCCGGTCAAGAGAATGCTTCGGATGCCCATGTGGTCGAGTGACGCAATGGCGCGCTGGGCCTCCGGCCGCACAGTGTCGCCCATGATAATAGCGCCCAGAAAATGACCATCGCGCGCGACCAACACCTGAGATCCCGCGTGAGCCGCGGGATGAGCGATCTCGAACGGCTCAATACCATGTGCAACCAGGAGGGCGCGGTTGCCGACCAAAATTCTAGACCCGTTGACTGAAGCTGCGATTCCTCTTCCGGGCGTGTAATCGAAGCGTTCAGGCTCATTGACAAGCACCCCTCCTGCAACCGCATAAGCGACGATGGCTTTGCCCAATGGGTGTTCCGAACGCATTTCGGCCGACGCAGCCGTCTCTAATATTTCCTTTTCTGTGGCGTCCGGAGCTGGCAGCACCGCTTGAACTTCAGCGCGCCCGAACGTCAACGTGCCGGTCTTATCGAGCACCACGGTATTGACCTGTCCGAGAGTCTCCAGGTACCTGCCGCCTTTGATGATGGCCCCGAGCCGCGCGGCCCGGCCAATGCCACCCAGAAGCGCGAGTGGCGTACCAGCCGCGATTCCGCAGGCGCCGGCCACAATTACCACAGCAATCGTGGAGCGAATGTCCCGGCCCACCACGAACGTCAAAAATGCAGCAGCCAGCGCGAAGTACACCAGATAGCCCGCTAGCCGATCGGCCAGGCGCTCCACCGGCGCGCGAGAACGCTCCGCCTGCTCAACCGCTTCGATGATCCTGCCGTAACTGGTATCCCGTCCGATTCGTTCCGTTTTGATTTCAAGCGCACCGGACTGGTTGATTGTACCAGCATACACGGTTGAACCCGCGAGTTTCTCCACCGGCATGGACTCTCCCGTAATCCGGGCCTGATCAACAAATGAATGACCCTTGATCACAATGCCATCTACAGGAATCAAGCTCCCTGGATTGACCAGAACCGCATCGCCGGCCCTAACCTCTTCTGCGGTAGTCTCGCGCACAGCACCATCGCGCCGGAGAACGATCGAACGGGGCAGAAAATCCATGAGGTCCCGGATGGCGCGCCGGCCGCGGCCGACGGTCAGATTTTCGAGGACTTCGGCCGCCAGTACGAAAACCGTAATGATGAGCGCAGTAAAGAACTCTTCTATCGCAGCCGCAGCCACAATCGCGATGGACATGGAAAGCTCCATCGTCATCCGGCGCGCTAAAAGATTCTCGGCGGCCTCTTTAAAGATCGGCCAGCCACCCACCAGGACCGCGGCCAAACCAAGCACGCTGACCTTCGGCAACGGCTCCCATAGGTGCAAGCGAACGGCAATCGCGGCGAGGCAGACCAGCGCGATTCGGAGCGTCTCCACCCAACCAAACGCGCGTTGGCTGTCAGGCTCCTCATTTGCCATACCTGCGATGTCGGGATGTGGAGTCTCAACGGCGCCAGACTGCGCGGGGGGAGGATTGTAGTTCATCTTTTCTTCATCCTACCTGAGGTATGATTGAATCACTTCGATCAAGTCTTCGGCGCCTTTGGCCCTCTCCTGGTTGCGCTCACGTGACGGATCGACCACGTGGAGCCTGATGTGGTCTTCGATGACCTCGGCCATCAGGCTGTTCATCGCGCCGCGCGCTGCAACCACGAGTTGGAGGATTTCGCCGCAACCCTTCGCCTGGTCGAGCGCCCGCTCGACCGCCTCGACCTGGCCACGCACCCGCCGCACCCGCGCCAGTAGCTTGTCTTTGTGTTTGATCGTATGACCCATTGCATAGTACCCTAGGGGGTATGCTATATTGCTTGAGCGCGGATGTCCACGCTGCCCGCAAATGAGTTGCCGCCACTAAAGCGGTCACGCCGCGCGGTGTCTGTCACATGTATGCAGAGGCCGATCGTCGAGTCGCGCTAAGCGCGGCAATATTGGCTGTGGCGCTGCTGCCTGCCTGCGCGGCGCAGGTGTATGTGTTGCATCGCGGGCAATCGCTACTTCCCTGGCGCGTTGACGTTCGACGAACCGGCGGTAGCGGACGAGCTGTTCATGCGGCTCTATTCCAGGCTCGAGCATCCGACGGTGGAGGGCGGATAGGCCATTGACAACGATTTCACGATCGCCTCCTGAGGCCGCTGACACCCACACTTGCGATTGGCGGAGATACAACTTGGATTAACCGCCAACGCGACGGGTTTTCCAGACGGGAGGGATTCGCTTCGACACACGTCTTAGTGAAAAGCTTGGCTATACGAAAACGATCCACACGAGGTGCTGGTCTCGGCGAGTTTCATCGCAGGAATCGGAGGGCCTCGGCAGTAAAGGGGTTGGAAGCGGCGGCCCTTGGACACTTCAACCCAGCGTCACCTTTGGCAAGGGCTTCGGCGACTCTACTGACATGCACAGGTGGTTGCGCCCGTTCTAGATTGCGGGTGCCATCGCCCCTGAGTTTCCGATCGACGGAAGAACCAGCACCTTGCTGTTCGATATTATCAACCATCAATCGCGATACGGATACGCACACAATCCGCTGATTGTTCACTGGGCCTTCGCGGTTGAGTTCAGCACTCTATATCTGACCAGCAGATTTACCGGCGGCCCGCCGAAGGAAGAGCCGCTGAATCAAATGGTGCCGCTGATCGAATTTCCGGTTGAGACGACTGTCAGC
>Ga0073928_10007237_pt1 | contig 14497 bp, 11 predicted proteins | sample PaiPotPPA55metaG_FD_76969 | JGI IMG/M metagenome (GOLD analysis project Ga0073928, IMG submission 76969) | Iron sulfur acid spring bacterial and archeal communities from Banff, Canada, to study Microbial Dark Matter (Phase II) - Paint Pots PPA... ... | reverse complement strand
GTGGGCGATCTGACCGACGTCCACATCCGCGTCCTGAGCTTACTGCTTGGGCTGCCTGACCACGATCCGGTAGACGTTCCCAAGGGAGCGCACGCGATTCTCGTAACTCACGATCTGACGCCAAGCCTCACAGTTCAACTCGACCGCGACGCCATCGTCGGAATCGCTACCGACGCTGGTACGAGAACCTCGCACGTGGCGATTCTCGCGAGGTCGCTGGGACTGCCGGCCGTGCTGGGCCTTCGGGACGCGACCTCGCGCCTCACTGGCACCGAGCGCGTAGTGCTGGACGGCAGTGTGGGCGTGCTGGTCGTGAATCCGACGGAAGCGGAGATAGAAGAGTACCGTCGGCGCGCCCACAGTGAGGCGGAAGAGCTGGCCGAGCTACGGCAGTTCGCGACCGCAGAGCCGATTACCCGTGACGGAGTGCGAATCACGATTTTCGCGAACGTGGACCTTCCGGAAGAGGCGGATAGCGCGGCAGGGTCCGGCGCGGAAGGAGTGGGGCTCATGCGCACCGAATTTCTCGTCGTCGGCCGCGCCGTAAACCCGGACGAAGATGAACAGTACCGGGCCTATGCCCGCGTGGTCGACGCCTTCGGTGGTCGGCCAGTGGTCATTCGCACCTTCGACGTTGGCGGCGACAAGCTCCCTGCCAGCGGATATCCGACCGAAGCCAATCCGTTTCTTGGGTGGCGGGCGATTCGGATGTGCCTAGACGAGGCAGAATTCTTCAAGGTCCAGCTGCGCGCTCTCTTGCGGGCGGCGCTGCACGGCGACGTTCGCATCATGCTGCCCCTCGTAGTCACGCTGGATGAGGTCCGCCAAGTCCGTACATTGCTCTCAGAGGCCAGGAGTGAGCTCGCGCTTCGCGGCGCAAAGTTTCGCCCGGACGTGCCGCTCGGTGTGATGGTGGAGACGCCGGCCGCAGCCATGGCGGCCGATACGTTTGCGGCCGAGGTGGATTTTTTCAGCATCGGGACGAATGACCTCGTGCAGTACACGCTCGCGGTCGACCGCGGCAATGCCAACCTCGCATCTCGCTTCACGCCGTTGCACCCCGCGGTGCTCCGACTGATTCAGCGCACGTGCGAGGTCGCCGTGGCGGCCGATCTGGAGCTATGCGTGTGCGGCGAGATGGCGTCGGAGCCACTGATGGCGTTCGCCCTCATTGGGCTAGGTCTCCGACAGCTGAGCGTTGCGCCACGCAGCGTCGCGCTCGTGAAGAGGGTCATCACCACGGTGCGCGCCGAAGCGGCCGCGAGTGCGGCGACGGAGGCGCTGGCCGCGCCAACGGCCGCCGTTGCCGAGCAGGGACTCCGGCGCCGGTTCATCGCCGAGTTTGGGGACGCGCCGTTTCTGCGCGACCGCGTGGCCGGCGGCCTGGCGGGCAGTTTCGTTAGCTGATGACCAGAGCGGCGCCGCCGCGGGTTGCCCGCTTTCGCGTCGCCGGATAACATCCTCGCACCATGCCAGCCACTGCTTCGGGAAATCACCGGGCGGCCGCACGCCCGGCGCAACGGCGTCTGTTCACGTCGGAATCCGTCACCGAAGGCCACCCCGACAAAGTCGCCGACCAGATCTCCGACGCCGTGCTGGACGCGATCATCGGCGACGACCCGACGGCTCGCGTGGCGTGCGAGACGCTGGTCACGACAGGCTTGGCCTGCGTCGTCGGCGAGATCACGACTACGACCTACGTGCATGTGCCGGATATCGTGCGCGCTACCATCGAGCGTATAGGCTATACGGACGCTGCGTTTGGCTTCGACACCAAGACCTGCGCGGTCATCAGCAGCATCGACCGCCAATCGCCTGACATCGCGATGGGCGTAGACACGGGCGGCGCCGGCGACCAGGGGATGATGTTCGGCTACGCCACGGATGAGACCGATGCTCTAATGCCGATGCCTATCCAGCTGGCCCACCGCCTGACGCAGGCGCTGGCCGATCGCAGGCGTGACGGCGACATCGCGTGGCTGCGCCCCGACGGCAAGGCGCAGGTCACCGTCGTGTACGAGAATGACCGGCCGGTGGCGGTCGACACAGTGGTCGTGTCTACCCAGCACGCCCCGGAGGTGTCGGCCACGAAGATCAAGCAGGCGATTCTGCGCGACGTTATCGAAGTGGTAATCCCGCAGGAGCTTAGGCAGCGCGGCATCAAGTACCACATCAACCCGACGGGGCGCTTCGTCGTGGGCGGCCCGCAAGGCGATGCCGGCCTTACGGGACGTAAGATCATCGTGGACACCTATGGCGGGATGGGGCGCCACGGAGGCGGCGCGTTCAGCGGGAAGGACCCCTCCAAGGTCGATCGCTCGGCTTGCTACGCTGCGCGTTGGGTCGCCAAGAATGTCGTCGCCGCTGGCCTCGCTCGGCGCTGCGAAGTGCAGCTCGCGTACGCGATCGGGGTCGCGCAGCCGGTCTCGGTTGCCGTGGATACCTTCGGGACCGCCACGACGCCCGAGGCCGACATCATGCGCGCAATCGCCGAGGTCTTCGACCTGACGCCGCGCGGCATCATTGCCGCGCTCGACCTGCGCAAGGCGATTTACGGGCCGACCGCGGCGTATGGCCATTTCGGCCGCACACCGGTTCGAATAGGCGGGGCAGGCAACTCGAAGGGCGGGCGGACGCTGTTCACGTGGGAGCGTACCGATCGTGTCGCGGAGCTCAAGCGCGCCGTCCGCGAGCCGGCTGCCACACGTCGCGCTCGGGCGCGCACCACCCGATATCCCGTCGCCGCACTCGAGGATCCGGCTCATGTCGGCCGTTAAAACGAAGCCCAAGCCCGTGTCTCGGGCCACCGCGTCGAAGCTTCGGACACAAAAGGCGCCAGTGCCGAAGGCGCCAGCGCAGCGCGCGTCTCCCGCCAGAAGCTCGGCGCCGAAGCCAGCGGCTGAATATGACGTGAAGGACCTCGCTCTCGCCGACGCGGGAAGGAACCGTACGGAGTGGGCGGAGCGTTCAATGCCGGTGCTGCGGCTCATCCGCGAGCGATTCGCGCGCGAGCGCCCGCTCGCCGGCCGGCGAATTGGGGCGTGCTTGCATGTAACGACCGAGACGGCGAATCTCGCCGTCACTCTCCAGGCGGGAGGCGCCGACGTCGCACTGTGCGCGTCAAACCCGCTCTCGACGCAGGACGACGTCGCGGCGCACTTGGTCCGCGATCACGGCATCAAGGTATACGCCGTCAAGGGTGAAGACACCGAGCGGTATTACCAGCACGTGAGGGCCGTCATACAGCACCGCCCGGACATCACGATGGATGATGGCGCCGACGTGGTTGGTGCGCTCCACATGATCGCGCTCAACCGGCTGGATGACCTTCCACCCGCGGTACGACGATACGTTGAGGGGCTGTCCGGCTCAGAGCGAAGGTCCATCGTCACGGGCGTGCTTGGCAGCACTGAGGAGACGACTACAGGCGTGATTCGCCTGAAGGCCATGGCGAGGGACGGCGTGCTCCAGTTCCCCGTGATCTCTGTCAACGATTCTTTCACCAAGCATCTGTTCGACAACCGCTACGGCACTGGGCAATCGACGCTTGACGGGATCATTCGCGCGACGAATTCGTTGCTTGCCGGCTCGACATTCGTGATTGCGGGTTACGGATGGTGCGGCCGAGGGGTCGCGATGCGAGCACGCGGCGCGGGCGCGAACGTGGTCGTGACTGAGATCGACCCTTTGAAGGCGCTCGAAGCGACAATGGATGGTTTTCGCGTGATGCCGATGGCTGAGGCTGCGCCACTGGGCGACATATTCTGCACGCTGACCGGCGACATACACGTGATTCGAGTGGAGCATTTCCGGGCGATGAAGGATGGCGCGATCGTATGCAACTCGGGCCATTTCAACGTCGAGCTCGACCTCGAAGGCCTGGCTCGCACGGCACAGCGGCCGGCTCGGCGGGTGCGGGAGTTCGTGGACGAGTACATCGTGAGCGGTCGGCGCGTCTTTGTGCTCGGTGAAGGGCGGCTGATCAACCTGGCGGCGGCGGAAGGGCACCCTGCCTCCGTGATGGACATGAGCTTCGCGAACCAATCGCTCGCCGCGGAGTATCTCGTTACGCATGGAGCGAAGCTGTCGCGGACAGTACACCGAGTGCCTGAGGCGCTCGACCGCGAGATTGCCCGACTCAAGTTGTCGGCGATGGGCGTGGTGGTAGACACGTTGACCCCAGAGCAGGAGAAGTACCTGGCGTCGTGGGACATGGGTACGTGAGCCCACTGCACGACCGGCAAGGTGGTCGAATGTGGTCGGAGGTGGTCGGGTGGCCGACATGGTTGAAGTGGTGGTGGCAAAGCTCGGGCTCGACAGCTCGACGAACAGTCACGTCGTAATCCTGCAGGAGAAAGGCGGCACCCGTCTGCTTCCGATCTGGATCGGGCAGCCGGAAGCGGATTCCATTGTCATGGAGATGAAGAACGTGCGCCGTGAGCGCCCGCTCACCCACGACCTCTGCAAGAGCCTCATTGTCGGACTGGGTGGGCAGCTACGCCGCGTGCAGATCACGAAGGTTCAAAAGAGCACGTACTACGCGGAGCTGCACGTCGCGCGGCCGGACGGGCTGGTTCACATCGACGCCAGACCGTCTGACAGCATCGCTATCGCGCTCCGGATGTCGGCTCCGATCTTCGCGCCCGAGGCCTTACTGAGCGCCGTCGCGGAGGACGACGGGGAGGATTTCGCGCCGCCGTCTCCCGCGCAGAGCACCGACGAGCTAACGGCCGACCAGCTCAAAGAGTACCTCGAGAATTTGCGCCCTGAGGACTTCGGCAAGTTCAATCTGTAAAGGCCGAGCGCTGCCGGATCCACCGCGGCGTGGTCGCCGGCCGGCATCTTTTCCTGGCGGTGTGGTGGCGCTTCTACTGCTCGTCGCCGCGGCCTCGGCGGGCGCGGCGAAGCAGCAGGTGGTATCCGCCAATCCTTCCGTCTTTCGGGTCAACGGTCGTGTGGTGCGGCCAACGCAGGGGCAAATGCTGCCCGTGGCCGGCCAAATGGTCACTCTGCACCGAGTCGGCCCCGATTCGGCCGGGCCGCTCGACTCCGTGCGCGCCGGATCGGACGGTCGATTCTCCTTCCACTATCGACGAACGGGCAGCGATGAAGCCGTGTACTTCGCATCCGCTAGCTACGAGGGGATTGCCTACTTCTCACAGCCGTTGCGGCGCGCCGTCGAGACAGGAGAGGCGGCGGAGATCACCGTGTTCGACACGACGTCGCATCCGGTGCCTATACACGTGCGCGGCCGCCACCTGGTTGTATCGGCGCCCAGCGCATCGACCGTGCGATCCGTGGTCGAAGTGTTCGAGCTTTCGAATGACTCGTCGGTGACCATGATCGCGCCCCCTGGCGGCGGACGACGACCCGTCTGGCAATCGGTCCTGCCGAGTGGAGTCGAGGACTTTCACGGTGAGCAGGGCGACGTGCCGGCGGACGCCATCGCCGCGCGCGGCGGGCGAGCGCAGGTGTACGCGCCTTTCGCGCCGGGACTCAAGCAGCTCTCGTTTGGCTACGCGCTGGGCCCCAGCGCGTTCCCCTTGCGGCTACCTATGGAAAGCCTCACGTCGGTGATGGAAGTCCTCCTCGAGGAACCTGGCGCTCGGGTGGAAGCCCCGGGAATGCGGGAGGTGAACCCGGTCTCGGTGAGCGGACGCACCTTTCGCCGGTATCTCGCCCAGGACCTGCCCGCGTCGGGCGTGGTTCGCGTGATGATTCCACCTGCCGCTCCGAATATTCGGCCGCTGTTCATCGCCGCGGTGCTCACGGTGCTCGGTGCCGCCATGCTTGGCACGCTGGCGTACGCTTTCCTGCGACACTAGATTGGCAGTCGACAACTGATTGACGCGGACGGGCGAACCGGAAGCCGGTGCGATACCGGCGCGGCCCCGCCACTGTATCGGGTGGAACGCGAAGGTCGCGTTCACGCACGCTCACGAAGCCACTGATCGCCGCCTGCGGCGGTTGGGAAGGCGGGCGATGCGGCCCGGAGCCAGGAGACGACGCTTGTCCGCGTGCCACACTAGCAGACCTCGGGGGAGGACTGGTGGCTTTGGGTGCGCGTACTTAATCACATCGGATGGCCGTTGATCGCGCTCGCCTGCTCGCGGGGCGACGCGGTGCATGGCTCGTTGGCCGGTGCGGACGACTTTGGGCGGCCGGTGCCGGCGCATCTCGCGGCGCGGCGAATAGTCTCACTCAATCCCGCGACGACCCAGCTGCTGTTCGCGATGGGCTACGGGCGACGAGTGGTCGGCCGAACACACTGGGACCTGTACCCGGCTGACGCCGCCGCCGTAGCCGATTTGGGCGACGGCCTCAATCCAAATGTCGAGGCCATCTTCAGCGCGCGCCCGGACCTCGTGCTGTTGTACGCCAGTGAGACGACCCGAGGCGCCGCGGATCGGCTCGTGTCAGCAGGCATCCCGACCATTGCGCTGCGTACCGATCACTTCGCCGACGCTCGGCGCGCGGCACAAGTCATAGCGCGAGTATTGGGCGATTCCAGCAGGTGGCACGAGGTAACCGATTCGGTCGACACGACGGTCGCCCGCGTTCGGGAGGCAACGGCGGGGCTGGATCGGCCACGGGTCTTCTGGATAGTGTGGGCGGCTCCGCTGATCACTGTCGGGCGCGGCAGCTATTTCGACGAGCTGATCACAACGGCCGGAGGCCGGAACATTTACGGCGACCTGGCCGCCGCGTCGCCCACGGTCACCATCGAGGACGTCCTCCAACGCGACCCGCAGGTGATATTCGCCTCTCCCGAGCTAGCCCGTCGAATACGCTCTGACTCGCGCTGGCAATTGTCGGCTGCCCTTCGTCACAAGCTCGTGCTGGAACCAGACACGACGCTGGTCGGACAGCCATCAGTGCGATTCGGCGAGGCCGCGGTCAACCTCGCAAATCTTCTGCACCCGGGAATCATGACCGTCGGGACGCATCGCGCCGTGAGCGCGGGCCGGCACTAGTCACATGCGCTCGCGCACCTGGCTGCTGGCGATCGCGGCGCTCATAATGGTTTCGGCGCTCGGCATTGCCGTCGGGCCTACGCCGTTGTCGCTGCACGACGTGGTGCTCGCGCTAATGGGGCGCGCTGACGCGGCAACCGTAGCGATTGTTCGAGCGATTCGACTGCCGCGCGTGGCGTTGGCTGCGCTCGTCGGAGCCGCGCTCGCGGTGAGCGGCGCCGTGCTACAAGGGTCGCTGCGGAATCCGCTGGCGGAGCCGTATCTGCTGGGCGTCTCGGGCGGCGCGGCCGTGGGAGCCGTTCTCGCCGTGTCCGCGGGGCTCGGAGGAAGCGGAGTGGGCTTGCCTCTGGCCGCGTTCGCCGGGGCCGTGGGCGCGGTTGTGCTCGTGCTCACGATCGCCAGAGCGGCGGGCGCACGCGGCGATCCGCGCGTGCTGCTCATGGCCGGCGTGATCGTGGGAGCGTTCGCCAACGCGGTCATCATGGTTGCCCTGGCGAACGCCCCGGTCTCCGCGGTTCGCGGCGCGACGTGGTGGATGATGGGGTCGGCGGCAGACGCCACGTGGGAGCGTGTAGTCTGGCTAGCGCTCCCGGTTGCAGTGGCGGGTGCCGCCCTGCTCACGTGGGGACGTGAAATCGATGTTCTGGCGCTGGGCGAGGACGCGGCAGCATCGCTTGGAATCGATGCGTCGCGCGCGGCGCGGCGCGTGTACTTCGCGAGCGCCGTGCTCGCGGCCGCAACCGTAGCCGCCGCAGGCCTAATCGGGTTCGTCGGACTCGTGGTCCCCCATATCGCCCGCGCGGCGGGCGTCCGTCAACAGCGGCCTCTCATCGTCGCGGCCGCGCTCATTGGGGCGACCCTTCTCGTCGGCGCGGACATAGTGGCTCGCACAGTGGCTCGGCCCGCCGAGCTACCGCTTGGCGCCATCACGGCGCTCATCGGAGTGCCGTTCTTCCTTCTGCAGCTCAGGCGGCTCGGGTGATCGCGTTCCGCGACGTGAGCGCGCGTTATCCAGGCGCCCCCGGGAACGCCTTACAGGGAGTCACGCTAGTCGCCGAGCGAGGCGCCGTCACCGCGGTGGCAGGCCCCAACGGCAGCGGCAAGAGCACGCTCGTGCGTGCCCTGCTGCGAAGCGTTTCGCTTTCCTCAGGCCTCGTCACGATCGAAGGCGTGGACGTGCACACGCTGTCGCGCCGAGCCGTCGCGCGCCGAGTGGCCGTAGTCCCTCAGCGAGAGGAGCCCGCATTTCCGCTGCTTGTGCGCGACTACGTCGCGATCGGGCGCTACCCGCACTCCGGGCTCTGGGGTGCACCGACGGCCGCGGACATGCGGGCCATCGAGGCGGCAGTCACGCGAGCCGGCATCGAACCTTTGACTGGGCGCCGCACCGATCAGTTGTCCGGTGGGGAGTGGCAACGCGTGCGCATCGCGCGCGCGCTCGCGCAAAGTCCCGAAGATGGCTCGCGGCCCGGGGCCGCGGCCATCGTTCTGGACGAGCCCACCACGTTCCTCGACGTCGCCCACGAAATGGCTGTCTTCGAGCTGCTCGCCGGCCTGGCTCGCGCCGGCGCGGCGGTGCTCCTCGTCACCCACCAGCTCAATCTGGTCGCCCGTTTCGCGGACCACATGGTCTTGTTGCACCGAGGCTCGGTCGCCGCCAGCGGTGCTCCGGGCGACGTCATGCAGGCATCGATCCTCGAACGCGTCTACGAATGGCCTCTCGTCGTGACCCGCGATCCGGCTGTCGGCGCGCCTACCCTCGTCCCGCTGCGCTCATCAGCGGCGGCGGGCACTCGGCCATAGCGACGCCCACCATCCGCCCAACGCGACCCTTGAATCGGCAGCGCGAACGCATGCCTCACCTTCTATGGAGCCGTTCCAAATGCCACAAGCCCTGACCCGAACGCTCAAGCGCGCGGCGTTACTTGCCGCGCCCGTTATTGCGGCGCCAGTGGCCGCGCAGGCGACCGGCCAGTCGACGGCTGACAGCGCCACGCTGGCCCCGGTAGTAGTCACGGCGACACGCCTGCCGCTCGCGCTCGTCGCCCCGCCAGTGTCGACGACTGTGATCACCGGCGCAGAGCTGCGCGAGCGCGGGATTACCACGGCCGCCGACGCTCTGCGCGATGTTGCCGGCGTGGACGTCGTTCAGGTGGGGTCTATGGGTGGCCTCACGTCCGTGTTTCTACGCGGCGGCCAGAGCGACTACGTAAAAGTCCTGCTGGATGGAGTCCCGCTTAACGAGCCCGGGGGCGCTTTTTACTTCCAGAATCTCACGACGGAGAATGTCGACAGGATCGAGGTGGTCCGCGGTCCCGCGAGCGTGCTATATGGCTCGGACGCCGTAACAGGGGTCGTGCAAGTCTTTACCAGGCACGGTTCGGGGGCGCCCGCCGGATCGATCGCCGCACGGGGCGGTACGTACGGCACGAGCGAGGGATTGGCCGATCTTCACGGAGGCGCCGGTCCCGTCGGGTACTCGGTTGGCGCCGACCACTCCTACACGAATGGAATCCTGCCATTCAACAACCAGGACTTAAACAATTCCCTCACCGCGCGGGGCGATATCGGCAGCGGCAGCGCCACGAGCGCCAGCCTGACCGCGCGGTACCACAACGGTGACTACCACTACCCGACGGAGGGGGACGGCACTCCGGTGGACCACAATCAGCACGAATTCGAGGAGGGGACGGATGTTGCCTTGGAAGGCGGACATGTATTTGCGTCAACCCTGGAAGCGCGGGCGCTGTTGACGGTGAATTCGCTCAACGTCTCCGATCTGAATCCACAGGACTCGCCCGCCGACACGATTGGCACCTACATCTCGCGGAGCCGCGACGCGTACATTCGCGATGGGGCCGATGTGCGCGCACTGGCGCGGGTTCTCCCGGCCGGCGGAATCGTGACGGTAGGCGGGACGATCGAGCAGGAGCGGGATCGCAACGGGCTGTACGACGTCTTCAACTTTTCAGGCTTCAGTGGCGCCGACAGCGCGTCCGGTACACCGCGGCGCACGACGCGGGCGGGCTACGCCGAAGCCGCGGGGAACGTCGGACGGTGGGGCTCATACACGGCGGGCGCACGACTCGACGACAGCCGGTTCGGGACATTTGGGACGTGGCGCGCCGGCTTCGGAGTCGCCACGCCGACATCCACGCGTTTTCACGCGAACGCCGGCACGTCGTACAAGGAACCGACTCTGTTCGAGACTTCGTCGCTCGAGCCGGGCGATTACGGAAACCCGATGCTACGCCCAGAACGGTCCGTCGGTTGGGAGATAGGCGTCCAGCAGTCGACCCCGAGCGGGCGGCTGAGCGCATCCGCGACGTACTTCTGGCAACGGTTCCAGGACCTGATCGATTACACCTTCAATGTCCCCACGGACACGTCGCCAAACTACTTCAACGTCGCGGCCGCGCGGGCGTTTGGCGTTGAGCTGGAGCTTTCCGCACTCCTGACCCATCGTATCTCGGCGCACGCGCAATACACGGGGCTTACGACACGCACCATCGCGGGCGGGTTTGACACATCGTCCGCTGGCCAGCTGCTGGTGGGCACGCCACTCATCCGACGGCCAGCCCACACCGCCAGCGGCACGCTGACGTACGCTATGCCGCGGCGCGGTTCGAGCGCCGTGACCGTTCGTTACGTCGGCGCGCGGGAGGACATCGATTTCAACAACGTGACCCAGCCGCGTGTGGTACTGCCTGGCTACACCGTGGTTGATGTCGCCGCCGAGTATCGCATCCTCGCGTTGGGTCGGTCCGCGATGAGCGTGACGGGGCGCGTGTCGAATCTGTTCGACCGGCGGTACGACGAGATCGCCACGTACGCCGCGCCTGGCCGCATGATATTGGTGGGCGGGCGCATCGACGTCGGGGGTTAGCTTTCTTGCATGGCGCTCCTCACGACCGACGCGATCGTGCTGCATGCGTTTGACTATCTGGAAACTTCGCGGATTTACCGGATAGTGACCCGTGAGGCTGGTGTGCAATCGGTGCTCGCCCGGGGCGCGCGGCGGTCCAAGTCGAGGTTTGGAAGCGCGGTGGACTTATTCGCGGAAGGCGAGGCGCAGTTGTCAATTCGCCATTCCCGCGAGCTGCAAACGCTTACTGCCTTCGACGTCACTCGCTCGCGGCCAGCTCTCGCGCAGGACCTCGGCCGGTTTACCGGTGCGGCCGCGATCGCAGAGCTGGCGCTGAGATTCATGCGCGACGATGCCAATCCGGCACTGTACGATGTCGTCCGCGGCGGCCTGGATGGCCTCGCCAAGACGAATGATTCTCGGTGCACGACCTTGGCGGTCGCTTGGCATCTCATCGCGGAGCTCGGCTTCGCGCCCGCGATCGACCGGTGCAGTAGCTGTCACGCCGAGGTGTCTCTGGACGACTCCGCCGCGTTCAGCCACCCTGCTGGAGGAACGCTGTGCGCGGCCTGCGCCGCCATGCACGGGCGGACACGCATGCTTCCAGCGTCGGCACGATCTGCGCTCAGCGCATGGCTGCGCGGCAGGCCTCACACGATCTCCTCAGGCTCCGCGGCGCGCGCGCACCAGCGGCTACTTCGAGAGTTCGTGCACGAGCACCTGGCGGACAATGCCCCATTTCGCGCGTTCGAAGTGTGGGAGCACGGCAGTTGGGGTGCGCCGGTTGTCGCCGCACCGAAGTCGACGGAGTCGCCCGCGCACGCGGCCGTCCGGTGATCCTCGGCACCGCGGGGCACATTGATCACGGCAAGACGGCCTTGGTCAAGGCGCTCACCGGAGTCGATACTGACCGTTTGCCAGAGGAGCGCCGCCGCGGAATAACGATTGAGTTGGGATTCGCGCCGCTGATGCTCGAGGGCGTGGGCACCGTTGGGGTCGTGGACGTGCCGGGGCACGAGGCCTTCGTTCGCACGATGGTGGCAGGGGCGGCCGGAATCGACATGGCGCTCGTGGTAATCGCGGCCGATGAAGGAGTGATGCCGCAGACTCGTGAGCACCTAGCGATCTTGGAATTCCTGGGCGTCCGCCGGGGCGTGGTCGCGCTATCCAAGCGGGACTTGGTGGACGCCGAGTGGCTGGAGCTAGTACGCGAGGACGTGCGTGGCTCGCTCGCGGGGACGGCGCTCGCCGCGGCTCCTATCGTGGCCGTGTCGGCTGCCACCGGCCGGGGCGGGGGGGAAGGCATCGACGACTTACGAGACGCGCTGGCGAAAGTGGCCGCGACGATACCCGGTCGCTGTTCGGACGACTTATTTCGCCTACAGGTTGACCGGGCATTCACTGTGGCGGGGGCGGGTACCGTCGTGACTGGGACGGTCTGGAGCGGAGAAGTGCGACGCGATGCAGTCGTTCGCGTGCTGCCCTCTGACGTAACCGCGAGAGTTCGCGGTCTACAGTCCCACGGCTCTACCGTCGAGGCAGTCGCGGCGGGCTCACGCGCTGCAATCAACCTGGGAGGTATCGAGCGCGGAGACACTCCACGCGGGGTCACGCTCGTCGCTGACGCCGCGTGGGCGCCCAGCACTGTATTGCGCGCAGACGTAACACTGATGCGGAATGCTCCGACATTGTCCTCACGCACACGCGTGCGATTGCATCATGGCACCAGCGATACCGCGGCTCGCCTCGTGGCCATCGGCGGCTCGGTCGCGGCCGAGAGCACTCGGCCTGTGCGCGTCATCCTGGACGACCCGCTGACAATGCGTGCGGGCGACCGATTCGTGCTTCGCACGGCACAACCGGTGGCGACTATTGGGGGCGGCGTCGTGTCGGATCCAGCGCCGCCGAGCCGGCGGGCGCGGCCCTGGCCAGCCGCGGGGTTGTCGGCCCCGGACCGCTTGTCGTTGATCGCTCTGGAGGCGGGGAGGCGTGGCGTGCCGCGAGGGTCGCTCTCGGTCCGTCTCGGAGTCGCTCCGCGTGAAATAGACGCCGTCGTGGCATCAGCCGCGGTCGAGGTTCTGGGCGATCGCGTATTCGATCGAGGCGCCGCGGCCCAGGCGCGAGACCGCGTTCTTGAGGCGGTGGACGCCTACCATGCGGAGCACCCGCTCGAGGAGGGGGCGTCAATTCAATCCGTTCGGACAGGTGCGGGCGGCGTCTCGCCGTCCGCGTTGGTTGAAGACGCTCTGAAACGGTTGGTCGCGGACCAGACTCTGGATGTTGACATGGGGCTGGTCCGACGCCATGCGTGGGCTCCTCGACCGTCACCCGCGCAACAGCAGCTGCTCACCGCGCTCGAACACGCCGTGCAGGCGGGCGGGCGGGAGCCACCCAGCGTAAGCGAACTGACCCGAGCGCACATCAACGGCTCGCGCAGGGAAGGCGGCGGGGGCGGGGGCGGCGGCGGCGGGGAAGGGGAAGGGGAAGGGGATGTTGCAAGTCTGTTACGGCTATCGGAACGGCGTGGACGGATCGTCCGGGTAGAATCGGACCGGTACTACAGTACGCAGACCGTGGCGGAGCTCGAGTCAGCGTTACGTGTGGCCATGAAACCTGGTCAACCATACGCGCCGTCAGAATTACGGGACATTCTCGCGGTCTCGCGAAAGTACCTTATACCGTTGCTCGAGTTTTTCGACAGGCAGGGCGTGACTGAACGCCGCGGGGATGCTCGGGTATTTATGCATGATGAGGCCTGATTTCTGCTTGACTTCCAGCTGGGCGGGACCTAACCTAGCCGAAGGCCACACATGGTAGCTCGTGTTCTCATTGCGCTGTGCGTGTGCGCCTTGTCTCCTCAACTGGCGCGTGCACAGGTCGTCGCAGGTGCCGGCGGTCCGACCGTTGCGCCACCGGGACACGAGCACGACGCGCTGCTTGGTCTTGGGCAGAACTATCCCAACCCTTTCAGCCCGGCGACCCGCATTCCCTTTTCGATCGGCAACGCACCGTTCTGCAACGACCAGGGACGTCAGTACCGCGTGAGTCTCAAGGTCTACAACCTGCTTGCGCAGCTGGTCGCCGTGCCTACGTTGGTGCCGAGTGACGGGGTGACCGTCACCGGTGGATCTCCGGTGCAGGACCTGGAGTTGACCTGCGGCCAGTATACGGCGTACTGGAACGGGAACTATCTGACGACCTCCCGAGAGGTCGCTTCAGGGATGTATCTCTACCGCCTGGAAGTGAACGGGAAAGCGGTAGTAAGGAAGATGTTTGTGCTGAAGTAGCCGCCGATGGCCCGGCCGGCGGCCCTGGCGGCAATGGCGGCGGCGCTGACACATAGGTTTTTCGATCGATTGCGTGCAAGATCTCCACTGCGCGGTCGGGGTCCCGCCCGAGCTCGCGCGCTTTGGCCTCGAGCGCCTGGTCGGACAGTCCGTAATGCCTCAAGATTGAATCCCGCTTCGCGGCACGCCTAGCGCTATCCGATGCCCGTGCGGAGCTGTCGGCTACCCGGGCGGCGCTATCCGCGGCTGGGCCGCCGGAGTCGGCCCGTGGCGCTATCGACACCGGCGAGTTTGGCGGAGGGATTACGCGCCTAAGGTCCGCCATCGCAGCGACGAAGGTGGAGTCGCTTACGCCGCTTCGGGGGTGGGCC
>Ga0073928_10007234_pt1 | contig 14503 bp, 13 predicted proteins | sample PaiPotPPA55metaG_FD_76969 | JGI IMG/M metagenome (GOLD analysis project Ga0073928, IMG submission 76969) | Iron sulfur acid spring bacterial and archeal communities from Banff, Canada, to study Microbial Dark Matter (Phase II) - Paint Pots PPA... ... | reverse complement strand
GCCCCACACCGGCGGCTTGCGGCGCATCAATCGCAGGTTCGCGGTCGGAAAACCGAGCGCGCGGCCGAGCCGCCGGCCATGCACCACGCGCCCCATCATCCGGTACGGCCGCCCCAGCAGGCGCGCAGCGCCGGGGTAATCCGCGAGTTCCAAGCGTTCGCGCACCGCCGTGCTGCTCACGCGCACTCCATCGAAACAGAAGGGCGCTATCTGCTCGACTCCAAACCCGTGCTCCTGACCTGCGGCCCGCAGGCTCTCGATCGTGCCGCCGGCGTTGCTGCCGTAGCGAAAGTCATTGCCGACCACCATATGCCGCGTTCCCAACCTCTCGACAATCAATTCATCGACAAAAGACCGCGGGGTCATGGCGCGCATGCATTCATCGAAACGCAAAGTCACCAAGCGCTCCACTCCTTGCGCCGCCAGCGCAAGAAATTTCTCCCGCCACCGTGTCAGGCGCGGCGGAGCACCGTCGGGATCGATGAACTCCTTCGAACTCGGCTCAAACACCAACACCGTGGCCGCAGAGTGCAATTCGGCGGCTCGCGCTTTGAGCACGCCGATCATTTGCTGGTGACCCAGATGGACGCCGTCGTAGTTGCCCACGGTCAGAACACAGCCCCGATGGCGCTGCGAGATGTTATGTAGACCGCGAACTAGTTCCATGGCGAAAGGCTGTGATTATACTCAGGTTTCCCGGGATTCAGTGGACGCACTATAGCAAGGGCCCTACCGCCGCCGCGCTCGGTCGTTGACAAGCGCAGAGCCAATCGGCAAGCTACGCGGCTCTTTTGGGGTCCGATTTGGACCATAGTCCGGTAAGGAGTCTGCGCTTGGCGAATACGAAATCTGCTGAAAAGGCTGCACGGCAGTCGACGGTGCATCGAGCCCGTAACGACGCGCTCACCTCGCAGCTGCGCAGCGCCATCCGCAAGGCGACCCTGGCCCTGAAGGCCGGCAAGCAAGACGAGGCGGCCGCCGCCCTTGCCGCCGCGACCCCGGTGATCGACAGCATGGTCAACAAGGGCATCATTCACCGCAATAAGGCCGCGCGCCATAAGAGCCGTCTGACCAAGCAGGTTCGCGCACTCTCCAAGTAATCCAAGCTCCTTAGGGCGATGATGGAAATCAAAAGCGGCCTCGCGCCGGTTTTTTATTCCTCGGCGGCAGCCACGGCTTCGGACGCCGCTACGCGCGGATGCTCCTCGAGATAGCGCATCACCGCCTGCTTTAGTTCGTCCGTACCGGCGCCGGTGGCGCCCGAAATGCGCAACACCGGACCCTTCCAGCGCAGGCGCCGGACGATGTCCTTGGCACGCCGCTCGACTTCGGCCGGCTCCAGAAGATCGATCTTGTTGATGATGAGCCAGCGCTCTTTTGCGCCAAGATCGGCGGCGAACTTTTTGAGCTCGGCGACAATCGTGCGCGCATCCTTGACCGGATCGGCAGCGGGATCCGCCGGCGCGATATCGATGAGGTGCAGCAGCACGCGCGTGCGTTGCAGGTGTTTCAAGAAGCGAATACCGAGGCCCGCGCCGTCGGCGGCTCCCTCGATCAGGCCCGGGATGTCCGCCATCACGAAACTGCGGCCGGGTCCTGCGGTGACCACCCCTAAGTTCGGGTGCAAAGTGGTGAAGGGATAGTCCGCGACCTTGGGCCGGGCGGCCGATACCGCGCGGATCAAGGTCGATTTGCCGGCATTCGGCAAGCCGAGCAGCCCCACGTCGGCAATCAGCTTCAGCTCGAGCATGAGCTCGCGTTTTTCGCCGGGCAGCCCGAGGCCTGATTTACGCGGCGTGCGGTTGGTGCTGGATTTGAAGCGCGTGTTGCCCCACCCACCCTTGCCGCCTTTGGCGACCAACAGGGTCTGACCCTCGGCGGCGAGATCGCCCAGCTGTTCGCCGGTATCCCGGTCGGAAACCACGGTGCCGACGGGTACGGGTACATAGATATCGTCGCCGCCATGGCCGGTGCAGTCGTTGCCGCTCCCGCTCTCGCCGTTCTGGCCCCTATAGGTTCGCGATATACGAAAGTCCGCCAGGGTGTTCATCCCCTCGACGGCTCTCAAGTACACGCTGCCGCCGAGGCCGCCGTCGCCGCCGTCGGGCCCCCCGAAAGGCACGAACTTCTCGCGCCGGAAACTGACGCAGCCGCGGCCGCCGTTGCCGGCCTGTACCTTGAGATTGGCTTCGTCGACGAATTTCATGACGGGTAACTCAATGGAGCGCAGCGCGCACAAACAAAAAGGGGGCAGGTTTACCCTACCCCCTTCGTGATCTCTCGGCGAGCCGCTAAGGCCCGCGCGAATCGCTACTTCGTAACGACGTTGACGTAGGTGTGTTTCTCAGCACCTTTGACGCGAAACTCGACCACACCATGGGCCTTCGCGAACAGCGTGTGATCGGTGCCGATACCGACGTTCACGCCGGGGCGATACACCGTGCCGCGCTGACGAATCAAGATGTTGCCCGCGAGCACGTCCTCGCCGCCGAATTTCTTGACGCCGAGACGCTTGGAATGCGAATCGCGGCCGTTTCGAGTGCTGCCGCCCGCTTTTTTATGTGCCATGAGGTATCTCCTGCAACCCTAATCTATGAACTAGGCGACGATCTGCGTGATCTTCACATCGGTATAGGGCTGCCGATGGGTCTTCTCACGCTTGTAGTGTTTGCGGCGGCGGAATTTGACAATACGTACCTTGTCACCCTTGCCGTGACTCTCGACGGTCGCGACCACCTTGGCCGAACCCACGTAGGGAGCGCCGATGGTCACGGAAGACCCGGCGCCGACCAGCAGCACCTGATTGAATTCGACGCTGGCGCCTTGGTCAGCGTTGAGCTTCTCGATGCGTACCACAGCACCTTCTTGAACGCGGTACTGCTTACCGCCCGTGGCAATCACGGCATACATTGTTGGGACTCCGAGAGCGGCTTAAACGGGGCCGCAAAAGAGCCGCGAATTGTACGGGTTGAACGGGTTGAGGTCAAACCGCTACCTCCCGACGGAGGAGGCGCTCAGGTTGCAATCCATGGCTGGCGGCGCCAGTGGGTCGCCCTAGCCACGGCATTCTTAGGTACCATGGCGTATTCGATTGAGCGCTTCATGACACTAGAACAGATTCGTGGCTTGGTAACTGCTGATTTCGAGGCTGTCGACAAGGTCGTCAAACAGCGTTTGCACAGCCAAGTGGCGCTGGTCGACCAGGTAGCCACGTACATTATATATGCCGGCGGCAAGCGCCTGCGCCCCCTTTTGGTGCTTCTGGCGGCCCGGGCCTGTGGCCACACCGGCGGGCGGCATGTCGACGCCGCCGCCATCATCGAATTCATCCATACCGCCACCCTGCTGCACGACGACGTGGTCGACGGCTCGTCGCTGCGCCGCGGGCGAGACACCGCCAACGAGGTGTTCGGCAACGCCACGAGCGTGCTGGTCGGCGATTTCCTGTACTCGCGCGCCTTTCAAATGATGGTCACCCTCGATCGCATGCGCGTCATGCAGATACTCGCGGATGCCACTAATGCCATCGCCGAGGGCGAGGTTCTCCAGCTGATGAACGCCCACGATCCGAACACCACTGAGGCACGCTACATCGACGTGATTCGACGCAAAACGGCGCGGTTGTTCGAGGCCGGGGCGCAGATCGCCGCCGTCTTGAGCGACGCCCCACCCGTGATCGAGGAGTCGCTCGCGCGGTACGGACGGCATATTGGGACAGCGTTCCAGCTGGTCGACGACGCGCTGGATTATCAGGCCGACGAAGGCAGCCTGGGAAAACACCTGGGGGACGACCTGGCGGAGGGCAAACCCACCCTTCCCTTAATTTATGCAATGCAGCACGGTAACGCCGACCAGCGAGCCATGATCCGCCACGCCATCGAGCATGGCGGCCTGGGTCAATTGGCCGAAATCACGCGCGCCGTTGCAAGCCTCGGGGGGCTTGCGTACACTGCGCGCCTCGCTCAAGGCGAGGCTGATCAGGCGCTTGCCGCGCTGGCCCCCCTTCCCGAAACCGCTTTCAAAGAAGGTCTGACCGAACTGGCGAAATTCGCCGTGGCACGCAAGAACTGATTTCGCAGACGATTCGGGGTGTAGCTCAGCCTGGTAGAGCACTACGTTCGGGACGTAGGAGTCGCAGGTTCAAATCCTGTCACCCCGACCATTGATTTAATTGAAGAAAAATAGAACTGTTTCTCTCGGGGTGCCATCTTATTTAGGGCTGGGGTACCACTGGGGTGTCAGTACAGGTGCGTGCTAAAGCCTGCTTCGCCCAGCGCGTGCAGATGATCGACATACGCCTCCGACGATGGTGTCCCTTTATCGCAGTGCAAGATCCCCCAAGCGCCATGCATCGTGAATGCGTACTGCTATCGACTGGATTGAGCGCCTATCGCGAATGCATGGCTTCGAACTCTCGAATTTGCTTCACAGCATGATTAACCTTGATCTCGAACAAACGCCTACCTAGCGCCTGAGTCGAGGCTCGCGCATCTCCTAGGATCCCGTTCTTAGGTCCGTTTGGACCAATATCCGGCTTGCCATTGACGACGGGGGTCCCAATCGCCTCTCTTACCAGTCGTTTGCGGACCCACGAATTGTCATGGTCCAAATACAACATTTCCGATGTATCCGGAATGCCACCGTGCAGGCTTGAGGGATATCCCTGTTCCGCCAGGTAGTGATCGAACTCCGCATTGGCTTTGTAAACTTGGTCACAATAGTGCACGTGCACTCCCTGCGAGCCATATTTGTCATCTAGCTGCTTAGCAACTTTCTCATAGATGTTTGGTTGGCCCCCTCCGTGGTCGCCCATTAAGATCACGGTTTTAAAGCCGTTAACAATGGATTGTTCCGATAGGCGCACCAGGAGTGTCGCGAGCAATTCATCAGTGATACCTATCGTTCCGGGAAAGATCGGATCAGCCTCGTTTGGTGAAAATGGGAGCACGGGTAGGTAGATCGCGTTACCTAGTCGCCGCGCAATCGCGTCCGCCGTGGAGTGTGCCATGAGGTTGTGACCCCCATTTGCGTTCTGCGGTCCCCTCTCCTCCACTCCACCTGTGTAGATCAGTGCCGTGGTTTTTCCGGCCGCCAAGGCCGCCTGTACTTCCTTCCAAGTCATCTTCTCGAATTCGACGCCATACATTTGGTTTCGACTTTCCGATACAGACGGCTGAAGCAATAGCAACGCACACGCTATTGCGACAACATGTGCGAAGCCGCCTATTCCCATACTCGCTCACCGATTGCATGATCTGAAGAACAATAATTATGTTCGTTAATCACAGCTATTAGCGCGTCAGCGGCAACGCCATCTCCTCAACGGCGATTCAATACCGGATTCACTGCGTCAAGTCAAAACGACAATCTTGCCGCCGGCCCTATTCTCTTCCATGCAGCGATGGGCCTCGACGATCTGATCGAGCTTGAAGACCTGCCCGATTTGCACAGGCAGTTGACCTGTGGCAATTTTCTCCACGAGATCCTCGAGAGGCGTGCGCATGAAGTCTTCGGGCCCTCCATCGTAAGTCGTCAGACTAACGGCTGTTGGTATCGCGTCCATCGGGCTGAAGTGCTCAAAGGACCATTGGTTGCCGACCATGCCGGTCATACACACGATGCCGCGTTGCTTGGCGCAGCGGAGCGAATCTAAGAGCGTTGTTGTGCCCACCAGCTCCAAGACCTTGTCGACGCCACGAGGAAAGACCTCTTTAACCTGCTCGGCGATAATCCCGGTGTCGATGAACACCTGTTCCACACCATTTTTTCGTAACAGCAGCTCGCGGCCCGGGCGACGTGTGGTTGCCGCCACGCTCGCGCCGTGAGCTTTGGCGATCGCAGCCGCTGCCATCCCGACTGAGGTTGTACCGCCTCGGATCAGCAGCCGCTCCCCTTTCTCGATACGCAGTGACTTGAACAACGAGCCCCAGGCGGTCTGCAGCATTTCTGGAATCGCTCCAAGGGTCTCCCAAGGTAGTGTCGTGTTTAATACTTGGACTTGGCTCGCCGGTACGCAGGTATATTCCGCGTACCCGCCGTCGAACTCGCGTCCCATCCCGCCCATCGCCGTGGCGACGATGTCACCTTCCTTGAATTCACCTCCAGGCGCATCGTCGACGATTCCGACCGCCTCAATACCGAGCACGCGCGGAAATTTGACGTTGGGCGAGTGACCTTGCCGCGTGAACAACTCTGATCGGTTAAGTCCGAACGCCTTGATGGCGATCAGGACTTCCCCGTTCTGTGGAACAGGGATATGACGTTGTTCAATGACGATAACGTCGGGCCCGCCGGGTTCGTGGACGACAGCGGCTTTCATGGTTCTCACATCATTTCTCCTCATTATTTTAGGCACACCGCGCCGATCGACGCCGGAAGAAGGCGAATCTCGGTCGGCCGACCTTGCCACAGAGCCCGCTCGCATCCGGTGACTGGCCGTAGTAGCCAGCGGGAAGCTCCGCAGGTAACTTATACTCAGCAAGTGGAATGGGTCGCGACAAGAGCGGACTAAGAGCCAAAGATGGCATTGAGCTTCTCGAAATCAGGAGGGCGGTGAGCGACTTCAACGGACTGGTGATCTTCGCGGCCGTGGCGGAGGCAAAAAGCTTTTCCGAGGCGGCACGTCGCTTGAAAATGCCGCTCGCCAGCGTCAGTCGACGAGTTGCGGACCTTGAGCGTGAGCTTGGAGTTAGATTGCTGGAGCGCTCCACCCGCAACCTAAGGTTGACCGAAGTGGGTACGGAAGTCCTCGAGTATGCGCAACGAAGCGCCGAAATCTGCGAAGCGGTGGATAGCATCGTCTCTAACCACCAGGCGACGGTATCGGGTCTATTAAGGCTGTCCGCGCCACCGAATATCTCCGATTCATTGCTCGCGCCACTGCTATGCGCCTTCCGTGCTTCCTATCCCAACGTGCGCGTTCAAGCGCTGATCACCGAGCGACAGATCGACCACATTGCAGACGGCGTGGATCTCGCGTTTCGGCTCGGCACGCTCAAGGATGCATCGTTGGTCGCGCGGCGAATACTCACCTACCGGCACCGACTGGTGGCGAGTCCGGAATATCTGGCAAGAGTAAATCCTCCGCAAAATCCGGGAGATCTTCTTTCGCATCCGATGATTACGTTTTCCCATTGGAAGCCCGAAACATCCTTCACCTTCGTGCACGTTAGAACCAAGGCCAAGGAAAACATCACTTTTGTACCCTATCTTTCGATGAACGACTTCGCGGGGCTGACCCCGGCTCTGCTGGCAGGCGAGGGCATTGGTGATCTGCCTCCCATCGTGCAACCCGAGTTGGTACGCGAAGGTCGGCTTGTCGAAGTGATGCCCGACTGGCACTTTCCGTCATACGATTTATCGCTCGTTCACTTAAGCAACCGCCTGGTACCCCGACCATTGCGCGTGTTTAAAGAATTTGTTATTCAGATGGCTCCTACGATCTTTCCCGATCTACCCATTTAGCTGGCGCGGTGACGGTCGCGCTCGCCGCTCTGTCAATCGTCCCATCGGGCATAGACCAACGCCGTGTGACAATGGCTGGTAGCGTACACATCGACACTCGCCAGTCGATCCGACCATCGAGTCTCAATCTCCTTTGCACACTGATCGACCACACGGTCCAGTACCGTGCGAAACAGCGCCATCTTGTTATCCCAGCCATACTTTGCAGCGGCCTGCGTCACGATCTTCATCTGGTCGGTACTGTCATGGATGCGCTTGACCGTCTTATACACGTCCATCGTATAGTCCTTGGCGACCTGAACGTCTTCTCTCGTGGCCGGAAATCCCAGATGTCCGCCTACGAGCACGTCGAAGTCGTACGCCAGAACCTTATCGAACATTCCTAAGTAGTCGTGAAAATCAGAGGTGAGGTCAAAATCCTGGAACTGCGCATATCCCGGCGGCATGGTGTCAATTGCCATGAGAACCTTTTTTGCTGGGATGTAAATGTACAGGTCCCCCTCGTTCGAGTGCCAATGTCCGTGCTTCATCTCAATGGTGGCGGAGCCGAGCTTGAGCGTCGTTTGCCCTTTGAACGTCTCCGTGGGAAGAGGCCGACGCGGGTCGTGCTTCTCGCGAAGAAATTCGGCGACGCCCTCTTCCGCCAGTATTCTGAGGCCCGGCACTTGTTTCAATACGTCGACCGCGCCCGAAATGTGATCTAAGTGTGAGTGCGAATAGACGAGTTCGACAATTGGCTCCTTTGTGACTTCGGATACCGCTTGCACTATCTTGCTCCCATAGGAGGGCGGCGAATCCAGCAGAATCACTCCACTCCCGGTTGTTACGAACAGCGACTGATAGCCGCCATCCGTGATCAGATAAACGTTCGGTTTGAGCTGTTTGACGAGATATCCCTTTTTGGCATCGACGGGCAGGATTCGCGCCGTAATGGCGGATGGCACTGGCTTATAGTCAGGAAGCGGCGGGCTATCTGCGTGCGCCGCGAACGCAAGAGAAAGACCGAGCGCAAACGCCAGGCCGGCGAGTAGAACGTGCGATGTCGTAGTTTTCAAAAGCGACTCCTCGAAACATAAATTGATTTGATTGCGAACTTGGCCCGGTGGTCAATCCCGGCCACACGCTACCGCACAGCGCTGCTCATCATTAGCCACAGAAGGTGCGAATCAATTTCCCACAATTGGGATAGTGGGCGTGATGGCCGAGGCATGCCGAACAAGCTTCTTGTCTAGACGCAGGTGCACGTAGTTTTCAAATGAGATTGTACGGATGGCTAATTCACTATCTCAACAATGAGAAAGCCATTTGCGATTTCTGCCGGTGATCAAGCGTCATCGAACAACTATCATGGGGTCCCTCAACGTTGAGGTTAGGAGCAATGGCAATGAAGACCGCGATCATCGGACTTGGAAACATCGGTAGGCAACTGGCGACGAATTTGATCGCCGGCGGGCAAGAGTTGATCGTTGCGGATCACGGCGCCGACAAAGCACAGGCATTCGCCAAGGACTCCTCAGGCAAGGCACGAGCCGCAACAGTGGCCGCAGCCATCGAAGAAGCCGACATTATTATTTTTGCCGTGTACTTTGATGCGATCAAGTCACTGCTGGCGGAGCATCGCAACAAACTCGCCGGCAAGATCATCGTCGATCCGTCGAATGCGATCGCGCCGAATGGCTCGGGCGGTTTTAAAAAGACCATTCCTGAAGATCAGTCCTCCGGACAGATTCTGGCTGGGTTGCTGCCTTCCGGCGCGCGACTCGTCAAAGCCTTTGGATCTTTGGCGGCGCCCTCTTTAAAGACCGGTGCGCGTCGCTCGCCCGAGCCAAACGTGCTGTTTTACGCCAGTGACGACGACGATGCGGGTTCTCAGGTCGCGAAGCTGATAACCGCAAGCGGGTTTGCTCCGGTTCGCGTGGGCGGACTCAACGCCGCGATCCGGATCGAGGTGTTCGGGGATCTTCATGAGATGGGCAAACTGGGGAAGCTCGTGACCGCCAAAGAAGCGGCAGAGTTGGTGTAGGCGCGGTGGAGCATCAAGATGGAAGGCAAGGTCGCACTAGAGGAGCATTTCTTGGCCGGTCCGCGGCACAAACTCGGAATCATCTCGTGGGTGTTGTTCGTCGCGTTGGGGTATTGCCACATCGCGGCGTCACGCGATGGCAGCACTCATGCCACGGACGAATCGGATATCCGAAGCATGCTCACGGCCTATAACACAGCACTCAACGGCGGTGAGACATCCATGGTGATGCCTCTATACACCGAAGATGGCGTGTTTATGCCGCCGTACAGTCAGTCGGCGGTAGGTCAACAAGCAGTGCGCAGTGCCTACGACGCTGTGTTTCAGGAACTTAGATTCCACGTCAAGTTCAACGTGGCCGAGATTGTCGTAATCGCGCCGACCTGGGCTTTCGTGCGAACGAATTCCGCGGGTACCACGGACCATCGATCGACCGGCAAAACGACAGCCGAGTCGAACCAGGAGTTGTTCATCCTGAGGAAGGACCGTGACGCAAGGTGGCGGATCGCACGCTACAGCTTTTCGCCGACGAGCCCACCCGGCAACTGACTTGACCTGATCGACGGCTGAGAGGCGTGAGATCGCGGACACTTATTTTGGAGGGCGGCATGGCATCTCAGTTGATTGCGCGGCACTGGATCGACGGTGAATGGATCGATGGATCGCAGCGATCTCAAAGCATAAATCCGGCTACCGGGGAGACGATCGGGACATATACGGAAGCTGGCGAGGCCGAGGCCAACCGGGCGATATCCGCCGCCCTGCGAGAATTTCAACGCTCTGATTGGCGTGAAAACCGGCGCCTGCGCGCCAGAGTGCTCAACGAAATGGCGGATCGCTTCGAAGCGCGCACCAGCGATTTGGTGAAGATTCTTTCCCTGGAGAACGGAAAGGTGGAGCCGGAAGCGCAGTTCGAAGTCTCGATGGTCCCCTCTAAACTGCGCTTCTACGCGGCCCTTGCGCTCACGGACTTCGGTCGAGCGATGGAGACCTCGCCCGGCCGCTACACCGCAACACTGCGCCAAGCGGTCGGCGCCGCCGGCATCATCGCACCTTGGAACTCGCCCGTAGTGCTGTTCATTCGATCGTTGGCGCCCGCGCTCGCCGCCGGCTGCACCGTGGTTGGCAAGCTCCCGGGTCTTACCGCGCAGACCAATATGCGCATGTGCGAGGTGTTCAGCGAAGTCACGAGCTTGCCCAAAGGAGTTCTTAACGTCTTCAGCGAAGCGCACAGCGTGGGGGCGCGGGTGCTCATTGATTCACCGAACGTACCTGTCATCAGCTTGACCGGGAGTTCCTTGACGGGGCGAGCCATCATGGCCTCTGGTGCCAAGCACTTGAAGCGCTTCGGCGGAGAACTCGGCGGCAAGACACCGATCCTGCTATTTGAGGACGCCGACCTCGACAAGGCGCTTCCCAAGGTCGAGAAGGCGTTGACGGTATTTGCGGGGCAATTCTGCATGACCGGTAGTCGGCTGCTGGTACACCGTCCGATCTTGGACGCGGTTCGAAAGCGGCTCGGCGCGCGGCTTAACGCCGTGAAAGTCGGGCCGGCGTCAGATCCGACCAGTGATATGGGGCCCATGATCACCATGGCCAACGTGCAACGCGTCGACCGACTGGTTGAGGCAGCGATCGCCGGAGGTGCCAAACCGATCGTACGCGGCGGTCCGTTCAAGGATGGGCCGCTGGCGAAGGGGGCTTTCTATCGTCCGACGCTCCTGGAAATCAGCGATCATTCGATGCCAATCGCACAGGACGAAGTGTTCGGCCCTGTCCTGGTGATCCAAGCCTTTGACACCGAGGCGGATGCGGTAGCGCTCGCGAACAATTCCGAATATGGACTCGCCGCATCGGTATGGTCGTCCGATGTTGATCGGCCGTTACGGATCGCACGCCAAATTAACGCCGGCACGGTGTGGATCAACAACTGGGCGGTTGTCTACGATGAGACCGAAGAAGGCGGTTTCAAACAAAGCGGTCTCGGTCGGCTGAACGGCGTTTCGGCGCTCGACGACTTTGTCGAACATCGAACCATCATCCATGAAATCGACCTAAATGCGGGCGCCTAGGGTTTCGTGGACTCGCTGAAGATTACGGAAGGCGCTACGGCGGCGGGCGGAGGTTTTTGAGCATCTGGAGTTGCACTGCCGCTAGGCGAAATAAAACGGATTGAAATTAGTGTCACTGTCATAGTGATCGACGCCTTCCGACTTCTTGAGACTGCGTACTACGGCATAGCTGACCGGTAGCAATATCACCTCGACCAATACCTTCGCTGCCCAACCCAGTAAGATGCTCATGAGCAACACTCGCTGTGGTAACACCGTGCGTAACGCAATGCCATAAAACAGAATCGTGTTGACCCCCTCCCCAGCTATGGCCGATGCAACAAATCGTGCCCAGAGCCGCTGACCCTTGTCCCAGACTTTCATCTTGGCGAGAACGTACGAGTTGCAGATGTCGCCGATGAAGAACGCGACGAGTCCGGCGATCGAAACCTTGAGGCTGGGTGAAAAGACTGTCGCATAGGCAGCATTGGCCGTGAAAAAAGTGGCAGCAGGTACGTAGAGTTGTCCGGCCGCAACGGCCGATCCCAGGATCGAGCAAAACATACAGATCCAGATCACGCGACGCGACTGTGCATATCCGTACACTTCGGTGAGGATGTTGCCAATGAGATAAGTCAGTGGGAAATAGAGGACCGTCACTGAAACACCAACGCCATCGATGCCTATAATCCGGGCACCCGTAAAATCCGATACGAGGAGAAAGGTAACATTGAGCGCGGTGAGAAGATCGAGAAACCGGAATCGGTTGTAAACGCGAGTCATGCTAAGGCTCCTAAACGCCAGTGTTGAACGCAGGCTCGGCGTCCGATCGACTTATAGTTAGACCGGCAATGTGGGGAATAGCTTGGGGACCATTTGCGTAGCGAATTCTTTGAAGACGCGGACCAGCCGCGGAGTATGGCTCTTGCGAAGATGCGCAATCGTTAAGTCAAAGCGCGGAAGATGCCATTGTGGCATTACCTCAATGAGCCGCCCCTGACGGATGAGTTCCGGGCGAACGATGGGAGGAAGCTCGCCAATTCCCATGCCGGCGAGCAGCGCCACCGCCAGTGCAGCGTAATCGTTCATGGCGATGCATGGCTCAAACGTGAGCGTTTCCTGCTCTTGGCCGCCTGAATAAGCAAAGTTCCAGCTGTATACCGGCTTCCAGAAGGAAAATGCTAACAGCCGATGACTCAGCAAGTCGCGCGGAGTATCTGGAATCTTGCATGCGGCCAAGTAGGCTGGGCTGGCGACCAGTTGATGGCGGTATGTCAAAAGGGTTCGCGCGCTGAGACTAGGGTCCGTGAACGTCCCGACCTTGAAGGCGAGATCAACATCATCGCCAATGTGATCAACAATTCGATCGGTGATACGGACATGAACGCGCGCGTTCGGATAGGAGGCCTGAAAAGCGCGCGCCACCGGCTCGATGAGCGAATCTGCAATGCTCGGTGGCGCAGCAAGACGTAGTGTTCCGGAAACCTCCGACAGTCGATTCGAAATGATGTTGTCGACCGCTTCGCATAACTCGACACTGTGCCGCGCATGCTCGAGGAGTTCGGCGCCAACTTCAGTAATTCGTAGATTTCGCGTGGACCGGTCCAGCAATCGAACTCCGAGCTGGCTCTCGAGTTCCGCGATTCGACGACTAACCGTGGAAACGGGCATCTTGAGACGGTTGGCCGCTTCTGAGAAGCTCATCGATTCGACGACCTTCGCAAATACCGCCAGGGAGTTGAGGTCTCTCATGTCATAGGCATCGAAAGGTACATTGATCGAAAGCGACCTTCGTTGCTTTCGCACAGCTACTTCAGCTTGCTGCGATATCGCGAGTATGTTGCACTCTAATTACCAAGAATAGATATGGACTTCGGGAATGATCCTCTCAATTCTGGGAGGCTGACGCACCAGGAGCGGAAAGCGGCAAACGGCAAAGTTGTAACGTGAGTGGCTCAATACCGTGGGATTGGGATTTGAGAGTCACCACAACGCCAAGAACCACACATTGTCGATCTCTTTGAGGAATCGGCAGCTTCAAGACCAGGTGGGCTTTCTAAAGGCTCAGAACCTTCCTGGAAAATCCCGCCACGGAGTCTTTCAGCAGAATAGACCGGTCGCGACTCGCCGCTCTCGGGAGGTCTAATCCAGGGTGTTCGCGCTCTGCTGATACGCTTGCGCGTCCGGCTATCTGGGTGCTGTCCTTCTGGCTTACCTCGTATTTCTCAAGAAGACTTGGTACCCGCGCTGGACCGTCGTTGCGAATCCCGCGGTTTTGATCTTGCTGTCACCGCTCGCAAGCGCCGCACCGGCCCCTGTCGGAGCGATTCTGGTTGGGGGTAGCGCCAATGTTTCAATAGCTGCATTCTTCCTTGTTTCCGTACTGACAACGTGGGCACAGACGAGCGAAGGGCCGGCAACAGACAAGCCTAATTCCTAAGGCCAAGCTAATTAATAGCATCTGCCCGGAGATGTGCTGGCTCGGCTACCCGCCGCATTCGCCGCCTAAGAGACTGAATCCACTTTAGTCGTGGTGCACGCGGCGCTATGTGACCCCCAAAAAGGAGCCTGTCGAATCCACATCGACTACCTGATTAAGAGAAGCCCGCGCTGATAACGATTTAAATCCCTAGAAACAATCACTTAGCTACAAATACCTGTGCAACAATTTCCCCATTTACGCTTTGATAAGGCTTTGAATTCGTTGCTACCACGGCTCTGCAATCGCACAGAGATCAGCAGCATGGCGTCCTATCTGCCCCGCTGGTTATGAGATAGCGGTCTCATCGTATATCGTGATCCAGCAATAGCGGCGCTCGATATCGCAGGTCGGTTCAAAAGTCATTGCCATGCCGAACGACAACAGGATGGGCTGGATAAGGAATCTCGAAAGCCTCGCAGGCGGAGTCTCGCAATACACCGCGGAATATGAGCTGGGCTCGGAGTGCTCCCTGCACGGGCTCCT
>Ga0073928_10007231_pt1 | contig 14509 bp, 20 predicted proteins | sample PaiPotPPA55metaG_FD_76969 | JGI IMG/M metagenome (GOLD analysis project Ga0073928, IMG submission 76969) | Iron sulfur acid spring bacterial and archeal communities from Banff, Canada, to study Microbial Dark Matter (Phase II) - Paint Pots PPA... ... | reverse complement strand
GTTCTGTCTTCGCTTGTTGGAAGAAATCCGTGTCAGCTTTCGCCGCTGCCGCGCTTCCGACTGTTTCAACTTTTGCGGCTGGTTTTGGAGCCGACTCCGCGTTAGCCTTCGGCGCTGCTGCTTCGCCTGCTTCAGACAAACCCGATTCAGCTTTTTCTGCGACTGCCGCGCCACTCTCGCCGCCAAATAAAAGAGGAAGAATTGCGCCGAGGGTCGTACCCGCTCCCGCGACGTAATCACCTTTCTTAAGTTGCTCGCCCGCACGATCTGACGTTGGTCCGACGAGCGGTATTAGGGAATTGAAGAAATGCTGTGCAGCGGCTTCTTTGTCGCCCGCTTTCCAGGCGTCCCTAGCTTTGAGTAACAACCTGCCGTGTTCCGCTGGAATGTTCTGAAGAGACTTGAGTACCGTTTTGCCGGTCTCTACGGGATGAGAAAGTCCCGCGACCGTGCCTTGCGTGGCATCAGCCAAATTCGAAGGACCGCCAATTGCCTGCGAAGCATTACTGGCGAGCTTGGCAGCGCCGTCATAAAGTTTCTTCGCAGCCGCATGAATCTTGTCCATTTCCATCCTTACTGGGAACTGGACGTTGCCCACTCCGGGCACAGCTACCACTGGCCCAGAAGCTCTACGCATTCGGGACTGCGTATTATTGAAGCTCTCTTCTTTCCATGCGTCCTCGTCGTTGAGTAAGTCCTGAACTTCTTTCTTGTCAGCCTCTGTGTCTTCGAACGCGCCTTCCCTCGGTTGTCCACGATCAGCGAGGGCGCTCGTGTACTCCGTGCTCGACGGGGCTACTCCACGATCCTTTTTCCAGTTCGGAATCGGATTCGACACCGGCGTGCCAGGCGATTCATCATCTGCCTTAGGCTGGAGATTGTTCGGATTCGAGAATTGGCGTCCGCCAATAACTATGTCCGGGTTGGTAACTGGCGTGTTTTCTTGTGCTTCTGGCATAGGTTTTATCGGGGTTCGGACTAGAAAACCGTGGACGCGGCTGTACGTTTTCCGTACAATTTAGTGAGTAGGAAAGAAGGTTCTATGTCCGCTCGAACTTACGAACGCTTCGTTAAGCTGCGGGGGCTAACCGCTCAAGACATGGAAGTCGTACGAGGCGTAGTTAGTGGTCTGACAAACAAGAAGATTGCGGATCATCTTCAGACCGACGAAAAAGCAGTTAGCAGAATTCTTGGGAACGTCTTCGCGAAGGTCGGTGTGAGTAGCCGCACAGAACTGGCATTGGTATTCGTTAACCTAGTGCCCGACGCTGTATTGAGTGAATGGGTTTCGCCGTCAACTGAATTGGCTCTCTCCCTGTCATAACTTACTTCACAGGCTCAGCTTCTTCCGTCTCGGGATTGTAGGTGTGGGTCACGCCCTGCTGTGCCGCCTGCTTTGCTCCTTGTGCGAGAATCGGAGCGGCTTTACTCGCAGCGCCGAAAACCTTGGTTCCGGCTTCAGGATGAGTAAATAGATAATGCATAGTTGCGACCGGCAAACCCCATATTCCGCTCAATCCAACGCTGTGCGCTGCAATCGGACTTAACAAAGAAGTTCCAAGGATCGAAAGGGGATGCTTGGCTACTTTGCTAACGCCCTGTTCTTGCATTTCCTTTTGTATCGCTGCGTGCAAACCTTTTATTGCATCTTCGGACGCGGCCGCTTCGGCAAAGCGATCACTTATGTCGTATAGATTTTGAACGCCTTCACGTCCAAGAGTCTCTTCGAGTGCTCTCTTCAAAGCCGGTTTGCGGAAAGAGGCGTTTAGTTGAGTGAGATATTTCTTTGGATCAATCTCTCGCACAATTTCGGTCTTGTTCCCGTCCGAAAGAATATCGGCCGCATTCTTGGGAAGATCAAAAGCGGAATCCAGCTTCGCGTGAACCTGCTCCAATGCGGACGCTTGCCGCCAAGCATCTCGGGCATTTCTCAGTTCTTTTGGGTCTACTTTGCTGTTGGCAAATACCTGATCCATGTCTGAGTTTGCGTGAGCCAGGGCAGATTCCGCCTTCGTCAAGTCTTCAACCGTTGTCGCTCTGCGCAAAGCAGTGGTCGCCTTGTCAGCAGCGTTCTTAGCCATCTGAAATCCGCCGCCCGACTCCGCATCCAAGCTTTTGAAGGTCGGCTGTGCCGCGTTTTTGATTTCTTGTGCTGCATCCCCAAACGTGTATAGCTCGGGCGCTTTGGATAAAGAAGACCCCGCTGTCTTCCCGAACTTGGAGAGCACTTTATCCGCAGCTTGCTTCGCGGTTGAATCAAAAATCTCTGCCGCCTCTCCCTGAATGGCATTCTGCCGAAGATTCTTTTTCAAGGTCTCTGTTGCATATTTCTTGCTTGCGGCACTTTCAATAGCCTCTGGAGTTTTGTTGCCGAGCCACTCCGACACTGGCCCGAGAATTTCTCCTAACGTGCTGCCTACAGCACCATAGGCCGCGCCTTTCTCAGCGTCCGACGCGGTCTGTCCCGGCGCTGCGTGGACTGCGGATTGACCCGCCGACACGCCCGCGCCTCGAACGACATTCAATCCGGCCTCGATCAGTTTGGAGATGGCAGGATGAGTCTCGGCCAAATCAGCGACCTTGGCAGCCAAGCCTAAGCGTTTGGCTAGAGACGCACTCTTAAGAATTTCGTCTCCGCCGAAGTATTCCATCAGACCTTCTATACCCTTGCCCGCCATTTCTCCGGGCGATGTCGCGCCAGTCTGTTTTTCCTGATCCAGAAATTCCTGGTTCATCGGAAGGCCAGTCACTCGGTTTATCCCGTGGGCGATAGTACCGGCAGTTTCCGCCACGCCCTTACCGATGCCGGTAGGGATGTCGGACACAAACTGCTTCGCCCGATCCATGAAACTGGGATCATCTTGTTTGTCAGTGTTCGTGTCCTGACCGACGACGGGTTTGCCGCCCACAGACGAGAAATCCAAAGCGGGCTTCTGGCCGCCAGCGGCAGGATTGCTGTTTGGATCGGACGCCGGAACGGGCACGCCGCCCACGGAGGAGAAGTCCAGCGGTTGCGATGGTTGTGATTGAGTCGCCATGTTTTACTGACCGATCACTTTCAGTTTGGGGTCTATTTGCTTCGCGCCTGCCAGATTGCCTGACGGTATGTCGTGGAAAAACCCATCGGACGCCTGAATTCGAACGAATCCAGTCTGCACTGGTTGACTCGGCGGCTGTACGTTTTGCGAACTTTGTTTCGTCTTCGCAGCCACGTAATCAGCGGGCAGAAAGTCGGCAGGCAATCCGATGTAGTGAGCGTTCGTTGCCGTATTGTCCCAAGTCAGATTGCGTGATTCGGAAATCATCTGCCCGAATGCCTTCCACTGGGCAGGACTGAGTACATCACCGTTGGTCAACTTCTGTGTCGCAACCAAGGCGTCATCTGAAATCGACCGCGCTCCCAGATGCTCCTTAATCATGTCCTTCGTAATTCGCGAGCCTTTGACGTTGCCGAATGTAGTTCCAAGGTGAGTCGATAAGGCAACCATCGACTGAGCGCCGGTCGGTAATTTTTTGCCAGCGGCCTGAGCTGCTTGGAATTCTCCGTAAGCGTTCTGAAACATGCCGTATGATTTTTCCGTATCCTGCGCCTTTGCCAAGGTGCCCGATGCGAACTTATCTTTTGCCTTGTTGAACTCCTGCTCAGACATGTATTGGTTGGATTTTGGTTTCCAGCCGAGCGGATCACCCTGAGATAACAATGCATACGTGCCTCGGTCGTAATCTTCTTTCGCCTGTTTCTCAACGTTGGCCTTGCCACGAGCTAGATTTATTTGCTCGTTATATGTGGCCTTGAGTTCATCCACTTTGGCTTGGATCAGGTTGTCGCGCATCTGCTTCGCGTTATCAACTGCCTTTTTGTTCGCGTCGGTCGGACTGCTGGCATAAGCCTGTTGTGCGGCAGTCCATGCGGACGTTGCCGCGTCAATCGTCGCGGGCGGTTTGTTCTCTTGCCCTGCCTTCGTCTGAGCAGCTTTCTGTGCCGCCTGGTTCGCAAGCCATCGAGTAGCCATCGGACCCTGTATGCCCGCTCGATGTTTTTCTGCGTCCGTCGCATTGGGGTCGCTGTTGATTGTGTCCGCTTCCGACTTTCTTTGCAGAGCTTCGTTTTCATCTTTCGGGGCAGTCATCAACTCACGTCTGGCCTTATTCAAATCCTGCTTGTTTTTCAAACCCAGACCGAGCAGGCTCCCAACCGTAACTGCCGCCTTCTTGCCCGTTTTACCGCCAGGAATGATCGGATAACCGGCAACGTCGTTCAGAACTCCAGCGTCTAGGTTCAAAGTCTTATTCCACATGGCCGTGGGCACATCCACGAGAGTCACGCTGGTGTGCTCGTTCATGTCGGCGGGACTGCCGTCTGAATTCACGTATCCGGTGCCGGGAACGTACTTTACATTCGAAAGGTCGTATGACACGAACGGCACTCTGTGGTAACCGGAACCGGCATCCATAAAGTTTGTCGGATCGGCATTGAACATTTTCATGAAGGCGGGACCGTTACCCTTTTCGCCGTTCAATTCTTCGCCGTTGGGGCCGGGAATATGGGCCATCGCCGCGCCATTATTCAACAACTGATCCTGAACCGTGCTCGCAGACTTTTCGTGTCTGGAGATTTCGTCGGGCGTATGGCTGTTGATATGGTGTCCCATCTCCAAAGTGGAAACGGTGTCCTGTGCAAATGTGGCCGCCGCGAGATTGTGTTCCGCTGTCTTATGCTGATCTTGTTCCTTCTGCAAGAAATCGTTTTTCAGATTCGCTTCGCGGTTCTGTTTCACTTTCATGCCAGCGACGGCACCCGTCGCGAATCCACCTACAGGGCCAGAACCTCGCGGAGCCTGAGCTGCTGCACTTCCGCCCAGCATTGCGCCCAATAGAATGTCGCGAAAAATACCGCCAGGTTTGCGAGGCTCGGTGATCGGCTGTAGCGATCCATCTTCGCCGCGTTGGAAATTTACCGTCTCGCGGCCCTCAAGCGCGTCTTTTATTTTGTGAGCTGCCGCTCCGAGTAAGGAATGATGCGCCATGACCGGATCGACTTGCGGTGCCTGGACTGGCGGACGGGAATTGATCGGCAATTGCGAAGCGTCAGGCGTAGGCGCAACGTTACCGGCGAGGACGGCGGCAGCGGGCGGCGTCGCAGGATTGGGCTGCGAAGCGTTCGGATTTACGGACGGAGTAGAGGCGTCGTTGTCGGACATGATGAGATAACTCCAAGAAGGTGGGAAGAACTTTGTACGGAAAACGAACTCCGCAGAAGCCAGAGTTTTAATTCAGGTAGGTTGGTTTCTGATGCTCGGACGCAGAGAACGCTAGGATGGCTGAATTCCATCCGCGTTCATCGAATGCCGCCACGTTTGGTATGGTGCCGTCGCAGAGAAGTTCCCAGCGAAGCCAAAGGTCGGACGCAGACAAACTCCGATCAGCAGTGCGAAGAAACTCGACAGCCAACGGCAGTTTTGCTTCGATGAATTTCGAGAACTCCTCGGGCGTCTGAGTCGCTACCGCTTGCGGAAACAACCGAAATGCGTGAAATAGTTCTCTTGGCGTGTGCCCGTCCTTAATCAACTTTGCGATGAACGGCCAACACTTCATAGGCAACGTCACTTCATTCAATGTCTGAAGACAGTTCGCGAGTTCAGCGACCGGGCTGAGATACTCAGCAAATTCGAAACCCATAGATACTCCAATTGTTGAAACACACGAAGACCGGAGGATTAGCCAGGAAGAAATCTGACTCAGCAGGACGGCCTTCGCGCTGTCCTTTCCTGCTTCAAGGCTCGCCGCAACCAAAGGAATAAAGTCGCGGAGAAAGGAAAACAGCTATGCCAAAATGCCGCGTGCTCTGCCCTGAGTCTGGGATTTCAACCGAAGAGTGTCCTGATACAACTGCCGCACTGACTCATCGTCAAGCGATTCCAATTCACTTAGGGTCGGGGCTTCCTCTACGGCAAGACCGCTTTCCTTAGCAGCCAAGTAACGGTCATACGTCGAGTCAAGAAGAGGAAACGACAGCACGAATCCATCGGTTTCGTGCTGGAAGTAGGACTGCAGCTCGGGCGTGACTCTAATCTGCTTGTGCCACGTCCAGACTGTGCTGATCGCTTCTTCGACAATCGGATGAACTGCATCCGTGCCGCAGAATTCTAAGAATGGAACCGCATTCCCTGTGCGATTTGCCTGTTGCTCCAGACGATGGTATTCGCGTGCGAGTTCGTGCGGCAGCCTCCGAAAGATGTACTGCGACAATGCCGACTCTCGGCTGCTTAAAGAGAGCCGCTGCAATGCGGCCGATTCAGCGTCGGACAATTCGTCGTATTCCACTTCCGGCGCTATTTTGCTACGAATGTACTTGTCAGAAGCGGAAATCGCCGCATCCCGGTCGAACTTGCCAGACAACTTGACCTGAATGTCTTGATTCGCTTCAGTGTTGTCCTGAAAACGAACTAACCAGCCGCCGCGTTTTTGTTCGCCGGTAGCTATCCAGTCAGTTCCAGAAATGTTGACTTGGAACCTGCTTTCGTCTTCGGGCAACAAATCTAAAACTTCTCTGTTACCCTTCGCGGCTTCAGCATTCACGAAATCGACGAACCTCTTTGTTACATTTGCTTTTGTCAGAGGCGAGTCAATGACCTTCCATTCATCGTCGGAATTCCGATGCTTGGCCAGCGGATCATAAAAGGTATCCGGCTGGCCGACTATATGCGCTCCATCAGTCCATGAATCTATACTTGACATGATTAAACCTCGTCCCGTTCGACGACCGTGTGCGTTGAGACGCGTTGATGTGCAGCGCCACGGAATTCTCGATTGCCGCTGGAAGCAAGTTCGTTCCCGCCCTTTTTTCTGAAATGGACCAAGTGTTTTGGATGTCGATCACTGATTACTTTCTGGCAATTCGAGCAGACTCCGATCACTTCGCCTGTGGGCAATTTCAGGAGGCAAAATGAACTCTTATTTCCGGTAGTCTCGGCCGACATCGGAGAAGACCCCTGTAAATGGGGGCACGCATCCTGTTCAGCTTGTTTACCGAGCCGTTGGTCTCGTGCTTGCTGCCGCATCTGTTCCTGCATGTTGCGCTGGTTTTCCTCTTGTTTCGGGTCTACCCAAGGCTTGCGGGATTCTTTGAAAGCATTTGCCAAGACACTGGCCTGTTCCGCACTGGCTGTCTTCATAGCTGCAGCAATAGCTGTAGCTAGTACAGACAGGTCGGTGAGATTGATCTTAGGTTCGGTGAACACCGAATCATCAGACGCGGCCGGAGTAACTTCTGGAGCAGTCTTCATTTCTTTTGTACGGTTGGTTTCTGAATTAGACATAGAGGTATTTGCATTCTTCCTGCCAGTAATGCGACTGGCGCGATGGATCAATTTCCTTTTTGATTTGTGCTGCAAAGGGAAACAGCGTTAATGGGTTACGGCTTACTACTCGCGGCCTCGTCACGTTCACGCAGGTACGCTTGGACAATCTCTTGTACTTCGGGCGCAGCGGCACTCAGGCGAGTGTCGATGCCCGTCGATTCGGATTTGGCGAAATCAGCGGCACTGGACGCGCCGAGCGCCCACAGATCGGGCCGATTGTGAAAGGACCAAACTTTGTACAGCAGTTCGTTCGCGTAATCTTTGCAAGCCGTACCCAAGAGGTCATACGCCGCCTGCACATGGGATCGGGAAGAATCAGCTTCGATCAAGCTCAAGACTCGACTTGCCAGCGTCCCGATGTTTTCCGCTTCAATCGCGGTCATGTTTTCTACCATATTGAAGGCCATTTCGAGACCGGGGCGGATTTAGCATCAAACTCTGCAACCAGAGAGGAGCACATTTCTCGAATATCGGGAAATTGCGAGAATTCGGAATAGTCCCGAAGCGCTGCGCGATCTTTACGCATAATCGCAATGTGAACGGTCGCGGACTGTTGTGCTTCTGGTTGGGTTAGGATGTCCCGCTTGCGCAAGAACCGCGTGCAAATTGAAATCGCCTGGTCTGTCTGGCCCGCAGATTCAAACTGGGCGAGAATGTCCGTCAGTTGTTTTTCTGTTACCTCTGACATTTTTTTTTCTCCTGAAGGTTAACTTGCTTGAATGTTCGTTTTCGGTACAAACAGATGAACTCGGTTATGAGAGAAGATAGGGTTCCGTCGATGTGGGCAAAGAGGCGGGCAGATATGATTCGCGTGGGACAATTTCTAGAGTCGGTGTTGTAATTCCACGTTCCCGCCCGAGTCGTAACACGTTCTCTACCTCGATTAAGTGCTCGGGATGCTCTCGGAACCAAAACAGAAGCGCGTAGAGCCAAGTGACATACCGTGATGCGGGGCCGTCGCTCGTCCCGGCACTATTGAGCAACCTCGACTCTGCGGCTGCGTTTCCGTCCAATGCCTCCCGGAACGTACAGTCCAAGTCTTCTTTGACCCACGGGCAGAATGTGCCAAAATCACGGCCGAGAATGAGGCGAGGGACATGCAGGTCATTTACGCGACGAATTTCCTCTTCTCCGAAGTCCATCAAAGCGTCCATCATTTCTTTAATCTGGTAGGGTTCGTAGTTGTCCTCGTCTGACATTACGATGCACCGACAGCCAAGAACCTGTTAGCCGCTGCAACTATCTCGGACGAGTACAGTCCGAAGGGGTTGGCCTGCACGTCAGCGAAAAACGTTTGAAGAAGGTTCCTCTCGACTTTGCCGAAGGCGGTTTGCTTCCAATCGTAAAGACGGCGTTTCAAGTATTCGGAGTGAATCGCGACGATCTGCTGCCGATCTGCCTCTATGACTTCGGGAGTCTGAATTCTCAACCACGTTGTGAATATTTCAAATGCCTGTGGCTTGTAGCCCGTGCTTTCGAGCAGGCCACGAACTTGAGCGAGCGAAACCCGATCCAAGGCCGTACAGCCTGACAACTCCCAAAGATGATCCAATAAATCCATCGGCGCTCCTGTTCGGAAAACGGATTTCGCGCTATGCGCGATACCAGATTTGAAGGGCGGTTTTCGTAGCCGTTAGCCCGGTCACCACAAAATCGCGCCACAGAGAAGCTGTCTGATCGAACCACAGTTCAATCGGAATAAACGGCTCGGTTGTGGCAGGCGCGACAACCGGAATCGTAAGCAAGCCCTGTGTCGCCGGATTTGTTTGCGGGTCTTGCACGCTGATCGTTCCCGTCAAGACGGCAGTCCCGGCCGCAGACGGGACTATGAGAATTCGCGTCGGCTTGATGCCCATCCTATCTATGCCCGCCAATGTGCATCCGCCCGATCCGCGCCAATTCGTATTTCCGCCCGTGCTGGTGTCGGTATCGAGCCAGATCGGCTGAGTGTTAAAGCTGTTGCTCATATTTCTCCAAATTATTTCCGAATATCTTCGCCGCACTCATCACACGGCTGCGAGTCGTCGCAAGTCGCTTCTATTGCCACGCCCAAGGACCGCATGACCGCAACATCCGAGGCTGTGAATTGGGGTTCAATCGCAGGAAGGTCAGGCGTACCTAAGACAGATCGCAAGGGTCGGTCAACGACAACATAGCGAGTCAAGTCTACCGCCAGAAAACTTTCTGCCGGGTCCGTTGGCTCTGTGATGTCCTTTTCCTTGTGACCGCATTCCATACAGACCCGCCACGAAAGGGTCTTCTTTGGTCTCGGGATGAAAGCCCGACTGCGAACCTCCATCCAGCGCTCGGGCCTTTCTTCTGGGCCAAATTATCGGTTTGTCCGTCAACGTCCGAATACAGTCGCGGGCAAATCTTGAGTCGAGAGTGACGAGCCATGCCGTTTGGTGAGCAGGATAGGCTCCAACAACTAGGAATTGCTTTCTTCCGCGTTGCCCTCTCTTCAACACATCACCGAGGCATATACCATTCGGTAGATCGGTTCTATTGAAATCGACGACCAAGGGTTGTTCCTTGAATTTTCAACGAAATCCGCCCGCTAGCAGTCTGCGGTAAAATTCTCGGATCGGAGTTGAACTAAAATGGGCGAGCGATATATCGCAGACGTTACGCAGGACGGCAGCCACTTCCGACTGATTTGTGAACTTGATCTAGGCGGCTATCGAGTGCGCGTATTCGACATGGTGAGTGGGTCTGACGTAACAAGTCATCTTGTTCGCAGCTTCGACGAAGGAAAAAAGGCAGCAGAACAAGCGGTCAAAGGTAGGCTCAACGAGCCAATCCAAATTAACTGGAGGCACGAGAGCGCCTAGCCGGTTAGAATTCAGCCTTGATCTCGACCCGTAAACTTAGTCGGTTCGCCTTTGTCACGCATCTGCGGGGCATCGGCCAAAGCTGACTTTCCGCGTTTGCCCGCATCTCTACTTGGCTTCTTCAACGCTTCGTACTCGGCGTTAGTGTCTCCGCATTGTCCATGAAAAGGTAAGGGCATTGCATCTGCTTCTTGCGGGGATAAAACCTGCATGTCTTCTGGCAACAGCAATCCCGGATTGGATTGCTCGGGCGTCTGTCGGATTAGTTCGTTCTTTTCGTTTTTCATAAGGTCCTCGGTTCAAATTTCGTTTGGATCATCACATCACGGCATCAAGAGTTGCCCATGAGGTCCACAGCACTAACTTCTTTCGCAGGCTTTCCTCTCCCAATTTCTCCGCCGCCGCGACTCTCCTACCGAAATACGCTTTGATCGCTAGGAACCGCTCGTCTTGTGCGTCGAGCGAATGCGGGCAAGGGAAAATTCGCTGGAAATACTTTCGCCCTTCGGGAATGCTCCAGGAGCGAAACTTTTCAAATTCCTCGGCCTCGGAAAGTTCGAACTTGATTTTGCTGGAGCTTGCGGCCAGAGGCTCGGGGTCAAATTCGACGCCAAGCTCACGGAGAACCGAAAGGGCTTCCGGGGATCGCCGGTCATCTACATTCGCGGCCAATGTTCGGAGCTGGGATATCGAGGCGTCGCGAAGTTCCGAGGCGGTATCCGGGTTAGCGATTTTTGCTTTCAGCGCATCGATAAGAGTGCTCATTTTTTCCCCATGGGCCGAACGAATGTCCCGGCCAGTATTTTTCTGTTCATGACTTCTTCCCGAAGTCGGGCGAGTCGCTCGGTCACGACAAACTCGAACTCGGACTCACTCTTCCCGCCCTTGCCCCGACATCTGCTCAAAAGCTGGCAAAGAAATCGGTCACTCGGATACTGCATGAGCTGAACCGCCATGATCCGCGTCTTGACCTTTGCCCGTGGGTTCATCGCGATCTTGCGCCAGCGAGTTTCAACCGTGTCGAGACGGACACCCATTTGACGAATTCTCCTCTGAAGGCGGATTTCCTGATGCAGTGCCCAAGGCGCTAGCTACGACGGTGCAAAGGGGGTAGCAAAGGGGTAGGCAAGGCGCTAGCAAAGGGGGTAGCACGGCACAAACAGAAAAGCTTGTAAGTAGAAGAAAATGTGTAGTTTGCTTGGCAAAGCTGCCTTAGGTGAGCCGCCTCGGGGGTTGGCCGGGGGTACCCAACCCAAAAAGCGTAAAGTAGTCCGCCCCGAAAGTCGCGGGCAACTAACAGCAAACAAGCAACTTATAACGCTCGGGGAGTACGCGAACCCGCACATTCTGGACCCTGTTTGCGAACTCGGGAGAACCTCGGGCCAGCGAAATCGTTGCGGATGGTCACCCTCCTGGATCGGCGGACATCTGCTTCCTAGGCAGGCGGTCTGATTATTCTATTTGTCCGTAAATCATTGCAGAGGAATGACTAACAGCGTATCGTCGCTGCACCGAATGTGCCGCTGTACCTAATTTCGTGTACACATTCTGACCGATATAGCAAACAAACGGCGAAAATATCTCAGTTCGAGACGAAATCCGAAATTTCCGAGCGAGAACTGGGCGATGCGCGAAGCGACTTCGCTGCTTAATCGCGGTAGTAGGTCAGTGTGAATTTTTATCGTTTTCTAAGAGGCGGCGTTCTTTGCGGCCAATTACTTCGATCAGTTTGGCAAGGAGTAGCGAAAATTTCTGATGGTCTTTTTCGTCCTGAATCAGTTTGCATAGCCGATTCATTTCTTCGCGCTCATCTGGCGTCATCGAGGATGATTGTAGAAATGCCGATCTGCGCCAGTCAAGACAATTCAGTCTGATTCTCTCTTTGCGTAAGGGCTGGCTTTCGTCGGCGGGCAAATTCTTTGGGCGTCGCCACGGCGCGGCACTATCGGCCGCTTCGGCTCACCCGCCCAGTGTCTCGAATCTCTATTCGGCTTGAACTCTAACTTCTGGTCTTCCCTTGTTCATTATCCGAACTGACTCGAATCAGGATCACGGGTTCGGGCAACCGAAAATAATCCAAAATAGTTCTTGACAATAACCTAACGTTAGGTTTATTCTCTCTCCATGGTTAACGGAGGCAATATGGAAAAGAGAATGAGCACGACGGAAACGGCGAAGGCAGTACGCGAGTCCCTGAAGCAAGCATTCCCACGCACGAAGTTCAGCGTTCGCAGCAAGTCTTACTCGGGCGGATCATCTGTCAGCGTTTACTGGACGGACGGGCCGACGACCAAACAAGTTCAGCCGATTCTCAATTGTTTCGAAGGCGCGGGCTTCGACGGGATGCAAGACCTGAAGTATTACCAAGAGCCTTGCGACTACAAGGGCGAATTAGTTCGCTGGGGCGCAGACTTCGTTACGGGCAGCCGTCATGACTCTCTGAACGCGCTGAAACTGGCGGCGTTCAAGGTTGCCGAGGAATGCGAACTGCCTCTGCTCAAGATCGCCGGACCAAATGAGAGCGTTTACAGCTCATCGAGCGTCGAGGGCGGAAACTATCTCGTGGACTGGCATTATCGGGACGGCGAATTCTCTTATGATCCGCGTCATGTGTGCCTGCCGACCAACAACCACGCCGAACTGATTTACCAAGTCGCTCGGGATATCAGCTTTGAGGAGCGTCAGGATTCCAAGCACCCGAACCGCGTCACGCAGCAGTTTGTTGATACAGTAGTCCAGGGGATGATTCAGTGAACTGCCCGCACTGCGGTAAGACAATCACTCGCAAGCAAGCGGCTGCGGCTCTCGGCGCTGCCAGGTCCAAACGCAAGGCAGTGAGTTCGGCCGAAAATGGGAAGCTCGGCGGGCGACCTAAGAAGCAGCCTGAGCGCGAAGAGCAATCCTAGTTCGTTTTCCGTACTGCGGATACTCGGTCTGTCTACGTAATCGCGCACCATCCGCCATCAGAAGTTTCAGCAACCTTGTTCTTGTTTTCTAAACGTCGCAACGACTTAAGCACGCGATGATTTTTTCTTCCTAGCTCCTTGGCGATATCTTCAACTCGATGCGGAATCAAAGCCGGAATACCAGGAGACCAATTGTTCTGGCTAGACATGGGTTGGAACTTCTTTTTTCGAACAATGGCGAGGACGCCGAAATCGTAGAACCTATCTAGATACCAATCGTAGGTTTCCAGCAACTGTTTTGCTCCATAATAAATCGTCAGTAGAAATCCGCCGACCGCAAGGGTCTTACCTTCCCAAGTAGTCCAAAATCGCCAAAGGGAACGCCAATCCATTCCCGAATCATACGCTCGGAAAATTCAGACAAGCGAATTCGCGGCCGAAATATTCCAGTGCAGCTTCGTCATAGCGTAGGGCTGCCTGGACTTCGTTCTCGAAACGTCCGACAACTTTGTTGCATTCACCGGGCGGCGTTATACTCGCGATCCATAAATTGTCCGACCGCCGTAGATGTACGCCCTTATATTGGCTGCTGCATTTACGCTTGATCTTTCTGCGGTTCCATGCCTGTTGCTGACGGGTCGCCCATCGGCAGTTGCGGGGCGAATAGGGTCCGTCATTGTCGCGACGATCCAGCGTGTATTCGGGCGACGGCCTCGGGCCGAGCGCAGCAAAGAATTGCTCGAATGACTTGAATAGGAACAAAATTCCCCGACCGCCATAATCTTTGAAACGCCGGTTCTTAGGATTTGTGCAGCGTCGCTTCGCTAGAAAATAAATGTTCCACTCCGGCGTTCGCGATCTCCCGTGGGTCGTGTTGTGTATTCTGGCGACCGACCGCATGATGTCTCCATGCAGACAGCCGCAGCTTTTAGATTGACCTCCCGTTACCGAGGTCGATTTGATGACTTTCCTATTGCCACATGAACATTTGAAGAGCCACAGCGAAGTATTTTGTTTGTTCTTGCCAACTCGCTTGACTGCGGTGAGGCGACCAAATGTCTGGCCGCGTAAATCTCTGAATCTTGGCACGGGCGGGGAGTCTTTCTGGACCGCGTGAAAGCGGATGATCCACTCCCAGAACGCGAGCCGATGGTTTGTTGGTGAGTTCGTTTTCCGAACTGGAACATTCGTTTTCCGTACAAGTTGTGACGATACCCAAAGCTGGAGAGATGGTCGTTCGAAAGGGTACGGGGTCGATTAGGCCGAGATCGCGGTTTTCTGTCGCTTTAAGACCCCACTTAGAATGGGGCTGGCCGCAATTAATCGTGCCTTGTGCTCGGGTGATAGAACCCGTTTGGGCCGCACACGGGCAATCTTGAGGGCCAGATGCGCCTGCTCCATATTGGCCGGG
>Ga0073928_10007230_pt1 | contig 14510 bp, 17 predicted proteins | sample PaiPotPPA55metaG_FD_76969 | JGI IMG/M metagenome (GOLD analysis project Ga0073928, IMG submission 76969) | Iron sulfur acid spring bacterial and archeal communities from Banff, Canada, to study Microbial Dark Matter (Phase II) - Paint Pots PPA... ... | reverse complement strand
CGCGAGAGGTATTTGCTGACTCGATATCAGGTCGCCGCCGCAGGTGAGCGCTGCAATGGAAAACGGCCCGCTATCACGGCGCGAGTCAGGATTCGCGCCGCATCGATGTGTCATCGCTACGGCGCCGTTGGACCGGGTTCGGCCAGTTGCCGTCATTCGACGACGCTGCTCTAATCGTTGACAATCGCGGTCGCTGGTCGATGATAAATAGCCGGCCTTGCCAGCGACGCGAACAGCAAACGACAACCGCTTCTTCCTACGCCTCCCGCTTGCTGCGCCCATACAGCAGCAGCATCGCCGCGATCACCACGCCGTAGATGATCTGGCGCCCCGCCTCCGGCATCTGCGCGACCGAGAGGATCGACTGGAGCAGCGTGATGAGGATCGCGCCGGCCACTGTGCCGAGGTACGAACCCCGGCCGCCCAGAATCGACGTGCCGCCGAGCACGACCGCCGCGATCGCCGGCAACAGGTAAGCATCGCCCATCGACTGCGCCGCTTTCGACGCATAACCCGCGAGCAGCACGCCGCCGAACGCCGCGAACGCGCTGCACACGGCGAAAGCGGCCACTGTCACGAGCCGCGTATTGATGCCGGAAAGATACGCCGCGCGTTCGGTGTTGCCGATCGCGTATAGCGTGCGGCCGAAGGTCGTGCGCGACAGCAGGAACATCGTGGCGCCGCCGATCAGCACCCACAGCGCGACGGCATTCGGCACGCCCGGTACGAGCCAGCCCGCAGCGAGCCATCGCATCACGAGTGGCGCGGAATCCTGCGGCGACGATCCCCCCGTGTAGACGATCATGATGCCCTGCGCGACCGCATTGGTCGCGAGCGTCGCGATCATCGAAGGAATGCGCAGGAGCGCGACGAGGATACCGTTGACGATGCCGATCAGCACGCCGCAACCGATCCCGACCGGAATCGCGAGGATGTGCCCGAGTTCGCCGTGCCCCGCGACGGCGCACGCCATCATCGCGCCGACCGTGATCGTCCACGGCAGCGACAAGTCGATGTGTCCGAGCAGGATCACCATCATCAGGCCGGTCGCGATGATGCCGAGGAACGCGCCGACCTTCAGCTGCAGCAGGATGTACTCCGGCGACATGAAGTTCCGCGAATACATCCCGCCGACGAGCAGCAGCGCGACGATGCACGCGAACGCGATAACGATCGGCGGGTCGATTTTGCGCTTGAGCCTCGACACGAACGTGGTCCAGCTGGTTCCGGAAACGTCGCTCATTGGAACCACTCCAGACGGTTGCGCACCCTGAACAGCCCGCACGCGCCGATCGCGACAGAGAGCAGAAGAATCACGCCCTGGAACAGCGGCTGCCATAGCGCGTCGACGTTGAACACGAACAGCAGGTCACCGATAGAGCGGAACGCGAATGCGCCGAAGATCGCGCCGATCGCGCTGCCCTTGCCGCCGAGCAGCGACACGCCGCCGATGACCACGGCGGCAATCGAAAACAGCGTATACGAGTTGGCGCTGCCGAGGCTCGCCTCGCCGGTGTACGTGAAGAACGTCAGAAAGAGGCCGCCAATCGCGGCGAGCAGGCCGGCCAGCGTATAGCTCGCGAACTTCGCGCGCATGATCGGCATGCCGGACAGGAAGGCCGCGGATTCGGACGAGCCGGTCGCGTACGCCGCGCGCCCGACCACCGAACGTTTGAAAGGAATCCAGACGATCACCACAGCCGCGAGCAGAATCAGCAGGCTCGCCGGCACGACGCCGGCGACCTTGCCGGTCAGTGCGTCGGCGAGGTCCTCGTTGGTCGATCCGCCGGGAACCGGGCGCAGCAGCAGCGCCAGTCCATAGTAGACGGCGCCCGTCGCGATCGTCGTCACGATCGGCTGCAGACGGCCGAAAATGATGATTGCGCCGTTGAGCGCGCCGCACAGCGCGCCGGCCGCGAGCACGCCGGCGATGCCGAGCGCGCTGTGCAGCGCGTCGCCCGTGACGATCCACGATCCAAGGCAATTCGTCAGCACGAGCGTCATGCCGATCGACAGGTCGATGCCGGCCGTCAGCACGACGAGCGCCTGGCCCATCGACACCAGCGCGAGCAGTACCGCCTTGTTCGCTGCCGTCAGAAACACGTTCGCCGACAACGTCGACGGATAGTTGAAGAGGTAGATCGCGAACATCAGCACGAACAGGCCGAATGCGAACGTCGTCCCGCGATTTTCCGCATACCAGTAACGCAGCCCGCTCATAGCGCGACTCCCGTGGAAGCCGGAACCTGTCCGACGGGCAGGTCCAGTGCGCTTGCAATCAGGTTCTGCTCGGTGATCTCCGACCCGACAAGTTCCTTCTTGATCCTGCCTTCGTACAGCACGAGCACGCGGTCGCAGCAGCCGATCAGCTCGTCATAGTCGGTGGAATAGAAAACGATCGCGGCGCCTTCGTCGGCGAGGCGCCTCAGCAGCTGATAGATTTCCTGCTTGGTGCCGACGTCGATGCCGCGCGTCGGGTCGCTGAGGAGCAGGATTCTCGGCTGGCGGATCAGCCACTTCGCGATGACTACCTTCTGCTGGTTGCCGCCCGACAGCGAGCCCACGGGCGCGTCGACCCTGAACGACTTGATTGCGAGGAGCTCCATCATCCGGTCGACGAACGACTGCTGGCGGTCGCGATCGATCACGCCTGCGGTGGACATGCGATCGAGCGCGGCAAACGACAGGTTCTCGCGCACCGACATCGGCAGCATCAGGCCTTCGGTCTTGCGGTCCTCCGGAATCAGCGCCATACCGATTTCGTTGGCGCGCGCGACCACGGGGCTCGCGATCGACACGGCCTTGCCGTCGATCTCGATCTTGCCCGCGCAACCGCGCAACACGCCGAACAACGCGAGCAGCAGTTCGCGCTGGCCTTGCCCGTCGAGGCCGCCTAGCCCGAGGATTTCACCGGGCTTCAACGAAAAGCTGACGCCCTGCAGCGTGTCGTTCCACGCGAGATCACGACAGGCGAGAACCGGTTCGGCGGCGAGGCGGCGCTCGGGCTTGTCCGGAAACGCGTGCTGGTACTTCCGGCCGATCATCATTTCGATCACCTCATTGTCGGAGCGCGTGCCCGCCTCGAAGCTCATTACATGACGACCGTTCCGGTAGACCGTGCATTCGTCCGCGAGCGCCTTCACCTCGTGCATCCGGTGCGAGATGAAGAGCAGCGCGAGCCCCTCGTCGCGCAGGCGTTTGAGCACCTCAATGACGCGCGCCACGTCGGGCGCGGTCAGCGCCGACGTGGCCTCGTCGAGGATCAGGATGCGCGGCTCGCGCGCAAGCCCCTTCGCGAGCTCGACCATCTGCTGGCGCGACAGCGGCAAGTCCCGGACTTTTGCGAGCGGATTGATGTCGGCCGCGCCCGCGCGGGCGAGCGCGGCCTCGGCCTGGCGGCGCTGGGCCCGGCGGTCGATCATGCCGAAGCGCAGCGGCGGGTTCGAAGCGAAGATGTTGTCCGCCACGCTCAAGTCAGGGATCAGCGACAGCTCCTGATACACGCAAACGATGCCGGCCGCGTTCGCCTCGGCGGGCGACGCGAACGAGACTTGATGACCATCGAGGTGCATCGTTCCCTCGTCCGGCTGCACGACGCCGGACATCACCTTCAGCAGCGTGGACTTCCCCGCGCCGTTCTCGCCGAGGATCGCGTGGATGCGTCCCCTGCGCACCGTCAGGTCCGCGTAATCCAGCGCGATGGCGCCGCCGTAGCTTTTCGACACGCCAGACATCTGAAAGAACGACTGCTCTTCGTCCTGCCGCATGCTTCGTCTCCCGTCACGTCGCCGGCCAACCCGATCACTGATTGCCCTGGTCCTGCTTCATGATTTCCTGCGCGGAGAAATTGATGCCGCAAGTCGGAAACGAGTTGCCGACGAAGAAGTTGTCGGACTCGTTCGGGAAATAGTTGACGCCCGCCTTAAGCTTCGAATCGTCGGTGACGTCGAGTGGCAGCTTGATCGCGACCGGGATTGTCTGGCCGTCCAGCGCAGCGAGCGCCGTCTTGATCGCCACGGCCACCTGCCCGGGTCCGCTGCCCGCCGACGTGCACTTCAGGCCTTGGCTCCCATACTGCGCACAGAGCTTGCGAAAGCCGTTCTCCGTTTCGCCGCCGAACGGCACGAAAGGATGTTTCGCGTCGAGCATTGCGCGCACGACACCCGTGTCGCCACCCTGCGCCGACATTCCATCGAAATGGCCCTGCACGGCAATCGCGTCGGCAACGGCCTTCTGCGCGACCCCGTCGTCCCACTTGCCGTATACCTGGACGGCGTCCCACTTCTTGCCGGTCGCGTTCAACGTGTTCTGGAAACCATTGTGCCGGTCAGTGTCGACCGACGTGCCCGCCACCCCGCGGACCTCGAGCACCTTGCCTCCGTTCGGCAGGTGGCTCGCGAGCCACTTGGCCCACAGCACGCCGAGCCCGTATTGGTCGACGTCGACGTTGATCGCGTCTTCGCTGTCGAGCGTATTGTCGAACGCGACCAGTACGACGCCGGCTTTCTTGGCGCGGCGGATCGCGGGTCCAAATGAGGCGGGATTCTGCGCGTCCACGATGATCGCGTCATAGCCGGCATCGATGAAGTTGTTGACGGCCGAGATCTGCGCCGGTACGTCCTCGCCGGTCGAGACGACCTTGAATTCCTTGAGCTTGGCGGCGACTGCCGATTGTGCCGTATAGGCCTTGGCCGTCTTGATCATCTGGATACGCCAGGTGTTCGCGATATAGCCGTTCACGAGCGCGATCCGGTAGGGCCCGCTCTTCTTCGGATACTTGACGAATTTCGTGTCGCTCTTCCATGGGACCATGCACGTGGGATCGCTGGGCGGGCCGGAAACGATCGATGCCTGCGCGAAAGCCGCGCTTGCACACAGCGCCAATGCCGCGGTCGCCGCCGCTCGAAGCACCTGGATTCCTGAAAGCATGTTGTCTCCTGTTTGTTGATTTGAATTTTCCGATTGCCGGCGCACATGGCTCGTCGTGAATTGCCGACACGGTGTACGTAACGCAGGGAATCTTGCGGATGTGCTACAGCGGGACTGAATCGGACTCGCCGGACTAGCGGAATGACCTCTTCAAAGGCGCCCCCTCGAAGTGAAACGAAGGGCATGCGCGGACACGTCCCCGTCTGACATTACTGGCGTACCAATTCGCACGCGATAGTGGTTTACCAGTGCGCCCGATGCACGGCTCGATCGGGCTGAAACCCGCGTCGTTTCTGTGCTTGATGGAGAAAGACGGACCTGCGGCAGACGCGGCGTTACACGGAATTGGTGTACCATTTCTGCGAACTTCAGCCGCCGCCGGGCGGCCTCGACGATTTTGAGAATCCTGGATGGCCGATCTTTCGCACACGCCAACCGGCCGAGCCGCCGATGCGGACGCGGCCGACCGTTCCTATGTCGGGCTGGCGAAACAGATCTGCGACCTGATCGCGGCTGGCGACGTCGGGCCTCGTGCCCGCCTGCCTTCCGAGCGCACGCTAGCCGAGCGTTTCGGCGTGAGCCGCACGCAGGTGAGGGAGGCGATCATCGCGCTGGAAGTGCAGGGCGTGGTCGAAGTGCGTGTAGGGTCGGGCATCTATGTGGCCGAAGCACCCGAGGCGCGGTCCGTCACATTCGAACTGCCGCGTGGGCCCGGCCCGATCGAGACGCTGCGCGCGCGGGTGGTGATCGAAAGCGAAATCGCGGCGCTCGCCGCGATCGAACGCAAGGATTCGGACCTCGACCGGCTCTTCGCTGCGTTGCGCGCGATGCGCGAAAACATGGACGACAAGGCCGCGAACGAGGCCGCTGACCGCGAGTTCCATCTGGCGATTGCGCGGGCGACGGGAAACGAAGTGCTCCGGCTGGTGGTGACCGCGATGTGGGACAACTCCCGCGCCGACCCGTTGTGGAAAAAGATTGAGGAGCACTTCCATACGCCCGCGTTGCGGGCGGCTTCACAGGAAGACCATCAGCGCATCTTTTCGGCCATCATGGCGCGCGACGCGGCCGCTGCGCGCACGGCGATGCAGGCGCATCTCGCGCGCGTGATCGGCGAATTCACGAAGGCCTGGCGTTAGCCCAACTTTCACTATTCGCAATTCTCGCGCACACTTGCGTAGAGGAGATTGGCGATGGCCGGGCGGTGATTTTCGGCGGTGGCTGCGCAGGCAATTTGAGGCGCAACTGATCAAGCAGCGGGTGGTGTTCGGGTTCCGGCTGTGTGTAGCGCGACAGGATCAGATGACGCCCGTCCGTGGTGGGCAAATGAACATCGACCATCTGCATGATTTTGAATTTCTCCAGCGCCGTGCGAGGTGTCAAACCTAGAGCCGCGCGCTTCAGTTGGTATTTGAGCCAGAGCACGCAAGACACCCACCACGCGTCCCACTGCCACAGGTGCGTCAGTTGCACTTCGCTGAGGCGCACGCCCACCGCCTCGGTGTCACCTGCCGGCCGTATGTCTTCCCCAAACAGCGCGACCTGACTTTTGGCACCATCGTTGAACACCTCGATCGTCTTGCGCCAGGCGAGTTGCTGGGCATCGTTGATCTCACCCAGGTGCAGCACCTGGCGTCGCACGACGTTGCCGTACATTCAACGGACGCCGATCCTCTACCACGCTCCAGTACTGTTGCGTCTTGCCGTCCTTGATCGCTGTATGTGCTTGAGGAACGTTCGCCCAGTTTAGGAACTCGCTCTGCCACTGCCAGGGAGGAAGGTCTTCACCACAAGCGATTCCGGCGATTCCCGCGCGTACTCAGACGAGAAATCAGCGGGTTACCCCGGCGGCCGGATCAGACATCGGTGAAAAACGCTGGCATCGACGATCGAACAGCGAACGTCGGATTAGTTCAGTCTTCCTGGAGGCTTGCCGCCGAGCCCCAAGCAGGCGCGCATTACGTTGCGTGGCCGCTTTTCCCAATCGCGACTGGAACACGTCGCGACGGTGCTCCGAACGACCGCTTTGGAGAAGTATGAAAGTCCGCTGTGGGTCGCTGGCTGCCTTTCCCTGTCGCCGTCCCACCACGATCACGGCGCGATTGCGTTGGCGTCGAGGATGCTCATCAGCGTCTTCGCGTCTCGCTGTCCCTGGTCTTCCCAGTTGTTGAACACCACATGCTGACTGCCGAAAGCGTGCGCGCGTACCACGCTCGCTCCCGATCAATCACGCGGCCACTTTGTCACGAACGCGCATGATGACTTGCCGCGCGACTCCAAAATCTTTCGCCACCTGATAGACCGTGGCCCCCTCTGCCAGTCGTGCGCGGACTTCGATTTGTTGCCTCACGTCGAGTTTGGGTTTCCGGCCCAAGGTCTTGCCCTCCGCCTTCGCGCGGGCGAGTCCGCTTTGCGTGCGTTCGATCAACAGACTTCGCTCAAACTCCGCGACTGAGCTAAGTATCTGCATCGTCATGCGCGCTGATGGCGAAGTCAGGTCCGCCCCACCCAATTGCAGGCACACCACGCGCACGCCCATAGTATCTAACAGCTTCACTGTCGCGCATACGTCAAGCATGTTGCGGCCAAGTCGATCCAACTTCGTGACAATGAGTACGTCGCCCTCTTCAATGCGCTCAAGTAGCTTCTGAAAGCTCGGACGATCCTTCACGGCGACACTGCCGCTGATGCTCTCCTCGACTACGCAACGCTTATCAACCTCGTAGCCCGCCGCGCGTATATCCTGCACTTGCTTGCTGGTGTTTTGGTCGGTGGTGCTGACGCGGCAATAGGCGAAGACTCGGCTCATGGCAACGTCCTTAGAAGTCGCTGAGATTGCGGGGGCGGGCCTGCCCGTGCGCGTCAAATACGCTGAGGTGATGGCCTGTGATGTGGCGGTACTCTGGATAGCTGCAAAAGCCGTCTATTCTGGCGTAGGCGTCTAGTGCGTCTTGCCACGTGCGCGCGGGGATCGGCGTGGACTTCCCAGCGTCATCCCTCACCGTAAATACCTGCGGCTTGTCGTGCGGTTGCGCGGTGTTCATATTCCGCTCCATCGGCGTATGAAAACGCAATTCCATTTTAGTACATGTACGGAATGGCGCAATGCTAGTTTCCGCACGTATTTTCGCAGCTTTCTGGCAGGCGTCTGCAATCGAACGATTTTGGCACCGCCCCGCGGGTTTGCTGTCGTGGAACGCACTGATTGAACCGCTGACAGCCATCGTGAACGAGCACGACCTTCAATTGCGCGAGGTACGCTTGGCCGCGGTCATCGATGCGCGACAGAGCGACTCCGCCGAATGATAGGGATACCAGGAAGGACCGGGGTCGGCCAGGAACGGTCCGTCGCAAGATTTGCGATCGGCCGCTCTCGCGAGACAAGCCGCCTTTAGACACGGCAACGCTACCGATACGCGGGAACTGTGAATTGAAATGTTGTTCCCGAGCCGATATTGCGGGACGCCCACACCCGTCCTCCATGAGCGTCGATGATCGATCGGCAGATGGAGAGCCCCATACCCATACCATCCGGCTTCGTCGTGTAAAACGCGCTGAAAAGCCGGTCCAGCTCCTCGGGTTCCACGCCAACACCGACGTCTTGTACCGCCACGAGCACCTGGTCGGATTTGTGCTGTTCCGTTTGGATGGTTAGCACACGCGCGCGATCGGTGACTGTCGCCATGGCTTGGACACCGTTGATTGCAAGATTGATGATCACTTGCTGCAGCTGGATCCGGTCGCCACGCACCAAGGGCAATTCCGGAGCAAGCTGCAGTTGCACGGTCACCCGATGGCTGAGCGCCTCCTGCTTGACGAGAGCGACCGCCTCGTCGATGACCTCGTTGATGTCGAGTGGAACCACCTCCGGATCTGCACCCTTGGCAAGATCGCGAATCTTCCGGATTACTTCGCTCGCCCGATTGGCTTCTTCGACAATGCGACTCACGCAGGCGTGAGCCTCGTCTACTTCCGGAACTTCGCGGGTCAGCCAGCGCAAGCCGGCTGAGGCGTTAATGGCGATGGCAGCAAGGGGCTGATTCACTTCATGCGCAATCGAAGCACTGATCTGTCCAAGGGCTGTTACACGAGTGACGCGGGCGAGTTCCGCCAGTGCCGTGTGCAATGCCTCTTGCGCTTGCCTGGTTGCTGTGACGTCCAGCAGTGCACCAACGATTTCCTCCTCGCCCGATTTGTATTTCACGCGATGGGCTCGGGCGGTCAGGTGTTTGATCGCTCCATCCGGCATCAGAAGACGGTGTTCGTAGTCGTAGTCTTGTTCGCCAAGCGCCGCACGATCAATTTCATGCTGTACAAGTTCTCGGTCATCCGGGTGAACACGTTCGAGGACGAGGTTGATCGTTGGCTGGACCGTTTCGTCCACGCCAAATATCTGATACGTCTCTTTCGACCAAACGATGTCGCCGCTGGCTATCTTCCAGCCAAAGCTCCCCGTATGACTTAGCCGTTGAGCTTCAGCCAAATAGGCCTGACTCCGCCGCAACGCGCCTTCAGAGTCTCTTCGCGCGACGGTCAGCCAGACCACGAACAGGGCTGTCATCGCAAGCAGGACGATGCGCGGTAACTCGGTAGGAGCGACAGCGAACGAACTGATTGGCGGCAAAAAATAATAATTGAAACCCAGGATGGACAGCGCGGTCGCGAGCAACCCCGGGCCGAGGCCACCGAACCAGGCACTGAACATGATCGCGCAAAGAGACAGCGATACGAACGGACTGCTTTGCATGTAAGTGTCTAGCAGACGCGAGGCGACGAGCGCGGCGACAACCGACAGAACTGCAACTGCATAGTTCAAAATAGCGGACCGCCCGGACCGCTGTAGAGGACTAGACTGCGACATATTTCCTGCCTCCACAAATCAGCAATGCCTCGCGCAATTTGGCTGCCTGAGCCATTCGGATCGACATCTGCAGGGTCGCGACCATCTCTTCGGTGATATGCGATCCAAATGCCGTCGAGCGCGGCGCGGACGAGCAGGCTCGACTCATTCGCCGTTAGGATGCCGTCGACCGCGGCCTCAATCTCCTCGCCCTGGTGAGCGAAACCCCAGTCGGGCGACGCCACGGTGACCGTCCGGCTCGGGTTGGTGAGCCGCACCGCGATCCGGTCCTGCCTCACCTAATCGTCGCGCGGGATGCCGGGCAATCATACAACGATCGAGCTATCGCAACCCATGACGAGTCAGTACGGCCGCGCGCTCCGGGGAAAGCTTGCTCGGTGCCAAGCGAAGTCTGTTCCGGGTCAAAGGCCGCAAGGACCGCTATGCGATGCACTCACCGGCCCTGCTCGAACGCCCGCACATGTGGTGGCGCGTCGCACGTACCCAAGGCAAGTTGCCCGACGGCGGATGGTCGTTTCCCGGACTCGACCCCGTCGATCAGCGCCGCGTTCTGCTGAATCACCTGGTCCATTTGGCTGACGGCGGGATGGGTTACCTGAAACGGCTATAGTTGCTGCGCGTCGAACGGCTGATGAGGCGGGAACAGCGGACATCGGGCGCGCGAGTCCGAATGGCCGAAGCGGGTCGACTACGGCCGAACGCCGGCAGGCAGAAACTGGCCCGATCGATGGGAGTGAATCGTCATGATGTGTCAACTGGGCAGCGGACGGGACAAACTTTTCTACTCGTTCAACCTCGATAATCACGTCCCTCGCGAGTATCTGTTGAGAGGCTTCGATCGCTTCCTCGACCTCCCTGATCTACGCCAGCATCTCGCGCCGTTCTACAGCCCAATGGGCCGGCCATCGCAAGCGCTTCCTTCTGGTACTCCACGGCCGTCACGGCGTCGTGTCTCGGCGCTCGCGGGTGGGTCTTACCCGCCATCATACTGAGCGTTTCTGCAAAGATCACAGAACGACTGGCGCACTGCAGGCCGCGTGCGACGAGCGCCAGCTCGGCGGTCCTCGGTGCGAGCCTGAAGGTCTCTCGTCCGCGATCAGATGTGGTGCTGGCGGCTGGCTCGCTATTTCCTGGTCGCGCTGATATTGAGGTAGGGAAAGTCAGGGGCGAATCCGGGAGAAGGGTGACTGTTGTTACCGCCCATATGCGCGCTCTCCATGCAGGCCGAGGTCAAGTCCGCTCTCCTCCACACTTGAGCTGACGCGCACAGGAGTTATTCGATCAATCAGCCATAACATTGCATAGGTACAGATGAAAGCCCAGACGCCCGAAACGGCCACGGCAACGCATTGTTTAAAAAAGAAACTCGTTCCCCCATGAAGCAGTCCTTCCGCTCCGGATGGATTCCAGGACCTGGAAGCGACGATACCAAGAAGCACCGTACCCACTAGTCCGCCCACCCCATGCACGCCCCACACATCCAACGCGTCATCCCATCCCCGGTTGTTCTTCAGTGCCACGGCTGAAAAGCAAACCAGGCTTGCGACCATCCCGATCAAGGCGGCGCTGCCGGGTGAGACGTACCCCGCCGCAGGGGTAATGGCGGCCAGGCCCGCTATGGAGCCGGTTAGCAACCCAACAAGTTTAGGCTGGTTATGCCGGAACCATTCAATCAGAAGCCAGGTGATTCCGGCAAATGAAGCAGCGATATCGGTATTGAGGAACGCAGATGCAGTCACCGCATCCACCCGAAGCTCCGAACCCGCGTTAAATCCATACCATCCGAACCAGAGCAGTCCCGTGCCCAGCGCAACCAACGGTACGTTATGCGGTTCTGCTGCTGTTACGCGCCGACGACCAACAAATAGTACGGCAGCAAGGGCCGCAAAGCCCGCGGTGTTATGCACGACGATTCCTCCCGCAAAGTCGAGCACGCCCCATCGCGCGAGAATGCCGCCCGCGGACCATGTCATGTGGACGAATGGAAAATAGACAAATATCAGCCATCCGGTCAGAAACAGGAAATAGGCCTTGAACGTCACTCTGATCGCAAAGGCCCCCGTAATCAGCGCCGGCGTGATGATGGCAAACATCATCTGATACGCGATATGCACAATCGGCGGAATTCCCGCATCGTTGCCGGAGAACATACTATCGAGCGTGATCCCCCTAAGAAATGCATAATAGGTAGGATCGCAAATTATCCCGTGGATGCTTGGTCCGAAACACATCGAATATCCGAAAGCAAACCATAGAACGGTTGTCCAGGCCAGGGACGCGAAGCTTTGCATCATGATGGTCAGAGTTCTTCCGCCCGACAAGACCGCCGTAAAAGAACGCCAGGCCGGGCGTCATCAACATCACGAGGCTGGCGCAGACAAGAATAAAAGCAGTGTTGCCGACATTGAATGGGGCAGTAAGATGCGTCATGAGAGGACTCTGCGATAGTTGTACAACGGGTCTCGATCGCCCGACCATTCGGGCGACTCGTTAAGTTGGCGGGCGGGCGCTGGTCACGCCGTCGTTGCGATGCCTAGCATCGAGGATCTATTCGCGGTACTGGCGCGCTAACGAAGCGGCGCGAGCAATGCCAGCTGCCTATCAGTAGCGCGGACACGAGGATGCCAGCGGTACAAACGCCGTGCCAACCCGACGCCTCGTAAAGCATGCCGGCCGCGGCGGATCCCGCCGCGCCACCGGCGAAATAAGTGGTCAGATAAATCGTTGTAATCCGGCTGCGGGCGCCCGGGTCGAGTGCGTAAATGATGCTTTGATTCGAGATGTGCATACCCTGCATTCCGATGTCCAGCACCAGAATGCCGATGAGCAACGAGGTCAGGGACGTCGTGCCGAAATAGAGAAAAGCGAATGCGACGAGAATGGCCGCGCTAAACAGCGTCGTTGCCCGCTGAACGTTACCTCGGTCCGCCATACGTCCGGCGAAACCCGCAGCCAACGCGCCGGCAGCACCCGCCAAACCGAAGAGACCAATTTTGGCCTCGGAATAGTGATAGGGCGCGTTGGTCAACAGGAACGTCAGTCCGGTCCAGAACAGGCTGAAACAGGCATAGCCGAGTGCGCCGAACGCCGAGCGCAGCCGCAGTTGCGGTTGTTCTTTCAGCAAAGTCAGCATAGAGCGCAGCAGCTTGGTATAGGCCCATTGTTGTGAATTCGAATCGGCCGGAAGTAGCATGCCGTTGAAAATGGCGAGTAGCCCGATAAGCACTGCGGCCCACTCGTAGACGGCACGCCAGCCGGCCAGATATGCGACCGTTCCAGACAGGGTTCTCGCCAGCAGGATACCGAGCAGCAAACCCGCCATTACCGTACCGACCGCCTTGCCGCGATCCCGCTCGGAGGCCAGCGAGGCGGCAAATGGTACTGGCAGTTGCGCGGCACAGGAACTCACGCCAAGCGCAAGGCTGGCTGCCGCGAACACATAGAAATTCTGACTTCCAGCTACGGCGAGCAATACCACGCCGGTCACCAGAAGCAAGGAAATGATCATCTTTCGCCGGTTGAGGGCATCCCCCAAGGGAATGATCAGCAACATCCCGCAGGCATAGCCGATTTGCGTCAACGTAACCAGGAAGCCGAGATGCGTTGTCGAGCGATCAAATTCACGGGCAACGACAGCCAGCAGCGGTTGCGAATAGTAAATATTGGCGATAACCAGGCCCGATGTGAGCGCGAACAGCCATGTCAGTTTGCGCGTTAGGGGTTGTCTTTGGGATTGCATATACTTTCCGTTCCCGCGTATAAATCGCTTTTGTCTGCATCAGAAAAAACGGGTTGCGACAGCAGCGTCGCTCCCCGGAGTTTGTCGTTCGAGAGCAGGCACCGATGGCCTGTGTGCCGCCCATCGAGCGTGTGCGCCGCTGGACGCAATTTGCATTGCTGTGGCAATCGATCGGTCTGTACGCTGTGGCGTTGCGTCAGCTGCCGAAGTACAGCGTGCAGAAGCTGACAGGACCGACGCAGGCGGGTGCAGCGATAGGACCCTGGTCGACCCGGCCCCCAGCTGCACCCGTGCTGGCTGCGCTCGTACCCGACATGTCGCCCCCCATCCCGCCTTCGCCTTGCCGTTGGAGGCGTGCGACTTGTGGGACCAAGGACGGGGCAACATCCGGATACGATGCGTCCGTCACAAACCTAAGACCGTTGTCTTCTGACTGGACGAGATCCTGGCGGAATTCCGCGCGGGTCTTCTCCTGTGCTGATGCGTTAGAAGCGATGCCGGTCGACGCGAGCAAAACCGTCGCAAGTCCCAGTACACGATGCTTAATCATTTCGAACTCCTGGAGCGACATACAGATCGACCGTGCGCACCACACCGGGGGCGGCGATAGCGCTTGCAACGATAAGGGCGGCAAGAATACGGATCTTCATGACTTTCTCCATTGAGGATAAGAGTTTGGCGAGTGCACCTGAAGCCTTTGTATTTTTCAGTTATTTAATATGTATTCCGAATCAATATGGGGAATCCTTCTCGTAAGAACGACTCCCCGTCGCCTTAGAAAGGCTTGGTCGGCAGATACTTTCCGTCGAGCGTGATCACGGCACGCGAGCCGCCTTCGGGATCGTCGACCTTCTTGATGTCGAGTTTGAAATTGATTGCGCTGATGATGCCGTCGCCGAATTTCTCATGAACCAGCGCCTTCAGCGTGGAGCCGTAGATCTGCACCATTTCGTAGAACCGGTAGATCGTCGGATCGGTCGG
>Ga0073928_10007229_pt1 | contig 14514 bp, 20 predicted proteins | sample PaiPotPPA55metaG_FD_76969 | JGI IMG/M metagenome (GOLD analysis project Ga0073928, IMG submission 76969) | Iron sulfur acid spring bacterial and archeal communities from Banff, Canada, to study Microbial Dark Matter (Phase II) - Paint Pots PPA... ... | reverse complement strand
CACCACGGCGCCCCACAACCCGCCCGCGGCGGTGCCTGAGAAACGGTCGATCGTCGCCTTCAGCGAGCCGCCGACGCTCGCCTGCATGACGATCGCAGTGGTCAGCACCGCCCAATAGACCTGCTGGACGCCGAGCGCTTCGCCAACGACGAAGGCAATCAGCCCGGCGGCGGTGATGCGCAGGCTCAGCGCGATCTCGGCGCGGTGGCGGGCGGCCCAGTCGGATGCCTTGCCGATCACGAAGCCGCCTCGCCGGTCCCCCGCCCCAAATGCAAAAACCTGACAGATCGCCGCGCCCGCTTCTAGGATGCTGGAAACACGGGGCAGCGGAGCGGGCCATGCCCGAACGAGCATACGACTACATCATCGTCGGCGCCGGCTCGGCCGGCTGCACGCTGGCGCATCGGCTGACCGAGGACCCCGATGTCAGCGTGCTGCTGCTGGAAGCCGGCGGCTGGGACCGCGACCCGTGGCTGCAGATCCCGCTCGCCTGGACCCGCATCCTGCGCGACCGCAAGCACGATTGGATGTACTTCACCGAGCCGGAGGCGGCGATGGACGGGCGCGAGATCGAATGCGCCCGCGGCAAGGTCATCGGCGGCTCGTCCTCGATCAATGCGATGGCCTATGTGCGCGGCCATCGCGGCGATTACGACCGCTGGGCCGAAGCCGGCCTGCCGCAGTGGTCCTATGCCCATGTGCTGCCGTATTTCCGGCGGCAGGAGCATTGGGAGGGCGGCGCCGACGAGTACCGCGGCGGCGGCGGGCCGCTGACGACGGTGTGGTCGCGCTACCGGGATCCGCTCGTCGAGGCCTTTGCCGCCGCCGGCGACAGCGCCGGGCATCCGAAGACGCCGGATTACAACGGGGCGCAGCAGGAGGGCTTCGGCCGCTGGCAGGCTACGATCCGCGACGGCCGCCGCTGCAGCGCCGCCAAGGCCTATCTGCGGCCAGCGCTCGGGCGCGGCAACCTGACCGTCGAGACCGGCGCGCTCGCGGCGCGGATCATCATCGAGCGCGGCCGCGCCGCCGGGGTCGAATATTCGAAGCGAGGGCAGAAGACGGTCGTGCGGGCCGGGCGCGAGGTGGTGCTGTCCGGCGGCGTCATCAACTCGCCGCATCTGCTGATGCTGTCCGGCATCGGCGACCCGGACGAATTGCGCACGCACGGCATCGCGGTGGAGACGCCGCTGCGCGGCGTCGGCCGCAATCTGCAGGATCACATCTCGGCCGGCGTCCTGTGGCGCCGCAGCGAGCCGGGGCCGCTGCACCGGACGATGCGGCTCGACCGGATCGGCCTCGACCTCGCCCGGACCTATTTCGCCGGCAGCGGCATTTCGAGTTTCGTGCCCGGCGGCGTCATGGCATTCCTGAAGAGCCCGTACGCAGCGGCATTGCCCGACATCCAGCTGCTGTTCGCCGCCGCGCCGATGGTGGCGAGCCCGTACCTGGCGCCGTTCCGCCGGCCCTATGACGACGCCTTCGGTTGCCGGGCGGTCGTGTTGCGGCCGGAAAGCCGCGGCCGGCTCGAACTCGCCTCCACCGACCCACGCGCGCCGCCGCGCATCCGGCAGAATTTCCTGACCGTCGAACGCGACTGGACGACGCTGCGGACCGGGCTGCGCATGGTCCGCGACCTCGCCGCGCAGGGTCCGTTGCGGCCGTTTATCGATCGTGAGATCGCACCGGGGCCGGGGGGCTGGTCGGATGCCACGCTCGATGCGCATATCCGTGCCACCGGGATCAGCGTGCACCACCCGCTCGGCACCTGCCGCATGGGTCCGCCCGGCGACGAGATGGCGGTGGTCGATGCGGAATTGCGCGTCCTCGGGGTCGACGGGCTGCGCGTCGTCGACGCCTCGGTGATGCCGGACCTTGTCGGCGGCAACATCAACGCGCCGGTGATCATGATCGCCGAAAAGGCGGCCGATCTGATCCGCGGCCGCGAAGTCCCGGCGCCGGTCAACGTCTGACCGGCCCGGCACGGCGAAGGCCCCGCCGATTGGCCGGCGGGGCCTTCATGATCGGGCAGGCGGTGAAAGCTCTCGCCTCAGACGACGTGGAAAATCCACAGAAGAATCACGACCGAGAGCGGCACGCCCAAGAGCCACAGCAGTATAGGCATCGGTTTTTCCTTTCTAAAACCTAGTTAATCTGGTCAACGTGCCGAGAGACTATGGCGTTCCGCTGGGAACCGGCGGTGTGCCTGCCGTGTTTGACAAGACAAGGAATAACGTCCCACGTCGTGGGTCCCGCCAGACCGGGTGCAACTCGGGCCACCGCAGACGGTGGCCTTTTTGCTGTCGGGCTCCCCCACCTGCCGACGGCGGCCTCGTGACAGGCATGGGCGCAACGATTAATCAATCGACATGATTCTGACCCCGATCCCGCACAACCGGCTGGCGGGAGCGCTCGACCGGTTTGGCGCGCAGCTGGCGGATCCCGATGCCGTGGCCGCCTTTGCGCGCATTCGCGCGACGTCGCCCGAGCGCGCCGGGGGCGACGCCGCCGAGCGGCACCGGCGCCATGCCCTGGATTTTGCCCGCCGCGCCGGCGTGCCGATCCACCCCGAAGGAACCACCTGCCCGTTCAACTGGGACGGGGTCGCGCTGAACGGGGCGACCGAGGCCTATGTGATCCTGCACGAGGTCGCGCATTTCATGCTGGCTCCGCCGGAGCGGCGGCGGCTCGTCGATTTCGGCCTCGGCGCCGGGCCGGACACCACCGACCGCGCCGCCGCCGAGGCGGCCGCAATCGTGCCGATCGCGGAGCGCGAGTGCGACGAGGCCGAAGCCTCGCTGCTCGGCATCTTGTGGGAAGCGGCGCTGGGACAGCCGGCGCTCGCCTCGTTTCTCGACCAGAACTGGCTCGAAGGGCTGGAACGCACGGCCGCCGCCAATTTTACCGCCGTGCTTGCGCGGTTGCGGCAGCGCGGCTTTGGCGACGCCGCCGCAGCGCGGCCGGATATCCCAGACCTGTAGGTCCCTGGGCCGGAATGTGCGACTCGCAGGCGATGTTTCGGCCATATGCCTCCGGACCGCCGCATGGCCCCGCTGCTCGGCCTCGTCATTGCCGCGGCGTTGACCGCGGATGCCGCGCTGCGCGGCAGCCCGCGCCGCCCGCCTGCCGGCACGCCGGCACCGGCGAGCCGGCAGGCCTCGTCCCGTGGCGCGTGCTGCGGCGGGTGTGGGACGAGGTCAACCGCGACCATGTCTCGATGCTGGCCGCAGCTTCAATTCCTACGACAAGACCTACGGCTCGATCGGCGCCGTCGTCATGCTGCTGATGTGGTTCTATCTGAGCGCGTTTATCATCCTGGTCGGCGCCGAACTCAATTGCGAGGTCGAGCGCGCGGCGCGACCGCAACAGCCCGCACCGGCCGGGCAGGGCGCCCTGCCCGGCCCGCCCGCCACGGCCTGAATATTTCCGGAGTGCCGGCTGTGGCCGGCTTCGGGTCAGTCGGCGCGCAGATCGACTGCCGAAATCCGGCCCTGCTGGCCGCGCTCGATCTCGTAGGTGATCTTCTGGCCTTCGCGCAGATTGTCCAGACCGGCGCGCTCGACCGCCGAGATATGGACGAATACGTCCTTGGAGCCGTCATCGGGCCCGATGAAACCAAATCCCTTCTGTGAGTTGAACCATTTGACGGTACCGCTCGGCATATTCCCGCTTCCTTCCGCAGAGTGACCGGCCCTCTTGCCGGCGCGATCCTATTTGAGGCTTGGCGAGCACCCTTCGGACCGGCCGAAATTGGCGCAAACCAGCATCGAAACACGATCTGCCGGTCAGATGGCGAAACCGAGCCGCGCTGTCAATCCCGTGGGTGCGGCGCACCGGGACCGGCGGCGCGGCTTGACGCGGGACGATATCCCGCGACAGAACTAGCCGGCGGCCCCCGCCGCGGAGGAGAGCTTCGATGGCCGACGACATCACGATCCTCGCGACCGATCTGCGCTTTCCGGAGGGCCCGGTCTGGATGGCGGACGGCTCGGTGATCCTCGGCGAGATCGCCGGCGGGCGCGTGACCCGGGTGGCGCCGGACGGCAGCAAGACCGATATCGGCAAGGCCGGCGGCGGGCCGAACGGTGTCGCGACCGGACCGGACGGTGCGCTCTACGTCTGCAACAATGGCGGCGCCGTCTACGAGACGACCCCGAGCTTTCTGTCGACCGGGCCGGCGCCCGACTACAAGGGCGGCTCGATCCAGCGCATCGACCCGAAGACCGGCGAGACGCGCACGCTCTATACCGAATACAACGGCCACAAATTGTCGGCGCCGAACGACATCGTGTTCGACCGGCAGGGCGGCTTCTACTTCACCGACCTCGGCAAGCGCTACAAGCACCATCGCGACAATGGCGGGCTCTATTACGCCTTGCCCGACGGCTCCAGCATTACCGAGCTGGTCTACCCGATCATCACCCCGAACGGGGTCGGCCTGTCGCCGGATGAAAAGACCGTCTACGTCGCCGACACCGAGACCTCGCGCCTCTACGCCTGGGACATTGTCGCGCCGGGCAGGGTCAAGCACGAACCGTTCCCGGCGGCCTATGGCGGGCGCTGCGTTTGCGGCCTGCCCGGGTTCCAGCGCTTCGACAGCCTCGCGGTCGCCGCGTCCGGGAATATCTGCGTCGCGACACTGGTGACGGGATACATCACCGTGATCTCGCCCGCCGGCGAGGTCGTGCGGCAGGTCAAGATGCCCGACGTCTATCCGACCAATATCTGCTTCGGCGGGCCCGATCTGCGCACCGCCTACATTACCCTGTCCGCCTCCGGTCGGCTGGCCTCGATGCCCTGGACGGAACCGGGATTGCGCCTCAATTTCATGGCGTGAGCGGCGCGGAAGCGGCGGCGATGCAGATCCCCGGCGAGGCGGTTCGATTGCGCATCCATATCGGCTCGAACGATACCTACGCCGGCCGGCCGCTGATCGACATGCTGGTCGATCAGGCGCGCAACCAGGGTCTCGCCGGCATCACCGCCTGGCGCGGCATCGCCGGCTTCGGCGAGTCGAGCCACGTCCACCGCATCGAGCTGATGCTGTCGCACGACCTGCCGATCGTAATCGAGGCGGTCGATACGCAGGAGCGCATCGACGGCTATCTTGCGGTGGTGCAGGATATGATCGGAACCGGACTCGTTACCACCGAGCCGGTGCGGGTGTTGCGCTACGGCGCGACGAAGGACGGGCAGGCATCTTCATGCTGATCGAGATCATCTGCACCGGCGACGAGGTGCTGACCGGCAAGATCGTCAACTCCAATTTCAGCTACATGGCCCAGAAGCTCGAGGATGTCGGGCTGTCGGTGCGCTGGGGGACGACGGTCGGCGACGACCGCGACACATTGCTCGACGCCTTCCGGCATGCCGGCGCGCGCGCCGACGCGGTGATCGTCAATGGCGGGCTCGGCCCGACGATCGACGACCTGTCGCAGGAGATTGCGGCCAAGGCGGCCGGCGTCGAGCTGGTGCTGAACCAAGAGTGGCTGACGACGATGGAAGAGTTCTTCCGCCGCCGCAGCCGGGTGATGTCGGCGAACAACAAGAAGCAGGCGATGCTGCCGGCGACGGCCGAGATCCTGGAGAACCCGATCGGCACCGCCTGCGGCTTTGCCTTGGATATCGGCAAGGCGCGCTTCTTCTTCACCCCCGGCGTGCCGCGCGAGTTGCGCCGCATGCTGGAGGAACAGATCATCCCGCGCCTGCTCGCCCGCAACGGCACCCAGACCGCGATCCGGCTGAAGCGGTTTCATTCCTACGGGCTCGGCGAGTCGCATGTCGATGCGATGCTGCAAGGGGTCGAGGAGCTGGTGTCGGACGGCAGCGCCAAGCTCGGGTTCCGCGCCCATTATCCGCAGATCGAGACGAAATTGACCGTGCGCGGCGCCGACAAGGGGGATATCGCGCGCAAGCTCGAACCGGTCGTCGTCGAGGTCCGCAAGCGGCTCGGCAATTTCATCCTGGCCGAGGACGACGACACCCTCGAAGGCGTGATCGTCAAGGAATTGCAGCGCCGCGACGGCTCGCTCGCGATCGTCGAGATGTTCACCAGCGGCCAGATCGCCACCCGGATCGCGCCGCTGCCGGGAGCGGAAACGGTGTTCCGCCGCGGCATCGTCGCCCGCGACATCGGCGACCTCTACACCGCGCTCGGCATGAGCGGGCACGAGGAGATCACCACCCAGACCGCCGAGGCGGTCGCGCATGTCGCCCGCCGCGACGCCGGCGCGTCGCATGCGCTCGCGGTGCTGATCGACCTCGACGAAGGGCCCGACCGCATCGATTTCGGCGGCAGCATCTGCATCGGCATCGCCACCGCCGAGGAAAACGTCTCGCGCCGGTCGCGCATCCTCGGCGGGCGCGAATGGGTGCGGCTCGGCGCGGTCGAGCTCGGCCTCGACTGCCTTCGCCGTTATCTCTACGGGCTGCCGGTCACCGAACGCATCGATTTCGAGCGCAATTGATGCCGGATCGGCAGCTGGAAGTGCTGGTGGATGGCTTGGCATTTCCGGAAGGGCCGCGCTGGCATCAGGGCCGGCTGTTCTTTTCCGACATGCACGCCGGTAAGGTGATGGCTGTAGACCTTGCGGCGCGGCTTATTGATGTCGCCGAGGTGCCATACCGACCTTCCGGGCTCGGCTGGCTACCGGACGGGCACTTGCTGGTGGTGTCGATGCTGGACCGGAAAGTGATGCGGGTGGACGGCGATACGCTGACCGTGCACGCCGATTTGAGCGAGCTTGCCTCTGGCCTGTGCAACGACATGGTCGTCGATGCGTCCGGGCGTGCTTATGTCGGCCATTTCGGGTTTGATCTTTACGCCCGCGAGCCGAGGAAGCCGGCTGAGGTGATCCGGGTCATGCCGGACGGGGGCGCCGGCATCGCCGCCGGCAACCTGGAGTTCCCCAACGGCTCCGTCATCACGCCGGACGGCAAAACATTGATCGTCGCGGAATCCTGGGGCCGGCGGCTGACCGCGTTCGATATCGGCGCCAACGGCGCGTTGAAGGGACGCCGCATCTGGGCGGAACTCGGCGAAACGGTGCCTGACGGCATCGCGCTTGACGCCGAGGGCGCAATCTGGGTCGCCTCGCCCAATCAAAGCGCCGCGATCCGGGTGTTCGAAGGCGGCCGCGTCGCGGAGCGTATATCGACGGACCAGCGCGCCTTCGCCTGCGCGCTCGGCGGTGACGACCGCAGGACATTGTTCCTATTGACCGCCGACAGTTCCGAGCCCGAACGATGCCGAACCGAGCGTACCGGCAGGATCGAATTCGCCGTGGTGGACGCGGGCGGCGCCGGCATTCCATGAGCGGCGAAGTGCTCCTCGTCCACAGCTCCGACCTGCATGTCGATGACGATCGTATTGCAGCGCAGCACGGCGGCGACGGCACCGGCGGGCTGCGCGCGGTTTTGGCGACGGCGCGCGCGCTCGGCGCCGATATCGTCCTGCTCGCCGGCGATACCTTCGACAATCACATGGTGCGACCGGCGACGATCGAGCGCGCCGGCCGGCTGCTTGCCGAGGCCGGTCTGCCGATCGTGCTGCTGCCGGGCAACCACGATCCGCTGACCGCGGATTCGGTCTATCGCCGCGGCGGGTTCGACCGGATCGAGAATTTGTGCATCCTCGGCCTGAGCGCCGACGAGGCCGCTGAATTTCCCGAGCACGAGCTCGAAATCTGGGGCCGGGCTCACCACGACTACATCGATATGGCGCCGCTGGCCGAGCCGCGCCCGCGTCGGTCGCGCCGGCATGTCGCGATGGCGCACGGGCATTACGAGCCGCCCGAGACCTGGCACAACCCGCTGCGCCCATCCTGGCTGATCAGCGACGCGATGATCGCCGCGACCGCAGCCGATTACGTCGCGCTCGGCCATTGGGACCGGGCGGCGCAGGTCGGCGACGGCTCGGTCCCGGCCTATTACTCCGGTTCGCCCGAGCATGCCGGCACCGTCAACCTGGTGCGGCTGGCCGCGGACGGCGGAACCCTCGTCGCCCGCGAGCGATTGCGCCCGGACGGCTGAGATCGGCTCAGGGCGTCCCCGACGGTCGCCGGCGCGATCGTGGTGACGTTCCTCGTCGACAATTTCGCGCCCGAGGCGCGCGGACCACGGCGTCCCCCGAGGTCATGGACGCGATCTACTGCGACAGCAGGCGACATCGTGTCCGACACGATCCACCGGATATGGCGGCGCGGCGCCTTCATGCCGGTCGTCGTCGGCATGAGCGGCATCCCGCGCGCCGGCGATGTCAAGGGCGTGATCAGCAAGGGAGCACGTCGCCGACTCGGTCGCCGCGAGCATCCAGATCTACCCCGGATGACCGGCGGGCGAGCCGACTGGCGCGGCGGGTCTAGGCCGCTTCGAGCCGCCGCTCGGGCTCGGTCTCGCGTGCGCGCTCGGCCTTCGCCGCGAAATCGCCCGCCAACCTCAGCAACTCTTGCCGTGCATAATCGGTTCGAACGCGCAGGGCGAGCCAGCGGCATTGTTCGGCGGTATGAAGGAGAACATCTCTCGTCATGGCACCGGGACAACAGAGCATCGCTTCGGTCGGTTCCGCACTCGCGCAGCATGGCTAAAATGCGGGAAGATGCTTGTCTTAAAGGGAGAGTGCGCGCCCCTGGGAGGAGGCAGGACCGAGACGATGCCCACGGCAAACGCGATCGCCGGCCCCCTTCCCCGCCGCCGCCCTGGTTCTAGTCGCCGGCTTGGGACAATTCGAGGCAAAATCGGCGAAACTTTCTCCCTTATTCAACCATTTATCCCTTTCGTCGCACCAGGAACGATGTGCCGAATTCGATGTTGGGGAACCGGGGAAACAGTCATTGCGGCAGCAGCCATGACGGCACAGCGCATCCTGCTGGTCGAGGACGAGCCGATTACGCGCGAGCTGCTGGCCAATGTGCTGGTCGGGGAAGGCTATGCGATCGACGTCGCAGCGACCGTCGCCGAGGCGATGCGCTTTCTCGACCGGTTTGAATATTCGCTGGTGATCTCGGATTGGCGGCTGCCCGACGGCGACGGACTGCTGGTCGTCGAAACCGGCGCACAGTTGGGAGCAAAGACCTTCGTGATGAGCGGGTATCTGTTTCAGATGCCCGGCGGCCGGGCGGAGCGGCACGAGACGCTGATGAAGCCGGTCCGCCCGAGCGAACTCGTCGATGCCGTAGAGCGCTGCATCGGGAAGGCGGGCGCCCCCTAGTCCGCCGCCTCCTGCTCGGGGTGGCGGGCGTCCCGGCCGAACAGGCGGTCGATCAGCGAGCGGAGATGGGGGTTCTCCCGGCGATCCCCGAGATCAGCCCGGTCCCCATCGTCGGCGATCTTGTCGAACTCGCGCGCAAACAGCAGCAGCTGCCAGCGGACATGATCGCTGCCCGCGTTGCGCGCCATTCGTCGGCACTCGCGGGCGCTGTTCCGGAAGAATGCCAGATCATTCATAACAGCAGCGGAACAAGAGCCACAACAGCAGCAAAACAAGAGCGGGCTGCATTCCGTTCCCGGAGGGAAACACCGATGCCTCAACTCATTCGCGCCATCGTCGTCGATCCGGCGGCACCGGGTCGCCTGGCGATCAAGCCGGTCGAGTTGCGCGACGCCGACCGCGACGAGATTGCCGTGCGCGTCACTGCGATCTCCCTGAACCGCGGCGAAACCAGGCGGGCGCTGCAGGTCGCGGAGCCGGGCTGGCGGCCCGGCTGGGATTTCGCCGGGGTGGTCGAAACGACGGCCGCGGACGGCAGTGGCCCGCCCGCCGGCGCCCGCGTGGTCGGCATCCTGCCGTCGGGCGCCTGGGCCGAGCGGGTCAACTGCCGCAGCCATGCGCTCGCGGCACTGCCCGACGCGGTGATCGATGCCGAGGCGGCAACCCTGCCGGTCGCCGGCCTCACCGCGTGGCATGCGCTGCGGCAGGGCGGGATGCTGCTCGGCCGCAAGGTGCTGGTGGACGGCGCCTCGGGCGGGGTCGGGCACCTCGCCTGCCAGCTCGCGCATGCCGCCGGCGCGCTGGTCTGGGGTCATGTGCGGCGGCCGGAGCACGGGAAGGCGGTCGCCGAATGGTGCGGCGGGCGCGTCGTTGTCGGGCCCGACCTTTCGGCGGCGAAGTCCCACGGCCCCTATTGGCTGATCCTCGACTCGGTCGGCGGCTCGGCGCTCGCCGCGGCGCTGGGCATGCTGCAGCCGAACGGCACCTGCGTCACCTTCGGGGTGACCGAGGGCAGCACCGCCACGCTCGAGAGCCGCGAGTTCTTCGGGACCGGCGGGGCTCGGCTTTACGGCCTGACGCTGTTCCACGAATTGATGAGCGTCGAGCGCGGCGGGATCGGCCTCGGCATCCTGGCCGAGCTGATCGCGGCCAAGAAATTACGGCCGCAGATCGCGGTCGAAGCACCGTGGACCGAGATCGGCGGCATCGCCCGCCGGCTGATCGAGCGCGACTTCACCGGCAAGGCGGTGCTGCACATCGGATGACGAATTGACACTGCCGCTTGGCAGCCCGATCTTGAGCAGAACCCGAACGTGAACGTGAACCGCTGATGGCCGCCGCCGGAATCCTGAAACTGCAACGCGCCGGGTTCAGCGAGCAGCAGGTCGAAGCGCTCGCCGAATACTTTGACGCGCAGATGACGACCAAGGCCGACCTTGCTGCGGCTGAGGCCCGCCTTGAGACGACCATTCGACAGGTGCGCGCAGAACTGGAAACCAAGATCGAGCAGGCGCGAACCGACACGATCAAATGGGTGGTCGGCGTCGCCTTCGCTCAGGCCGCAATGATACTCGCCGTGCTCAAATTCCTGCCGCCCGGTCACTCATAGCGGCAATACCTCGGCTCCGCTGTGGGGCGTATTATGCAGCGGGCGACAGCACGTGGATTTCGCGGTTGGCGAGCAGGTCGCGGGTCTTGGCGCCGTAGGCCGCCATATGCGGCGAGGCGGCGTGCGCCTTCAAATGGTCGAGGCTTTCCCACTTCTCGATGACGACGAAGCTATCGGCGCCGTATTTGGCGCCGGGACCGCCCTCGGCGTCGGTGGCCGGACCGTATTCGATGCAGCCCGCCTCGGCGTGTACCGCCGGCATGTTGGCCCGGAAATGCCCGAGCACCTCGTCGCGCTTGCCGGGCTTGCAGGTGATGATCGCGAGCACGTGAATCATGGCGTGTCTCCCCTCTGGAATGCGGCCGCCGCAGGATAAGGAAATCGCGACGGCGAGGGTAGGTGCGATGCCGCGGCAGCTAACCGGCGCGGGCGAGAACCAGCTGGTCGGCCTTGGCGTTGAGCCGGCCGATCAGCCCGTTGATGCCCTGGCTTTGCAGGATCGATGCGAATTCGGCGCGCCGCGTCGCCAGCTCGCTGATCGTGCCGTTCAGGTAGACGTCGGCGATCTGCCACGTCCCGCCGTTCTGCCGCACCAGATAGTTGATCTGAACCGGCTCGCCGTTCGACTTGACGATGCGCGACGTGATGATCGTGCCGGCCGAACTCGCCTGCTCGCCGATGACCTGCAGCTGCTCGCCGGCATAGCTGTCGAAACGCTCGGCATAGATCGCGGCGATGTAGCGGGCGAAGGCCGCCGAGACCTGCTGCTGCTGCGCCGCGGCGAGGCTCGACCATTGCGGGCCGACCGCCAGCCGGGCCATGAACGGCACATCGAAGACGCGCTGCACGACCGGCTCGATCTGGGCATAGCGGCCGCGCGCACCCAGGGCCGGCCCGTTGCGCATCGAATTCATCAAGGTGGTGTAGAGCGTTCGGACGGTGTCGCCGCCGTTCAATCCGACCGGCATGGCGCGAAGCGATCCGGTCGCCAGTCCCAGACACAGCACCGCGGTTGCGAAGGCGAGGATCGTCGGACGAATTGCGTTCGCGCGTTTCATGGCCAGCCCCATTGTTGGTGAAGAAGGTTCATCCAAAACTGTATCGTCCTGCCGCCTAGTTGATCGTCCTGCGCGAGCCTGCAAGCCCAAGGCGGGATTGCGGACGGTTTGCCGCAGCGACCGGTTGCTACCTGTTCCAAGACCCCATGCCCCGACCCAGGTCCGCGCAGCCTTCGGCGCGTACTCGCGCATTCCGTTAGCGGAAACGCCGCGGCCGCGGCGAGTGACCGAAAAAACCTTTAGGTTGAACACTGTCGCCCGGCGGAAATTGTTTTGCCGACCCGATCGCACTCGTCGGCCGTACTCGTCGGCGCTCCCCTTGTTCCGTCCATTCTGCCCCAGCGAGATGGCGGCCGCCATAAGCCTTGCGGTGCATATCGCCGCGCCTGCCGCACCGAACGAAAAACGCCCCCGGGAATCCCGGGGGCGTTTCGATTGCCGAGCAGGGGCGGTTAGGCCGCCTGCTGCTGTTCGCCCGGCGACTGCTTCTGCTCCAGGACCTGCGGCCGCGGGGCGGCTTCGCCGATCTTGATCTGGCGAGGCTTCGCCGCCTCGGGGATCTCACGCACCAGGTCGACGTGGAGCAAGCCGTTGTCGAGGCTCGCGCCGGTCACCTTGATGTGGTCCGCCAGGCTGAAGCGCCGCTCGAAGGCGCGCCGGGCAATGCCGCGGTGCAGATACCGGCCTGCCTCGTCCTCGCCCTGCGCCTTGCCGGAGATCACCAGCGTGTTCTCCTGCACGGTGAGGTCGAGTTCGTCGCGCGAGAACCCGGCCACCGCCATCGTCAGGCGGTAGGAATCCTCGCCGGTCTTCTCGATGTTGTAGGGCGGGTAAGACAGCGCCGTGCTGTCGACGCGGGTCGCCGAATCGACCAGCCGAGCCAGGCGATCGAAGCCGATCGTCGAACGGAACAACGGTGAGAAATCGAAACGATCCATAGCCATATCCTCCAGTGAGCAACATGGGTCGCGGCCTCCTCCCGAAGGGCAGAATCGCCGCGATGTCTTGCGCAACCCCCGATGGGCGATCGCACGTCTTCTTACTTTGGGGTTTCGTCCCCGATTTCAAGAGGGTAAGCCAAGGTGGCCAGGCTCAGACCAGCATGGCCCTGACACCCAACGCGGTCCCCGCCTCGGCGAGCCGGCGATCCAAAGTACACAGCGTCTCGCCATAGCGAGCAGAGATGGCGAGATGCAGCGCATCGGACGCACGGAGCCCGAGCGTCGACAGGTCGACAAACCGAGCAGCCGCATGAAAATCCAAATCAGAGATCGGAAGAACCGTCAGACTATTCGCCGCCATTCGCGTGAATTCCGCAAGCGCTTCGGCGCGCTCGTCGGTCTCAAGCTGGCCAGTGCGCTGCTTCAGTGCGAGCGCCGATGACAATTCGACCGTTACCCAGAGGCTGATCGAGAGCCGCGCCGCATCCTGGTTCCTTAGCCAATCCCCGACGCGAGCCGTTGCGCTCTCGTTGGTCAGGGCCGCGACGAGGAGCGATGTGTCGAGATAGAGGCTCAATACCGGTCTTCATCGCGCATCCGGCGAACAAAATCGCCGGCGCTTTCCTCCTGGAAGCGCATTTTAGACGTAAGCGCCCGCAATGCTTCCACATCAACGGGCTTGCGCGGCGGTGGGTCGGGCACTAGCCGAACTGCGGGCTTGCCGCGGCGGGTGATCCGCACCTCTTCGCCATTCGCGGCGCGTTCGACCAGTTCGCTCAGACGCGCCTTGGCTTCGGCGAGATTGATGCTGTCCATTCTTCGCACCTGACCAATTATCTAGTCAGAAAGATAGTACCTCCCACCGATACCGCCAAGGCTAGTTGCCCGGCCCGAAGCAGAGCCCGTTTTCAAGTGAGGTGCTCGCCGCCTAGCCATCCCCTCGACCGGGCTTGGCCCGGTCATCCACGTCTTGACGCCGCTCGCCAGTGCCGCCGGGAAAGACGCGGGTGCCCGGCACGGGGCCGGGCACGTCGCATTCGCTTGTAAAGCGGCGTCGGCCTGTGCCGATTCTGCTCCTAGCTGCGCTGCACCAGCTCGATGCGGTAGCCGTCGGGGTCTTCGATGAAGGCGATGACCGAGCCGCCATGCGCCATCGGCCCGGCCGGGCGCGGGATCTTGACCCCGGCGGCGGCGAGCTTCTCGCAGGTCTTGTAGACGTCGGGCACGCCGATCGCGAGGTGGCCGAAGGCGCTGCCCTTGTCGTACGGCTCCTTCTGCTCCCAGTTGTGGGTCAGCTCGATGACCGTCGAGTCGGTCTCGTCGCCATAGCCGACAAAGGCGAGCGTGAACTTGCCGGTCGGATAGTCGCGCTTGCGCAACTCCTTCATGCCGAGAAGGCGGGTGTAGAAATCGAGCGATTTGTCGAGATCCATGACCCGGATCATCGTGTGCAGGAAGCGGGCCTTGCCGGGTTCGACGGCGGCGCCGGATCGGGCGGCGGTGTCGGTGATGCTCATCGTTTGCGTTCTCCGTTCGCAGGGGCGCGGGGCTCGCCGCCGGCGCGCGACGCGGCGATGACGGCCAGGACCCGGTCTGCGGCCCGCAGGCTCGGCGACATGCCGCCGGCCCAGAGTCGCCGCATCGCCTCATCATACCCCGCGCGGTGCGCGGCGCGAACCGGTTCGTCCTGGATCAATT
>Ga0073928_10007226_pt1 | contig 14520 bp, 14 predicted proteins | sample PaiPotPPA55metaG_FD_76969 | JGI IMG/M metagenome (GOLD analysis project Ga0073928, IMG submission 76969) | Iron sulfur acid spring bacterial and archeal communities from Banff, Canada, to study Microbial Dark Matter (Phase II) - Paint Pots PPA... ... | reverse complement strand
TGAGCTGTTCAACGGACGCAGCCAGTTGATTGTCTATCACTTCATGTTAGGGCCGGACTGGGAGGAGGGGTGCCCGGGCTGCTCGTTCCTGTCCGATCATATTGACGGTGCGCTGCTTCATGTCGAGCAACGAGATGTCGCGTACGTTGCGGTGTCGCGTGCGCCGCTTGAGAAAATCGAAGCATTCAAAAAGCGCATGGGCTGGCATTTCCGCTGGGTGTCGTCGTTTGGCAGCGACTTCAACTACGACTATCACGTGTCGTTCACGCCTGAACAGCGGGCAAAAGGTAAGGTGTACTACAACTTCGAGATGAACGACGTCGCGGCGGGAGGTTTCGACAGCGACGAGTTACCCGGAGTCAGCGTGTTCTACAAGGATGATGCCGGCGCTGTATTCCATACGTTCTCGGCGTATGGACGCGGCGGCGAGCCGCTCATCGGCACCTACAACCTGCTCGATCTCACGCCGAAAGGCCGCGACGAACAGCACAACATGGGTGACTGGTTGCGTCATCACGATCGTTATGACGAAGTGCGTAACGGCGCAGGTAGCGGCCCGGCTCCCCAGCACGAAGCCGGGGACTGCTGCCACTAGTCGAACGCGGCGAACGCTGCAAGCAGGCATCGGCACCGTGTGCCCATAGCGTGCGCGGTGCTTAAAAATCCAGAGGAGAAGCGCCCGTGATGGACCGCATCATGGCGATGCGGACGTTCGTGCGCATTGTCGAAACCAACAGTTTTACCCGGGCCGCGAGTTCGCTCGGCATTCCGCGCGCAAGCGCGACCACGCTCCTGCAGAGCCTCGAGGCAATGCTTGGCATCTCGCTGCTCGTGCGCACTACGCGTCGGCTCAACCTGACCTCCGAGGGCGCCGCCTATTACGAGCGTTGTGTGCAGATCCTCGCGGATATCGATGACATCGAGGCGAGCCTGAGGCGATTAGACGACCGGCCGCGCGGGCGGCTGCGCGTCGAGATACCGGCGGCGGTCGCCAATGCGATCGTGCTTCCCGCGCTCGCTGACTTTCACGCGCGCTACGAGCAGATCGTGCTCGCGTTCGGCGTCAGCAACCGGCACGTCGACCTGGTCGGTGAAGCGATCGATTGCTGCATCTTGACTGGAGCGTTGCCGGATTCGGGCCTCTCGGGCCTGTCGGTCCGCAGGCTCGGCGCGCTTGAGCATGTGACCTGTGCGAGCCCGCTCTATCTCACGCGGCAAGGCACGCCGTTGCGGCTCGACGAACTGACTGACCACGTCGCGGTGAATTGCCTGTGCGCGCAGACCGGGCGTGCGGCGGACTTTGATTTTCAGGTCGATGGCGGCACGGTCAACGTGCCGCTTGGAGGCTTCGTGCAGATCAGCGACGAACACGCGTATCTGGAATGCGGACTACGCGGGCTGGGTCTGATCCAGCCGCCGCGTGCGCTCGCGCAACCGTATCTTGACTCCGGGCGCCTGCGTGAGGTTTTGCCACACTACCGGCCTGCACCCATGCCGGTATCCGTCGCGTATTTGCGTCATCGCCGTGTTCCGCCGCGCGTGCGTGCGTTCGTCAACTGGCTCGCGGAACTGTTCGAGACGGCGCGGCATGTGAGTCATGAACTGCCACACCTGCGCCCGGTTCTGAGTGGCATGGAGGCGGATGAACCGGCTTGAGTGCGGCGCCATTCAAACGGCAGGAAGCGAATGAGGATGACTGACTCGTTTCACTCCGAATCAAGCCACGAATCGAGGCCAACACGGAACGCGACGGCCGCAATCACCGGAACGGTCAGCATCATCACTATGCCGAAGTTCTCGATCATGTCTCCGTACATGATCGGCTTGTATAGCACGATGCCCGAGACGATAACGAACGCAACGAAGCCGACGAGCACCATGAGGATGCTGCGCAGCGCGATGGACGGCTGCCAGCGCTTCGGTTTGCGCGGGGCGGCACCGGGCTGCTCCGCATTCGGCGAAGCGTCGGGTTCAGATTTTTCTTTATTTTCTGGCATGGCGCAGCTAGGTGAGGGGCGACCGAATTCGGAGATGAGGCCGGCTACATTCGGGGGGCAGTTGGAACGTGTCATTGCGGCGGGTTGCGATGAGCTGACCGGCACGCAATGATTGTGTCACAGGCGGAGTACGCTGAGCAGGAAGCCGCGGGTTCAGGCCGGCGTCTGTCATAGGCGAAGTCCTGTCGGCCCATCTGCAACCGTCGTCCAGTGCTTTCATTCTCCATTCAAACCAGATGATATTGCCGCTATCGCTCGACACGATGACGTGCCGTAATGCGCAGTAATCGTCGAGATGGGGAGACGTCAAACCGCGCGGATGGCCTTGGGCGTGCGTGTCACTGACGGGTGGGCGTTGATGCAGGATCTGCTGCGCCCATCCCGGTTAAATGTGCCGCTGGTTGGGCGTAAACGGCGGTAAGACCATGTAGGAAAGATGCCGGGAATCGTGGCGGTTAATCAACCACCGCCACCGAGTTCCAGAGGCCGGCTTCCCCCTACTGCGAGGCGCGCTTGAACGACTCCAGTTCGCTCGAAAACCGTTGCGTGCGGGTGCCGTTGCTGCCGTAGTATTCCTCGTCGGATTTAACCCAGCGGCCGATCTCGGGAACGTACCAGAATGCCTTGTAGAGCCGGCCGGTTGCCACGACCGGGGTAGCTTTTCGTGTCTGCACCACTACGGTCGTACCGGTCTGAGTGGAGAGTGCTCCTGTCGTAGCGGACTGCATGGGAGCGGTCTCGGCTGTCCATTGGCCTTCGGCTTCGATCTTGATCGCTTCAAATTTGCCGGCCGGGACCTCTACGGATTCAGGGCCGACAACCTTGAAGTGGGTATCGAACGATTCCGACGCGTGCCTTACGTTGGGGTGCGCTTCCGTATATTTCAGGTCCCACGTCTTGCCGACCGAGAGCGGAAAAAACAAAGGCCGATTGACCGTTGTTTCGGTTCCATTCACGTTACGTGAGCGGCTCCAGTCGGCGCCCTCGACCACTTCAATCGCCGCCTGGGTGGTGCCGGCCTGTTTCGTTTCAAAGTAGATATGGTCGGACGTTGTACGAAGCACGACGATCTCGTTGTGTGTCTGGCGCCAACCATTCGGTGCCGTTTCCACTGTGTCGACATAGGTCCAGGTATCTCCCGGACTGAGCTTTGGGGCAGACGTGGATTGCGCGTGCGCAAGCATTGGAACAGCCGACGAAATCAGGAGCAGGAGGGTTCTTATCGTTTTCATGGTCAACGGTTTTTATCTTATGACGACCGTGCTCGAATGCGATCAACGGACGCCTTATACGGCTGGAAATACCCCGGGCGCGTGTTCGCGCTTAACTCTCGTTTGCGCCTGGCTTTCAAAACAGACAGGTAACTTGCGATAGCGGCGCGAGACGCGCACGATCGTACCATGCAGGTAGCGCGGCAAGGGACGCGGCGGTTGAGAAGCAATCACGAATTCGCGTTGTGGCTTCTGGCCTTGGCAGCGCGATCTGGCGACTGCGTGTTTCAGCTAGCCGACGTGGATGCACGCCATTTTTCGCTGACTGCGTGCGCAGAGTGGGGCCGGTACTTTACCGAGTTCCACGGGCCGGCTATTGGACCTGTCGCACGCAGCAGATCGCGCTCTGGCGGGTCGGGTTAGCGAGCTTTCCATAGCACCATGCGCACCATGCGCACCATGCGCACCATGCGCACCATGCGCACCATGCGCACCATGCACATCATGCAAAACGCACTAAAATAACTGACCGCGCTTACTTCCCTTAAAGGTAAGCGAAACTAGTTCAGTTCGTTAGCATGACTGCCTTCATAGAGACCAAAGTGAATCCGTTGCTTGCCGGTAGATGCCTTTGCGGCGCAGTCCACTACGCAGTGAAGGACGAGTTCATCTATGCGTTGAACTGCCATTGCTCAAACTGTCGCCGGGCGACGGGTTCGGCGTTCAAGCCATTCGCCGGGATCGAGCGCGACAAGCTGAGCATCACCCAAGGCCACGACAACCTGTTGATTTTCGGCGACGAAAATGCGGCACACGATGTTCATTGCAAGCTATGCGGAAGCCTTATGTTTTCGGTAGTCGGTGAAGGACGGGTGCACGTTACTTTGGGAACGCTTAGCGACACCCCGACCATTCGCCCAACCGCACACATTTTTGTCGGCTCGAAAGCAGCGTGGCATTCCATCACCGACCAATTGCCGCAACACGACGAATTTGACTAACACGGGCGAGCCGATGATTGAACCACTCGACGCACGCACGGCATGTTCCGTTTGATCGTGGCTCAGGATCCCGCAGCGCTGAAATGTTCCAGCAGGAAATCGATCACACTGCGCAGCTTCGCCGTAGGCCGGCGATCCTGCGCGTAGATCAGATGCATGGGCGAGGGCTTATACGACCAGGCCGGCAAAACCGGTAGCAAACGGCCTTCGGCAAGATCATCGGCCAATGACACTTCAGGCTGAAGCACAATGCCCGCGCCACACAATGCTGCGATCCGCAACGCACTGCCCTGGTTTGAGGTGAACCGGCCTTTCACCAACACTTCGCAAGCTTCGCCACCCGGTCCAAGCAGGTGCCAGCGGTCGTGCCGGGGCCAGTACAACAGGCCCAGGCAAGCATGCGCATTCAACTGCTCCGGGTGTTCGGGCTGGCCATGCTTCGCCAGGTAGGAAGGCGCGGCGGCCAATATCCTGCGATAGGGCTGTAGCGGCCGCGCGACCAACCCGGTGTCGTCCAGGTCGCCAATATGGATACCCAACTCGTAGCCTTCGCCAATCAAGTCGGGCACCCGGTTGTCCAGCGTCAGTTCAACACTGACTTCGGGATGACGCGCCAGATAGTCGGTCAACACCGGCACCAGGGTCTGGCTGCCAAAGCTGACCGGCGCCACCAGCCTCACCCGGCCGCGTGGGCTGGCCTGCAACTCCGAGGCGCTGGCCTCGGCCAGTTCTACTTCAGCCAGCGCATGCTTGCAACGCTCGTAATAGAGCCGGCCGACTTCAGTAAGCTGCTGCCGGCGCGTGGTGCGATGGAGCAGACGTGCGCCCAGCCGTTGCTCGATCGTCCGGATATGTTTGGCGACCATGGTCGGGGAGACTCCACTGGCCTCGGCTGTAGCGCTGAAGCTGCCAATTTCCACCACTCGCACAAACATCGCCATGCCGGCCAGCTTGTCCATGATTAAGAACCTGCAGGTTTTGAATGACCCAAATCATCGCATGTTTATCCAGGGTCGGAACTGCGTGACACTGACGCCGTTGCACCCCATCCGGAGTGCTGTTCACTGAGGATTTGTCATGCCTACCTTGCATCTGGAAATGCAGCCCGGCCGCACGCTGGAGCAAAAACGCGCCTTCGTTCGCGAAGTGACGCGGGTCACTGTCGAAACCCTGGTTTGTCCGCCCGAGAGCGTTGATGTCGTGATCACCGAAGTGCCGCGTGACGCTTGGGCCAAAGGGGGCAAGCTGCTCGCCGACGGTTGAAGAGAGACGCGCCAGGCAGCAAGCGTGCCGTTGACTTTGTCGGGAAAAGACCAGATCATAAAATCATGAAACAGCTCAACGTACAGTTCCCGCCAGCTTTCCACACCGGTTCACCAGCGGTGGGTTAGCGTGCGTCCGTAAGCTGCTCCAACAAACCGCCTCTGAGGCGGTTTTTTTTTGACCTTCGCTTTGCCAAGTCCGGTTAAGCCATGACCAAGATGAAGAGAAACGCCATGTCTCCGACGAGAGCGGAGAACTATGCCGAGTGGTATCAACAAGTGATTGATGCAGCGGACCTGGCAGAAAACTCACCTGTCCGTGGTTGCATGGTGATCAAGCCGTGGGGTTATGCGCTCTGGGAAAACATGCAGCGAGAGCTCGACGACATGTTCAAGGCAACCGGGCATCGCAATGCCTATTTCCCGCCGCTTATCCCCATGTCGCTACTCGAGAAGGACGCCGAACATGTCGATGGCTTCGCGAAGGAATGTGCCGTCTGCGGCAAACCCGGAAGCACCGTTGCGCTTTTCGCCAGGAATTACTGAGATCAGGTTCAACGTTGCTATTGATCTGGTGTTGCCCGAACGGGTCGTGCGGGACATCCCGGGCGTAAGACGCTTGGGGCTCACAAGCGACCACCGGGCGCCGTCGCCGACGAGCCTCTGCGCAATCCGTGGCACGTTTTCCCCCGCTGCACGGCGCGCTGGCTCATGCAGTGTCTACCGCAACCGGTCACGTTGCCGGATCAACTAACTGCCGGGCGGTTGGGGCGCCACCCTCTGCCAGCCGCCGGGGCATGCCTTGACATACGGGTAGTAACCCTCGGGCTTCCCGCAGTAATACCAGTAAGAGGATTGCGGCGCGCCGCCGGCCATGTCTGCTTGCGTGCCCGTCTGCCCCTGCTCCATATATTGAGTCGGCGCCGAGGAATCGACGACCGGCAGCGGCGCGTAAGGATAGTAACCGGAGTAGTAACCGGGATCGTAGTAGGGGTAGCCGTACGGATAGCCATAGGGATACCCGTAGGCAAAACCCGGACCAAAATAGACACCGATGGACCCGCCGCCGCAGCAGTGCCCGCCGTGATAGTAGCCACCATGGTAGTAGCCACCGCCGTGGTAATACCCGCCACCGCCCCAGCCACCGCCGCCATGATAATAAGTGGCACCGCCCCAGCCGCCCCCCCTGCCGGCCACGGCTGCGCCGCTGGCTCCCAGGAGGACCGCCAACACCAGCAATAGCTGGCCTGCTCTTCGCCCATTCATGATGATCACCTCGACTGTCCGCGCCAATTCAGGTTAGCTCACCGAGCGGAATCTTGCCGAGAGGCAAGCTCGCCTGAATCAGGACCGGTTAATCATAAGTGTATGAATTTTGGCGGCATTTTTCATTGTTTGTGAAGCGGGGTGCAACGAGATAGTCAGGGACGCGGCAGATGGCAGGCTTGCCATGCTCCCGTCATCTTTGGGTAATGGCCTGCCGGTCGCTGCGGACACGGCGCTGGCAGTGCCGGGAATCTCGCACGTGACCACCCGAATGCTGGTGAAAGCTCCGAGCGCTAGCGTGATTTGCCCCGGGTACTTTTCCGGGCGCTCGCGGAGCGGGGCGCTTCTTTATCGGCCGGGGCGCTGCCGCCGGTCATCTGTTCCATCCACGACAACGCATCGACGTACGACAGGAACTGCTGCAGATACCCAGGCGACAACTCGCGCATCAGAGACAGCGACCGATGCACGAGACTACTCGAGTTGAGCGGACCGGCATTCCCGGGCACTTGCGCGAGCGACTGGCGAAACTGTTTCTCGGTACTGACCTTGGTCCAGGTTTCCCTGAAGTAATCGAGCACCTCCAGTTCTGGATAGGAGAGCGTTCGCTGCGAGGGGGATCCGTCGTTATCAGAAGGTGAAAGCGCTTGGCTGGCGATGTAATCGATCAGTCCGGCGAGCGTTCGGGGAGCGTGCTCGTCGGGCGATGCCGCGTGGTGTGCATCGACATCGAAACAGGCATCGACATCGACAGCTTTCGATGCGCTCCTTTCGAGATCGTCAGCATAATCCTCGATCAGTCTGGACAGCCTTTCATCCAGGATGCGGCGCGCCTCACCGCTGTAACTGGCCGCCCTCCGGTCCAACGCTTCGATGAAATAAAAGCGCACAGGATCCAGTCGATCAGCGCCGCTCGCGCGCCATGCGTCGAGCATCAGACGGGCCTGGCTCGTCACATCATTGACGTCATCGCTTACGTCATCACTGACGCGATCATCACCGCTACCCACGGGGCTTCACCGTTGTTGCCGACGGCCTCGGGACAGGCGCTATTTCAACGCGCCGGTTCTTCGCACGTCCCTCGTTGTCGGCATTCGAACTCACAGGCTGCTGGGAGCCGAACGCGGCCGCGAATACCGAGGAGGAGGGGACGCCGTTATCGATCAACGCGCGGGTCACCGTCAACGCACGCTGGGCCGACAGCTCCCAGTTATCGGCAAAGCGCCGGTTAGATTCCCGCACCTGCCGGTCATCGGTAAAACCGCTCACCATCAGGATCTGGTCATTGGCCTGGAGATAAGCGGACAGCGGCCCCGCCAGGCTCTTCAATACGTCCCGGCCTTCGGGCTGCAGCTGATCCGAGTTCAGCGCGAACAACACGCTCCCGTTGATGCCAATGCGCCCATTGACCAGCGTCACCCGGCCTGCTGCCAGCGGCCCTGCCAGCGCCTGCTCCAGGGTCTTGCGGCGCTGGGTTTCCATCTGCCGCTGCTTGACCTCCTGGTCCAGCCTGGACGAGAGTTCCAGCTGCACGCCAATGACACCCACCATGATCAGCATGAAGGCGCCCAGCAGCACCGACATCAGGTCGGCGAAGGCGGGCCATATTGGCGCTGCCGGCTCTACGCCGCCATCGATTTCCTCGCTCATGCCGCTGCGGCTCCGGCCGACGCACGCCGCCCGGCGAGCTGTTGCAGGTCTTCAACAATCTGCTTCTGCGACATCATGCTCAAGTCGATGACTTCCCGAGCCTGCGCCACATAGTAGGCAAGCTGTTCGTCGCTGCGCGCGAGCGACTTGTCCAGCGCCGCCTCGATCCGCTGCAGGTGGGTTACCAGCTTGTCGTTGGACTCGCCGAACACCTGTACGGCGGTCCCGAATGCTTCACCCAGGCTTGCCACTTCGACCGCGCTGCCCGTGACCTGCGCGGCAACGGCGCCGAGCTTCCCGGTTTCCGCCTCGACCTTGTCAGCGAACTGGGTGCCGACGCGATCCAGCAGACCCGCCGACGTCGAGACCAGCGCGTCGACAGCGGTGCGTTGCTCGGTGGAGGCGTGGTTCACGGCATCGAGCAGCGTCTCCAGCGTGGCGAGCAGACGGCTGCGCTCCTCCAGCATGGCGGTGTCGCGGACCATGCTGTCGGAGAGCTTCTGGCGCAGTTCGGCAACGACTTCTGCCGCGGCCTTCGGGGCTTCCGACGCGGCTTGCACGAGCCGCTCGATTTCAGCAATCGTGCCGCTGGCGTGTGCCTGCGTCTGGGCCGATATCTCGCGTGCGGTTCGCTCCAGCGTGTCGCAAATCTCTTGCTGCCGGCTTGCCGTGCGCGTGCCCGTCTGCTCCCACTCGCGGCTCAACGTGGCGGCCATGGCACCGAGCGCTTCCGTCCAGGCCGTCAGCCGTTGCTGGTCCCGCGACGCCAGTTCCGCCTGCAAGGCTGCCGCGGGCTTGGGCGCTTGCGCTGCAACTTGCGCGATCCGGTCGATTTCGGCGATCGTGCTGCTGGTGTGCGCCTGCGTCTGGGCCGATATGTCGCGTGCGGTTTGCGCCAGCGTGTCGCACATCTGCTGCTGCCGGCTCGCGGCCAGCGTGCCCGCCTGTTCCCACTCGCGGCTCAACGATGTGGCCAGTGAACCGAGGGTCCCGGTCCAGACCGCCAGCCGCTCTTCGTCCCGCGATGCCAATTTCGCCTGCAAGTCCGCATGCGACTGGTCCACCGTGCGCAGCAGCGACGCCGCGTGTTGCTCGAAGGTCGCTGCGACCGCTGCCAGGGCCTCCTGGTTGTGGCTCGCCAGCTTCTCGCCGACTCTTGTCTGCTGCGACAGCGCCGCGTTCCAAGCTTCCGATACGCTGCCTGCCGTCGTTTCCAGGCGCGCCGAGACGCCTTCGAGCAGGCCGGCCGAGCGTTGCTCAAAGGTCTCGGTGAATTGATTCAGCGAAATGCGCAGGTGTTGGGTGAGCGCTTCGCTCGACTGCCGGTGCTCCACGAGTGCCTGATTCCAGATATCCGCCACGGTCGTGGTCGTCGCCGCGAAACCGGTCGTCAGCCCATCCAGTTGCCGTTGCACCGCGTTCGTGACCGTGCTGTGCAACGAAGCCGTCTCGTGTGCGAGGCCCGCCATCGTCGCTTCGATGACTGGCTGCAGCGCCGCGCCCGCCGTGCGGGCGCTTTCGGCAATGCTTTCCTTCATCGACCGCTCAACCGATGAAGCCAGGCGGGCGTAGATTCCTTCGGTCTTGTCGTGAAAGGCGTCCTGGCTGGCGATCTGGCGCGCGTTTAAAGCCAGGTTCTGTTGCTCGATGGTCGCCATCATGGTTTGCAGCCGCTCGACGAGGGTGGGCATCACTTCGGTCTGCCGCTGCAGGAGCCTGAAGGTTTCCTCGCGCTGATGGGCCTGCGAGTAAATGCGCAGTGTCGTCGCGATCTTCACGTCGAGCATGTGCGCTGCCTGGATCCGTTCGCGCCGGCATAACGCGGACAGCAGCCCCAGCATGGCGGAGGTGGCCACGCCCGCGATCGAGGTGCCGAATGCAAATCCCAGTCCCTTCACCGGTGCTGCCAGCGACGCCCGGATAGCCTCGACGTCGGTCGCGCTGTCCAGCGCCAGCCCGGTGCCTCTCAAGGTCGCCACCATGCCCAGGAGCGTGCCCAGCATGCCGAGCAACACGAGCAGGCCGACCAGATAGGGCGCGAGCGCCGGGCCGGCCAGGGCCACGCGTTCGCCCTCGACCCGCAGGCGTACCGGATTGCGCAGGCTGGGGTGCAGGGGCTCGAGCCACGCGCCCAGGCTGGGCGGGGGGCCGGACAGGCCCGTGACGGCAAGCGTCAGCGAGGACGTCGCCTGGCTGTAGCGTCGCAGCTCGAGCGCGCCTGCCAGGTAGCAGGCGCCAATCAACATCGTGACGGCCAGCGCCAGCGGGTTCGAGCCGACGTAGCCGGCGCAGATCCAGCACACAGCGGCCAGACCTACCAAAAAAACAGCGAGATTAAGCAGATTTCTGGACATAGTGTCCCAGTTAGCTGGTGCGAAGGGCCGCGAGCAACCCTTCGACCGGTTGAAAACGAAGATCCAGTTCAGCGAGCAGCACGCTCTGCATATCTTTGCGGAACACGTCCAGCCATGCGCCCGGCGTGACCGCGGGAGCGTCCCCCGACGCCGGGTCGTCGGCCAGGGTTTCCTGCCCGGCCTTGCGCAAACGGTCGAAGTGCCCGCCGAGTAACGCGGGCACAGTGGCCAGCAGACTCCGCTCGCGCGCGCCCAGGGCTCGCTCCATGACCGCATCCACCTCCGCGAGCCGGCCCATGCCGGGCGTCCTGGCGGCCAGCATGGCCCGCAGGCGGCCGCGCAGGTTGCCGATGCCCGTCTCCATCGACTGCTGTATGGACAGATAGGTCTGACGAAAAGCCGGGTAGTCGATGGCCGTATCCATGGGGGCTTCAGGAGCAGGCGCATGCGCGTGCCCACGCCGCTTCCTGGTGGCAAACACCTGATTGCCGACGATGGCGTTTGTCAGCGTGGTGCGTACACGGGCGCACTCGTTCTCCTCAGCGCTGCTGAGGGCTCGCGCGCCAGAGGGCACGGCAGGCGGATTGCCGTTGAGCGCAGTGGACAGCGCGATGGCATCTGTCCAGTGAACCCATTGGCTTAGCCGGTCCGAAAGCGGTTGCCTGGATTCGGTCACTTCGACCTCCGCCAGGCGCGCAAGTAAGCGAATGAGCGTCGGGCCGCTGAAAGCTGTGCGCTGTGGGGCTTGCACCATACCACCGGAGATAAAAAGTTCGCTAGTTTACACGCAGTGGGGAGGGTGGCCGCAGCCTGTTGATCTATCGGGCGTCCGAGGGAGGATTTTCAGCACCTCCGACACGCTGCTTGTAACGTCCGAACTTCCACTTGCTTTCCTTTGAAGTCCCCGCGCGGCACGACGCGGCCATGAAGGCATGGCCAGGAGGTCACCGGATGGCGCAACTGGTAGCAGCCCGGCTCCGTGTCCGAACTGCATCATGATCAATATATGGTCTTGTCGACGTTTGCACGCGCCGGCGGCGGGTGACGTTCCCCGAGTTCGCCCTCCGGGCAGCGTGCAGGCTGGTTTCGATTACTCGCTGGTGGAGTCGACAGGGACCTTGGCGCCCCGTGGAGGACGGCGGACGGCTCTGACCTTTCCGCTGTTTCCACCGCCGCAGAAGAACTGCTCGCCGCCATCGGACTCGAGCCCCGACACACCTGTTCCAGATGGCATCTCGAGGCTCTCCAGGACCTCTCCCGTTTGAGAATCGATATGCCTCAACTCGCTCGCGTCATCTTGCCAGGTGCCGTGCCAGAGTTCTCCGTCGACCCACGTGACACCGGTGACGAAGCGGTTGGATTCAATGGTGCGGAGAATCGCCCCCGTTTGTGGATCGATTTGATTGATCTTCCGGTCCCGGTACTGCGCCACCCAAAGCGACCCTTCAGCCCACGTGAGCCCGGAGCACGCGCTGCCGGCGGGCGCCGGGATCGTGGCAAGCACGTGGCCGGTCTGCGGATCGACTTTCTGGATGCGATCCCCGGCAAGCTGGAACAGGTGCTGGCCATCGAAGGCCGTTCCTGCATCCGCCGCGACATCGAGCGAGCGCAGCGGTTGTCCGCTCGCCGGATCAAGGGCGTTCAGCTTGTCCCCCGATGCAAACCAGACGTGCTGGCCGTCATACGTGACCCCGGCCACGTGATCGACACCCGGAAAGGGACCATATTCACGGATGATTTCGGCTGCGGATCGCTTCATGGTGTCATCCTAATCATTTGTCAGTGGAGTGGGGAGTAACAAGGTCGTCGCGAATCCGGGCACGGGCGGGGTCATCCAGCGTCGCGCCCGCCCGCGGCCAAACGACTGCACCTTGCCTGCAGCCGCAAGCGTGTCGAGTGCGCGCTGCACGGTCCGCTGGCTGGCTCCAAGCACAAGCGCCAGGGCCGAACTTGTCCACGACTCGCCGTCGGCAAGGAACACAAGCACCGCCGCATGCTTGTCTTCTACAGGCCGCGCCATCACGACAACCTCGCGTGCACCGTGCGGCACCAGCGCAAACCCTCGCTTCGTTGCGCTCACGCCGGCCAGCGTCGCAAGCACGGTGCGAAGCCGCCCGACTTCAACTCGCAACCGGGCGCGGTGGGATTCATCGGCATGCTTTCCCCGGAATGCCCGGGCGACGAGCGTGTCCCTCGGCACGTCTTCGGGCCATGCTTCACCCAGCGCGCGTGCGAGCGCGAACAATACCGGACGCCTGGCGAGCGAGACCACCGTGTCTGCATCGCATACAACATGACGGCACGCATCCACCACAAGCGCCTCCGACGCCAGCAATCCTTCAACGTCCTCGAGCAGGAGAAGCCGCTCCTCGCCGCACGCAATCAGGCGCGCAGAGGGCAGGGTCAGGACGAGGAATGCGCTTTCGACCTCTGCCGTCAGCGCGGGGATACCCGCCTCGCGCGCGGCGTGTCCGGCCCGGGCAAGCGCAGCGCGTGCGGTCTTCGTCCGGAGGCGCCGCAGCGCGATCCCCGCTACGACCAACTCGTGGACAGCCTTCAACGCAGGCGGGAAGGGCGTGGGGTCGAGTCCGGCGAGCGCACGCTCAGCCTCGTCGATCTGCCCGATGAGGAGAAGGCGCCGGACCGCGAGATACCGCGCGTGTGCGGCGTTCACGCGGTCGCCGTGTGCTTCGAGTGTCGCTCGCGCGGCATCGAGCGTCTTCGCAGGCCAGCCCAGGTCCCTTGAGGCGAGCGCAATCTCGGTTTCGGCGACGACACACCTCGCGCGGGCGACGGCGTCTTTCGGACCGAAGGCTCGGGCCGCTCTTCGCACCAGCGCCTTCGCCCGAGCGAGATCGCCGAGCTGCGCCATCGCGATGCCGCGCAGTGCGAGCGCAGGCGCGTCGTCGCGCAAGGCCACCTGGTTCAGTGCGCCGAGCGGGTCACCCGCCGCGAGCGCACGCGCTGCGATCTCAATCAGCCAGTCCATGGTCTATTTGAATCCCGACACACTTGTCACTCCCACCGTTCAATGCCCGGCACTAATCTATCACCAACCCGCACGTCGTATCGAGCACGGAACGAACGACGAAGAACACTCAACGGAAGGAGAGATGATGACGACACACATGACCGGAACACGTAAAGAATGGATGGCGGCGCGGCTTGAGCTGCTCAAGACGGAGAAGGAGTTCACGCGGCGCGGCGACGAGCTTGCGCAGCAACGTCAGGCGCTGCCGTGGGTTCGAATCGACAAGGACTACCGGTTCGAGACCGATGAAGGGAGCGCTTCGCTGGCGGACCTTTTCAGAGGGCGCTCACAGCTCCTTGTCTACCACTTCATGTTCGGGCCCGACTACAAGGCGGGGTGCCCGTCGTGCTCGGCGATCGCGGACGGTTTCAATGGCAGCGCGGTCCATCTGGCGAACCACGACGTCACGCTTTCGGCGGTATCGCGGGCGCCGCTGGCGAAGCTGCAGACGTACAAGCACCGGATGGGATGGACGTTTCCCTGGGCGTCCTCATTCGGCAGCGATTTCAACTTCGACTTCAATATCGCGTTCACCGAGGAGCAGCAGCGCGAAGGGAACATCGAATACAACTACGAGCGCGGCGGCTACGCGATGGACGCGACGCAGGTTCCGGAGCCCGTCGCCCAGTTCGCGGCCACATGCGGAACCGACGCGGCGACATACACGCGCGACAGGCCGGGCTTGAGCGCGTTTGTACTCGAGGACGGTATTGTCTATCACACGTATTCCACCTATGCACGCGGGGTG